>Ga0214923_10000849_pt1 | contig 45026 bp, 37 predicted proteins | sample LL1510_MetaG_FD_177993 | JGI IMG/M metagenome (GOLD analysis project Ga0214923, IMG submission 177993) | Freshwater microbial communities from Lake Lanier, Atlanta, Georgia, United States - LL-1510 | ecosystem: Environmental > Aquatic > Freshwater > Lake | place: USA: Georgia | collected... | reverse complement strand
GATGCCACCCTAGAGGAGAGTTGAGCTGTGATTACCGCAGCGATGGCAATAATTAGGGGATAACTCCAATTTATTTGATCCCAAATAGAAATTTTTGCGATCAGGGCAGTCAAACAATTTAAGGCGATGATTAATAGTGAGGTTCCAGCAGCTTTATTTTGTGGGGTATTAAAAAATAGAACTAAGACGGGAATCGCCAAAAAACCACCACCAATTCCAAATAAACCAGTCAGTGAACCAATCATCAGTGATAACAAAATCAAGCTCCAGGTCGACATTCTTTTTTCAGGCTTATTCAAAATAGGTGAGCGCAACATCGAAACGGCGGCTGTAATCAATACCATTGAAAAGCCCACCAAAATCGCCTTATCTGGGATTTTGTCTACAACTAAACTAAATCCAATATTAGTAATCAAACCTAAAGCCCATATAACTGAGCCCTCTTTAATCAGAACATCGCTAGACCGAATTTTTGGCATTAGCCCAGATGCCGCAGCCAAGAAAACAACTGCAAGTGATGCTGTAGTAGCTGCTACTGGGGTGAAATCAAATAAATACAAAAATATTGGGACAGAGACCATAGCACCACCGGCTCCAATAAATCCAAGCACTGAACCGATGAAGGCACCACATAAAACTGCAACTACCTCTAGGCCAATTTCCATTGTTTAAAATTGTAGTACACGATTAGTTTCAAGCATTAAAAAACCACCCTTTATAAATCTATAAAGGGTGGTTTTAGAATTTTATTAGCTAAAGAAAAGTAAGGTGCCTACATTGCTACCAAAATCAGCTCCGCCTCTAAGTAAGGCAAATATGATCAGCGCAGCTCCCGCTAAGGATAAGTCTTTAAAAAATGCAATTGACTCATTTTGCTTAGCAGTGGCGTCACTTTCCTTCCAGAATGCGTGCATTAAAAATGCAGTTGGGATAAGGAATATTGCAATTAAGAGCGCACCAAGATCAGCATAGAAGCCAAGGGCAATATAAAGGCCTCCCAGCAGAATCATAATTCCGCTCACATACACTGAAACCTTTGCCATGGGAACTTTCTTGTATTGTGCGTATCCAGTCATAGCTGAATTCTTTGTAAAGTGCGCAATTCCTGAATTAATGAATAAGAGCGCAAATAGAATTCGGCCAACAATTAATGCAATTTCGGTCATTATTTTCCTACCTTTTAGTAGCCCACTTTGGGCTGTTCACTTAAAAGATTAAGGGCTACTGTCAGGTAAATGAATTAGCCTAGGGGGTGTGTTTATAATTTTTCTTGCGCCAGGAAGTGAGGAAAGATTACTTAGCAACTGATGAATCAAATTTTACCAACTATTTTGCATGTCGATATGGATGCATTCTTTGCATCTGTTGCCGAAAAAGATGACCCAAAACTTAAAGGTAAAGCTGTCGTGGTTGGAGCAGGTGCGCGAGGTGTGGTGTCCGCGGCTAATTACGAAGCAAGAAAGTTTGGGATTAGGGCTGCCATGCCAATTTATCGGGCAAAAGCATTAGCACCTCACGCAGTTTTTGTTACTCCAGATCATAAAAGATACAGTGAAGTCTCTGCTCAAGTTATGGCGATATTTGAAGATGTAACTCCATACGTCGAGCCAATCTCACTTGATGAGGCATTTCTGGATGTGACAGGTGCAAAAAAATTACTAGGAAGTGGCAGGGAGATTGCCGATTTAATTCGAAAACGTGTTGAGAGCGAACAGGGTATTACCTGTTCTGTAGGAATTTCGCATAATAAGTTTATAGCAAAAATAGCCTCTGCTCATTGCAAACCAAATGGTGTATTGGAAATTGATCCAGATAAGGTACTGGATTTTCTCCACCCACTTGCAGCAAGCGAGATCTGGGGAGTTGGACCGAAAACCAATGAACAGTTAGCAAAATTAGGGTTAGTTACTGTAGGTGATATTGCAAATACTCCAAGAGGTACATTAATTCGAACCTTAGGTCAAGCAAGTGGTAGCTCACTTTATGAGTTAGCGTGGGGTAGAGATTATCGTGATGTGATTACAGAGCAAAGCGAGAAGAGTATTAGCGCATCAGAAACTTTTGATACTGATTTAGATGATCAAGAGTCTATCTTGAAGGAGATACTTAGGCTTACTGAAAAAAGCTCGGAACGAATGCGAGCAAAAGGTTATGCGGCAAATACTATTTCAATCAAGGTAAGATTTGCAGATTTTTCAACTATTACCAGATCTAAAACTTTAGATTTACCGATTACAACGACTCAGGAAATTTTTGAGGTGGCTAAGAACCTATACTTAGCACTTAAATTAAATAACGTATTTATTCGCCTAGTGGGGATCTCATTAGATTCTTTAGTTGCCAATGAAGGGATTCACCAGATGGCTTTTGGTCAGCGAAGTACTGGTTGGCGACAGGCGGATAAGGCTGTGGATCTGATTAAAGCCAAATTTGGCCGTAGCAGTCTGCGCCCTGCTCGATTGGTGGAAAGTGCTGAAGATAACGAGGATGATTAGTAATTAGGAGTTTTAAAAAATTCAAAATTGCTCTATATTGCGAATATGGCACTCTCCGATCATGAACGTAAGTTATTGGCTGAGATGGAAGCTGCCTTAGAGCAGGAAGATCCAAGATTACTTTCAACCCTAACCGGTAAGGCAAGGACTAAGCAGGGCTCTAGGGCACTTTTAGGCTTAGGTATTTTGCTACTTGGCCTACTTCTTCTGATCAGTGGGCTTATTGCTAAGGAAACTGTGATTGGGGTAGTGGCCTTTCTAATCAGCCTTTCAGGAGTGATTTTGATCCTCACAAATCTAACTGTTAAGCCACCTGCAACTAAGAGCAAGAGGTTTGGCTTGGGCTCAACTTTGGAGAGTAGATGGGATCGCAGGAACAACAACGATATTTGAGATTTAGCCGTTAGTGGGCAGACCCAGAAACCAATCACCACCCGATCCGGGTGGTTTTTTTATGGCCAATTGCAAGTGGGGGTGGTGGAGGCAAAGTGGGTGCGGGGGGTTGAAAGTGGGGAAAAAGGGAGTAAAGTGGGGTCCTACCAAATAATCTGAGCGTGGGGGAGGCCAATTGATGTTTCTTGGCACCCATGAGCCAAAGCTTGATGAAAAAGGCAGATTGATTTTGCCCGCAAGATTTAGAGATGAATTAGCAGATGGCTTAGTCATTACCAAAGGACAAGAGAATTGTTTATATGTATTTCCAGCTAGTGAGTTTGCATTAATTACTGAACGGTTGCGACAGGCTCCAGTAACTCAAAAAAATTCTCGAGATTATTTAAGAGTGATGTTCGCCGGAGCTCATGATGAGGTTCCAGATAACCAGGGTCGCATCACAATTCCAACTGGACTTAGAACATATGCAACCTTAGAAAAAAATTGCGTAGTAATTGGTGCAAATACCAGATTAGAAATTTGGGATGCAACTGCCTGGAGTAAGTATCTGGCTGATCGCGAAAAAACATTTGCTGAGGTTTCAGAGGAGGTATTACCCGGATTATTTTAATCCAAATATCTATTTAGGCCACCGCCACTAATTAAACATTCGCGGCGCCACTTCCCCGGTGCCGCGCGTTATTTGGTAAAGCTCCGTCGAGTGGCGGTGACCTAAGTAGATATCTGAGATCGAGTGAAAGATAAAAAATTAGTCGTAGATATTTAGGAATGGGGGAGAACAGATGGGTGCAGAGGTGGTACATATACCAGTTGCACTACAACGCTGTCTGGAGTTGCTCACCCCAGCAATTACTAAAAGTAGTAATCCATACTTAATTGATGCCACTCTTGGATTAGCTGGACACAGCAAGGTGTTTTTAGAAAAGTTTACAAACCTTCAACTCATTGGCATAGATCGAGATTTAGGTGCGCTTGAGATTGCAAAACGTGAATTACAAGCTTTTTCTGCTCGGAGTACATTTATTCATAATACCTACGATCAGATTGATAAAGCGCTGCTAGAGGTAGGTGTTTCTAAGGTAGATGCGATCCTATTTGACTTAGGTGTTTCCTCAATGCAGGTAGATGTAGCAGAGCGCGGTTTTTCATACTCAAAAGCTGCTCCACTGGATATGCGAATGGATCAAAATTCAACTCTGACTGCACAAGTAGTTTTAGATACATATTCACATGGTCAACTTGCCAAGATAATTAAAAATTATGGCGAAGAGAAATTTGCTAGCAAGATTGCCGAAAATATTATTAAGGCTCGTCATCGTGGTGAGCTAAATACCACTACAGATTTAGCCGAAATTGTTAAAGATTCAATCCCAGCACCTGCTCGCCGTACAGGCGGCAATCCAGCAAAGCGAACCTTTCAAGCTTTGCGGATTGAGGTTAATCAGGAGCTTGCGATCTTAGAGCGGGCCATTCCAGTCGCCCTAGCGGCCCTGAAGGTAGGCGGACGCTTAGTAGTTATGTCCTACCAATCACTTGAGGATCGGATAATTAAAAACTTATTTAATCAAGCTGCTCAATCTAAAACTCCACTCGGTCTACCAATTGATCTACCAGATTCAGCGGCACATTATCGATTATTGATAAGCAGCAGCGAGGCAGCAGATGAAGTAGAGCAAGTAAACAACCCGAGATCACAATCTATGCGGCTAAGAGCAATTGAACGGGTGGCAGCGTAATGGCGATATTTGAGTTTGCACCTGCGTTAGAGCTCTCTCGTAAAATTGTAAAAGAGAAGACGAATAAAGCTGTTTTAAAATTAGTGCCAGATATTAACTCTAGTGAAGTGGTTGCAGATCGTACCTTTGGTATTTTGTTGACAGCTATATTTACCCTCGGTTTAATATTTTTACTGGCGATTAATACTGCGCTCGCTCAAGATGCCTTCAAACTAAGTGAATTAAAGGTTCAAGCCCAAATACTTAAAGACGAACGAGAAGCAATACTTAGGAAAGTCGCTGAAAAATCATCTCCCGACAAGTTGGCGGAAAGTGCAAGTAATTTAGGGATGGTGCCAATATCTTCACCTAATTTTCTTGACATGTCTGGTGAAATTAAATGAATCAAAAACAGTATATTGTGCAAAGTCGAATTAGAAAGATTATCGCTATTGCCACAGTGTTGTTTATGCTTTTTGGGTTACGATTAATTGAGATTCAAGCGATTAGAGCGAATGGGTATGTTAAAAAAGCAACTCATGAGTTAAGTAAGAGTGCGACCCTATTGGCACCTCGAGGTGCAATTTATGATAAGAATGGAGTTGAATTAGCCAGAAGTATTTCTGCAATTAATATCGCAGTAGATCAGACTGTGGTCAATGATCCGGTAAATGCTGCAAAGGTGGTAGCGCCAATTTTAGGTATACCTGAATCAGAATTAATCTCAAATTTAACTGGGCAGAGGCGATATGTATTAATTGCAAAGGATGTTACTCCAGCAAAGTGGCGAGCAGTAAATACTGCAATAACAAACTACAACATAGAAATTTTAAAGTCTGAGGCTGGAATTAGTAAGAGAATTGGCGGTTTTGTTCCAGAAAGAAGTTATATTCGAGATTACCCAACTGGAGCCTTAAGTTCTTCATTGATAGGTATCATAAATGACCAAGGAATCGGAGCATCTGGGATTGAAAGCAGTTTAGATTCAATATTGGCAGGTGTTGATGGTAAGTATATTTATGCAAACGGACGGGGAAATATAATTCCCGGATCAGAACAAATCAGTGTTGAGGCTAAAGCTGGCACAAGTATTCGTCTAACAATTGATCGTGATGTCCAATGGGTTGCGCAGAATGCAATTAGTCAGGCGGTGGCAGCAGCACGTGCTGAATCTGGAACTGTGATTGTTATGGATCCAAAAACTGGCCATATATTGGCTCAAGCAAGCGCACCAACCTTTAACCCGAACGACTCAAAAACCATAACGCAAAATAAGCTTCGCAATCCAGCAGTCCAAGAAGTGTATGAACCAGGTTCAACTGGAAAAGTTATTACGGTGGCAGCGGCACTAGAAGAGAAACTTGTAACTCCAAATACTGTCTTTACTATTCCTTACTCAATGAAGGTTGCGGGTGAAACTTTTAGTGACCATGAAAAACATCCTCCTCAAAGGTTAACTACAACTGGACTTCTTGCAGTTTCAAGTAATACCGGATCAATTAAACTAGGCCAATCCTTGGGCAAAGAAAATCTATATACTTACCTTAAGAAATTTGGAATAGGTGAAAATACAAATTCAAAACTTCCTGGTGAATCAGCTGGAATATTACATCCAGTAAAGGAATGGTCAGGTACATCGCTTCCTACGATCGCGTTTGGTCAAGGTTACTCAGTAACTGCAATGCAAGCTACATCAGTTTTTGCCACAATTGCAAACAATGGAACACGGGTAAAGCCAACTATTCTGGCTGGATTAGTTGATGAAAGTGGAAAGTTCTCTGCAGCTGAAAACTCTGAGTCAATCAAAGTGCTCAGTGATGAAACCGCAAAAAATTTACGAAAAATGATGGAGAGTGTGGTTTCCCCTAGTGGAACTGCTCCTTCAGCTGCAATAAAGGGATATCGAGTTGCTGGTAAAACTGGAACTGCTCAAAGATTTAACTCTAGTTGTAAATGTTACAGCGGCTACACTGCATCTTTTATTGGTTTTGCACCCGCCGATCAACCAAAGTATGTTGTTAGCGTTACGATTCAAGATCCAAAAGGTATGCACTGGGGAGGAGTACTTGCTGGCCCAGTATTTAAAAAGGTAATGAGCTTCGTATTGCAAAATGAACGAATAACGCCTACTCCGGCCTCTGAAACACATTTTTCGCTTACAGAGGCAGCATTAAAAAATATTTCAAAAAACGAAAAAAAAGTTTCACAAAAGAGTGGTGCTTAGGATTATTGATATGACACCTAAAATAACCCCAAAAATCTTATCTGAGTACGACTCAAAAATTTTTAACAAAGATATCATGGTGAATGGTTTATCAATCGATTCAAATAAGATTGAAAAGGGTTTTCTGTTTATTGCGCTTGCTGGTTCAAAGACACATGGTTTGAATCATCTAGAAACTGCAATTCGAAATGGAGCGGTAGCTGTATTAAGCGATAAAAAAGTTGATTCATCTATTCCAAGTTTTGCTTTCCCTAATCCTAGGGAACTTGTTGGGGGAATAGCCGCTTGGCTCTTTGATTACCCATTTAAGAAACTAACGTCAGTTGGAATTACTGGAACCAATGGTAAAACCACATCAACTAGTTTTATTAAGCAGATTTGGGATATAAATAAGATTGACTCTGCATTGATCGGAACTCTAGGAGTGAGTATTGGTAGTACTTTTGTAAAAGGAGATAGAACAACTCCAGAGGCTGATGAGCTACAAAATATTGCCTCACAGATTCAGTCAAAAGGTATTAAAAATCTCGTGATGGAAGTAAGTAGTCATGCTATAGATCAATTTAGAATTGAAGGCTGCCAATACAAATTAGTTGGCTTCACAAATTTGTCACAAGATCATTTGGATTACCACAAAACTATGGATAATTACTTTAATACTAAATCCAAATTATTCACAAAGGATTATGCTGATCTTGCAATTATTAATTTAGATAATGAGTATGGATCTCGTTTACTCAAAAAAGTTACCATTCCAGCTCAATCAATATCCAGAAGCGACGTTACTGCGGATTGGTACTATGAAGATATTGTCCAGAATTCAGATGGCTATTCAATAAATATCACTAGTAAGTTTGGCAACAAAATATCAGGTCAATTTCGGGTATTGGGAGATTTTAATCTAGATAACTTACTTTTAGCAGTTGTCGCATCAAGTTTGACAGGTTTAACTGATAATCAAATTTCTAGTTCAATTGAAAAACTAACATCTGTCTCGGGTAGATTAGAGAAAATAGATTGTGGTCAAAAATTTAGAGCAATTGTTGATTATGCTCACACACCAGATGCTGTAACTCGAGTATTAAGCACGGTTCGGACATTTACCGATGGCAGAGTCATTGCAATCTTAGGTTGTGGCGGAGAGCGGGATAAAGGTAAACGTCCAATGATGGGAAAAGCACTACTTGAAGGAAGTGATATCGCAGTATTTACCAGCGACAATCCTAGAAGTGAACAACCAGCTCAAATTTTAAGAGATATGACTGTGGGTCTTGAGTTATTAAACAAAGGATTTATCATCGAAGATCGAAGGCAGGCAATAGAATTTGCATGTAAACATGCTCAGCCCAATGACTGCGTAGTACTGCTAGGAAAAGGTCATGAAGATGGGCAAGAGATAAATGGCGTGATTCTGCCATTTGATGACCGTATTGAAATTACAAATGCAATTAAGCAGGTGAAATAAATTGATAAAGATTTCTGCTGGAGAGTTTGCGAAAATTGTAAATGGACAATTACGAAATCTTGCTGAGGACTTTGTTATTGACCAATTGCCAGTTATTAACTCTAAACTAGCTAAAAAGGGAACATTTTTTATTGCATTTAAGGGAAAGAATGTCGATGGTCATGAGTATGTAGCAGAGTCGATTAAAGGTGGTTCAGAGTTTGCACTAGTATCCAAAGAACTAAATGAACCAACAGTTTTGGTTAAAGATACTGGTGAGGCTTTACTTGCCCTTGCAAGGTATGTCAGAAATAAGATAACTGGATTGAAGGTTGTAGGAATAACCGGTTCACAAGGAAAGACTACGACAAAAGAATTATTGCACTCAATTCTAAAGTCTGAAGGTCAAACTGTCGCCACTGAAGGAAATTTCAATACTGAGATTGGCGTTCCATTAACAATTCTAAATTGCAATGAAAATACTAAATATTGCATTATTGAAATGGGTGCCAGACATCAAGGAGATATTTTAAAGTTAACACAGGTAGCAAACCCTGATGTGGGTGTAGTCCTAGTCGTTGGAACTGCCCATATTGGAGAGATTGGCTCTGTTGAGAAAATAGCAAAAACAAAAGGTGAATTAATTGCTGGCTTAAACGAAAAAGCGACCGCAGTTTTAGGCAGTTATGATCAGTGGACACCAAATATGGCTAATGGCTTAAAGGTAAAAAGAATTCTTTTTGGTGATAATCAGGATGTGAGAGCAGCCGATATTGAAATTCATGGTGGATTTGCACACTTTGATTTAGTTACTCCTTCGGGTCGTAATTCAGTGGAATTGCAAGTAATTGGCGAACAACAAATTCCAAATGCACTTGCAGCAGCTGCAGCGGCTCACGCCCTTGAAATTAGTAACGAAAGCATTGCAACTGGTTTGACGGTAGCCAAATTGGGTAGCAAATGGCGGATGCAAGTTGAAGAGCTTAATGGGCTGCAGATAATTAATGATTTTTACAATGCCAATCCTGAGAGTATGAAAGCCGCTATAAAAACTTTGATTCTGCTAACACAAGAAAGTGGTGGATCCTCATGGGCCATACTGGGAAAGATGCATGAGTTGGGGCAAATTGAGACTTCTTCACACCTTAGTATCGTTGAGTATTGTGAAAATGTAGGAGTAGACCATTTAATAAGTGTTGGCACCGATCTATATCAAGTGAATTCTAAAGAAACTAAAGACAGAAACTTGGTACTACATCAGTGCAAAAATGTAGAGGCTGTTTTAGAGTTGGTGGATAGTTTTTCCGTTGGAGATGTAATTTTATTAAAAGCATCAAGATCTGAAAGATTTGAAGATTTAGCTCAAGCAATCAAGGGAAAGTGGATTGGAGCACAGCAATGAGAGGGATATTACTTTCTGGCGGAATATCTGCATTATTTGCCTTTTTTGCCACTCCAGCTCTAATTCGATTCTTAGCAAAAAAAGGATATGGTCAAATTATTCGAGATGATGGCCCAACCTCTCACCATGTAAAACGGGGAACGCCAACAATGGGCGGATTAGTATTGATTGCTGCAACGATCGTAGGTTATTTTTCAAGCCACCTAATTACTGGAATATCGACAACTACCTCAGCTTTATTAGTAATTGCATTGATAATTGGATTAGGTCTAGTTGGATTTATTGACGACTGGCTAAAGGTAGCTAAGCAGCGTTCACTAGGATTAAATGCTAAGCAAAAACTTTTAGGTCAGGCGATAGTCGCAGGTTCATTCGGATACACAGGTTTACAATTCCCAGACCAGACTGGCTTAACTCCAGTATCAAGTTACCTCTCAACTTTTAGAGATACTTCAATTAAATTATCTTTAGTCGTAGTAATTATTTGGGTAATTATTATGGTTTTAGGAACTAGTAATGGTGTTAACTTGACTGATGGCTTAGATGGCCTCGCAACTGGGGCAGCTGTAATGGTATTTACCTCTTTTATCCTTATAGGAGTATGGGAGTTTGGGCAAAGTTGTGCAATTTCACCTGGAGCTAAATGTTATGCGGTGAGAGATCCGTTAGATCTGGCTGTATTAGCCGCCGCTTTAGCAGGAGCTTGCGGTGGGTTTCTTTGGTGGAATGCATCTCCAGCCAAGATATTTATGGGCGATATTGGATCTCTTGCTCTGGGTGGAGCACTTGCTGGAATTGCAATCACCCTAAGGACTCAATTATTGCTGGTAATACTAGGTTTCATATTTGTTTTGATCACTGCATCGGTAATTATTCAGGTTATATATTTTAAAATCTCTGGCGGTAAGCGAATATTTAAGATGGCTCCACTTCAACATCATTTTGAATTAATGGGATGGGGAGAGGTAACAATTGTTATCCGCTTTTGGATTATTGCAAGTCTAGGTGTGGCCGCTGGTTTAGGCTTATTTTACGCCCAATGGATTTCCTCCTGATGAATTTTGTAGAGCAGTTAGACGGTAAAAACTGTTTAGTCATTGGAGCTGGAGTTACTGGTAGGTCAGTTCATAAAGCTCTTTTAAAATACGGGGCAGCTTCTATTTTGTTTGATGAGAATAAAAGTAACCATCAAGATGTTGTAAACAAGATCCCAATTGATATCGAATTAGCAATTGTTTCACCAGGATGGCGTCAAGACCACAAAGTATTCAATGAATTGCGAGAAAGTGGCGCTGAAATTATGAGCGAAATTGATTTTGCGTGGAAAGTTAAGCAAGAAATTGCACCAAACCAAAAATGGATAGCACTCTCTGGAACTAATGGTAAAACTACAACGATAAAAATGGTGGAGTCCATTTTTGAATCAGCAAATATAAACGGTAGGGCCTGTGGAAATGTTGGTCAAACCGTAATTGATTCAGTCTGCCAAGAAAAGCCTCTTGATTATTTGGCACTAGAACTTTCTTCATTTCAAATTCAATGGAGTAATTTTGCCAAATACGAAGCTGTTGCATTATTAAATATATCTGAGGACCATATAGATTGGCATGGTAGTTTTGAGAATTATGTAAGTGCGAAGTTAAAGCTATCTGATCATAGTAAATTAGTTATCGCAAATAAGAATGATCCTGAACTCTCAATCCGTTTAACCAACTCTGCCATAATTTGGTACTCACTTGGCACTCCTGCTCCTGGTGAATTAGGGATGGTTGAAAACCTTTTAATTGATCGAGCATTTTCACAATCAGCTTCAAGTGCACATGAGATTGCAGAATTATCAGATGTCTCTCCTTCAGTTCCTCATAACATCTCTAATGCTCTTGCCGCCTCTGCGCTTGCACTTTCTATAGGCATCAGTTACGAAAATATAAGAGAAGGTTTGAAAAAATTTAAACCAGATCACCATCGCATGGAATTAATTTTGGAAAAAGATCAAGTTAGATGGATAGATGATTCTAAAGCTACTAATCCACACGCAGCAATTGCTTCAATTTTGTCAAACTTTAATGTTATCTGGATCGCTGGTGGATTAGCTAAAGGTGCGAGTATGGAAGCTTTAGCAAAACGATGCATTGATCGAATTAAGGCAGTCATCTTGATTGGGGAAGATAGGGAATTAATCGCACAATCATTACAGCATGTATCTGAAAACATTCTATTAAAACGAATAGATAAGTTAGGTAGTGCAAAGCAGTTAATGTTTGATGTGGTAAGGCAAGCTCAAGAACTGGCCCAACCCGGGGATACTGTTTTACTCGCACCAGCGTGTGCTTCAATGGATCAATTTACTTCCTATACCGAGCGTGGAGAGCTTTTCCAGTTGGCAGTTAAGGAGTTGGTATAGATGAGTGGTCAAATTCAAAGTAAGAAGACCTCACAAATTTTTTCAAGACCCGAGCTGCCATTCTACTTAATAATTTGGAGCACAGTCATTTTGTCAGGTTTAGGATTAACAATGGTGCTTTCAGCATCAACAGTTACATCATTGCAAGATAATGGAAACACTTATTCGATATTTATAAGACAGTTTTTCTTTCTTTTACTGGGCACTGCAGCAGCGTACTGGGCATTTAAAGTAAGAGGTGGAGTTTGGTCACAAATTGGAAGAGTTTCATTAACTGTTTCAGTAATTACTTTGCTGTTGCCATTTGTACCAGCCCTAGGTAAAGATATTAAGGGAAACAGAAATTGGATTGAGTTTGCCGGATTTACTTTACAGCCATCTGAGTTTGCAAAGTTTGGTTTAATTCTTTGGACTGCTTATCACCTAAGAAATTTAGATTTTTTTAAAGATCCTTGGCGAAGCTCATTTTTTCTATTTCCTGGCTTTCTCGTCATAGAACTTATAATTATTCTACAAAAAGATTTAGGAACTGCACTTTTAGTATTTTTGATATTTGCTGGAATTTTATTTATTGCAGGAACTCCACTTAAATTTTTTGCTGCAACTGCCTTACCCATAATTGTGCTAAGTAGCGCTCTTATTTTTAGTAGTGCTTATCGAATGGATAGGTTTGCAGCCCTGCTGGATCCTTTCGACGAAAGGTATTACAAATTCTCCGGCTGGCAACCTGCGCACAGCATTATGGGGATGGCAAGTGGTGGACTGTGGGGAAGTGGATTAGGCGCAAGTAAACAAAAGTGGGCAAACTTGGCTGAGGCACATACCGATTTTATTTTTTCAGTTATTGGCGAAGAGCTTGGATTACTTGGTTCACTTCTTGTGCTTACTCTTTATGCTGCACTGATATATGCCATTATTCGAGTTGCATTAAAAACTAAAGATGATTTTTCTAGGTATGTCTGTGCTGCAATCGCTTGTTGGTTTATTGCACAGGTGGCGGTCAATATTGGCTCTGCTACATCCCTTATTCCGGTAATTGGAGTAACGCTTCCCTTTGTCTCCTATGGAGGTTCCTCATTGCTGGCAAATTTGCTTGCCGTCGGATATGTATTGGGAGTTGCAAGAAGAACTCCAGATATTGCAGCGGGCATTAAAGCCAATAGAGTGCGAAAATTAACTCAATGAAAAAAGTTATCTTTGCTGGGGGCGGTACCGCAGGTCATGTTGAACCCGCTCTTGCAGTGGCTAACTGGCTTCGAGCAAATAGACCTAATTGGAATTTGGTTTTTGTAGGCACAAAAAATGGCTTGGAAAATCAACTGGTACCAAAGGCTGGATTTGCAATCCATCAGATTCCTAAAGTTTTAATGCCGCGACAATTAACTCCAGCAACTTTAATTTGGCCGTTTCAGATTATTGTTGCTACTTGGAGGGCGATTAAAATATGTAAAGATGCCGATTTAGTTATGGGCTTTGGAGGTTATGCCTGTCCTCCGATCTATTTAGCATCGGCCATTTTGCGCAAACCAATATTTATTCATGAAGCGAATGCAATCCCTGGTTGGGCCAATAGATTAGGTGCTCCATTTGCAGAAGAGATATTCATTGCCTTTAATCGGGCTACAAATAAATTGGGCCGCTGGAAAGATGCAAAATTGACCGGAATGCCAATTAGGTCAGAAATAATATCAAGCGGAGAAAAATCTGGGACAGAGAAAATTGAAGAGAGAAATCGACAAATAGAAAAATGGAAACTCACCCTTGATAAGCCAACTGTGTTGGTATTTGGAGGTTCACAAGGGTCTAGGCATATAAATGAAGCAATATTGCAATCACTTTCAGTGTTTACCGAAAAAGGTGTTCAAGTAGTGCACTCTGTAGGTAAAAACAATCCACTACCAACTAGTACTGAAAATTATCTGCCTCTTTCCTATATAGATGATATGGCAGCTGCATATCAAGCTTCGGATTTAGTTATAGCAAGAAGTGGTGCTCTAACTTGTGCAGAGTTAGCCGCAGTTGGAAAGTTTGCCATCTTAATCCCGTTACCAATTGGAAATGGAGAGCAATCTGCCAATGCGCTTGACCTACAAGCAGCAGGAGCTGCTGAGGTGATTGAGGATAGTAAATTCAATGCCGATTGGTTAATTAGTAATTGGGATGAGATATGGCGAAAGGCTAAATCTTATACACCCTCAATTAAGCAAGAATTTTCAGCAAGTGAGGTAATCGGTAAATCAATAATTGATAAATTGGAAAAAGTGCAATGAACTTAAGTAATGAAATTTCGCTAGATAAATTTATGAACCCTAAGGTGCATTTCATAGGAATTGGTGGAGCGGGAATGAGTGGAATTGCTCGAATAATGTTGGCGAAAGGTTTTACTGTTTCTGGTTCAGATAAAAGTGATTCACCGGTACTTAAATCTTTGAGCGCTTTGGGAGCTAAAATCTATATTGGTCATGCTGCCGATAATATTAAGGATTGCCAATTAGTGGTCGTCTCATCAGCAATTTTAGAAAACAATCCAGAGCTACTATTGGCTCAATCAAAGGGCATACAAGTAACAGCACGAGCACAAGCTCTTGCTTGGTTAATGTCAGATTTAACATCGATAGCTGTGGCAGGCACCCATGGGAAGACAACTACAACTGCCATGCTCACTGTTGCATTGCAGTCGGCGGGCGTGGATCCGTCATTCGCAATAGGTGGAACCATTAATACTGCAGGGACAAATGCACATAATGGAAGTGGTTCAATTTTTGTTGCTGAAGCTGATGAATCAGATGGATCATTTTTGGCATATAAGCCAAGTGGAGCAATTATCACAAACGTAGAACTTGATCATGTGGACCACTTTGCTGATGAAGAGGCGGTATTTAAGGTATTTGAACAATTCATTAATTCAATAAAGCAAGATGGATTCTTAATTGCCTGTGGAGATGATTTAGGAGTTCAGAAGCTTCTTAGCAGAGTTGACCGTAAGGATTTAAGAGTAATCCTCTATGGCGAAGGGAGTAGCAATGATTTTAAGATTGATCGAATACATCTAGCACCTAAGACTTCAGTTGCCACCGTATCAAGCACAGGCCGAAAGATTGGTGAATTGAATCTTGTAGTTGTTGGTAAACACAACCTTCTAAATGCCTTGGCAGCCTTTGCCGCCGGGGTCGCCCTATCTATATCTGAGGAAAAATTACTGGCGGGCTTAAAGAGTTTTACCGGGACTCGACGGAGATTTGAATTAAAGGGTGAAGTTTCAGGAATCAAGGTTATTGATGATTATGGTCATCATCCAACTGAAATCTCAGTTACCTTAACTGCAGCGAAGAATTTGGCTCAAGGCGGAAAAGTGATTGTAGTTTTTCAACCGCACCGCTACTCCAGAACTGCAGCCTTTGCATCTGAGTTTAGTGCCGCTCTAAGCGAAGCAGATTTTACTTATTTACTTGAAGTTTATGCAGCAAGTGAAGCACCAATTCCTGGTATCTCCGCACTGAATATTTCAAAGGGAATGGATTCCAGCAGAGTTACATTTGAACCTTCAATGCCTAAAGTTGTTGAAGAGGTATCTAAACGCGCTAAAAGTGGTGATGTAATTCTTACTTTAGGAGCAGGAGATGTAAGTTCACTTGGCGAGCCTATCTTGCAAGCAATTGCCAATCTATAAATAAATGTTAAGTCTTAAGGATTTAAAACTAAAGCGATTACTGGTGGCAACTCTGGTAAGTGCAACACTAATCGGTACAGCATATTTGCTTGGTTGGTCATCAGTCTTAAGTGTTAATTCAGTAGCAGTCGAGGGAACCTCCTCTCAATTAGAGATCATGCGCAAGTTGAATGCTGATTCAATTGAACTCTCGGTTGGATCCAAACTTGCGCGGGTAGAACCACGTGCTGTTGTAAAATCAGTAGAAATGCTTGATTGGATTGATCAAGTAAAAGTCTCTCGAAATTGGCTAGGAAGGAGTGTCAAGATAAGTGTTGTTGAAAAACAGGCGGTGGCAAAGTCGATAAGCATGAAAGATGGTTTGATAAATTTTGATGCTTCCGGTGCCATTTTCAAACCTGTTTCAATTAAGCAATTATCAATTCAGAATCAGCTGCCATTAGTAATAATTGCCGAAGATGAAAAATCATTACTGGCCTCAGTTGCCACATTATTGTCTCAATTACCACCTAAGAGTTCGGAGCTAGTGGTTAACCTAAAATCCATTTCGGTAAGTAGTTCAGGACTTATTCAGATGGAGACATCAATCAGGGCACAATCTCTTCAAATAAATTGGGGCCTAGCGAGGGATATTGCTCTGAAAGTAAGGGTTCTTAATGCTTTACTAAAGTTGCCAGAAAACAAGGATATTAGCCGGGTGGATTTATCTCAGCCTGAGCTGCCATTAGTCAGTTAAATTCACTAACTTCAATTGGCATCAAAAGATTTGTTTTTCTTTGGCAATTATTTGATAGCAATTAAAGTAATTAAAAGATCGTGTCGGTGTTTGATTGCGTACTGCTTAATGCCTAGTTTTACGTAATCAGAAAGCGTTAACTTTAACTCTCAACTTGAGAGTTAGGGCTAGGGAAGAGGCGAAAAGTGGCAACTCCACAAAATTACTTAGCTGTCATTAAGGTTGTTGGAATTGGCGGCGGCGGAGTTAATGCTGTTAACAGAATGATTGATGTTGGCTTAAAAGGTGTTGAGTTCATTGCAATAAATACAGATGCTCAAGCCTTGTTAATGTCTGATGCAGATGTCAAATTAGATATTGGTAGAAAATTAACAAGAGGATTAGGTGCAGGCGCTGCACCCGAAATTGGAAGACAAGCAGCCTTAGACCACATAGATGAGATTGAAGAAGTTTTACGTGGAGCTGATATGGTTTTTGTAACTGCAGGTGAAGGTGGTGGAACTGGAACCGGTGGCGCTCCAATAGTTGCAAAAGTTGCCAAGGATTTAGGTGCGCTAACTGTTGGTGTAGTTACTAAGCCATTTACATTTGAAGGTAAGCGACGAACTGCTCAAGCTGAAGAGGGAATCGAAAACTTAAGAACTGAGGTCGATACTTTAATAGTAATTCCAAATGATCGACTTCTAGCAATCTCAGATCGATCAATTAGTGCACTAGAGGCATTTAAGACTGCAGATCAAGTTTTGCTTTCAGGTGTTCAAGGAATTACAGATTTAATTACAACACCTGGTTTGATAAATTTAGATTTTGCAGATGTTAAAAGTGTTATGGCTGGAGCAGGTTCAGCACTTATGGGAATTGGCTCTGCTCGTGGAGAAGCGAGATCAATTCGGGCTGCAGAGTTAGCAATCTCTAGTCCCCTGCTTGAAGCCTCTATTGATGGTGCCCATGGAGTTCTACTTTCAATAGCTGGTGGTTCAGATTTAGGGTTATTTGAAATATCTGAAGCTGCCGAGTTAGTAGCGAAATCCGCCCATCCGGACGCAAATATTATTTACGGAACCGTGATTGATGATGCATTAGGTGATGAAGTTAGAGTCACTGTGATTGCTGCTGGTTTCGATGGTGGTCAGCCAAAGCGGGTAGCGATGCCAGTTATTGATACCGCTTCAATTAGTGGTGAAGCCAATCCAATAGCAGCAAATGATCCACTTGCTGTCGCTCTGGACTTAGGTATAGAAAACTCAGATCGCCCTCGCAAGCGAATTACTTTTGAAGACTTAGTTGCTGAAGACGAAATCGATATACCTGATTTCATGCGGTAGTAGCCAGTATGGCTCGACTACTTTTTACTGCTAGAGAATTCGGCTCACTAGCTGATCCGGTAAATCCAGCAGCGATAGAAAATCTTGAAACTTTAATTGGTAAGCCGGTGCAATTAATGCAGCAAACCCATGGTAATAATCTATTCGAGGTGAAAAGTTTTGAGAACATTAAGCAAAATACAGATTCATTAATTACTTCAAATAAGGATTTAGCTTTAGCGGTAAGAGTGGCAGATTGCATCCCGCTTTTACTCTATTCAGCGAGTTTAATCGCTGCAGTTCATGTTGGTCGTCGAGGATTAATAAATGAAGTTGCAGCAAAAACTGTGGCAAAAATGAGAACACTTGGTGCCATTGAGATCAGTGGAGTAGCCGGGCCACATATTTGTGGAGATTGTTATGAGGTAGGTGATGATATGGCTGAGCAAATACATAAAAGCCATCCAACTACTGGAGGAAAGAAGGGCCATCTAAATTTATTTGCTGGGCTTAAGGACCAGATAAAGGAGGTAAACCTAGAGAATGTAAATATCTGCACCAAGGAAAATAATCAGTATTTTTCATATCGAAATTCCGCAGAGCCTGGGCGGCAAGTAGGTGTGATCTCTTTGTGAGTCGGCTAGATGAGATTGCGCATAATCTTAGAGTGGTTCAAGATCGCATTAGAGTTACATGTGAAAAAGCGAAACGAGATGTTAACGAAATAACATTAATTGCTGTCACTAAAACATTTGGGGTTGAAGATTTAAAACTTTTGTACTCCCTTGGCCTACGCCAGTTTGGCGAAAATAGGGATCAAGAGGCGAGTAAAAAAAGCAAAGATTTACCTGGTGATATAAATTGGCATTTTCAGGGTCAGATCCAAAGCAATAAATTAAAGTCCATTTGTAGTTGGGCTAACTGCATACAATCTGTGGATCAACTTAAACACGCACAGATCATCTCAGATTTAAGTATTGATTCACCAAAATCTATCTTTATTCAAGTTTCACTTGATGATCCACCAGAGTCTAGAGGTGGGGTAGATCCTGCCAAATTGGAGGAGTTAGCATTTCAGATTACAAAATTGCCGGGAGTAAAAATTAAGGGGCTGATGGCTGTGGCTCCAGCTGATAATGCTGATGCGCAAGCATTTATAAATCTCCAGCATATTCACACCAATTTCAAGAGTAAATTCCCATTGGCTAACTCCCTCTCGGCTGGAATGAGTGGCGACTTAGAAGTGGCAATATTGCATGGTGCGACACATCTTCGGATTGGTAGTTCAATCCTCGGAAATAGGGTGCCACTCTAATAACATTTAGACATGGCTAGTGCATTCAAAAAAGTCGCTGGATACCTCGGATTGATGGATGAGGAAGAGTTAGATCATGGAGCAACTCAACCTGTTCAACGTGCTCCTCGTCTGGTTAAATCTGATAGCAGGTCAGCTGCAAAAGCAAATGTTGAAATAGTTAATCATGTTGATTCCAATAAAATTATGGATCATATTATTTCATTAACTCCTAGAACCTACAGCGAAGCGAGATTAATCGGCGAGCATTATCGTGAAGGCAAGCCAGTAATTATGAATCTAAGTGACATGGAAGAAACTGAGCGTAAAAGATTAGTCGATTTTGCTTCTGGCTTGGTTTTTGGTCACCATGGCAGCATTGAACGTGTAACACCAAAGGTATTTTTGCTTACTCCTCCAAATGTTTCAGTCAGCGTTGAGGATAAGAATTCGGCAGCACAGGCAAGTTTCTTTAATCAAAGCTAATTTAGTTTAATTTAATGGGCTCAATTCTTGGTTTGATTTACTGGGTTTTAAATCTATTTCTATTTGCCCTTATTGCTCGATTAATTCTGGATTACGTAAGAATGTTTTCACCCAATTGGAGACCCAAAGGCGTTGTATTAGCTGCAGCTGAACTAGTTTATTCGGTTACGGATAAGCCGTTGTCTTTCACTCGGCAATTTGTGCCTCCACTAAGGCTAGGAGGCATTGCGCTGGATCTATCCTTTATCGTTGTATTTTTTGTAGTGCAATTATTGATGAGATTAGTGGTCGCTCTTTAATCTATCTTTTCTAGTTTTAACCAAAGACCTAATTCGCTGTCTGTCGAACCATCAGCGTCAGTTTGCTCCAATTTCTTAGCCAGTACCTCAGAACTTATTTCACCACTAGCAAACTTTATCGCTTCAGCAACTTCGGCAGGGGCATGCCATTGAACTACGATTCGATCGCTAACATCTAATCCGATTTTTTTACGCTCCTCCTGAATTGCTCTAATTACTTCACGAACTAAACCGGAGCGAATTAGTTCTGGCGTTAGTTCTAAATCAAGTGCCAAACTTTCACCATTATGAGATGAGACTGACCAGCCACTACGGGGAGTCTCGGTAATTACCAGGTCATCGAGCTCGATGAAATAACGAGCGGTTGTGTCAGAGGTTTTGGCCTCTAATTCAAATGATTTACCAGAGCGCAGTTGCTTGACCATCTCTACGGCATCGGTTGCGGTAATGGCTTTTGCAATCTGTTGAACATCGGCTCCATATTTTGCGCCTAAACTTCTAAAGTTAGCTTTAACTGAGATATCCACTAACTCTTGGTCAGCAACATTGATCCCTTCTAATTTTAAAATATTTAGTTCATCTGCAATATGAACTTTAATCTCTTCAGAGATTTGATCCCAGCCAGTGGCTGAAACCAATGCTCTTGAAAGTGGTTGGCGGATTTTCACACCAGATTCAGCTCGGGCAGCCCTTCCTAGTTCAACTAACCTTCGAGAAAGTGAGACAGAAGTAGATAAGGCATCATTTATGTATTTTTCATCCGCAATTGGAAAATCCTCTAAGTGCACCGATTCTTTTTGCTGAGATTCTGCAACTCTTATTAATGATTGCCACACATGCTCTGAAATAAACGGAACCATCGGTGCGAGTAATAAAGTTAATTGCTTTAGGCAGTAATAGAGGGTGTTGAGCGCTACTTCATCGCCGTCCCAAAATCTACGCCTTGACCGGCGAACATACCAATTAGATAAGTCGTCAATAAATGCAGCGATTAATCCACCAGCTAATTGCGAATCGAAATCTTCTAAAGCATTATCCACTCCCTTAATAACTTTATTTAATTCAGAAAGTATCCATTTATCCAACAAGGTTAAATTTTTTGGAAGTGAGCCTACATTGAAGTTTGAGGCATGAGCGTATAAGGTAAAAAATGAAATCGTATTCCAATATGTCAATAGAGTTTTTCTGACTACATCAGAGATCGCATCATGCCCTACTCGCCTTGCACTCCAAGGCGAACCAGCTGCCAACATATACCAGCGAACTGCATCAGCGCCATGTTGATTCATTAACGGGATAGGCTCAAGTACATTTCCTAAGTGCTTGCTCATTTTGCGCCCATCTTTATCCAATATATGTCCCAGACATAAAACTGTTTTGTATGAGGATTGATCAAAAACTAATGTGCCAATAGTCATTAATGTGTAGAACCAACCACGTGTTTGATCGATAGCCTCACAGATAAAATCTGCTGGATAAGCGGATTTAAACTCTTCAACTGATCCTGGAGTATGCGGATATCCCCATTGCGCAAAGGGCATGGCACCTGAGTCATACCAACAATCAATAACCTCTGGAACGCGAGACATTGAGGCAGAGCATTTTGCACAATTAAACTTAATTTCATCAACAAATGGTCGATGTGGATCCAATGAACTTAACTCTTTACCTGATAACTTTCCCAGCTCAGCTAAAGAACCAACGCAATATTCATGCTTATTCTCGCACCGCCAAATAGGCAGTGGCGTTCCCCAGTACCTATTTCTTGATACCGCCCAGTCAATATTGTTATTTAGCCAGTCACCAAATCGCCCAGTCTTTATTGTCTCTGGGTGCCAATTGGTTTTTGAATTCTCTCTTAAAAGCTCACTTTTAATGGCAGTAGTTTTTACATACCAAGAAGGCTGAGCGTAATACATCAACGCGGTATGGCATCGCCAGCAATGTGGATAAGAGTGTTCGAATTGAGAGCTTTTAAACATTAGCCCCCTACTCTTTAAATCCTTTATCAATGCTTTATCCGCATCTTTAAAAAATAATCCACCAACTAACTCAATTTTTTCTTGAAAATGACCATCTGGATTAATTGGATTAACAATTGGCAATCCATACTTTCGGCATACCTCTAAGTCATCTGCACCAAATGCTGGTGCTTGATGAACCAGGCCAGTTCCGTCCTCAACAGTTACATAATCGGCTAAAACCACAATGTGAGCATTTTCAATATCGATAAGGTCAAATGGTCGCTGGTACTTGGTTAGTTCTAATTCAGATCCTGTAAAAGTGGCTACTATCTTGTTTTCACCCCCCAGTAAACCTGCCAGTTCAGTTGCAATTACTAATCTCTCACTTCCAGCTTCGTTTGAAATCTCAATAACTTGATACTCAACCTTCGGGTTAACAGCAACTGCCGTATTTGATACAAGTGTCCATGGCGTAGTTGTCCAAACCAATAAACTTGCGTCAAGTTCTGCTAATTTTCCAGAGGTTGCTTTAAATTTTACAAATACCGAAGGGTCTTGAATGGTTTCATACCCTTGAGCCAACTCGTGGTCGGAAAGGCCCGTTCCGCATCGGGGGCAATATGGTGCAACTCGATGGTCTTGAACAAGTAATCCCTTATTCCAAATTTGTTGAAGAGACCACCAAACGCTTTCAATGTATTTCGGAGACATAGTCCAGTAAGCCTCATCAAAATCTACCCAAAATCCCATTCGCTTAGTCATTTCAGTAAATTCACCGACATGACGTTGCACAGATTCTCTGCACTTTTCGTTAAAAGCAGCAACACCATACTTTTCAATATCTGACTTGCCAGAGAAACCTAACTCTTTTTCAACGGCAATCTCAACCGGTAGACCGTGGCAATCCCAGCCAGCCTTTCTGATTACCTGTTTGCCTTTCATAGTTTGAAAGCGAGGGAACAAATCTTTAAAAACTCTTGCTTCAATATGATGAGTTCCAGGTTTTCCGTTTGCTGTGGGTGGACCTTCATAGAAGCTCCAGCGCTTAGCACCATTTCGATTTTCTACTGATTTTTCAAAAATTTGATTTTGTGTCCAGAAATCTAAAATCTCGACCTCTACTGCTGGTAAATCAATTTGCGCCGGAAGGCTATTTATTTCGCGCTTTGGACTCATGCTCACCCTGCATTCTAACGCGGAGGATAAGATTTCTGAGAACTCCTTATTTGGCTGCGGGGGTGGCGGTTGGTAATTACTTCGGCCAAGCCATAATCTTTGCCCCTCCGGGGGGTATTGTGGCTATAAGAAAATTGTTTAAGAAATCACCAGTTAAAGGTAAGAAGGCGATAGCCAAAAAGCCCAAAGGTAATGGTGCAAAAAAATCTACCAAGGCTCCAAGAGCAAAAAAAACAACTGCTAAAAAAGTGGCGAAAAAGCCTGCAGCAAAAATTGCTAAGCGTTCATCGAATATTGTTAAACCAAAATTAGCTGCAAAATCTCCAAAGAAAAAGGCACCAGGGAAGCCATTCCCAGCTAAATTACAAACTTCTACATCTGGGTCATCAACAACTATCTCCGTAACATCAACCATGCCAAATTCAAATGCTGCACCGGTGATTGAAGAGCGCAGACTTGTTATGTTGCCGCCACCGAAACCGGTGATTAAGTCTAAAAAGGCTGCCGCACTAAAGCCAATAAAGTCCGCACCCGCACCGCTAGTTGTCCAATCTGAGGAATTGGCTTGGACTTCAACTGAAATAAAAAATATGAAAGCTGAGCTTTCAAAAGATTTAGATCGGTTGCGAAAAGAGTTAGAAGTCGCCGAAGCAGAAATGGAAGATTTGGTTGAAGCAGCAGGCGTTGGCGCTGGCGATGATCAAGCCGATGCTGGAGCAAAAACATTTGAAAGAGAACATGAGATGTCTTTGGTCTATAACGCCAGAGATATGGTTGAGCAAGCCGAAAGGGCTTTGGAGCGAATTGCCAATAAAACTTACGGCAAATGTGAAGAGTGTGGAAATTTTATTGGAAAGGCAAGATTGCAGGTTTTTCCTAGAGCAACCCTTTGTATGGTTTGTAAACAAAAAGAGGAACGACGCTGAATTTAAGTCAGCGAAAATGGTTAGCGGTTACCGCTTTTATTATTTTCGTATTCGATTATATTAGTAAAGAGCTAGCACTTAGATATTTATCAGATGCACCAATCCAATTATTAGGTACATTTTTGCAGCTCCGGTTAGCTTTTAATTCAGGCGCGGCATTTAGCTTGGCATCTAACGCAACTATTTTTTTATCAGCTTTTGCATTAGTTGTTGCGGCATCTATTTTTTACTATGGTAGAAAAATTACTTCAACTAGATGGGCAGTTGCACTTGGGCTAGCACTAGGCGGGATTTTTGGTAATTTAAGTGATCGGATTTTTAGAACTCCAGGCGATTTAAAGGGCGAAGTCGTAGATTGGATTCAGTTACCAAATTGGCCAATCTTCAATATTGCAGATATGTCAGTAGTTAGTGCGGCTATTTTAATCACATATTTAAGTTGGAAGAATATTCCAGCAATTAGAAAAACGGATTCAAAATGAGTAATCGTGAACGTAAGAGTTTGTCTATTCCAGAGGGCCTTAATCTGGAGCGAGTCGACACTGCACTATCCAGGTTGCTTGGACTTTCCCGAAACGTAGTTGTTGGATTAATAGAATCTGGTGAAATCCTTAAATCGGGCACAGTCGTTGGAAAATCTGACAAAGTTATTTCTGGAGATGTCATCGAGATTTTAATGCCTGAAGTCAAGGGTGAATCTAAATTGGTAGCAACTCCAATTGAAGGCCTTAAAGTTGTTTATGATGATGAATATTTAATTGTTATAGACAAACCAGTTGGCATAGCAGCTCACCCAAGTCCAGGTTGGCATGGAGCAACAGTAGTCGGTGCAATATTTGCTGCTGGATATCAGCTTGCAACCTCTGGCGCAGCTGAGCGACAAGGAGTTGTTCATAGATTAGATGTCGGAACATCTGGGTTGATGGTGGTTGCAAAAAATGAAATTGCTTATGCTAGTTTGAAAGATCAATTCCGTCAGCGAACTGTCTCAAAGGTCTATCATGCACTAGTTCAAGGGCATATGGACCCAACAGTAGGAACTATTGATGCACCCATAGATCGACACCCAAGAGAGGATTATCGTTTTGCGGTAGTCGCCAATGGAAAGCCAAGCATTACGCATTATAAGACTTTAGAAGTTTTTCCAGCTGTAACTTTATTAGAAATTGAATTAGAAACTGGTCGTACTCATCAGATTAGAGTTCATTTTTCTGCACTGCACCACCCTTTGGTTGGAGACCAGACTTATGGTTCAGATCCAGCCTTAGCCCAGCGGTTAAAGATTTCTCGGCCGTGGCTTCATGCCAGAAAGCTCGCCTTCACTCACCCAGCAAGTGGGGAACGAATCTTCTTCACTAGCGAGTATCCAGAGGATCTGACACGCTCACTTGAGCTACTTTCAGATTTATCGCGCTAAAAATAAGGGTCAGTAGTAATCTCACCATCCATGTCTAACTCAATTGGAAGTTCAGAGAACTTAAATAACTTTGTTCACCTGCACGTCCATACTGAATACTCGATGCTGGATGGCGCCGCGAAGATTTCTGAGTTAGTGCAAGAGGTTGCAAATCAAAAGATGCCGGCAATAGCTATGACAGATCATGGCAATGTCTTCGGGGCCTATGAGTTCTACAAAACTGCAAAAGCAAACAACATTAAGCCAATTATTGGAATTGAAGCTTATGTAGCACCTGAATCTAGATTTGATAAGCGACGGGTTAAATGGGCAGAAGGCGGAGAGGATGATGTATCAGCTGGCGGTGCCTATACCCACATGACGATTCTAGCCGAGAATAATGAAGGCTTATCTAATTTATTTAAATTATCATCTCTAGCTTCACTAGAAGGATTTTACTATAAACCAAGAGTTGATAGAGAGTTACTATCACGATACGCATCTGGATTAATTGGTACAACTGGTTGTGCAGGCGGTGAGATTCAAACTCGCTTGCGAATGGGCGCTTACAGTGAAGCACTTAAAGCTGCCAGTGAAATGAAAGACATATTTGGAGCAGATAATTTCTTTCTAGAGTTGATGGACCACTCAATCGATATCGAAAAGAGAGTTTTTACTGATTTACTTAAACTTGGAAAAGATTTAAATTTACCACCACTTGCAACAAATGATCTTCACTACACCTTTAATAAGGATGCATCAGCTCATGAGGTATTGCTTTGTGTTCAATCGGGTTCCACACTTGCTGATCCAAAGCGATTTAAGTTTGAAAACTCCGAGTTTTACTTGAAGAGTGCTGCACAAATGAGAATGATATTCAAGGATATTCCAGAATCCTGTGACAATACTCTAATTATTGCTGAACGATGTGAAGTCAAAATGCGTGAAGGTGAGAACTTACTCCCTCGATTTGAGGTACCTCAGGGTGAGACGGAGGATAGTTGGCTGGTAAAGGTTGCAAATATGGGTTTAGCAAACAGACTAAATGGAGAGATTCCAAATGAGTATCAAGAGAGATTAGATTTTGAACTAGATGTAATGATAAAGATGGGATTTCCTGGCTACTTCTTAGTTGTATCGGATCTATGCAATTATGCTCGAAAAGTTGGAATAAGAGTTGGGCCAGGAAGAGGATCTGCTGCTGGCTCTCTAGTCTCATACGCTCTTGGTATTACTGGATTAGATCCAATTAAATTTGGATTATTATTTGAAAGATTCTTAAATCCAGAGCGTATTTCCATGCCAGATATCGATTTAGATTTTGATGAACGACGCAGATCGGAGATGATTCAATACGCCACCGCTAAGTATGGTGATGATCGGGTAGCTCAAATAATCACCTACGGAACAATTAAATCAAAACAAGCCATTAAAGATTCAACCAGAGTGCTCGGATATCCCTATGCACTTGGTGAAAGACTGACAAAATCATTGCCTCCTTCGGTAATGGGCAAGGATATTTCCCTAAGTGGAATTTTTGATGTTGAGGATGATCGATATGGCGAAGCTTCTGAGTTTAGAAATTTGTATGAAAGTGATCCAGATTCCAAACGCATTGTTGACACTGCCCGAGGTATTGAGGGTCTGAAAAGACAATGGGGTGTGCATGCAGCTGGTGTAATTTTAAGTAAAGAGCCTTTGCTCGATGTAATTCCTATTCATAGGCGTGAATCAGATGGGGCGGTAATCACTCAATTTGATATGGGTGCCTGCGAAGCAATCGGATTGCTTAAAATGGATTTTTTGGGATTGAGAAACCTTTCTGTATTAGATGATTGTCTAATAAATATAGAGAAGAATCTCGGTAAAAAAATTGTCCTTGAAGATTTACCACTCAAGGATAAAAAGACTTTTGAGTTACTTTCCAGAGGAGATACCTTAGGCGTATTTCAATTAGATAGTGCACCGATTAGAGCACTTCTTAGGTCTATGGCACCAGATAGTTTTGAGGATATTTCAGCTGTTATTGCCTTATATCGACCAGGTCCAATGGGTGAAGATTCGCATAATAAGTATGCTGATTATAAAAATGGCAGGAAGAATCCAGTCGCTATTCATACTGAGTTAGAGAAGCCGTTAAATGAAATACTGAAGGACACCTATGGCCTAATTGTTTATCAGGAGCAAGTGTTAGCTATTGCAAGAAAAGTTGCAGGCTTCACATTGGGCCGAGCTGACCTGCTCAGAAAGGCAATGGGTAAGAAGAATAAAGAGATTCTAGATAAAGAAAAGGTGCATTTTGAAGAGGGCATGAAAGCTAATGGTTTTTCTTCTGATGCAATTGAAAAATTATGGCAAACGTTAATCCCATTTTCAGATTATGCGTTTAATCGAGCCCATAGTGCAGGTTATGGTTTACTCTCATTTTGGACAGCATATTTGAAAGCTAATTTTCCAACTGAGTATATGGCTGCACTGCTTACTAGTGTTCGTGATGACAAGGATAAGAGCGCTTTATACCTAAATGAATGTCGCCGTATGGGTATCAAAGTTTTACCTCCGGATGTAAATGAATCAGATTCTGAATACACTCCTCGCGGAGTTGATATCAGATTTGGACTTACAGCTATAAGAAATGTTGGAGAAAATGTAGTTGCATCAATAATTCAGAATAGATCCGAAAAAGGTAAGTACTCTAGTTTTGGAGATTTTTTAGCAAAAGTAGATGCAATTGTTTGTAATAAGAAGAGCATTGAATCGTTGATTAAAGCAGGAGCCTTTGATTCCTTAGGTCATACACGACGTGGATTAATGATGGTCTATCTTGAAGCTTTGGATGCAGTTTCAGAAGCAAAACGAGCAGAATCTATTGGACAGTTTGATTTATTCGGAGCAACAAATGCGACAACTTCAGTAAGTGGTGTTGAACTGGATATTCCTAAAAATGAATGGGAAAAGATGGTCTTGCTGGGATATGAAAGAGAGATGCTAGGACTATACGTTTCAGATCACCCACTCTTGGGTGTAGAGCACATATTGAAATCGGTTTCAGATTTTACAATTAGCCAAATATCTGAAGTTTCACATGATCAGATTATTACTATCTGTGGGCTAATCACTCAGATTCAACGTAAAGTTTCAAAACAAGGAACACCATGGGCAATAGTTACTGTTGAAGATTTAGAGGGAGCCATAGATGTTTTGTTTTTCTCTAACTCGTATGCAACTCATGGCGTTAACTTGGTTGAGGATCGAATTGTTGCGATCCGAGGACGGGTTGATAAACGAGAAGAACAAGCAAGAGTCTCAGCACTTGACCTGAGTTTGCCAGATTTAAATATAGTTCCAACTGGGCCTCTAGTTATTTCTATGGAGATGGCACGGTGTACACCACCGGTAATTGATCGAGTAAAGGAGATATTGCGTTCTCATCCGGGAGGGCGAGAGGTTCACTTGCGATTGGCAGATGGATCAAAAAACACAGTTTTGAAGTTGGATGAAGGTTTAAAAGTAACATCCTCACCAAGTTTGAGTGCAGATCTTAAAACTGTTCTTGGTCCTGATTGCCTTCCGGTTTAGAGAGACTTCAACTCAGGTCTACACATATTTATTGGTAACCTGGCAGTAATACTGTACGGCACAATATGGTTGTGGAAAAAACATTAATGTCGTTAGAGGAATTTCGTGAGCACGCTCGCGGGAACAATGTGATTCCGGTTGCAAGAAAAATAATAAGCAAAAATGAGACTCCACTATCTATATATTCAAAACTCGCTGGAAATAGAGCTGGAACATTTCTACTCGAATCTGCTGAATCCGGAATTTGGGCACGCTACTCATTTATTGGCGTTAATAGCCAGGCAACACTTACAGAGGAAAATGGTCTAGCTTTTTGGAGTGGTGTTATGCCGGCTGGTGCTCCAAGTGGCATAGATCCATTATCTGCCCTGAGAATTTCGACATCACATTTGCGTTCACCGAAATTACCAAATCTGCCACCCTTGACTGGCGGACTTGTCGGGTACCTCGGATATGAAATTGTTAGAAGACTAGAGAAAATTTCTTCGCTTACGATCAAGGATATTCAAATTCCGGAAATTGCGATGATGCTCACCTCGGACTTAGCAGTTTTTGATCACTTAAAAGGTGAAGTAACTTTGATAGCAAACGCTATCAACTGGGACGGAAGTAGTGAGAGAGTGGATTCTGCTTATGAAAACTCATTAAGTCGCTTGGATAAAATGGAGGTAGATTTAAACCAAAATAGTGCGACTAGATCTGTTCATATTACGGAGCGATTGAAGCCTGAATATTTGCGAAATACGACAGATGAGGATTACATTTCAAAGGTACTTAGAATTAAAGAGGAAATAAAGTCTGGTGAGGCCTTTCAAGTTGTGCTTTCGCAGAGATTCTCAATGCAAATTACCTGCGACCCATATGACATTTACGAAGTACTTAGAGAACAAAATCCTAGTCCTTACATGTATTTATTTAGATTTGATAACGGATTAGCGGTTGTCGGTTCAAGTCCAGAGGCATTGGTAAAAGTAAACGGTGATCAAGTAATGATTCACCCCATTGCTGGCACTCGAGCAAGAAGCTTTGATGAAGCAGTTGACGACAAAATTGCCGATGAGCTTCTAAATGATCCAAAAGAACGGGCAGAGCATTTAATGCTGGTTGATCTTGGTAGAAATGATTTAGGTCGAGTTTGTACTCCTGGATCTGTTGAAGTCACCGAATTTATGCAGATCGAAAAGTACTCTCATGTTATGCACATTGTTTCCACGGTAATCGGGAGATTGCGTTCAGAGGTGAGACCAATTGAGGCTTTACTTTCAGTGTTTCCAGCTGGCACCTTGTCCGGAGCTCCTAAACCTAGGGCAATGGAAATTATTGAGGAAAATGAAATCAATCAACGTGGAATTTATGGTGGCACGATCGGATACTTAGATTTCATGGGAAACATTGATACCTGTATTGCAATTCGAACTGCTGTAATTAAGGATGGAACTGCGTATGTGCAAGCGGGAGCCGGAATTGTTGCAGATTCAAATCCTGAGCTTGAGAATCAAGAGTGCATCAATAAAGCAGCAGCAGTTTTAGGGGCAATCGCTTCGGCTAATGCAATAGGGGTAAAATAATGAGGTCATCAATATTTGGAAGTATCTTTCTCATAATCATTGCACTCTACCTAATAAGGCGATTGGGTAAGGGTGAAAATTCAAATAAATACCAAGCAAAGCCGAAAAATAAATGGACGTTACTATCCGAGGGTAAGGACCCAACAATTGAGTGAGTCAAATGCACTTACGGCAATAATTGAAGGCGTGCTCGAAGATGTTGCAAATCGATCTTTGCCGATCTCAGAACTACAAGATAATCTGACAACCGCCCCACAGTTACGTGATGCCTATAAGGTACTTAGCAGTAAAGATATGAGCCTAATTGCTGAGGTTAAGCGCTCGTCGCCAAGTAAAGGAGATTTAGCGAATATATCTGACCCTATTTCATTAGCTAAAAGTTATGAAATAGGAGGCGCTGACATAGTCAGTGTCCTAACTGAAAGCAGGAAATTTAAAGGAAGCATTACTGATCTAACTAGCGTTAGGCAATCAATAAACCTACCAGTGCTCCGTAAAGATTTTATTGTTACCGAGTACCAGATCTTTGAATCACGATTATTGGGCAGTGATCTGCTCTTACTAATTGTTGCTGGCTTAAATAAGAAACAGTTAATCGATTACCATCAATTAGCTACTGAGCTTGGAATGAGCGTTCTTATTGAGGTGCATACAGTTGCAGAATCTGAAATAGCACTCGACATCGGTGCCAAGATAATTGGTGTTAATTGTAGAAATCTTAAAACTTTAGAGGTTGATAAAAATACTTTCGAACAAATCCTGCCTATTTTGCCCCAGTCTATTGTTAAGGTTGCTGAATCTGGAATTAGCGCCAGATCTGATGTAGAAAGGGTTGCTCAATTGGGCGCAAATGCAGTACTAGTGGGTGAAACACTAGTTAAGTCAAGTAACCCAGTTCATACAATTAAAGATCTCCTTAATCAATAGATATCGAATAAACTCCTCCTGTGAACACTAAAAAAGTAAAAATTCCTGACTCAGATGTATTGGGCCACTTTGGACCATACGGTGGCCGGTTTGTACCAGAGGCTCTGATTGCAGCGCTAGATGAGTTAGCTGAAGCTCACCAAAAAGCTCAAGCAGATCCTGAGTTTCATAAAGAGTTGGATCATTTGCACCGTACCTACACTGGTCGACCAAGTGTAATTACGGATGCGAAAAGATTTTCAGAGCATGCAGGTGGTGCTCAAATTTTATTAAAACGCGAAGATTTAAACCATACTGGAAGTCATAAGATAAATAATGTTCTTGGACAAGCACTTTTAACTAAGCGTATGGGTAAAAAAAGGATTATTGCAGAAACGGGTGCTGGCCAACATGGTGTCGCTTCGGCGACTGCTGCTGCACTCTTTGGTTTGGAATGCGTTGTGTATATGGGTGAGGCTGACACAAAGAGGCAGGCATTAAATGTTGCACGTATGAAACTTCTAGGTGCAGAGGTAGTTCCAGTTACTCAAGGATCAAAAACGTTAAAGGACGCTATAAACGAGGCAATGCGCGATTGGGTAACTAATGTTGAAAGCACACATTATTTGTTAGGAACAGTTGCTGGACCTCACCCTTTCCCAACTATTGTTAGGGATTTCCAAAGAATTATTGGTGTTGAAGCTCGTCAACAGGTTTTGGAGTTGACTGGAAAACTTCCAGATGCAGTGTTGGCATGTGTAGGTGGTGGCTCTAATGCAATAGGAATTTTTCACCCATTTATTGATGACACATCAGTCAGATTAATTGGACTTGAAGCGGGTGGAAAAGGTATTAATACTGGATTTCATGCAGCAACAATATCCGGCGGATCGCCTGGCGTTTTGCATGGGACAAGATCATATGTGCTACAGGATAAAAATGGTCAAACAGTTGAATCACATTCTATTTCTGCAGGTTTAGATTATCCGGGGGTAGGTCCAGAACATGCCTACTTAAATGATCTTGGTCGTGCCGAATACCGACCTATTACAGATGACCAAGCAATGTATGCCTTTTCACTTTTGTGCAAATCTGAGGGAATTATTCCTGCAATTGAAACGGCTCATGCATTAGCTGGAGCATTAGAGATTGGAAATGAGCTAGGTGAGAATTCAACGCTCCTAATAAATCTCTCCGGTAGAGGTGATAAAGATGTACAGACTGCTGCAGATTACTTTGGACTTCCGCTTTAATGCCCACGGCTTTAGAAGATCTTTTTCATCAATCAAGAAAAAATAACCAAGCAGTATTGCTTGGTTATATTCCAGCAGGATTTCCAACTCAGAAAAAAGCAAAAAAAATAATTAAGGCCATGATTAATGGTGGAATTGATGCAATTGAAATTGGTTACCCTTATTCAGATCCAGTAATGGATGGACCAGTAATCCAATCAGCCTCAGAAGAGGCAATCAACAATGGTGCAGGAGTAGATGAGGTTTTTGAATTACTTCAAATGAGTGTGGAGCTTGGCATACCGTCAGTGGTGATGAGCTATTGGAGTCCTATCGAAAAATACGGTGTTAGTAAGTTTGCATCTGAAATTGCTAAAAATGGTGGGTCTGGGGTGATCACGCCCGATTTAACTTTTGAAGAGTCAAATGTTTGGCGATCAGAGGCAGCAAGAAACTCAATAAATAGAATATATGTGGTTGCACCTAGTAGTGGAGAAGATCGATTACTAAAAGTAACAAGTGAGTGCTCCGGCTTTATATATGCTGCAAGTTTGATGGGAGTAACTGGGGCACGTTCTGCAGTCTCAGCAAATGCTAAGCAACTCGTTGAGCGGATTAGAAGAGTTTCAGATAAACCAATTGCAGTAGGATTAGGTGTCTCAACTAAAGAGCAGGCACGAGAAGTTGCAACTTTTGCAGATGGCGTAATAGTTGGCTCTGCTTTTATCAAAATTGTGCAAGAATTTGGTGCAGGTAGAAAAGGTCTAAAAAGGATTAAGCAGCTTGCTAAATCCTTATCAGAAGGAGTTAGAAGTGCGAGATAAATTTGTGTTAGTTCAACCTTGGCTAACATTACTCGCAAGGTTAATTTTGGGTGGAGTATTGATTGTTGCAGGCGCACTTAAAGTTGGAAATCTCCAGAAATCAGCAATGGCGGTGCGGGCTTATGAAATGCTTCCGATCTGGTTAGCAAATCTATTTGGCTATGTACTTCCATGGATTGAAATCGGGATTGGCTCACTTTTAGTAGTGGGTGCGTTAGTTAAGATTAATGGTCTTCTCGGAGCGTTAATCATGTTGGCCTTTATTATTGCAATTGCGCAGGCTTGGGCGCGTGGGCTAAGTATCGATTGTGGCTGCTTTGGAGGCGGTGGAAGTATTGATCCGGAGGATACAAAGTATTTATCTGAGATTATTAGGGATATCGGCTTACTAGGGCTTGGCGTTTTCTTATATTTCTACCCTAAGGGTAGATTTGCACTAGATAAATAATAGACTTGGGATAAATTAGGAGAACAATTATGGCAACGAGCAATAGTGGTGATAAGGGAACAAGAAATCTCGTAATCATAATGGTGGGCTTTATTGTTACGGTTGGTGTCGTTTTTTCTATAATAAGCAATCGCGCCAGTTCAAACTTTGAAATTCCTGCAGCTGTATCACCAACTGATGGTTATGGAATTGTCTTGAATCCAACCGCCACTCCTAAAATTGATGTGTATGTAGATTATCAATGTCCAGCATGTCGGGCTTTTGAGTTAATGAATGGTGGATACCTCAACGAGGTAATCGCGCAAAATAAGGCAAAGGTGGTCTTTCATCCGATGACATTTATTGGTCCGGAATCGATTTTGGCTGCTAATGCAGCTGCATGTTCAGCCGATGAAAACCGATTTGTTGATATGAATCTGGCTTTATTTCAGAATCAGCCAGCAGGTGAGAACACTGGAAAATGGGGTAATGAGACTTTAATTGCTTTAGGTAATTCAGTAGGAATTACCTCAGAGAAATTTAAACAATGTGTCAATGATGGTAAGTATGTTAAGTGGACTCGTAACATAACAGTTGAATCTGGAAAACGAAATGTTAATAGCACACCTACAATTTTTATAAATGGAAAAGCACTTGATCGAAATACTGAATACGGAGATCCAACTAAATTCAGAGCGGCATTAGAGGCTGCCGGAATCAAGTAGTTTTTAATTAAGAAACTGAGTTTTAGTTGATTCCAAGCCCAGCTATATCAACTCTCAATCTTGGCCCGTTTACGATACATTTTTATGCCTTAAGTATTATTTTAGGGATAACTGTCGCCATTTATGTAGGCCGAAAGCGTTATAAATTATTGGGTGGTAATCCTGATGAGGTTTCTGATGCTGCGATTTGGGCTGTTCCATTTGGAATTATTGGTGGCCGGATCTATCACGTTATTACATCACCACAATTATATTTTGGTGCAACTGGTAATCCAGTCGATGCCTTGCGAATTTGGAAAGGTGGATTAGGCATCTGGGGTGCTATTTCACTGGGCGCCTTCGGTGCATTTATATATTTTAGAAAAAATAAAACAACGCTCAATTTTTCTACTTTTCTCGATGCATTGGCCCCAGGCGTTCTGCTAGCACAAGCAATCGGTCGAATTGGTAATTGGTTTAATCAGGAGTTATTTGGTAAACCAACCAATCTTGTATGGGGATTAGAGATTAAACCATCAAAAAGACCAGTTGGATATGAGCAGTTTTTATCATTTCATCCCACTTTTTTATATGAATTACTCTGGTGTTTATTCATAGCGATTCTCTTAATTAAGCTGCCAGGTTATTTGAGAAAAATCCCTTCTAAATCTGGAGATATCTTTGTTATGTACATTTTTGGATACTCAATGGGCCGGCTTTGGATTGAATCATTGAGGATTGATGAGGCAAATTTGATTTTGGGGCTTCGATTAAATATCTGGGTCAGCATAACCGCAATAATTTCATCAACAATATATTTAATTTTGACTAGAGCGAGGAAAAAGCCGACAAATCATAATGTTTCAAGTTAATATTGACTCATGGGTTTAGAAGAGGTTCAAAAGCGTAACTTAGAGCATCGTACCCATCGGACTGGTTGGCTACGGGCTGCAGTTCTTGGTTCAAATGATGGATTGGTTTCTACCTCAAGTTTAATGATTGGCTTTGCTGCAGCTAGTAAAGGTGAGTTATTAGTAACTGCAGGGCTGGCTGGAATTGCTGCCGGTGCGATGTCTATGGCGGTAGGTGAGTATGTTTCTGTAAAGTCTCAAAGTGATATTGAGAAATCAGATCGTGATATCGAGATTAGCCAATTGCAGGAAGACCCAAAGGGGGAATTATTGGAGTTAACTCAGATTTATATGGATCGGGGTTTACCTAAAGAATTGGCTTCTCAAGTAGCAAGTGCATTACATGAACATGATGCGCTTGAAGCGCACCTTAGAGATGAGTTAGGGCATTTCGATCATACAAAAGCTAGGCCACTACAGGCAGGAGTTGCATCAGCGATCGCTTTTTCTGCCGGGGGAGTTGTGCCATTACTTGGTGCGCTAATTTCAAAGGATCATGAAGTTTTTTTTATTCTAACTTTTACTGCGCTTGGGCTTATAACTGCTGGCGTAATTAGTTCCAGAGTCGCATCCTCACCAATTATCAAAACAGTGATGCGCATTTTTGCCGGGGGTGCATTGGGGCTAGCTATTACTGCCGGTATTGGTTGGTTGGTAGGGCTAACTGGAATTTAGTACTCCTGCTACACTTGGCAAAGCAACTAGAAGTTAGGCCATAGATGTCCTGACTCTTCAGCAGGATCGGCCATTTAATTGAAGAGTAAAACACTTTTTTCAACCGTCCCAAAAGCTAGTGGGTTATACGACCCCACAAATGAACATGATGCTTGCGGTGTGGCTATGGTTGCGACCTTAAATAAATTACCAAGTCATGAGATAGTTTCGAAGGCTCTAACAGCTCTGCGAAATCTAGAACACCGTGGAGCATCTGGTGCCGAACCAGATAGTGGCGATGGTGCTGGCATATTGATTCAGATCCCAGACAAGTTCTATAGATCAGTAGTTGATTTCAAGTTGCCACCAATTTCAGAGTATGCAACCGGCATATTATTCATTAGTTCTGACGAAAAAGATTATAAAAATCATTTCAAGCAAATTGCATCTGAAGAAGGATTGTCTGTGCTTGGTTGGCGAGATTTGCCAACCAACTCAAAGTCTTTAGGTAAAACTGCCTTATCGGTAATGCCGCAATTTAAACAAGTATTTATAAGTGGAAATTCAAATGAATCAGATTTAATACTAGAAAGAATGGTTTACTGTTTACGCAAGCGAATCGAAAATAAATATAATATTTATATTCCGTCTTTATCTTCGCGCACTATTGTTTATAAGGGTATGTTAACCACGGGTCAACTTGAGGAATTTTTTCCTGATCTATCGGATCCACTCGTGGAGTCTTCACTTGCTCTAGTGCACTCAAGATTTTCAACAAATACATTTCCATCTTGGCCATTAGCTCATCCTTATCGATACATTGCACACAATGGCGAAATTAATACTGTTAAAGGAAATAGAAATTGGATGAGTGCTAGAGAATCTCTACTTGAAAGTAATTTAATTCCTGGCGATCTGAAGAGATTACTCCCCATTGTTAATAATTCAGGAAGTGATTCGGCATCTTTTGATGAAGTTTTGGAGTTGCTATACCTCGGAGGCCGTTCACTGCCACATTCAATATTAATGATGATTCCAGAAGCTTGGGAAAATCATGCAACCATGCCACAGGAGTTAAAGAATTTTTATGCATTCCACTCAGCATTAATGGAACCCTGGGATGGACCAGCCTGCGTGACGTTCACTGATGGAAAACAAGTTGGTGCGGTATTGGATCGGAATGGATTGCGCCCATCAAGATTTTGGGTCACTAGTGATGGGCTTGTTGTTTTATCAAGCGAAGTTGGAGTGTTGGATTTTCCACCCGAGAACATTATTCGTAAAGGTAGATTACAACCCGGAAGGATGTTCTTAGTAGACATAGATGCTGGTCGAATAATTGAAGATGATGAGATAAAAAGTAAATTGGCAGGCTCGGCTCCATATGGCGATTGGTTGCATGGTGGTTTAGTAAGACTAAGTGATCTACCGACTCGTGAGCACATTGTTTATCCGCACTCCTCAGTTGTGCGTAGACAGCGAGCATTTGGTTATACTGAGGAGGAATTACGCATAATTATTACGCCAATGGCTCGAAATGGTGCCGAGCCACTTGGTTCAATGGGAACAGATACTCCAATAGCTGCACTTTCTGACAAACCTCGATTACTTTTTGATTACTTTGCTCAATTGTTTGCTCAGGTAACAAATCCACCTCTTGATGCAATTAGAGAGGAATTGGTTACATCGCTAGGTGGCTCAATCGGACCAGAACATAATCTGTTGGATCCAGGCCCAGCCTCTTGTCGGCAAATTTCCATCCAATTTCCAGTTATTGATAATGATGAGCTTGCAAAAATAATTCATGTAAATGCTGATGGTGATCAACCAGGGCTTGCAGCTTATGTTGTGAAGGGTTTATTCCCCATAGCAGGAGGTGGCAAGGCGTTAGTAGCGCGAATTGAAGAAATTCGAAAAGAAGTATCAAAAGCGATTGAAGATGGAGCTCGAATTATTGTGCTCTCAGATCGGGATGGAGATGCAGAGAATGCTCCAATTCCATCACTACTTTTGACCTCCGCAATTCATCATCATTTGATTCGAGAAAAAACCAGAACAAAAGTTGGATTAGTAGTTGAAAGTGGCGAAGTAAGAGAGGTGCACCATGTAGCACTTTTAATTGGTTTTGGAGCAGCAGCAGTCAATCCTTACTTAGCGATGGAAAGTGCTGAGGATCTTGTAAGACAAGGCGTGATAACTGGAATCACTCCAGAAAAAGCGGTAAGAAATCTAATCAAATCTTTAGGTAAAGGTGTTCTAAAGGTGATGTCAAAGATGGGCGTATCAACTATCGCCTCGTACACAGGTGCTCAAATTTTTGAAGCGATTGGATTATCCAAAGAGATTGTTGATGAGTATTTTGTTGGAGCAACATCAAGATTAGGTGGAGTTGGAATTGAAACCATCGCCGCTGAAACAATTAAAAGACACCACATTGCTTATCCACCTGGCGGTGAGATTCCTGGTTCCAAGAGATTGCAAATTGGCGGAGAGTATCAATGGCGCCGTGAAGGCGAGCCACATCTATTTGATCCAGAAACAGTTTTTACGCTCCAGCATGCAACTAGAGCAAAGCGATTTGATGTTTTCAAACGATATACCGCAAGAGTGGATGATCAATCTAAGCGATTGATGACCCTAAGAGGTTTATTTACATTTAAGCAGGGATTAAGAAAGCCAATTCCAATCGAAGAGGTTGAACCGGCCTCAGAAATTTTAAAACGATTTGCTACTGGTGCGATGTCCTATGGATCAATCTCGCAGGAGGCGCATGAAACTTTAGCAGTAGCGATGAATAGAATTGGTGGAAAATCTAACACCGGCGAAGGTGGCGAGGATCCTGCACGAAATATTGTAGAAAAAAATGGTGACTCAAAGCGCTCTTCAATTAAGCAAGTTGCTAGTGGAAGATTTGGCGTCACTAGTGAGTATTTAGTCAATGCCGACGACATTCAAATTAAAATGGCACAAGGTGCTAAACCTGGTGAGGGTGGCCAATTACCCGGCAACAAGGTCTACCCTTGGATTGCAAAAGTTCGTTATTCAACACCTGGTGTTGGATTAATTTCACCACCTCCACACCATGATATTTACTCTATTGAGGATTTAGCTCAATTAATTCATGACCTAAAGAATGCAAATAATCAGGCTCGAATTCATGTGAAATTGGTAGCTGAAGTAGGAGTAGGAACAGTTGCTGCTGGAGTTAGTAAAGCGCATGCAGATGTAGTTTTGATCTCAGGTCATGATGGTGGTACTGGAGCTTCTCCACTTACATCCCTTAAACATGCCGGAGCGCCATGGGAGCTCGGCTTAGCTGAAACTCAACAAACATTAATGCTAAATGGATTAAGAGATCGAATAGTGGTGCAAGTAGATGGACAAATGAAAACAGGTAGAGATGTGGTGATAGCAGCCTTGCTTGGCGCGGAAGAGTTTGGATTTGCAACTGCACCTCTTGTGGTATCTGGCTGCATCATGATGCGCGTTTGCCATCTAGATACATGTCCAGTTGGTGTTGCGACTCAAAATCCAGAGTTACGTAAGAAATTTTCTGGTAAGCCAGAGTTTGTTGAAACCTTTTTTGAATACATTGCAGAAGAGGTTAGACAGTTACTTGCTGAGCTCGGGTTCAAAAAACTTGAAGATGCCATTGGTCAAGTTGAACTATTGGAAACAAGGGAAGCTATTGAACATTGGAAAGCTAGTGGGTTGGATCTAAAACCATTGCTTAAATCTATTGATGTAAATTCACCGCGCAAAAATACTACTAGCCAAGATCACGGATTATCCTCTGCACTCGATAATAAATTAATTGAGTTGTCAAAGTCAGCATTAACAAACAAAACACCTATTCGCTTAGAGATGCCGGTTCGAAATGTAAATAGAACTGTTGGAACCATGTTAGGTGCCCAGATTACTCGTAACTTTGGTGGTGCCGGGCTTGCAGAGGACACAATTGATATTACTTTTCATGGTTCAGCGGGCCAATCTTTTGGCGCATTTATTCCATCAGGTTTAACACTTAGACTTTATGGGGATAGTAATGACTACGTCGGCAAAGGTTTGTCTGGCGGCCGAATAATCATACGACCTGATGAAAGGGCAACCTTTGAATCATCACAAAATGTAATTGCTGGAAATGTAATAGGTTACGGTGCAACCTCTGGCGAAATAATGATCTCTGGAGTGGTGGGTGAGAGGTTTTGTGTTAGAAACTCTGGCGCCACTGCAATAGTAGAGGGTGTTGGTGATCATGGTTGTGAGTATATGACTGGCGGTAACGTAATTATTCTTGGTAAAACTGGCCGTAATTTTGCTGCAGGCATGTCAGGTGGAAGAGCATTTGTTTTAGATTTAAATCCTCAACTGGTTAACACTGAAATGGTAGACATTTTGTCGCTGCCATTGGACCAAGAAGAGTTCGTACAAAAAAATATTTCGAAGTTTTACGCTGAAACTGGATCAAAGATAGCTGGTGAGATTTCTAACAATTGGAAAGATCAAAAGAGTAGAATTTCGCTAGTGATGCCAAGAGACTATGCACGAGTTTTAGAGGTTATGGCAAAAGCCGAGCGTTCAGGTTTATCAGTTGAGAATGAAGTAATGGCGGTGCTCAATGGCTGATCCAAAGGGATTTTTAAATACCCCAAGAGAGTTACCAAAGCGTAGGCCGGTAGATGTTCGGATTAAGGATTGGAAAGAGGTCTACGAAGAACAAGAATTTTCCCATTTACAAAAACAAGCAGGCCGTTGTATGGATTGCGGTATTCCTTTTTGTCACCAAGGTTGTCCACTGGGAAATTTGATACCAGAGTGGAATGATTTAATTTGGCGTGGTGAAAAAGCAGAAGCTATCGACAGACTTCACGCTACAAATAACTTCCCAGAATTTACCGGCAGATTATGCCCTGCACCTTGCGAAACAGCTTGCGTAGTCGCTATCAATTCCGATGCGGTGACAATCAAGCAAGTTGAGCTTAGGACTATTGAAGAGGCATTTAAGGACAATCGTGTAATACCACTTGTGCCGGATAGACTCTCTGGAAAAACTGTTGCCGTAATTGGTTCTGGCCCAGCTGGACTTGCTGCTGCACAACAGTTGACTAGAGCAGGTCACACAGTTGCCGTTTACGAGCGGGCTGACAAAATTGGTGGTTTATTAAGGTTTGGAATTCCAGAATTCAAAATGGAAAAATCAATTATTGATCGAAGAATCAAGCAGATGGAGCAAGAGGGAACTAGGTTTCGTACCAACGTAGATATTGGCAAGGATATTACCGGCAGTGCATTACGAAATAAGTATGATGCAGTTGTTATAGCCATTGGTGCAACTAATTGGAGAGAGTTGTCGATACCAGGTCGAGAAGCAAATGGTATTTATCAGGCGATGGAGTATCTACCTTGGGGAAATAAACAAGCACTTGGTGAATTAGTTTCGGCACCAATGATTAATGCAGCTGGAAAAGATGTAGTTATTTTAGGTGGGGGAGATACGGGAGCAGATTGCCTTGGTACGGCAATTCGACAAGGTGCCAAGTCGGTTACACAACTTGAAATTATGCCTAGACCCTCTGATGAAAGGCCAAGCAATCAGCCATGGCCAACTTATCCCATGGTTTATCGGGTTAGTAGTGCTCATGAGGAATCCGGCGAAAGAATCTATTCAGTATCAACTCAGGAGTTTATAAAAGATGAAAATGGAAATTTAACTGGGCTTAAATTGGTAGAAACCAAATTCGACAATGGGAAATTTGAACAAGTTACTGGAAGTGAAAAGGTAATTCCAGCTGATCTTGTCTTCTTAGCTTTGGGCTTTATTGGACCGGAGAAGAGTGATTTATTAAAACAGCTTGAGGTTGAGTTGGATGACAAAGGAAACATAAAGCGGAATGAAAATTACGCAACCTCTAGTGAAGGAGTCTTTGTTTGTGGCGATGCCGGGCGTGGTCAATCATTAATTGTCTGGGCGATTGCCGAGGGAAGAAGTGCTGCAGCTTCTGTGGATTCATACTTATCTGGACACACTCAACTTCCATTTCCAATTGAATCAACTGCACGACCACTAATGGTTTAGAGTCAACTCATGCGCCGCGCAAAAATTGTCTGCACTATGGGTCCAGCAGTTGAATCAGTTGAGAAGGTCACTGAGTTAATCAATGCTGGAATGAATATGGCTCGGCTTAATCTTTCACATGGTGGCTATGAAGAGCACCAATCAAGACTTAACACCGTTAGAGCAGTTGCAAAAAAATATAATAAGGCTGTTGCTATTTTGGTTGATCTTCAAGGACCAAAAATTAGGTTGGGCAGATTTGCCGATGGTCCACATGAGCTTTCAGCGGGCGATAAATTTACGATTACTACCGATGAGATTGAAGGGAGTAAGCAACGAGTAGGCACTACCTACAAGGGATTACCAGGAGATTGTCGTAAGGGCGATCTAATCATGATTGATGATGGCAAAGTTTCAGTTCGTGTAGTTGAAGTGGTTGGAAATGATGTTGTAACGGAAGTTATTCAACCAGGGGTAGTAAGTAACAATAAAGGAATCAATCTTCCAGGTGTAGCAGTTTCAGTTCCAGCACTATCAGATAAAGACATTGCAGATTTGAAATGGGGTTTAGAGGCAGGCGCAGATTTTATTGCACTTTCTTTTGTTAGAAGCGCTGCAGATATTAAAGGCGTTCATGAAATTATGGCTGAGGTTGGAATAAAGGTTCCAGTAATCGCCAAGATTGAAAAGCCACAAGCAGTAGAGAATTTGCAGGAAATCGTGGATGCCTTTGATGGAATTATGGTGGCACGTGGTGATCTGGGAGTTGAATTACCGATCGAAGATGTTCCCATGGTTCAAAAGCGGTGCATAACAATGGCACGTGAATCTGCAAAGCCAGTAATCGTTGCCACTCAAATGTTGGATTCAATGATTGGAAACTCTCAACCAACCAGAGCAGAGGCAACAGATTGTGCCAACGCAGTTTTAGATGGCGCAGATGCACTAATGCTCTCAGGTGAAACTAGCGTAGGCCAGTTTCCAATTGAAGCTGTAAAAGTTATGGCAAGAATTATTGAACGAACTGAAGAGATTGCATTGGATCAGATTCCACCCCTAAAACATTCTCCGGCAACTAAAGCGGGTGCAATTACAAAAGCTGCCACAGAGGTAGGGCAAACTGTTGGTGCAAAGTTTTTAGTAGCTTTTACGCAAAGCGGAGATTCAGCAAGGAGAATGTCTAGACTCCGTTCGCCAATTCCAATGCTTGCGTTAACCCCAGAGACAGGAACCTACAATCGCTTAGCACTTTCATGGGGTGTTGAGTCAATGCTTACACCAGTTGTCAGCCATACTGATGAAATGGTTATGCAGGTAGATTCATTGCTTATTGAATCCAAGCGAGTAAGTATTGGTGATTTAGTATTAATCGTAGCTGGTTCACCACCTGGCATTCCTGGCTCAATTAATGCAATGCGAGTTCATAAAATTGGGGATGCTGTTAGTGGAGTTGCACCCGCTTATCGAAAATAAGTATTCATTAAATTAGTCATTAAAAGAGTGGCAATATAAACTGTATCTCTCTATTCGCCTCGGTACTCCAACGGTAGAGAGGACGGTCTCAAAAACCGTATAGTGTCGGTTCGAATCCGACTCGAGGCACATGAATCAAAATACCTTGAATAAGAAGTTTCGTATTGCTGTGGCCGAGGATGAGACTTTAATTCGAATGGACTTGGTAGAGATGCTTACCGAATCTGGGTATGAGGTGATAGGTCAAGGTACAAATGGTGAGGAGGCGATCGAACTTGCTAACTCACTTAATCCTGATCTAATGATTTTAGATGTAAAAATGCCGGTTCTCGATGGAATCTCAGCCGCAGAAAAAATAATTAAAGTATGCCCAGTATTAATGCTGACTGCATTTAGTCAGAAAGAGTTGGTGGAGCGAGCACGGGATACTGGTGTAATGGCTTATGTAGTAAAACCTTTCACAATAAATGATTTAATTCCTGCGATTGAAATTTCAATAAGTAGGTATCACCAAATGAAAACTTTAGAGAATGAGATTGCAGATCTTTATGACAGGTTGGAGACTCGTAAATTACTTGATCGTGCAAAGGGTATTCTGATGAAAGCCTTAAATATCTCTGAGCCAGATGCATTTGCTTGGATTCAAAAAACTGCCATGGATCGAAGAATCTCAATGAAGCAAGTGGCACAAGGGGTTATCTCGCCATCAGATGCTCCTGAGCAATAGCAACTCATAAATATAGGCTCATTAATAGTAAAAATAACGGGAATGTTAGGCGTAGACCTTATATTTAACTTGTTAAAAATAAGCCTAGGCCGATACCCTTCACCCCTCCCTGTCCCAGGGGGACATGATCATGAACGAAGGGTAATAATGAAAAATCAACGCTCAATTTCCGTTGTTGCCGCAATTGCACTAGCAGCAGGTACTGCTGTCGCGGTTGCTCCAGCATCGAATGCAGCTGTAAAGGTTATAACTCTTGCATACCAGGGCCCACTTACCGGTGAAGAAGCCCAAGTTGGTATCGATGAGTTAAATGGCGTTAAATACGCTATTAAACTTTTCAATGCAAAGAACAAAGCAACTTATAAAGTTAATTTAGTAGAGGTTGACGACCAAGGTAGTGGTACAGAATCTGCCAAGGTTGCTCCAGGAACAGCTTCAAATAAGAAGATTATTGGATTAGTTGGACCAGCATATTCAGGTGCAACAATCGCTGCTCTTCCTTATTACAAGCAAACAAACCTTCCTCTAATCTCTCCATCAGCAACACGCGTATCCATCACTGATCCTGCTCAAGGATTAATTGGATTCCCAGTGTTTCACCGCATTCCTGTAACAGACCGCGTTCAAGGACCTGCGCT
>Ga0214923_10000847_pt1 | contig 45043 bp, 27 predicted proteins | sample LL1510_MetaG_FD_177993 | JGI IMG/M metagenome (GOLD analysis project Ga0214923, IMG submission 177993) | Freshwater microbial communities from Lake Lanier, Atlanta, Georgia, United States - LL-1510 | ecosystem: Environmental > Aquatic > Freshwater > Lake | place: USA: Georgia | collected... | reverse complement strand
TTATTGAAATAAGCAGTAATTATTTACAAAACAATAATATTTATAGTAATATTTTACAATTTCAAAATAATACTTTTAACCCGAATTATAATTTTTTTGATAATATAAAGGTGTATATTTTTGATACAAGTAGACAGAAAATTAATATACCATTTGAAGTAACAATAAGTGGTTATTATTTTAATAATAATGATGCTAGAACTATAATACCTTTAACAAACAATACAAGTTTTTCATATACACAACAACAAGGATCTGCTACTAATACAGAATATTTAAGAATTTCACAAAAAAATTATTATGCTTATTATAGATCTGTACTATTATTTAGAAATAGTGGCAATGACACCATTAGAATATTAAATAATAATCAAACTCCTCTAATTTATGATAATTCAAGAAGTCCAATATTTAATGATCAACGAAATAAACTAGATAAAATTAATATTAATGAAACAACTAATGAAATTACTATAGGTTCATCTACTAATTCTATAAAATTAGATTCAATAGAACAAAATTTAGATATATCGACTATTAGTTTGAATTTTAATTTAAAGTATCAGAGACCAAACATTAATGAAGATTTTTCATTAAACTGTAGTTTAAAGGTAAATAATTATTTTTTTGAAATTAGTTTTAATAGCCCTATTTGGCCAGAAGACAATTGTAAAGTGAGTGGTCGCTTTAATCCTAAAAATTTTTTTACAACAGATGCTAGCAATTTGATTGATATTTCATATATAGGCTCTTATAATCTAACAATTTCTACAAAAGGATTGTCAGGAGGAGATTATTTTTATGATACATCTTTAATTAGAAATAGATTTTTTAATCAAAATATAAAGAACGGTTCAAGGACTTATACTATTAACATTATAGATACTACTAGTCCTGTGCTAAAATTTTATGATAAAAACACGCTTAATTATAGCACAACAACTTTGTATAGTTTTCCAAGAGCAAGAACATTTAATATTTTACAAGATATATGCTTTGTTACTTTAAGGACTATTTCTAATTATAATAGTTATGTTTCAAATAAACCACTAATTCAATATAGCGACGACTCTATATATGATTTATCATATATTCGTGATATTTCATTTACATTACTAAGACTTGGAACAGGAACAAATATAAATTATAATTCTAGCACTAAAGAATTAAGTTTAAATGTTATAACTATTGATTCAAGTTGTATTATAAATTATAGAGCAAAAGATATTTATAATAATTGGTCACAAGACATTAGTTTAATACTGAGTTTTGTAGCTATTCCATATGTTGAATTAAGTGGCAATGCAATAATATTTATTGATTTTTCAAGAAATAGTACTAGTTATAGAGACGCAGGATTAAAAGTATATAGTATAAGCAACCCATTAATCACAACACCTTTTATTCCTAATATAATTCCAGGCAATGGAATTTTTGAGTCAAGTAGAAATGTATTATTAGGTCCAACTATTTATGATATAAGTTATAACAGTGATATATGCTTAAATAACGTTAATGCGACTGATTATTCATTTAATTATATTATTAGTATAAGCGGTTCTAATATTCCATTAAGATTAACTCGAAGAATACGTGTTGTTGATACTAAACCACCATTTTTTTTATTTCCAAACTTTGCTTCAATCAATTACATACTTAATGATAGTCGATTAGCGACTTATGATACTAATTATACTTCTAGTAATCGTAGCATACATAGTAGGGACACTAGTTTTAATATAGATTTTAGTTTTGTTGCATATAGAAGCTTCGCTGACCTTAGCAAAGTTTTATATGACTTTGATGTAAGCGATAATTATGCACAAAAGCCAAATATAACCAGAACTTTGCGTTATAATAATAATCCAGGTCTATTTACATTTAATGACATAAGTAATTATTTTGATAATAGCATAAATAGAATATTAAATAGTGTAACAATTAGCAAATCTCTCAATTTAAAACTACCACAACTGCTATTTAATTATGACATAAGCGACTCAAACAACAGTTATAGTGTAATAAGAAAGGTAGATATAATAAATCTTAGAATACCAGTTATAGATTTTTCGTTTGTTAATTATTATCCTGCTAGTTCTTATTCCACTAGTTATAATTATGTTTATTTTGGTGCAAGTTTCAAAGATTTTTCATATGTAGCGCTCGATTATAGTAAACCTAATAGCAGTTATAATTTTATTCAAGAATTAAGCTCAATATTATTTAATTTTGATTTAAGTAATAATGTTAACAGCAAAGCTAATATTAGTTATCAAATAACTATTAGTAATAATAGTTATAGACAATCAATACTAACAATTAATGATCTAAGTAACAATAATACTATTAAGAGTTTATTTTCTATAAGAGACACATCTTTCAGTTTAATATATGATATAAGTGATAATCAAGACAATTCTTATCAAACACTACGGAATGTTAGAATTATAGATGTAAGCACTAGTTTAGATATTAGTTTTTTGAACAATTCATCGCTATTAACTATTAGTTTTGGAGACACTAATGTTAATATTTTGAGAGATGTGTCTTTTAACCATAAGAGATTAACAACAACTTCTATTAGCTTTGATATTAGTTATAATTTTCAAGCAAATACTACAACTTCAGTAAGTGGTGGAACTTCACTTTTTGACCCATCTGCTCTAATATATAGACTAGGTGATAACAGTGTAAATTATTTTCCATCAGCATATTCAAGCAGTTTTTATAGTAGAACAAGAACTATTAGAGTAATTAATAATCCGCCACTAATTTCTTTTCCTAGCGCTGGTATAAGTCACGAAATATATACACCATTAAGTGATGCTTCGCTAATATTTGGTGTAACAAGTTATAGCATATATGACGACTTTTTCTTTAAGAATTATAGAAGGGATTTATCATATAATGGAACAAATTATAAAATAACATTTGATAATTGTCTCAATATAATGGAGCCAAGTGCTGGAACATATAATATATATTATAGTTCAACAGATTTATACAACACAACTAGTAATAGAACTCGAATATTAGATGTTGCAGATAGAACACCTCCACTAATAACAATATGCGGTGATTTCTATTACACATTGTCAGGTAACACATACAATATAGCAGAAAACTCATATTATATAGAATATGGTGCGTATGCGTATGATCAAGGAACACGAACTTCATTTGCAAATTCTAATATAAATATAAGAAGTCAAAGGAATAACATAACCAATTCTACACTTTCATATGAAAACATTACAACTCAAATGCTGCAAAACACATTATTATATAAGGATTCTAGCTACAATTATAGAATTATTTACGAGGTACAAGACAGGTTTGCAAACGTGCAAACCTTAACTAGAAATATTGCTATAATTGCTTCAAATAAACCAAAATTATATCCATATATTGAAGTAAGTACTAGCAATGGTATTCTAGAGTATAAATTAACAGAAAACATATATATTAATACTAAATTAATAAATACAACAAATATAGGTTCTCCATTTTATGACCTAAGTTTATCATTCAAATATGAAACTGATAGTACTATAGCAAATAATCAAAACATTATTTGTGAAGCAGTCAAGTCTGCTATTTTTCGTAAAGGTGGAACTAATAATTGTGTTAAATTTAAATTAAGAGCTACCGATGCAAATAATATACCATTGGAGACTTCGTTTGTAAATGTAGAATATGAAAACATAGACAGTTTAAATATATCAAAAACATATAAAATTTATTTTTATGCACGGGATATATCACAAGCTCCTATTGACCAGATTAGTTTTTTAGAATATAATTTAAAATTTGTAGACACTACACCTCCGCAAGTAACTTTATTAAGTAATAGAAATTTTCAATCTAATTCTAATTCTAATTCTAATTCTAATTTAAAGTATCCATTATTAAGCGCAACTTCTATTAGTGCTCTATTAATAAATATTGCTAGTTATGCTAATTTTAATAATATATATAATAATTATGAGAATTATTATAAAAAATCGATAACAAATAATATTGTTTTACTTGACCCAGGAATAAATATAAGCGATATTGTAAGCGGAGAAGTAAATTATATTGATAATTCTTTCCAAACAATCAGTGGCGGTTACAATTTTACAAGTTCTAATATAAGCATAAGCTATAATATTATTAACGGCTCAATAATAGGCTCAGCAATAGATGTATGTAATATATTATTTGACGGTTGTGCTAATAACTTTGTTAGAAATTATAGGCAAAATTATATTGTTAGTGATAATCAGGGTAACATTGCTGAACAGCGTTTTAGAACTATTAGTGTTGAAAGATTTCCGCCATTTATAAATTTAAATTATCAAAAAGATAGTCGTGGCAATAACTATATTACTTATTATCATAAAAAATTTGAAAAATATGTAGAACTTGGAGGACGCGTTTTAGATTATTATGATGGATTTACACTAAGCTTTGAAAATGTCAATACAATCAATGCTGTTAATGAAAACATTAATGGGGCGTATACTATAAATTATGATATAAGTAATAGTAATAATATATATAGTAATACACAACGTAAGGTAAATGTTATAACTAGTTTACCATTAGTGCAAAACAATAGTTATAATTTTAGTGAACTATTAAATTTTAATTTTCCCACACTAACAAATAAAACTTATACCAAATATAGTTTATATAATGGGACATATAAATTTGATGTATCGCATAACTTGGCATTTAATATAATAACGCAAGAATTTGATATATGTAATGGTTTATATGATATAAGTAATGTTGTGTCAATTGTTAGTGACACTTCTTATACTATAAATGCTAAGAACTATTATTGTAATAATGTTACTTTAACAGTAAGTGGTGATTTTAATAGATTGAGCATTGAACTAAGTAATAATGCTAGCTATTCAAATATCTTTGTATATGATAGTAAAAATATTTATACTGACTTATATGATGTAATAGACAATAACGAAAATAATGTAGTTATAGATAGTTCATATGTTGTAGACATAAGCAATTTAAATAATCCAAATTCTAGACCAAATTTTACAATTGATAATACAAGTGGGAGAGATTTACATTTAAGTATTGGAAATTATAGATTTTATCAATATGGTTTTAAAAATTTTCATAATCCTATAAAATTTTCTATTACAAAAGATGGAACACATAATGGAGGTGTTGAATATACGAAAAACATATTTAGAAGAAATCTTCCAGGAGTATCAATAATAAATAGAAATTCTAATTCGAGCTATACTCAAATAAATATTAATGCTACAACACCAGCGTTATTATATTATTATTGCGAAAACTTTCCAAATATGGGTGGGCAAATTGTAATAAAAAATAACATAATTTTTTCTAAGCAAACAATTATTTTGAATAATTATGTAATAGATGCAATTTGTGAAGATAAAATTTTAAACACGAATTATTTAGTTACTAATAATATAAGTGGTGACGTTCTAAAAAATAGAGTATTACTAACACAACGATTTAATATAAGCGGTGGTGGAGACACGTCTTTCGTAAATATTACTTGTATTACACAACAAAATATTCAGCACAATATGCTATATAATATAAAACAACAACCGCATAAACTAATAATTAGAAAACACACAAATTTAGAGTTAAGACCTGATGTTAGTTTTACAGTTAATGATTACTCATTAACCTCCATAATGAGAAATAATACAAATAAATATTTAGTTGAATACAGAGGAACAGGTTATAATTTTAGCAATACATACATAAATTTGTTTAAATATGATTTTGATAGCTCTTTAAATGTTATAAAACGAGAGGCTAACCCTGCACTCAACATATACGAAGAAGATATTAGAACACTTTTTTATAATCATAAAAATTTTAATTTTTATAAAGTTGGCTCGCAACAGTTATTAGATGAAATTATAAATTATATTGATTTTTTTAAAAGTAATAAATTATTAACAAAAACATTATTAGCGGACAGCTTTAAATATAAAATTAGCAATTTTTTCTATGGAAAGCCACCATCCAAAGTATTAAATTTGGATAACGCTAACGAATATAATTACAATGAAAAATTGCTTGCACCTAGAATTAGAGTTACAAATATTACAGGTAATTACGTAACTTTTACACTAGACATTTATTATAATAATAATAACAATTGGTATTTATCTAATGACATTTTAAGCACTAATAAAGAGGTATTGTTTGGAACATATGAATATATTGTTTATAGTGATAGTTTTACAGAATTTTCAAATGTAGTTAATGCACCTGCATTAAGAGATTTTATAACATTTTATAATGGGTCACTAACTATTACGAGCAATATAATTTATTCTTATAAGCCAGAGTTAAGTAATAACTTTTATGATTACAGAATTTTTAATAAACTAGGATATAACGAGTTAAGTAATAACGAGTTAAGTAATAACAATTTAAGTGCAAATATTAGCGATTTGACTAATATTGTTTTTTTAAGTATAAAGGACACAAGTAATAATAAGGAATCACTATGCGGGCTAACAAAGCAAAATTTGTATAATAATGTTTACTTTGATGAAAACCAAACATTAATCTTTCATAAATTTAGCCCAACAACAATAGTGAATTATCAAGTAAATAGTCCTGCATTAACATTAGAAACTACATTAAACGAATCAACAAATAGTGACAATTATTTGTTAGATATAGCTGATAATGATATATATAATTTTTACAATGAGCGACCTTTAAATTTAAATACGTTGCGTGATTTATCGAGTAATGAAGAATATAATGTATATATTTCTTATACAATAAATGATGAACTGGCTAACACTAATAACTACTTAACACAATTTGATATACAACCTATATATTTGAACAATATGCCTATTAGAAAAACAGGCAATATATACAGACAATATTCAGAAATTTTTTTGAATAGTTATGATACTAGCATAAATACTATTACTGAACTATCTTATAATTCAATTGACAATAAATTATCTAGCCATAGCTATATAATAGATTTAAATGACTATTTTGATATAAATATATTTAAAAATTCATTGCGGGCTAGTAATTTATATTTGACAGATTATATTGATGTAACTAAATTGAACTATAAGTTATTAGACATAAGTTTTACTATACCATTTAACTTATACGATTTAGCTGCATCGCAAATTGTAGTTTTCAATGCTACAAATTTGAATGTATTATTATCAATGAGAAATAAAATCATTCCGCTATATTACAAATTAACATATATGATAAAAATATTTGAAATTAGTTTTCCTAATGTTCAAAATCAAAATCAAAATCAAAATCAAAATAGCACACTAGAATTAGTTTTTAAAGATAATGATAATATAAATTATTATATTAATTTGTTAAGACCTGACCCAAGTGATTCAATAACTAATTTTTATACAAATGAAGTGAGTGTAGCGATGTTAAATAGATTACAACAAGAAATATTTGATAACATACAAATATTATTATTTACTTTTAATGACACAATAAATAACTATAATATTAGACACAGTTACTTAGTAAATATAACTAATTTTCTAAATATGGTACTAGATTTTAATTATACAAATATTGAGTATTTGGATAATACACTAATGCTATTAGAATACAATGTTGAAAATATTTTAACTAATATGTCATTATATTTTGGAGAAAACAACATAATAGCACTATTGAATTTATATAATTTAAATAATTTAACTAGTAATATTGTTTTGGCTAATGGAAATGTATTAACAAATAATGATGTAAGTTATTTGGATTATTGTTTTAAAGCTTTTTATACTTTAAATAATGACCTAGACCTTATGCGAAAAGAAGTTGAAGTGCGTAATTATAATTATTTGGTCATTTTTCAAAGTTATAAATATATGATAGCTAGTAATAATAGTAATAATCTACAAATAAGATATAGAAATTTGCATACTAGTGTTAATAGTGATCCTACACAATTATATAGTGATTTGTATTATAATTTTAATTTATTAAATGCTAATTTTATACTAGATTATAGTTATGTTTTATATAATTATGCTAATGTTACTTATTATAGTAGTCCTTTTCCAAAAGGAACCAATAATATTGTAGGTTTTCAAGCCTATAATAGTGCCTCTATAGTTAATTATGAAACTTTATATACTAATGTAAATAATTTATATAACATTATTACAAGTGTTTTTAATATAGTGTCTAGTGATTACAATATTACTAATAAACCAACGCTATATGTTAATAGTAGTTATGAATTTACTGGTTCTAAGCTATTAATAAACAGTTATTATTCAAATAGCATAACAGTAAAATTAAATATTCAATATAAAAAATCTTTATATCAAACAATAGATTTATCTAATATTTATCTCGATATAACAATTCCTGATTTAACACCACCTACTGTTATTTTTAATAATACTAGTGATATTTGCTTTAATGAAAAAATATTTAAAACAGATGCTTTAGTAAATACTTTAGTAAATACTGAATTAATAAAGGATTTAAGTTATATTGATTTAAATCAATCTTATACTATTACTTTTGCAGATAGAAAATATTTTGATACAAATGCTGAAACTTATGTATTGAAAACACTAAGCTATTCTAATAATTCATTATCATTATTACAAATAGATTTTACTGATATAAGTAATGTTACTTTTAACGATAACTCGGTTATGTATACATACATAAAATATATATTATTGGACAATGCTAACAATAGAAATGTTATTAAAAGAAAAATATTACTAGAAAACGACAATAGTGAGCCTATATTTTTTTATAAGGCACAAACTAATACTTGGAGAGCTTATGGAAGTTCTAGTACTATTAGTGAAACACAGCGTCCTACATTAATAATTAATCAATCTATTACGCAACCAGCCTTTGTTGAAATATTGACAAGTTCTATAAAAATTGTTGACCCAATATTACATGAACGCACATCTAATTTATTAGGAATAGGAACAGTTTATTCAGACATAAGCTTAACTCGATTACTAACTGATGCAAGTAGTATAGATTTAAGCTATATTACTATAGAAAATATTAATGGAACTATTCAAACTATTTTAATATATAATAATAATACTGGTCAGGCTATTTCCAATTTTAATAACTTAATAAACAATCAATTGCTAACTGAAAGTAACAATAATAGTCTTTTTATAAAATATGTTAGCAGTAAAAATGTATATCCAAGGTCTGGACAATTAACAATAAGACTACAAATAACACCTACTATAATAACTCCTGAAGCAATAACAGATATTCATTGTTGTTATCCAAAAGTAGAATATAAACCTATACAAGATAATTATAAATTAGGTTCTCAAAATACAACTGTTATGAGAATGGCCAAATTTTTAATTAATAGACATATTTAATATTATTTTCAAATTTTCTTTTATTTTATTTTATTTTATTGCAAATAAAGTAAAATAAATAATAATAAATTATTATATTTAAATTATATTTAAATTATATTTACAAATTTAAATTATTTTCTTATTTATATAAACAACGATGTTTAAAATGTCAAGAAGCTTAAATATGTCAAGGAGGTTAAGTTCATCGAGGAAGTTTTCCAAAATACCTATTTCAAAAAATGTATTGACTAATATTTTATATTTGATTACGTTAGCATTAGCCATTAATTATGTTATGAAAAAGCAAATTGCAGCATTATTAAGTTTATTTTTAATAGCAGGATTAGTATACTATTTTAAGAAAAATGTAACACTAGCACTAATTGTTTCAATAATAGCTACTAATTTATTAATAGCAATGAAATATTTAGGAGGACCTAAATTAGAACAATTAATAAATAAGACAAGAGAGGGTATGCCTGAGCCTAAAACCACAAAAGAACCTGCGAAGACTAATGCAGAGGCTAATGCACAGGCTAAAGCACCTGAAGAAGTTATGAAAGCTATGAAAGCTAAAGCAGATTAAGCAACAAATGCTACATAAAAAATTACTTTATACATACAATAATATTGTTAAAAATTGATAAATATTTATGTTTTTTAAAAATAAATATTTATGACTATTTTATGATTAATGACAAAGGTTTATTGTATTTAATTCAACCAGCAGAATTAGTAGGAACACAGCGTTATAAAATAGGGTATTCAAAAAATAATGATATAACTAAATTTAGGAAAGATTATAAAAAAGGTTCTAGATTTTTAGATATTTATGAATATGATAACTCACCATTACTTGTTCGTGAAATTAGAAATAATTTTAATAACAAATTCAAGTTAGTTGCAGGTAGAACGTATTATGAAGGTAATGAAACCGATATTAAGAAAAATTTTAATGCTATTATAAGCAATTATAATAATGCAAATAATATAAATAGCTCAAATCTTATATCCAGCACTAATAGCAATTATTGTAACAAATACTCTTCATTAACCAATTATAGTTATATGCAAAATATAATGTATGGCGCAAAATGCCAAACTATGAAAAAAAATTGCAATTCAAATTATAAATCTTATTATAACGAGGCTTGCAGTGCTAACTTGACATATTATTAAATAATATATAATACTATTGTAATACTTATTAATTAATGCGTTTTATTTTTTTATTTTATCTCAAAATTTATATAAATGCCGCCGTCGCTAACAAATAAAATAGTAGCAAATATAAAAAAAACAAATGCTGATGTAAATAGTTTTGTAGATACGTCTAATGTTGTATGTATAGATACAAGTAATAATCGAATAGGAGTCAACACAAAAAGACCGCGTTATTCAATTGATATTGTTGGAACCGAACCAACGAATTTAATTTATGTAAATAAACTGGAAGTAGGTGCTAATGCTAATATAAGAGACATAAGTTGTCTAAATAATATAGATGCAAGTAGTGCTCTAATTAAATATATAAGTTACACAAATATAAGCGGAAGCTCGATTACTAGTAAAAGTATAAATACTATTAGTGCAGAAATATTGGATTTAAGTATTAGCAAACTAGTGTTAAAGGATTTGAGTGCAATTAATTTAGATGTATCATATTTACGTGTTGCTAATCGTGTAGATGTATGTGGAAATATGACTATAAGAAATCTCAATGTTACGGGAACTTTTTCTGGTGGAAATAGCACTTCTTTCACAACTTTAACAATAGCAAATTCTACATTAACAACAATAAATTCGACTAATTCATTTATAAGAAACGTAGATTGTAGCGCTATTAAAGTTGATATATGTGCGAATTTTAATGGTGCTGTATTTTGCAATGCTAATTTAGATATAAGCAGAGGGTCGTTTCAAACACTAAGTGGAAATATTTTAAATAGTGTTAATTTCAGAGCATTGACAATTAGTTGTGAACGATTGTTTGCTCGCGATTGCAGTATTAATGGGATATTAATAGTGAGTAATATTAGAGATTTATGTGGAAACCCTATAATTGATAATGGAGGTATTGTTACATCAGTAGCAACAACTTCAACATTTGGTAATATAAATGTGTCTAATAAATTAGACATTCGAAATAATTGTGACATAAGTAATTTGAGAATAAATAAGAGATTAGATTTTAGCAATGTTGCCTCTCTAATAATGCCGACTTATTCTTTAGTGCATAGTTCAAATGAGCCAAAATCTGTAGCGCTTGATATGTCTGACATAAGCATGAATAGAATAAAAATTTACAACTCTAATTCATCTTGGTCAAATATGTATACTAAAAATCATTATGCTTCGCTAGATTTAAATAGAGAGATTTCTGGAAATAGTGTAGGTTCATTTGCAATTAATAATGTAGTAAATTATATAATAGAAAATTCTGGCAATTTGATTTTTAATAATGCTAGCACAAACAATATATATAAATATGTTCCATTACAATTTAAAACAATAGACGACAAAATAGCTAACAGTGGTAGTGGTATTTTTCGCATATTAGATATTAGTAGCACTAAACCAAGTGGTAAATTAAGAGTTCCTGATTTAAGTGGAATATATGAAATTAATGCAACTGTTAGTATGAAATATTTAAATAGAATTCCGGGGGATGTGGAGCCAAATAATTATAGTTTTGGATTATATAATAGTAGTTCAATGACTATTATGTCTTATGTTGAACATGTTAATAATATATTAACATTTGACAATAGTTTTAATAATTCAAGTTTGTCATTAAACTATATTGGTCCATTATTTAATAATTCAGATGGATTTTTATTTTTAATATCAAGTGCTAAAGATATAAACTATTTGGTAATTGATAGATTTAGTGGTTGTATTAAATTATTGAATTATTGAATTATTGAATTATTAAACTATTCTTATATTGCTTAAATCAGGAATTTTACCAATAATAGCATTTATTATATCTTTAAGCTCTCTAGTATTATTACTCGAATCTATAAAAATATAATCTTTAGCTCTTACTCTTCCTCCACTAATATCTATAGCATCTTCAGGATTTAAAGTATTTATGCCTATTCTATTATTTGATGAGTCAATACATATTAAATTAGCTGGGTCAGGACTATAACTATAACTGCTCGAAACACTATTAATAGTGCTAATTATTTTATTATAATCAGACATATATTATATACTTAAAATATATAAAATATATTATTTTTAAACAAATTTTATAAATAAATTTTATAAATAAATTTTATAAATAAATTTTATAAATAAATTTTATAATCAAATTTTATATATATTTTAGAAATAATTATTTTCTTTAATTATAATATAAATAAAGAAGATGACCAAAAAATTTATGAAGGCTGACGACGGTATGTATCATATTCACGGACACAAATATCCTATGTTAATAGGTTCGCGCGCTCAGATTTGGCATGGTACAGCTTACAAAACAAAAGGAGGGCTAACTAAAGCGGATTTATTAATGAATAAACGAGGCCACGTTGTTTCAAAGAAACTATATAATCGCGCAAAAAGAGAGAAGCGTTTAGAAAAAGCGGGCTATTTTACACAAAAAGGAAAATTTGGCTGGGTAAAGAGAGAAGGCACAAAACGTAAAGGCAGAAAAGCCAAAGGCACAAGAAGACGGAAAATGTAGACTTTCCTAATTAGGCAACCGCTTAATATATAAATTAACACTATTTAAAAAAACAGCACTAATATAATTATAGTTTGATGTATTGATTTCAAACTATGACTATTTATAATATGATTAGTTCATTATTAAGTCTCTCAAGTTATTAAATAAATTAGTAAATAGGACTTTAATAGGTTAAGGGATTAATTAATATAATTTTTTATATATTAATTAATTATTTGTTTGGACTTTTATATTATAATATGTGTTATTATAATATACTCTAATATATGACAAAAAAAAACTTTTTGCATAGATTTAAGAGTTATAATACTATTAAACTAGTAATATTGCTATTATTATTAGTGTTACCATTAATTGGTATATTAGTTTATAAAAATAGCCTATTTGAGGGTATGGTAATAAATATTTATGGTTCTCCTAATGATTCTGCCACAATAAGCACTAGTAATGATAATAATAGCAACAAAAATTCAAATGACAATAATGACAATAATAGCAACAAAAATTCAAATACACAAGAAATATATACACCACCACCGCCCACACAACCTGTTGCTGACCCAACTCCTACACCCGCACCAAAATCATCAGTTGCTGATAATGCATCTTCAAATGTAGATAGTGCGAAAAACAAGGCTAATGACACCAAAGATGCTATATCAAATAGGGCAACTGGTTATTCAAGCGCATTTACAGACCCTTTAAAACAAACACAATCAACAACATAAACACTTTATTTATAACTAAATTAATTATTATTATTTATAAGTATTATATATAACTAAATTAATTATTACTTATATATAATAGTTATAAATAATAATAATACAAATAATATATTATATTTTAAATTTTTACTTAAAGATTTAACCAGTTTTTAAACTAAATAAAATATATGTTATCAAACGAATGCGTTAGTAATAATAATAAATTAACAATAAAAACCGTTCAAATTGCACCATTTCGCATATTAATGGCTGCATTGAAAGATATTTTATTGGAAACAAACATAGTATTTACAAAACAAGGAATTAAAATAATTAATATGGATAAGACGCATACAATTTTGGTGCACTTGTTTTTAAAAGCGGAAAATTTTGAATTTTTTGAATGTAAAGAAGAAAAAATAATAGTGGGTGTTAATATTCTCCATTTATTCAAATTAATTACAACAATAGATAATGATGACACATTAACTATTTATATTGAAAACGATGATTACAATGAAGGTATTGTAACTGAGTTAGGATTAAAATTTGAAAATGGAACTATAAAACAATCAAAAATTCAAAAGTTAAAGCTAATAGAACCAGAACAAGACGAATTAGAAATACCAGATGTAAAATTTTCATCTGTTATTAATATGCCTTCAAATGACTTTCAAAAAATAATTAGAGATTTAGCAGCTATTTCAGAAAAAATAGAAATAAAATCGGTCGAAGACGAATTAATATTTAAATGCTCTGGTCAATTTGCTAAAGCTGAAATTAGAAGAAGTGAAAACAATGCTAATATGCAAATATTAAATAAGCAACATAATAAAATAATACAAGGCGAATATTCTCTCAAAAATCTATTATACTTTATTAAATGCACAAATTTATGTAATCAAATAGAAATTTATTTAGAAAACAACAGGCCTCTTATTGTAAAATATAATGTTGCTTCATTGGGTGAAATTAAAATGTGCTTATCATCGTTGCCAAGTTCCAATAATTAGTTAAGTAATTAATTAATAACCTAGCTATTTATGTTGCTTAAATACGCATATTTGTTCTTCAATTGCAAATATAGTATGAATAGCAAACGGGTCTTTAGTAGACGACGTGTCAAAATTGTCAAAACAATCCATTTTTTTCATCCATATTTTTATTATGCAGAAATTTTTCTTAGGACTAATAGATATTCCATTTATATTAAGGTTTATATTTTCATCATCAATTAAAGTATTACCCACAATCTTATATAATAAAATTTTAAAAATATCAACAATATTATTATTGCTTATTTTATATGAAAAACATCCACCATCAATATTGTCCTCTGTTTCCCATAAAGGTAATATGGAGTCTTTCATAAAAAAAACCATTGTTTTTTTAATAATAGACTCGTGCAAGTTTTCAATAAATAATGTTATTTCTTTTAAATAAGAAAATTTGGCAATGTGTTTATAACTTTCGAGAGTCCACTCATTATCATTTTGATAATGTATCCAACAACTCCAATCATTATTTAATTTATTCATAAGTATATTAATAATAAATTAAAATGTTTTTAAAATGTTTTAACTATATGTTAAAAAATTAAACTAATAATAAAAAAATGATAAAAAAAATAATAAATGCCCACATACTAGCATATTCGTAGTCTGTATAAGGTGATGTAATGCTAGTATTTACAATATTCATAATAATTTAATAATAAAATTATTAAATTAATGTTTTTAATATATTTTAATAAAGTGTTTAGCTTAGTGTTTAGCTAAATGTTTTGCTTAGTGTTTTGCTTAGTGTTTAGCTTAGTTGTATTTATTTACAGGCGCGCAAACTCCTGCAGCATTTCTTATTTTTCCAGGAGGACAAATTTCATAACAAACTAGTCCAGTTTTTGATTTATATGTTAAAGGTGTTTCATTTATAGGACATGGTCTGTCGTCTGCATATTTACTTAATGATGATATAATATTTTCTGCTTTATGTGTATCGTAACTTGTTAGATCTGTGTCATCATATTTCAGTTTATAATCAGTTGTTTTTTCAGCATCACTAGAGTTATTCCAAGCATTTTGTTCGGCAGCTGACAATTTATTCCAATTAGTTTCTAACGTTGCATTAATTTGAACAGAACTAACTTGCGGATCTTTAGCTTCTAAATCGCGTTTAACACTTTCGTATTTATTGCGCTTAAATAAGTCATAACCATCTACTTTATATTCATTATCATATTTGGCATAATAGCTTTTATATTTATTGGGATTATTAGGATTATTTACATTATTTACACCATTAGTAGTTATAGCACTATTTATTCCAGCTATACTAACTGTAGGTAAAGCATAATTTATAGAACTTGGTCTAGAACTAATATAATCATTGTATAATATATTATCTTGCGCTAAACTTTTTGCAAAGATTGTATGATATAATTGAGAATTGACTAGTTGCTTAGCAAATGAAAATTCGCTAAAATAGTTTAATACTTTATCAACAATAAAGTATTTTGTAGGATTATTAGATAAGTCATACACAGAGTCAGAATTTAAAGGTAATTTATATACTTCGTCAATGTTATCATATAGCTTATGACGTAATTTATCTCTATCTATTCGTTCTTCGCTTTTATATTGATCGTATTCATATGCATATTTTTGCTGATTTAATAACTCATTAGTGGTTAATTCAATGTCGTTATTTGAGCTGTCGCTAGCATTACGTATGTTGGATTTTAAATCTTTAGATTTAGGGTCAAGACCGAAAACATGTAATAATAGCGTAGATATAATTGTCATCATAATAATAGGTATAAAAACAATAATCCATGCAATAACAACAAATCCTAGATCGCACAATATATTAATTATTAAAGTAAATATTAGCATAAATATAAATTTTAAAAATGCCTCATTAATTTTGTTGCTATAAATATCTATAAATATTTGAATTAATGAAAATCCTATATATATTAAAGCAGGGGCACAAATGCTTGATAAAAACATTAATATTATATTATATATTATATTATATAATATAACTATTGTATTAATTAGTTATTGGTTTTTTTGTAATAATTGAATAATTGAATTATTCTTTTCATTCATAATTTTATAAACTTCTAATTGTGACTCTAAACTGCTAATAATCTTATCTTTATCTTCTAACATTTTCGCAAAATGCTGTAACTGTTCTTGTTGCTTTTGAATTATTTGAACTATTTGCTCATTGTTTAACACTATTTGTTGCCCATTTTGATTTAACACAATTTGACCTTGTCCGCCGTTTTGCTGCATTGCCATACTTTTACGCTCTTCCTCAATTTCTTTAATTTGCTTTAATACGTCAGGCTTGTTTGACGGGTCACCTGGTTTATAATTTTGTAATAGTCCATCTATTTTCTCCATATAAAAATGCCGCATAGCAGCATCTTTAACAAATTCATCAACGGTTCTTGGTGACGTTTTTTGATAATCGTTTTCTCCTTGCTCTAATAATTTTTTCTTATCAAATGTATTGTGAATGTGCGAAAATACTAAAATGGTTTTCTTCGGCTCTAATTGAACAAAAGGAACACTATAATTCTTCAAAAATGCTTTTTCTTCTGCTAAAGCAGCGTGGTCCTCATATCTGTGGTCTTTTAATAATTCACGCTTGAAAGCAAATGTCCCTGCTGTTGCATGATTTGGACCATAAGGACCAAATTGAAACATTTTTTGAATATGCTTGAACCAAATATATATTTCACTAGCACCAGCACATAGTGCAGAGGGATGAGTCATTAACATATTTACGGCGTGAGAAACGCGCTCAGGAGGATAATAATCATCGTCATCCATATATACAATTATATCGCCTTTAGACTTATCGTGCATAATATTTCTTTTTTTACCTAAAGGCATTTTGGTGTCATATTCATAATATTTCACTTGTGGAATACTTTCCACTAGATCTTTTATTTTATCTGTTCCATCATCAATAATAATCCATTCCATTTTATCTTTTGGATAATTTTGATGCATAAAACATTTAATAGTATACTCCCAAAAAGGGCGTCTATTAAATGTAGGAGTACATATGCTTACAAATGGTAGTTCCTTTTTATCTCCTGATTTTTTCTTTCCCATCTTTATAATTTAATTATAATATTAACGATTTATATTTATATTATTATTTAATATATTAAATTTTATTTTGCTTTATTTTGCATTTCTAATTAATGTATATAAAATAATGAAAGCCATTAATCCGCCTAATATTCCACTTGTTACTGCATTCATTTTATTAATTGATGCGACTAATACTGTTACGCAAAACAATATTGTTAATAAATTGCCGTGACTTTTAATAATATCTAAAAATTCTACAGTATTAGATAATGGTATATAAAACATATTAAATAATAATGATACTACTATATAAAGGAATGCAATAGTAGAGCCAAACACGCCAAAACATAATGACATCATTGCAACAATTATTAGTGGAATTAATAGTAATATATCAATTATTATAAATAGAATTCTTCTACTTAATGGTCGCTTTTTATCAGTGAGAGAATAAAACATTTTTCTAATATTGACCATTTTATAATAATTACGAGGAATGTTGCATTGTATATAATATTTTTCAAATACTAGCGAAGGATACCACCATAAGACAAGCATTGCAGCCACACAACTTAAAGAAAACATAACTGATGATACCATTATTAGAAAATATAATATGTAACCATTTGCTCCGTGTAATCCTGCTATACCTGTATATTTAGCAATAATATTGAACAAAATTCCTGTTAAAAAGAGAAACATAATATTGCTTACCACTGCATTATTTTTTACAACTTGTTGATATTTTATAGAGCATTTTTTCAATATATACGAGAGAATTTGTCTAGTAAAAAGTGCAGTATAAAGAAAAAATAGCGCAAAAGCTCTCATAGGTATTCTTATTAATTCTAACTTAATACTGTCATTCGCATAATCTATTAAATTATACGGAAAAGGTTTTGTTTGTTTGCTTTCAACCTCGTGTAAAGTAATACATTTTGTTCCATTTGCAGTATATTCTGCGTATGTACTTATAAAACCGCTCCTTTCTGGTCCGCCACCGGTTAATGTGCTTTCACCTGTGCCTGTGCCTGCGCCTTTATTACATTCTTGATATGGATAATTACATACTACACTAGGAAACATATATTCAATAACGCTCAATCTTTTCCTATTTGTGCAAGTTGATTTATAATAAATACAGTCTTTGCATTCGCCATATTTTAAGATGAATTCGTAACATCCACCGACTATTGCAGTTAGAATTAATATAACAGCACTAGCAATAATTATAGTAATAAAATCGGTTATTACTAAAGTTCTTTTTCTAATTGGTGCCGAATGACATATTGAGCGCTGATTTTCTCCGCTTGCATCTGTTATATCTATGCCCATATCATAATATTTTCCTGCAGTATTTGTAACGCCTTTAGCTTCTAACATACTATCGCAAGTGTCATTTGAGGTATCAACTACACAACAGCCACTAGGAGATTCCTCTTTATTTTCTGTAAATCTAAATGAGGCACTACTACATAGAGGAAGTGATACAGTACCATCTATAACATAAAAACTGTTTGGAAAGTTATTACATATGTCTGTTTTTGCCGGACACGTTCCTTGTGTTTTTTTTAATTTACCAAATATAGAATCTCCTGAATATATTGGATATTCAAATAAAGTCATAATTTAATATGTTATATTATTATAACATATTATAATATTTAGAAAACATTTAAACACAATTCAAATTAAATAATTAGTAAATAAATAGCATTAGCATGGGTGATAATATTTATATGTATAAATTTGATAGTATGGATAAATATCTCGATTTTAGAGATGTATTAATTCTTCCTAAAAAATCGAAATTAAACAGTAGAAAAGATGTAGTTTTGGAAAGAACAATTGTTTTTCAAAATGGAGTAACGTGGACAGGAATACCTATTATTGCAGCAAATATGACAACTATTGGAACATTGGAATTATATAAAGTATTAAGCACTTATAAAATTATTACTGCGCTTCATAAATTTCATAAGTTACAAGATTTGCTAGATTATAATAAAGAAAATAGTGAGTCTAAGTTAAATCCTGATTATTTTATGATTTCAACAGGAATAGGTGATGACGATTATAAAAATTTAACATTTATTTTAGATAATTTCGAGTGTAAATTCATTTGTGTTGATATAGCAAATGGTTACATTTCTAAATTTAATGATTTTTGTAAAACATTAAGGGCTGAGTATCCTGAAAAGATTATTATAGCGGGTAATGTATGCACAAGTGAGGGAATAGAGTTATTAAATGCATTAGAAATTGATATTGTTAAAGTAGGTATTGGTGGTGGTAGTGCATGTACTACCCGAATTCAAACTGGAGTAGGTATGCCACAGCTTAGCTGTATTTTAGAATGCGTACAAGAGTGCACTGAGTATAATCGCATTAATCTTGAAATATGCTATGAATATGATCAACATAAACATAACAAGGCTTTTATTTTGAGTGATGGCGGCATTACTTGTCCGGGTGATTTAGCAAAAGCATTTGGAGCTGGTGCTGATTTTGTAATGATTGGTGGAGCATTTGCAGGGCACGATGAAAATCCAGGACAAATTATTAACGATGAAAAAACGGGAGCTAAGCATAAACTGTTTTATGGTATGAGCTCGGCTTATGCAATGAAAAATAATTATGCAGCAAATAATAATAGTGATTATAGGAGCTCTGAAGGGCGAGAACTCAAAGTTGCTTATAAAGGTCCATTAAAAAATACTATTGAAAATTATTTAGGAGGATTAAGAAGTGCATGCACTTATACAAATAGCGCTAATTTAGAAGAATTGGCGCTTAATACCAAATTTATTATTGTTAATAATCAATACAATTCACATTTATTATAAAAAAATTGAAATTTAAGATAGTTAATATTTAATTGTTTAAGCAAATAAGTATTAACTTTACTATATAATAATATAATATGACTACAACTTTAGAAGATCAAATCAGCAATAATAAACAACAAATAATAGAAAAACAAATAATAGAAATTTTTAATCAAAATGTTAAAGGAGTTGATATAATATTGGATGATAAAAACAGCAAGCATTGTGGTAAAGAAGGTCATTGGTTAGAAACGCAAATGGGTATAAAGCATAATTCAAAAAATGAACCAGATCTTTATGGTTACGAGATGAAAAAATCATCATCAAAAATTACATTAGGTGATTTTAGTGCTAGCGAATACGCATTTTCAAAAAAAGATAAACGAACATATATTAATCATTATAATAATTGGAATGATGAAATAGAATTGAAAAGAGGCGATTTTATTAAAATATTTGGAAATCCAAATCCATCTAAAAACAATAGATATTCTTGGTCTGGTAGTTGTATTCCAACATATAATAAATGGAACTCTAATGGACAAATATTAACAATAAATGAAAATAATGATATAGTTATTATTTACTCATTTTCAAAGGATTCACGTTCTATGAAAGAAGATTTTCCCACATTTTTAAAGAATGATAATATTATTATTGCTTTGTGGAAATCTGAAAAAATGAAACTACATATTAACAATAAATTTAATAAGAAGGGTTTCTTTATATGTAAAAAAATAGGAGCTACTTATGAAAAAATAGCTTTTGGTAGTCCATTTAATTATGAGTATTTTATACAATGTATCAAAAATGGCAAGATTATATTTGATAGTGGAATGTATGAAGGAAATAATCGTAAATATTCGCAATTTAGAGCACCAGCATCTTTTTGGGATGAGTTAATTATTGAAGAATATTAATTAAATATTTACCAAGATAATAGGCTAATTTACATGGAACAGCATTTCCTATTTGTATTATAATATCTTTATTTGAACCATCAATAATATAATTGTCAGGAAAGCTTTGTATTCTTTTTAGTTCGACAATTGTTAGTCTTCGTATTTCTTTATCATTATATTTGACCAATGCATCATATCCATCTTTCCAATACCTTGCCGGAATAGTATATGATGGCTTATCCAAATCTAACATTTGTGCTCCAAATCCAAAACCTTTTTCTTTACTTACTCCTTTTTTATTTGCAATTCCTAATAAAGCTTTTTCGCTTAAATAATATTTATTACTAACTGTTTCTCTAGGTAGTAATATGGTTTTTACTGGTATTCTATCTTTTACCTCTTGTATTATTGGTTCTGGCTCTTTTGGAATAATATTTAGGTCTTTTCTAATTCCTATAATAATAGTTCGTCTTCTATTTTGTGGAACTTCAAAATCACTTGCATATAACTTATTAATTATACAATTATAATTTTTAGTTAGTTCTTCCATTATAATAGTGATTACTTTTTCACCATTTTCTGTTTTTTTTGACAACATACCTATTACATTTTCCATAATAAATGCTTTTGGTTTAAAATAATCAAGATATTTTACATATTCCATAAATAATGTATTTCGTGGATCATTTTTATCTCTTTTTCCAGCAATGCTGAAACTTTGACATGGCGGACCTCCAACAATAATATCTATGTTCTTATTTTCTTTATTATATAAGCTATTAAATTTTTCAGGATATAAGCTAGTCAGGTCTTCACAATATGCTTTATGGAGAAAATTTTTATTATAATTTTCTATTGCTTTGTCCCAAATGTCTATTCCAGCAATTACATTTAAACCAGCATCTGTCAAACCTTTTGACATACCACCGCATCCGCAAAATAAATCCAATACATTTAATGCAGTGCTATGATGTTTGTTTATCTTAATGGTTTCAGGTTCTTTGAAACTAATAGTTTGTGCCGAAGTAATAAGTTGAATTAAATCACTTTTAGTTTTAGATTTACACTTTACAATCCCAAGTTCTTCACATTTTATTAATAATTCATGTTTTAAAAGTTTAGTTAAATCCATTTTTCAAATTAATATACTATATTATATATATATATTATATGAATTAGGTTTTAATTCAATTTTGTAAATTATTTGATATAAGTCAATATATAATAGCGTTATAATAATTACTCTAATTTAGAAGAATTGGTGCTTAATACCAAATTTATTATTGTTAATAATCAATACAATTCACATTTATTATAATATTATAATATTATATATATAAAGTGATGCTAGGAGAAGAAGAAGAAAGAAAACTAGAAACACCACTACCACTAGGACCACCACCACCACCACCACCACCGCTAGGAACATCACTAGGACCACCACCACCACCACCACCACCACCACCACCGCTAGGAACATCACTAGGACCGCCACCACCAGGAGCACCACCACCAGGAGCACCACCACCACCAGGAGCACCACCACCAGGACCACCACCACCAGGACCACCACCAGGACCACTACCAGCACAACTTAAAAAAACATTTCCTTCTTTTATATATCCAGTGCCTTACAAATTTAAAGATTATTTTTTACTAGAAGAATTTATGCAAATACCAAGTTATGAATTAATTCATGAAGTTCAAGCTGTATCGGGTTCGCTAGCTCAGCAAATAGAGCATGCAACAAAAACAATAGAGGAATTGAATAGCATGGCACAAGGACTAGGATTAGATGTACAACTTAAGCCTAATAATGTAGAAATAGAAGCTAAATTAAAAAATGACGCTGCATATTGGTCACGAACAGGTGATTTAAATTATCATCAACTAGCAGGTATTAAAACATGGCTTGAAGGAAAAATTGATAGTGCTGTGAGGTCTAGTGGTTCAAATGTAATTTATCTAATTATAGATTTTCAAAATGTTTTCGGTTGCTTACAGGATTTTGTTGGTAGAATAAGTATAATCAGTGGCTTTTATGATACCCACGATTATCGTAAGTGTATGATGGAATTAGCTGATATATTGCGTTCTAAAGTTGAGATATTACATCATCAGCTTGGAGCACCAATTGGTATTATATTATGCGCTCAAAATCATAATTTGGCTTATAATCCTGATTTTTATAATTTAATAGCATTATTAAATTATTGCTGTAAAGTTACAGGCTATAATGATGGTATAATTGTTATACCAACACACAATAGGTCTGAATTTGATGATTTTATGGTTGCTGTAGCTGGTGATATATTGAATAAAAAAAGAGGTCTTAAACGAGAACCATATTATATATTAACTAGTGATCAACTTCGTGATCTGTGGGGCATCAACATTCAACTTGCACATAGAATAAGTATTGACAATTATTTATTGTATTATTATGGTATTGATTTACGGCGTAAATATCCTATTATGTCACCTATTATACCTCTGTATTATATATCCATGTTTAAAAATGAATTAAAGGCTACAAATAACTATGTAAAGTATCGTAACGAACTACAATCGAGAAGTGAATTTTGGAGATCAGAGCATTATCCTTTAACACCACCACCTCCACCTCGTCCTTCTCCTCATCTTACTTCTGACATTAGTAAATCTCATAGAGGTAAATCTCATAGAGGAGGAACTATTAAAAATAAAAAAAGTAGAAAAATGAGTAAGAAAAATTCACATAAGAAACATAAAACAACTATAAAAGCACATAGAAAATATAGTAAAAAATATAAAAAACATAGAACATATAAAAGTAAAAGACTATAAAAGTAAAATCTTGTAAAATCTTATTTAAATATTTTATTTAGAATAAAAAATTTAAATAATATTATAGTTTATAGTTTATAGTTTATAAAAATTTTATAAATAATATTAGTATATACTAATATATATTAATATTATTATGAAAATTAGTAATAAATATAGAAATTTATTCAAAATGGCGGTCTTACTATTTATAATAGTATCATCTAGTTATGTATTATTTGTGACAACTAGTGAAAATAAAAGGAGAGAAAACCTAGCTAATAATAACAAAGATTGTTCTAATTGCACAATGAAACCGGACTCTGGAAACTGTGTTCCAATATATGATATAAGTTACAGTTATAGTCTAATCCCCAATAGTGTAAATAAATATAGATTAGACATTTGCAATATTATTACATCTAATGTTTTTTGTCAATGGGAGTCGCAATGTATGTTTGACAACATAGCATCACAAAATGATCGTGGTTTGCTAGCAAACAGCACTATTAATCAAAGTATTTATGATGTCACTTGTTGCTCAGGAAGTTCATTTTACAATAATAATGATATAAATTTTAATTATAGTGGTGTTACAGACAACACCAGCAATATAACAGATTGCTCAAACATTAAAAATATTATTAAACAAAGCATTAGCGGTTCCATAGACCTAAGTTATGATCAGCTAGTTTTCAATGCAACTAATAACATATGTAATACTTTAGAACCAACTGGACGATTATTTAACAAAAGAGGTATGTTATTTTCTAAAAGTGAAAGCAAAACCAATATTTTTAATGACCCAAAAACTATGCCTAATGACATATTAATTTTTATTTCAACAAGTAATATTAGAAATGAAATTAATGCAATTATAAGTGGGTCGCGCTCTCCTAATATACAGCCCGGTTCTCTTAATGGGTTTAATGAAGCAACCTTAAATAATAATATAACACAACTTACACAGCTGAACGATGCTTTAGTCTTAAAAGCGAGAACTGAGAATTTACAAAGGCAATTAAAAAGGTCTGACCTAACAGCTCAGCAAAATTCTAGTTTTAACTCTATATTAAATAGTCTGCAAGCCGTTTATCGTGTTGCGCTTCCTAATTCCTTGTTACAAGAAAATAAGAATTATAGCTATAGGCTATTAAATAAAAACAATAGTCTTTTTAATTTAACAAACCCTAATCAATATTTATTAAATTCGGACCAATTTTTTAATTGTATGGGTGAAATAAACCAGGACACGAGTGGCTCATTTACTAGCGCACAATTAACCGATTTTAGTAACAATGATTATTTTGGAACAGCAGGAAGACCTGTAACGCAAGGAGGTCTAGGAGAAGCACCTTATAGTGCATTAGGTTCTATACCAGCTAACTCGTACCCAAGTAATACTGATTTAGCAATGGAATTGAAAAGATTAGAAACTATTCCTTCGTCTGGAAATGCTCCAGTGAGTGTTATAAGCAGTTATTTGAATACTATAAATGGTTTCTATGAAAAACAAATAGCTAATTTAACAGGACCACGAGAGCATAGTTATAACCAACAAATGGTATTTGATAATAATAGCCTCGAAACTAAGGAATCTACTTTTTTCACCTATAATAAAGATGCAAATAATGTTTATGAGTGTAAGCCAAGTATTACAGGTAACTCTAAATTTGACTATTGTGGTCCTGAAGCATATTATGAGACTCCGACGTTTTAATAGTTTCTAAATATTTTTATACTAATTTTAGATTATAAAAATATTTCTAAATAGTTTCTAAATATATTACTAAATTACTTTATTTTGTATAAGTATGAAATACTAGCGCAGCAGTTCCACCTAATAATTGAGCAATTATAAAAGCAACAAATTTAGCTACGTCGATTTTATTAGATAACAACATCATAAAACTTACAGCAGGATTAAAATGGCCTCCTGACACTTTACCTCCAAAATAAATAACGGCTGCAAGTGTTAAACCAATAGCCAGCGCGTCGCCTGTTTTTAATATTACCCCTAAGAAAATAAAAGTCCCTATAAATTCAGTAAATAATTGCAAAAGCATGGTTTATATAGTATATAAAAATATATAAAAATATATAAAAATATATTATTTACCAATATTTTTCCTAAAAATATTTAAAAATATTATTTTTCCTAAAAATATTTAAAAATATTATTTTTCCTAAAAATATTATATTTCCTAAAAATATTATATTTACCACAAATAAACGTGGCTCAAGATTTTCGCATTATAATAACCATGTGATTTTTTCTTTTCTAAAGCAATAGCTGTAGTGCGTTTTTTTGTTCCAGAATGCCTATTAAAATAGTTTTGCATACGTTTGCGATTATTATGATTTTTTTGCGAATATAATTTTAGCGGTGTTCTATCTTTATATTGCTCATAATCCGAAGCGCCAAAATGTATTTTTCGTATTTTTCTGGTTGATTTATCTTGAACATATGCTGTATACTTTTTGCCACTTATTTTACTCTTTTCAAATTTAATTATTCTTTCTTTCATTGCTAAGTTATATATAAGAAATATATATAAAGACAATAAAATAAACTATATTTTATAGACCTATTTTATAGCACCGACTGCTATGCCTCTTAGTATACCTATAAAATATTTACCTAACCGCCTTACTAAGAAAGATAGAAAGCAGCAACTTAGACAACTTAAAAAATCGCGAAATGCTTATAAAAAGCATATTTATATTACACGAAAAAAAGTTAAATCATATAAGTCAAAAAAATCGCAACATTTATTAAAAGCGCAAAAAATTTATAAGATAAATAACATTGCTGTAAATGCAAATCTCTCTAAAAAAACCGGCTGTTCTATAAATTCTCTTCGCAAAATTGTAAATAAGGGACGAGGAGCCTATTTTTCGTCTGGGTCTAGACCCAACCAAACTGCAGAAAGTTGGGGATTAGCCCGACTAGCTAGCTCAATAACTGGTGGAAAAGCGGCTGCAGTTGATTATAATATATTAGAAGAAGGTTGCTCAACCAATTCTAAGGCATTAAAATTAGCACGCCAAGCCAAGAAAAAACACGGACATGGGACGCGACGAGTGGCTAAACTTAAATTATGAAAGCTATTATGAAAGCTATTATGAAAGCTATTATAAAAACTATATAAAAACTTGCTTGCTAGCTAGCAAACATTAGTCCCGCTAATCCGTTTTGAAAAACTAATACGTTATATTTTTCTTCAATAACATATAAATTGTAATAATATTTATAAATATTTGTGGGGTCTTTTGATGTTCCAATTACTACTCCTGTATCTTGGTCACATAGCGTTGTAAAAGTAGCACTTGGGTCTAGTGGCGGATTACTATAATTATTGTATTCAAATTCGATTGTTTTAAAAAAATTTGTATTTAATGCTCCATTAGGTTGTTGCTTAAATGGGTCAGTTGATAATCCAAAATTATAACTATATAAACCCACTTTAGAACATATTCCATTAGATTTGCTATATTTTTCTAATTTACTAAATATTGCGCTATCAAAATCCGTTTCTCTGTATTTACCATCAAAAATTAGCGCAAAATTTTTCATTATTTCGCATTGATTGGTTTGGTCATTTAGCGACGGACTATTACCTGTAATATAAATATTTTTAGAAATGTCACCAATAGCATAACTAAATTGTGGACTATAATATTTAAAGTTTTGAGCAATAGCTAATTTTTGCAAATCATTTGGAATTTTATTTTCATATACCCAGTTTGTATAATTAGACCATTCGTTGCGCAAAGCAACATCGCTCCTTTGAAAATACCACATCCAATTTTTTATTAATCCATTTGACTCTAACTTAATTTTATTAGACTTAATAACTCGCTCAAATTTATACTCATAAATCTCTCGTATTAAATAATTTTGCGTATTTTTGGCAAAATGTGTTCGTTCTTCTTCAGCTAAAAAACATTGCGTACATATTAAATGAATAGAGCTGTTAATTTTAGTCGGTAAGTCTTTATAACTATCTACATTTGGCTGCAAATCACTTACTGGAGGAGGATTAATAAATCTTTTAAATTGGTATTCGATTATATTTTGATTAGGCTGTATTTGAGGAAAATTGTTATATGGTATAGGATTTACTGCATTATTATATAATACATCTTTAATTGTAAATAACTCCATTATAGGTCGCAATGTAAAATTAATAACTAATTCGCTATATTGCAAGCAAATTAGTGGAAATGCCATAATTGAATTCATAGAAAACCACGAATTTATTGGTATATATAAATTATATTCGTTGATTGACGGCTCAATCCCGCTTATATCAGAAGACGCGTTTTTATATACACTTGGATAGTTATTATTTCTATTATTATAATTAGCAGGGTCATTTAGTTCGCTAATATTACCTGTCATAATGTCAAATAATGCTTTCTTATGTGCATCAAAATCGCGCTCTACAATATTTTGTAAATAATGTCCGCTGAATTTTTGTATAGTTGCACCATTTACAGTTATATTGACCGATTCAATAATTTGACATCCAATATTTTTTATCCATTTAAATTCATAAGGCCTATAGTCGTTAGCATTATATTTTAATAACGGGCTCCATATTTTTGGTAATTTTACAACTAAATAAGTATCCATTAATAAATCGCCATAACGTTGTATTTTAAAACTATAACTGGATTTTTTAGTTACATCTAATTCCATTTGTCCGGTTTGGTCAATTCTAAATTTTTGTAATCCAAAATTGGTATATTTATAATATGTGGACTTGAAAAAACTCTTTGTAGGATTACCTGTTAAAATAATATTTTGATTTCCTAGCGCTATTAAATTTAATAGTCCTCCTGCCATATTATATTATTATTATAATAATTAATAATATATTATATTATTTATGTTATAATAACTATTTTTAAATTAAATTTAACATTATATAATATTATTATAAAATTTTATAATAATATATAATAAAATTTTATAATAATATATAATAAAATTTTATAATAATATTATATAATAATAAATAGTATAACTATATATATGTCTAATCCTGTTACTTCATTTAAAATGCCAAATATTAGTAGCGGTCAATATTTCTATATAACATTGTCAATAATAATATTTATAGTATTGCTTTTATTTAGCTGGGTCGCTAATAGATTAAGTTTGAAAACTAGAAGTTGTAATAAATTAAATATATATTGGCCATCATTAACAAATACGACCTATTTTCTTAACCCTATTAATAACACCTCTGAGCCTACTGTAAAAGCAAATAGCGGATTTGGGATTGATACTTCAAATAATAAATTAATAAATTATCACGTTAAAAGTGCTTATAATTGTTGCTGTGGCGATGGCTATAAAAATAACTTTGTTGCGCTTTGTGCTTTAGAAAAGTGCATTGCAAATGGTTGCCGATTTTTAGATTTTGAGATTTATTCATATAATAATGAGCCTATTATTGCTGCGTCAACTGCTAATAGCAATTATATTAAAGAAACGTATAATTCACTATTATTAGAAGAAGTATTAATCACTATTAAAGAAAAGGCTTTTAATCTTACTTCTACAAATTGCGCAAACGATCCATTAATATTAAATTTTAGAGTTATGAGCACTAACTTGGCTATGCTTAAAAAAATGGGCGATTTAATCGAAAAATGTTTAGATGATGCTGACGGGGTTTTTACACTTGAACCCAGAAAAGAAGAGACTTTAATATTTATGCAAATGGAAGAATTGTATAGAAAGGTTATTATAATTTGTGAATTTAACCCATTACCTAGTATTATTGATACTAATGCCGATTTAAGTAAATTGAAAGACTACGTTAATTTGAAAGCCAAAGGATTAAATTGCAATACATTTAGATATAATCAAATTGCTTCTAAAAAAGGTTCTGTTTCATTTATAGAGTCCACAAAGACAAAATATACCATTGTATTACCAAATTTAGATAATTCAGTAATAAACTTTGATCCTACGCTATCTTTTGATACCGGATGTCAGGCTATATGTATGAAACACCAGAATATGGATAATAACTTACTTGGATATAATGCGTTATTTAAAGCAAAGCAAAACTATTCTTGGTTTAAAAAATCAAGAACTGAGTTACTAAATATAGATATACCAGCTGTTCCCGACACAACTGGATTAGGTGTAAATCCTTATGGTCATTAGAGCACTATTTTTGATTTAATTACATATTATTACATATTATTACATATTATTACATATTATTATAATACTATTACATACTATTACATATTATTATAATACTATTACATATTATTATAATATTACTAGTATATAATATATTAGTATTATGAAAGAAACATTTGAAGAAAAAGAATTACAAATATTGAGAAAGGCAATAGATAATGCTACTTCAATTAGTGGTCGAAAACTAGTTCAATCGGATGCAATAAAAAAAATTATAGAAATTTTAGAAAATTTCTTAAGAACCCATAAAACGCTATGTTATGGTGGAACAGCCATTAATAACATATTACCAGAGCAATATAGATTTTATAACAAGGATATTGAAATACCAGATTATGATTTTTTTTCACCGTTAGCTATGGAATATGCGAGAGATTTAGCAAATATTTATTATAAAGCTGGCTACGAAGAAGTTGAAGCAAAGTCAGGTGTTCATACAGGAACATATAAGGTGTATGTAAATTTTATTCCAATAGCAGACATCACATATATGGAAAACAATTTATTTAAAAATATATACCAAAAAGCAATAAAGATTAATGCTATAAATTATTGCCCGCCTAATTTTTTACGAATGGCTATGTACCAAGAGCTCTCTCGCCCTATGGGTGACGTTTCGAGGTGGGAGAAAGTTCTTAAGCGTATTATATTATTAAATAAGCATTTTCCGTTAATAGGACAATCGTGTAAAAATCTTGATTTTCAAAGGCACTATGAAGGAAATGACAACAAACAGGGAGAGATTTATGAGATTACTAAAGATTGCTTTGTAAATCAAGGACTTGTATTTTTTGGCGGCTTTGCTAGTGCTTTATATAGTAAGCATATGCCATATAAAGAACGAATACAAATTTCTAAAATTCCGGATTTTGATGTATTAAGTGATAATCCAGAGACAAGTGCTAGAATATTAAAAGAGCAGTTGAATTATGAGGGTTTTAAAAATGTTACAATTAATAAAAAACAACCTATAGGTGAATATGTCGACGTTCATTATGAAATTGTAGTAAATAAAGATGTAATTGCATTTATTTATAAATCAACTGCGTGTCATAACTACAATGTTATAGTTATTAACGGTCAAAAAATAAAAGTAGCAACAATAGATACCATATTGAGTTTTTATTTAATATTTATATACGCTAATCGGCCATATTACGATGAAAATAGATTATTATGTATTGCTGAATATTTATTCAAGGTTCAACTAAATAATCGCTTGCAACAAAAAGGGCTATTGCGCAGATTTAGTGTTTTATGTTACGGTAAGCAACAAACATTGGAAGATATGAGAGAAGAGAAATCTAAAATTTATACGCAAGTTAAAGAAAATAAAATCTCTCGCGATTCTAAATTATATAATTTAAATTTCTTTAGATATATACCGAAAGAAGTATTTGATGCTTCAAATAATAACCTAGAAAAATCAAGGTCATTAAAGACGACTAAACCTAAACCCTTGAAGAAGACTAAGTCTAAGAGACGACCTACTAAGACTAAGAGACGACCTGCTAAGACTAAGAGACGACCTACTAAGACTAAGAGACGACCTAAGTCTAAGAGACGACTTAAGTCTAAGAGACGACCTACTAAGTCTAAGAAAAATAAGAAAAAATATAATATAGCTTATTATTAAATAATAAATTAAATATTAATACTTCAAGACTCTCAATTTCAATGTTTTAATTTTAGAATTTTTATAAATTGCAGCAGTTGCACTTCTTTTATGCTTGTTAAAACTAGCTTTTTTTCGCTTGTTAAAACTAGCTTTTTTTCGCTTGTTAAAACTAGCTTTTTTTCGCTTGTTAAAACTAGCTTTAACAACTTTAAAAAATGGTTCTAACAGTTCTCCATTATTTACTTCAGGATGCCCTTGAAAACCAAAAAAAGGATAGTTATTATGTTTTACTATATCAATAAAGCCACTATTATTTTTATCCAAGCTAGTAGCCATTATTTTATAATCGCCTATGTTAGTTTTGGGGTCAACTGCTAACAAATTATTATGTATTATTTTCTTTGTCTTATGCAAACGCTTGTTTCTATATTTTTTACTAAATAGCGGAGCCTTATAATTCTTATAACACTTTACGTTTATAAAAATATTCTTTATATGGTTTTTAGTTATATTATAATTGCGTTCTATTAAAATCATATTTTCGTAACCATTACAAATCCCTAAAATAGGGAATGGTCGTGTTACTGAGTTTATATGTTGCGCTTGTAATACTAAAAATTTTTGGATTTTGAAATAAGCTTTATAAAATTTATTATCATAAAAGTTGCCTGCTTGACCTCCTGGAAATATTAAACCGTCTAAATTATTAAGTAGTTCATTTAACTTTGATTTACTAATAGTATATTGAATAATTATGTAATTTATATTTTTCTTAGCTAATAATCTTAGCAAAGTTTTATCTAAAATAAGCTCTTGCGAATTTTTATTGGTTAAATTTATATAAGGTGTTGCTAATATACCTAATGTAGGCATAGCTTTTAACATACTAGGTTATTATTTATATACATATCTATAAATAATAAATACTATAATAATAAATACTATAATAAAACAATATAAAAACAAGTGCTAAGTGTTTAACCAATTCTAGGGAAGCCGACCAAGTTAGCACCAATACCGAAACCAGCACCGCTTCTAGCACTTACTCCCATGCTAGGAATAAATGTGTCTAATATAGAGAATGTCGCGGCAGCCATTAGTGCAATGATGGCAATTTCTTCCATTTTTAATGGTTTTTGTGGAATAACAAATGCAACAATCGCAACCATCAAACCTTCTACTAAATATTTAATAGCTCTTTTAACTATTTCTCCCATATTGAAATTCATTTTTTGTTTATATTAATAAATAAGAAAAAAATATAATTTTTTACTTATTTATTTTATATAATTACATTTTTTTACTAAATATATTAATACTAAAAATAGTAAATATACTAAATATACTAAATATATTAATAAAATAAATACATTAATAAAATAAATACATTAATAAAATAAATACATTAATAAAATAAATACTTAAAATTATATTAATAATACATTCATATAATATATGTCAACCAAAAAATCTGCTAAATCTAAATTAGTGGACAAGTCTGAAACAAAAGAATATGTTGATTTATTAGACGAAGACAAACCTATTAGTGGGCAAAAATATGTATGCCTAAGTTTTATATCACCAGAAGACCATATTAAAAATAAAAATTTATTTTATTTTGAGAAGTTTTTGGCTAATTTTGAATTTAAAAAAACATTCGAAAAATATACACAATTCTTAAATTTTTTATCTTATAAATACAACTTGGATTTTAATAAACTCACTAAAGATATGGAAGAATTTGTTGAAGAAGAAAAAGACAAGTTATTTTTAACAAGTCTTGATGATGAATATAAATCATTTTTAGATATTAAAGAAGAAGACTTGCAAAAAGAATATAATAACACGCATCAATACCAAACCAATACACGAGGTATTAAAGTGCGTGGTGTGTTTGGGTCTCAAGAAGAGGCAGAATTGCGATGCAAATTTTTGAGAGATGCCGACCCTAATCACGACGTATATGTTGGAGGAGTTGGAATATGGATGCCTTTTCATCCTGAAGCTTATAAAACTGGTCGTGTTGAATATTTGGAGAAAGATCTAAATGAATTGATGGCGCAAAAAAAGAAAAACGATGAAATCTCTAAAGAACAATTTAAAGAGCGCGTAAAAGAAAGCAAGAAAAAGGCTATTCAGGAAAATATTGCTAAAGCTCAAAAAGAAGGAAATAAACTAATGCAAACTATTGATGAAGAAGGAAACCTTATAAATGCGGATAGAATGGATATTCCAGGAAAGAATTTACTATTTGGTGATGGAGATGGTGATGATGTATCTACTGCTGATTTACGTAAAGAGTTATTCGAGGCACGTGACGTTATTGTTGGAAAACAGGAAAATAATGATCATGGGCTTTCACAAATTTTAGAGCGCCAAAAAGAATTAGCTGCTAAAACAGAAGATGAGACAGAATGATAAAAAAGAATGATAAAGAAGAATGATAAAGAAGAATGATAAAAAAGAATAATAGCACACTATTCTTAATTTAACATATTTTAACTTGCTAAAATATGTTAAATATTATAAAATAAAAATATGCTTACTCAGCTTCTAGTGCTGCTTCTAGCGCTTCTATATTTTGTGTTATATTTTTAAGCATAGCATTTTGCTCTTGTAAAGCTTTGATTAGTATTGAATCAAAACTGCTATAATTAACCGCCTTATACCTAATAGTTCTACCTTCCTCAACATCTTTTGGACTTGGTTCTAACTCTGTTACCAGATTAGGAAACAGCTTTTCTAATTCTTGCGCTAATACTCCAATATAGTTAGTGGAGTTTGAGCCTTTCAAATTATAATTGACAACCCTAACTTTTAGCAAATCTTCTAATTTAGGACCACTAGTTACTATATTTTCTTTTAATCTACTATCACTTAACGAACTAAACGAATTATTTTTGTTTTTTATATCACCATTTCCATAAATTTGAACCTTTAAATCCTTTGTTGATGTTACATTGCTATAATAGTCTTTCATAATTGCACTACTTAAATTTGAGTTAAACATTTTAGAACTATAACCATTGCTTGAATAACTATGATTTCCTGATATATCCAAAGAATTAACGCTCATATTACCTATTACAATCAAGTTACCACTTATTGTTGTTACAGGTGAATTTAATGCTAATAGCTTATTTATTCCATATACACTATAATAACTATTGTTGCTTTGGATTAGTGTTGTACCATCTCCAGCTAATGCATGTAATCCAGCTTTAAAAGTTGCAACGTTACCATTAAGACTATTACTTATTTGTGTCCAATAATTATTAACATACTTATATACATTAACATAACCCCTATTTGAACTAATATCATTTGTCCCAACAGAAATAATAGTTCCATCGTTTGATATATTTACACTAGAACCAAAGTTAATACCTCCTGATATTTCTCGAATTGTTTGACCTAATTGGGTCCATGTTGTTCCACCTTGATACCCATATACATAGGCTTGACCAACATTTAATGAACGAGCTTTATAATACATATATATTGCTGGGTAATTGTTTTCCAAAGGAATATCATTCCACTTTCCTTCAGTAGTCCAAAAATGCACAGCTTTTTCATTAGTACCATTAGGTTCGCCATTAGCAAAATTTTCATAACTCCATGCATCTCCTGTAACCCATTCCCAGTCAGCTGCTGTTTTTCCAGTCGCACTTATAGGATTTGCCACTCTTCTTCCTCCAATGAAAGCATTTGTGTTGTTTCGTATCGCATTAGCTTGCGCATTTTGTGATGCATCTAAAATAACAGCTAAATCGCGACCATAAACTGATATTGCATTATTTCTATGGTTTTGCCATGTCATTAGAGACGAATTATATTCATAAATAGGAGTTATTCGATACTCAGTATATCCAGGTGCACCAGGTGCTCCAACAACAATAGTATTTCCATTAGCAGATAATTTTATAGATATTCCAAAATATGAATTGCTTATATCAGGTCCTCGAATAAAACCTTTATCTTCCCAAGTTGTCCCCGACCAAGCAAATATTTTGACATCAGATTTCTTATAGCGGATTACTACTATACCGGAACCACCTCTTCCACCTGGACTAAAAAGACTTCCACCACCACCGCCCCCACCAGTATTGGTTCCACCGTTACCGGCACCAAATTCACCACTTATGCCAATATTGAGTGCTGAACCACCACCTGCTCCACCACCATTACCACCAGAACCACCCCCACCACCACCAAGACCACCCCAACCACCAAGTTGATTATCATGAGCACCACCACCGCCACCACCACCCCAATAATAACTTGGTCCAAGAATAGAATTGACTATACCTATTCCACCTGAACCAGCACCAGTTTGACCTGTATTACCTATAATATTATCAACATTACCTATAATATTCGTGTTTGTATCTAGTCCTTGTCCTCCAGCTCCACCACCACCGGCTGCTCTTGTTGGAACATCACTGCGAGCGGTTGTCATATGTCCTCCACGATTTCCGTATATAGTCCCAATATTGTTAACCCCATTAATCATACCTAGACTATTACCAGAACTATCTCCACCACGATTGAGGGGGTCCTCCGCTGCTGCACCACCCCCAGATCCACCTGCTAATCCAGAACCTCTTGCCCACTCCCCACTACTACCACCGCCTGCTGCTGTTGCACCAAAAACACTACTCGATTCGCCATTGGTTCCTAATGCTCCACCGGATCCAACAACAACGGGATAGCTTGTGTTAGCTATTATATTTACAACAGGTATCCAAATAACACCACCTCCACCACCTCCACCACCAATACTTCGACCACCACTACCACCACCACCAACTAATAATACCTCAACAGGTCCATTGAATTTAGGAATAAAAGTCCCGCTAGTATCAAATCTATGTATAATGTATTCATTGTAACTATACACAATGCCTCCACTAGCAATGCTAGCAATACTACTACTAGCAAGCGTTTGTCCGTCCAATGATAAAGCAGTTGAATAACCTTCAAAAGACCCAGTAACTCCATTAATAGTTTGGCCTTTTTGTCTCCAATCATTTATGCTAGCACTAAAGTCATATACTCTAACTGCACCAGCATTAGTTCCATTTGAATTGTCTTTCCATGCGCCAATAGCAATACTATTTCCACTTCCTGCTAAACTTATGCTATATCCACTTTCACTACCAGGTCTTTGTCCATTAATATTAGATCCTTTTTGTATCCATGTACTATTATTACTTAGCTCATATATTCTAACTTGTCCTGCGCTAGCATCCTTATATAATGAACTTGCTGCAACTATTCGTCCATTAGATGATAACGCCAAACTATATCCCAATTGATCTCCTGAAAGTCCAACAATTGTGTTATTGCCTAATCTGTTCCAATTATTATAACTCAATTCATAAACATACACACTTCCAGCTCGTGCTGTAGTGAGTGAAGAAGTCATTACTCTATTAGTTCCATTTGTTGATACAGCAACAAATAGTCCAAGTTCGGGAGACCAACAAATGCTTCTCCAGTTATTTGCTTGTGCTGCTATTCCTGCTCTCCAATTTATTCCATTAATTGAACTCATTACTCTATTTATTCCATTTCCAGCGACAGCAACAAATACTCCTAGTTCTCCAGACCAACATACACTATTCCAACTACTATCTATTCCTGATGATATAGCATTCCAATTTGTTCCATTATTAGAAGTCATTACATTCAAACTTCCTGATGTGGCAACAGCAACAAATAATTCCAGCTCTTTAGACCAACAAACACTAGACCAAGTACTAGGTGTTGAAACAGACACTAAAGACCAACTATATCCTGTTATTGAAGTCATTACTCTATTAGTACCCTCTCTAGCAACAGCAACAAATCTTCTTAGTTCTGCCGACCAACAAACACTAGTCCATCTATTATTTTCTGAAACAGGAACATATGATGACCAATCTTCTATTCCTGTTGCTCCTCCTGTTGCTCCGCCTGTTGCTACTCTATTTGTTCCGCCATCATCAGCTACAGCAACAAATATTCCTAGTTCTTTAGACCAGCATATACTAGACCAACTGTTAAGAGGTAATGGGATTATTGCTTGATTATACCATTGAAACCATTTTTTTCCATTATAAGAATACGCTAATCGACGATCTCCACTATTACCAACCGCAACAAACATATACTTTTCTTGAGACCAACAAATACTTGTAAATAGAGTATTATTATAATCCACGCCCTCTGATGGATTCCAAAACTGTGCATCAGTAGACCACATGGAACGAGACTGCGTTGCGCCATCAGTACCAGACGACAAACTAGTAAATAATCTTAAATAAGGCGACCATGAAACAGCAGACCAATGAAATTGCGATAACGTACTCCATGTAGGTGCTGTTAAGCTTGGTGTCCAAGTTGTAACAACTTGCTCTAGTTCTTGTATACTTAAATTATCATTTAAAGAATACGCAACCACTTTTCCATCATTTGAAATAGCTGTTTTATTATTGTTATTACTTAATGAAAGACCACTACTTAAATCTAGCCCAAACTGGTTCCATGAAATATTGTTAAATCTTTGACTATGATGTTTTGTATTAATGGTTTCAACACTAATAGATGAAGTATTTAAACTAGTTATAGTAATACTAGCAAATGAATTATCTATTTGATTTTTTAAATTATTAAATGAACCTTCAAAAACACTATTTGAAACATACGAAAAATCCAATCTGTTATTTAGTAAAATTAATGAATTATCAATTATATTTAGATTAGTAGATGTGCTTTTTATTATATAAGATGCATCTAAATATGTTTTTAGAGTGCTGAATGATCCATCAAATGCTAATTTAGTAACATATGAATTGTCTATACTAGATGCAAAAGATTGTTTTGAAAGATCAAAAGTAGTTATCAATAAAAATGAATTGTCTATTTGACGACGACTATAAATAGCATTATAAGAATTATCAATATTGTTTTTTAGTTGGCCAAATGACAAATCAATATCACTATTTAGACTAGCGAGAGATGCTTCACTAAAGCTTCTAAATTCTATAAATGACACATCCAGAGCCACACGTTTATTTTCAACACTTACTTGTCCGCCGCTAAAGTTCCATAATGTTCCATTATATTTTAATGACGCAACATTAGAAATGTCTAATCCTGCGCTGTTGCCTGATAAATCGTTCTTATTATTTAAATTGGTGGCAACACTTATAGCTACATCGCTTATTTCAATATTAGATGAGGCAATAATTGTATTGTTTCCATAAACCATTAGGTCACCATTAATAATTAATGTTCCGCTAGGATTGCCATGACCAGACGGGTCAATAGTAAATAATGCCGGCACTTTTAACACATTATTAAGCATTTGTCCGCTAATAGTCAGGTCATTTATAAAAGAGGTCTTGACTACAACTAGATCATTACTTATAGAAATGTTTGTTGCACTCAAATCATTAGTTGTTATTTTAGCACTAACTAACTGTTGACTATTGTTAACTATATAATTATTTATAGCATTATATAAAGTTACAAAACTTTTTCCATTTACAATTAAATCATTGCTTATACTCGTTGTTCCATTTACAGTCAATTTGTCTTTTATGTATACTGAATTATTAAAACTTGAGTCGCCTCCACTTACATTAATATATGTAAAATAAGCATTGCTACTTCCACTAATAGTATTACCAATAGTTGTGGCTCTAATATATCCATTTTCAATACTCTCGGTGTCTTCAATACTAGTTTGACTGCGTTCTTTATTTCTTAAAAATAGTGTATTAGTGTTCAATGTTTTTGCAGTAATAGAACGTATATTTGATAAATCTATGTCGTTCAAATTAAGACCATAATTAAAAATAATATTATTATTAAAAATAAAGTTCTTAGTGTTAGACTTTAGTTCTATATTATTAGAAGACGATTCAATTATTAAATTATTACTTTTATCAGTAGATATAAGCTTATCACCAAAAAAACGATAAGGAATTTGATTTACATTAAAATCAACACTCATAGTATATAATTTAATATAGTTAAATTATATTATATTTTAAAATCTATTACATAAAAATTATTTAATAGCATTAATTTATTTGAGAGATTTGTAAGGCATTGTTATTCAAGTTATAAATTATTTTCTTTTATTTCTTTTATTTCTTTTATTTTCCTTTGTTATTTTCCTTTGCTATTTTCCTTTTTTGCCTTTAATCTCTCTAATCTCAAAGTAAGATTATTAATAATTTGTTGCTCTTCTTGTAGTGCTTTAATTAACATAACATTAAAACAGCTATATTTAACAGATTTATATTTTGTTGTTTTACCGTTATCAATGTCGCGCGCACTTAGACTTTCTGTTTCCACTAATGCTGGAAATAGCTCTTCTAATTCTTGCGCCAAAACACCTATGTATTTTTTACTTGAGTTATTCTTTAAATTATAATCAACAATTCTAACTTTTAATAAATCTTCTAATTTGGGACTAGCGTCAACTATATTTTCTTTTAATCTGCTATCACTTAATGAACCTCGACTATTATTCAAATTATAAAAACTTCCATCAGCACTAATATACAATACTGATATTCCGTAATTATTAAATTTGCTAAAATATTCCTCCATTCTAGCTGTTGGACTAGAAGAATTAAAATAAACCGAACTATAACCATTACTACTAAAATTAAAATTACTAGATATAGCCATTGAATTTAAAGAGGTGTCGCCAAAAACCCTTAACTCGCCGCTAATTGACACATTAGAAGTTAATGTTAATCTAGGTGTTGTTATATTTTCAATAGTTATTGTAGATATATCAACATTACTAGCAGCAGCAGTAGCAAACGAATTTATAATTCGACCACTTAAATCATTGAATGAAATATCTATATTTCTTTTTAATGCCAACGAGTTCAGTTTAGTAGTTAGACTACCAAATGACCCATCTACATAAGATTTTGTTACATAATTATTAATAATAAATTGTCCACTTATAGAATATGCCTGTTTTGTAGCATACACTAAATCTATATTATTTTTCAAATTAGAAAAATCAGTATATGCAGAACTTAGCCTTACAAATGAGTTATCCACATCACTGTTTGTATAATAAACCAATTTATTAAACGAACTATCCAGATTAGTTTGTAATAGTCCAAAAGAAATAGTGTATTTTGATCTTGATGCTATTAGTGAGTTACTAATAGTAGTTTGCAAATTAATGAGCGAAACATCGTAACCTATGCTTTGATTGCTTATAAGCAAATTTCCTCCGCTAATATTCCATGTTGTTCCGTCATATTTTAGCGAAGCAACATTAGAAACGTCTAATCCAGCAGGGTTACTTAATAAATCAGCCTTATTTATTAAATTAGAGGCGACTCTAAGCGTATAAGAGCTAATATCAACAATAGAAGACCTAATTGTTTTTTTGTTTCCTTGCACTATTAAATTACCGTTAATAATTAGTCTTCCACTAGCATTATTATAACCAGATGGGTCTATTGTAAATTCGTCTGGAACTCTTAATACAGTGTTAAATAATTGTCCGCTTATGTTTAAATCGTTTGCACTATATTTATTAAGCACATACAATTCATTACTTACACTTATATTTCCAGCACTCAAATCTAATGTGCTTATACTATTATTGCTAAACTCGATTCCGCTAGTACTAACTAAATTATTTACATAGTTATTTATAAGGTTTAACTGGGATAACATAGTAGCATAAGAATTTGCATTTACGCTCAAACAGTTATTTAAAGTAGCTGAACTATTTACAATTATATTTGTTTTAACATAAAGATAATTGTTAAAACTAGAGTCTGCTCCGCTTACATCAATATATGTAAAATGGGCACCGCGCCGCCCACTGGCTGCGCCTTTATCACCAGCTATTATTGGATTATAACCAATATTTGTATTTTTAACATACCCATTTGCATAGTTCATAACATCATAAGACAATATTTTATAATATAAAGTAATGCCCCGATTATAATCTTCTATAATAGTGTAACTTCCTTGCACATCTATAATTCCTTGACGTTGTGCGCTTAAATTACTTTCCAATTTATATTTTATATAATATTTAGTTAATCCACCACTAACTGCTTCATCTAAAAGATATAACCTATAATTAATGTATGTTCCTCCTGTAGCATTTGTTGTTCCTATATTTATATTTTCACCTACCATTAATAAATCTCTCCATAGCTGAATTGTTATTCGTTCATTTGCTGCACAACAAGCAAATAAAGTGAAATTTAAATCTACTAACACAGCCGATGGCACGCCAATATCAATATTATTATATAATTGCGCACTCAAATCTTGCAAATCACTTGTGCTGGTTAAAAAACTATTTGCTCTCAGTATTGTTAAATTACTATTATTTTTAGGAACATTTGTAAGTAATATGTTACTTGTTCCTATTGAATTTGACGTACTAATATTTACAATACCTTGAGGCTCATTACTTACGCTAGCATTGGAGCTAGGATCTTTTTCTAATTTATATTTTAAGTAATATTTTTTAGGTCCATTGCTTAAATTTGTGTCTAAATAGTTGAAAGTATATGGAATAGTTAGTCCGGCTGTGGCATTTATTATTCCTAATTCTTTACTCTGTGAAATCATACTACTATCTCTCCACACTTCAATAGTTAATCGCTCATTAAAACTATAACAACAATATAAGTTAACATTTATATCAATTTGAACGTTGCTATTGGCTACTTCTATAATATTATATAACACACCACTCAAATCTTGTGTTTCATAACTTGTTGTTGTATAGCTTGAATCAGTAAATAGGAATTTATTATAATAATTAGACGCATTTTCTATTTCTATTTCTGTTAATATAATATTACTAGAACCCGTTTGTAAATTTATAATACCTTGCCTAATCAAACTATCATTGTTTTCTAAGTTATATTTTATATAATATTTCTTGAGTCCAGCATTTAAACTAGTATCTAAATACGTTAGACTATAAGGTATTATAATGCCTTGTGCGCCAGCAGCATTTAATGTTCCTAAATTTGTGCTTTGCACAATCATGCTATTATCTCTCCACAATTGCACACTTATTCGCTCACTTAAAGAATAACAACAAGATAATGTAATATTAACATTAACAAGAATAGAGTTATTATTAACTATGTTGATTGTGCTAAATAATGAATTACTCAAATCTTGTATATTATTTGTAATAGTTTCAAATGTATTGTTATAAATTGAATTATTATAAAACATTGATTTATTAATTTTATTTATAGCACTATTCAAAACTTCAGTATTAATATATAAACTTTCGGCCGAAATTGTTCTTAATCCTGCTAGAGCCTTGTTATTTAAATTAACGTCCTTATTAAGAACCACAGAATTATTAAATATTATTTTTTTTTTGGGTGTTATTTTTAATTCTATATTTTTATTAGTAGACTCTAATATTAAATTATTACATATATCATTAGAGGTTAGCCTATTGCAAAATATTCTAAAGCTCTTGGAGCTACTATTAAAATTTTCATAGTTAGGCATACAATTTAATTTAATTTAATATAGCTCTATAATATTTTATATAGTTTTTAACGTCATTTTTTTATCAAAAAAGCTAATGTGCTATTGTATTATTTTCTATATTGTATTATTTTCTAGTTTATTTATAGCTCACTTTCTAAATATTTCAACGTAGCATTAAGATTATTTATTAATACTTGTTGCTCTTGAAATGCTTTTATTAACATTAATGTTAAATAACTATAATTTACTGATTTAAATCTCTCAAGTGTGTCATCTTCATGTATTAATTCTGGAAAAAGTTCTTCTAATTCCTGTGCAACCACCCCTATATATTTTGTTTTATCTGGACCCTTTAAATTATAATTAACAACTCTAACTTTTAGCAATTTTTCTAATTTAGGAGTGCAATTAACTATATTTTCTTTTAATCTGCTATCACTAACTCCAGTATAAGAACCCGAATAATTTGTTACATTTCCTTGCGCATCAATTCTGAAAACTCTATTATAAGTATAACCTACATTGCTATAATAATCAACTATAGAAGCACTAATATCTGTTGATGCAAGATAATGCGAACTATAACCATTAATAGTGCCATCAAAGTTATGTCTATTAGATATATTAAGTGACTTCAAATATGCTCTGCCTCCTACTATTAAGCCACCACTAATTGTTGTATTTATATTACTAGTAGTTGATGGCGTAAATGTTAAAGATTTATCCATTCCATAAACACGTGACAAATTACCACCTGATTTATTTATTATTTGAACTAAGGTTGTTCCATCACCTGAAAGGGCATGCATTGGAAGTCCCAAATTTGGAGCTACTCCAGTTCCATTAAGCACTTGTCCTAGCTGGGTCCAAGTATTTAAATATAGTTTATATACTCTTACACAAGTAATATCTCCACCTGCTGAAATTATTGTTCCATCATTAGATATTTGTACCCATTTACCAAATAAGTCACTAACAGCTGAACCAGAAATTGTTTGTCCTAATTGAGACCATGAAGTTCCATTATATTTAAAAACACTAACAGTTCCTATTCCGTTGGTGGTGTTGCCGGCGGAGGCGCCAGCTCCAATACCACCAATTACAATAGTGTTTCCATCACTTGATAATTTTATATTCCATCCAAAATATTGATCAATAGCACTACCATCAATAATGCTGCCTAGAGGTAGTGTCCATGTTCGGCTACTACTATTAAATCTATAAATTTCGACTAGTGTTGATGAACGA
>Ga0214923_10000846_pt1 | contig 45079 bp, 36 predicted proteins | sample LL1510_MetaG_FD_177993 | JGI IMG/M metagenome (GOLD analysis project Ga0214923, IMG submission 177993) | Freshwater microbial communities from Lake Lanier, Atlanta, Georgia, United States - LL-1510 | ecosystem: Environmental > Aquatic > Freshwater > Lake | place: USA: Georgia | collected... | reverse complement strand
AGAGCTTGGCAAGTGGTCGCAAACCCATCTCAAAGAAATGCACCCTAATATCGTCAGCATTCTTTAGATTTCGTTGATTCCAATCTTCGTTAAAAGTCAACGAGTTGACCTTGCGGCAATCTACCTCGTATTCAGAAAAGTTGGCAGATTAACCTAGTTACTTCACTGCCCCAACAGAGGCAGTAAGAACCTTTACGTTCTTAGCGCCGTTATCAGCCGAGATCAATGCAGAGATGAATGCTTTCTTCTGCTTTGCTGTTAACTTGAAACTTGATTTAATGGCACCCGATATAGCCGTGCACCCACTAGGGACCTTGCCAGTCTTCACCACAGATCTAACTGACTTTTTACAGCTGTACCACTGATAGGTGTAGGTAAATGGTGCGGTCCCTGCCCAAGTGCCAGGCTTTGCTGTGAGAATCTTATTAACCTTTGGAATTCCTCTTATGTGGGTGCCAGATTTATATTCCGGAACTGACTTCACTGCTAAGCCAGCAAAAGTCGCCCCAAAGCCGGTCGCGTCAAGAGGCACAATGACGAACCTGAGCGCTGGATTTTCATCAAAAACACTCGCGCCTACGGTTGGGGCATTGCCTGAGAACGTCACCGAAGTTAAGTTGTTGGATCGAAATGCAGAAGCACCAATCTCATTGACAGGCGCCGGAATTGTTAACTGCGACAGATTATTTGCACCAAATGCCCAACTTCCGATGGTTTTGACCGACTTGGGAATTGTGAGAGTTGTGAGACTGTTCAAGTAAAAGGCACCACTGTCAATATTCGTTACCGATGAGGGAATTGTCAGATTCGCTATCTTGTTATTACCGAAGGCACGGTTGCCGATATCCGTTACAGACGAAGGAATCGTCAAACTGGTTAAGGCAGAGTGCTGAAAGAGACCTTCACTGATACTGGTAATTGAAGTTGGAAGCGTTACTGATGTTGTCCGAGATGAAGTAAAGGCATACTCGCCAATACTGGTCACAGAATTCGGAATTGTCACTGACTGCGATGCATTGTAAGCAAATGCCCCAAAAGCAATCGAAGTAACATTCAAGGTGTCATTGCTGACATTGTCTCGGACAGTCGCAGGAATAACTAGATTGGTTGCACCGCAGTTAGCTTTACAGCCGGTAATGGTTGCAGTTGAGTTATCCTTGTGTACCTCGTAGTCAAACGCCACAGAAGCCGTCGGGTTTGGATAAGGTGATGCGCTTGTTGACGGAGTGGATCCCGAGACGAATTTCACGGGAATCTCGGAAAAAGTAGAACCCCAGCCGGTGGCGTCATTGGGCACAGTAATAAACGACAATCCAGAGTTGTGCAGGATGGGAGCATCAAGTTCCGGAGCATTTCCCAGGAATGTAAGGGAAAGTTCGCTCACACCTGTCGGGCCGTTGGTGTAGAAGGAGTTACTGAATGCTGAAGGACCGATGTATTTAACTGACGCGGGAATCGTCAGTGACGAAAACGCATTTTGTGCAAATGCACCAGTGCCTATGCGGGCAAGCGAGTTTGACAGGGTGACGGACCCTTGATAGCCGAGATCATTGCTCGCAAATGCCCCAGAGCCAACGCTAGTTACTGAATTCGGAAGAACAAGAGAGCTTAACCAGTTGCCGGCAAATGCAAGGCGGCCGATGCTGACCACAGAATCTGGGATGGAAACAGACTCCAAGGTCCCATTAAAAAACGCCGCTGTCCCTATGGCCGTTACTGATTTTCCAGAGATGGCACTTGGGATAACCAGATCGTCGGGACAGTCGGTACAGCCAGTGATAGTCACCGTGTCATCCCCGTTGTCAGAAGTTGTGAAGACTGGATCGGCAGCCCGAGCGCTTTGTGCTCCAACAGCCGTAAGTAGCAGGCTGCTACACAGAATAATGGTTAACAAACTTATGAAATTCTTTATTACACGACTAGTTTGAGTGGTCATTACTTTGTCTCCTGAAAATACTTTTGTGCCAAGTTCTGAAAGATACTATCAGTGAGTCCTCTCTCAGTTGATGTTTATCAGGGTCGTGGCTCAGACCGAATTTTGACCCTTAGAAAATGGGGAAAATGTTCATGTTTGACCGTTAGGTGACACGCCAAACGAAAATTCAGGAAAAGAATTAGTTGCAAATTTCTGGCCACAGAGCCAACTGGGGCTAAGTCCCTCGCCTCATCCGGTAGGTGAGATGGATACTCAGCCCCAGTTAAACCCCGTAATAGGTTACTTGACCTTGGCTGAACTCTTAGAAAGAGAAACTGTCGCCGGTGTTCCAGCTACTGTTCCTGTTACGGCTACAGCTATGAACTTTCCTTTGAATGCATTGATTACAGCAAGGGTTGGCTTGGTGGCCTTTGCGATCTTCTTACAAGATTTTGGCACCGCACTAGCAGCGCTCTTCACCTGTCCGGTGCAGGCATACCACTGGTAAGTTAGCGCAGGCACTGGATCGCCAGTCCAGACTCCCTTGTTGGCAGTTAATTTGTACTTACCTTTAGCTGATGCAATAGCTTTGCCCTTAATTGATGGCACTGTGGTGGCCACCGCTGCCACCGGATTCTTGTTCCACTTGGCGTAAAGCACGGTATCTGCTACAGGCGTATATGGGAATGTAACTACTGATCCACCATCGGTGGCTGACCAACCGGCAAATGTGTAGCCAACCCGCAAAGGCAAAGTTGGGGCCGTTGGAATTGCACTTCCACTCTTCATCCAGTTCGGCGTGATGTTAGCGCCATCAACTGAACTGTACGTAACTAAGTAGTCGAACTGATCAATCGTTAGCGTGTTCCATGGATCTCCAACATTTCCAAATCCGGTTGCGCTAGTCCTAATAAACGCCTTTGGATCTGAAGCGATCCCCGAGAATGCACCGAAAGCACTGATGGGAGCATTTCCCAGGAAGTAGACATTGCGCAATGAACTTGCACCATTGAAAACACTTTCCTCTACGGTCTGAACACTTGCCGGAATCATGAGGCTGGTCAGCGTAGAGGCGCCATTGAATGAGCTGCTGCCAATCGTGGTGACTCCAGTTGGAACCGTGAAGTGAGTATCACTCTTCTTGGCTGGATACTGGATGAGCGTAGTCGCAGCTTTGTTGTAGAGAACACCTGCAACTGACGAGTAATTAGGATTAGCTGGATCAACTGTGATGCTAGATAGCGCCGTGTCGCCGCTAAATACGCCCATTCCGAGTGCTGTGACACTTGCTGGAATGGAAACAGTAGATAAAGATGTGGCGCCAGCGAACGCACTATCCTCAATGGTCGTTACGTTTGGTGGGATGGTGATACTGGTGAGCGCAGCGCAGTTACCAAATACATAGCTGCCGAGTCTGAGCAAGCCCGATCCAAGAGTAACGGTTGCCAGCGCTGAAGAATTATAGAAAGCGCTGGTGCCTAAAGAGGTAACACTTGACGGGATTGTGACGCTGGTAAGTGAAGATGCAAAGAAGGCGTTATCGCCGATACTTAGAGCGCCGTCTGGAATTGTGACACTGGTAAGCGTGGTGGCGGCATAAAACGCACCTTGTGAGATGTTTTTGACGCCTGTTGGAATAACGTACGACGTATTGCTCTTTCGCACAGGGTAAGTAATCAGGGTCGTGCGGTCCTTATTAAACAAGACGCCTTCAACTGATGAATATACGCCATTGGCATCGGCGACAGTAATCTGTTCAAGAGACTGTGTGCCGCTAAATGCGCCATCACCCAAGGTTCCCAAAGTGGATGGGAGGCTGATGCTGACAAGATTCATTGCGCCACTGAAAGCATTGGCACCAATGCTTGTGACACCTTCGGGAATCAAAAGGCTTCCAGAAACTTCGTCACCAAGGCTGGTGTTAGCAAACGCACTGATACCGATGGTCCTAAGGCTAGTTGGAAGTGAAACTCTGGCGAGCTTGGTAGCGCCGCTGAAAGCATTATTTCCAATGCTAGTTACACCATCTGGGATGGTGATACTTGTAAGAGCAGTTGCGGCATAAAACGAATCGTTACCGATGGCAGTAACGCTTGTTGGGATGGTGACACTAGTAAGTGTGGCCTGCATGAAGAACGCAGCGTCCCCGATTGTCGTGGTTCCTGAAGGGATTGAGTAGCTAGTGTCAGATTTTTTGATTGGGTACGCGATTAAAGTTTTACCGAGTTTGTCAAATAAAACACCATCCGTTGATGAATAGTTGGCATTGCCAGAATCTACGGTGATGCTCGTCAATGCGCTCGTGCCCTTGAGTGCAGTAGCGCTAAAACTAGTGACACCTGCTGGGATACTGATACTTGTTAGCGCCCTAGCCATATAAAATGCATTTGCACCGATAGTTGTGACCGTTGCGGGAATCGTGAGCCCTGTAAGGGAAGTTGCGCTCATGAATGCGCTAGCGCCGATGCTCGTCACGCCAGATGGAATTGTGACAGTGCCTGAACACGTCCTGCCCGTCGTGAGTACATTGTTGGTGATAGTGACGGTGCCTGAGGTAGAGCAGTTGACCGTGCCACTGGTACCGTTGTATGGACCAATAGCGGCAGCATTCGCAGCTGTGGTCAATCCGATACCGCAAAGTCCTAAAGCGAAAATTGCAATAATCGCGATGGTTCGACGCATTTTTAACCTTCTTTTGAAATTTGTGCCAACAGATGTTAATTCTAGTGGAAATCGGATAGTGCTTACGCTACAAAATGCGATATTTGCAGTTTCTCGATCTCCCAAAGCACTGGTTGCCCGCTAACTGCGAATCCGGAAAAAGGTTGCCTCGCCAATTTTGGGTAAAGATTCAAGCAAAGGTTTCATTGTCATCAATAGAGAAGGTGGCCCAATCAAAGATCAGGCCACCTTCGAGATTAGTTACTGAATTTACTTACCAGCCGCGGTGATCTGTGCTGCTGCTTTGGTGTCATCCGTAATTAATGTGGCTCCCGCCTTGACCGAACTACTCTTGCCAGCTGCAACTGAGATGTTGTAGCGAGAATAGAAAGTGGTGTAACTGACCCAAGTGGTTACTGGAGCAGTTGTGTAGACAATCTGTACTACGGGATTGCTCATCGAAGTAGGATCTGCAGTGCGATACTTGGCACCTAGTCCAGCCAACTTTGTCTTTGCATCCGAAGAGATCGAACCAAATGCGCCAGTCTTTCCATAGCGAACACCATCGATGCCACTGAAACTTGAATAGATATCAAGTTTGACAGTGTGCTTCTTTTTGTCTTCGCTGGTAAAGGTATCTGTTGTCAAGGCAACAGTGCCGTCTGTATTGATTTCGACCTCATGCTTCCAAGAAACACCCACCTTGACGGTTAGGTCATCTGGGCAGTCAGACAAATAGCTGTACACCCGACCGCTTTCTGGCTTTTCACACTTAAACAACGGTGCCGTTTCGCTGTATGAGATCTGGCCAGTTTTAGGATCAATGCTTATGTCGTAACGGGCATTATTAGCATCAGGATTAGCCATATTAAAGTCGTTGTAGTCCATGTAGTACGGGTGAAATGCCTGTGCACCATCAACAATCAGGTTTGCCTCAGAATTTCCAGTTGGTCCTGTCATACTTGGGCGATAAGTGGAGAAAAGACCATTAACAATATTGCGACCTTCGGTGCCCTCGTCGGTGCGAGGTTGCCAGCTATAAAAACCGCCGTCTTCAACGCCCCAAAGTTGCAATTTTGCCTTAGATGCAGACCAGTAAAGTCCCGCGTCATAAGACCACATTGAAGTTGGAGTTCCAATTGTCTTGTAATACCAATAAAGCTGTCCAGTTCGAATGACCGGTCCAGTGAAACTTTTTACTGAATTGATTTTGGCAGCTGCAGTGTCGCCCGATGGTGATGTTCCGGTTGGCAAGGCTCGCAACTGGCAGAGGTAGCCATCCATGTAATACAACTCAATGTAAGTTGACCATTTGCCAGCGGTAACAGGAACTGATGACTTTAGCGTCCTTATGATGTCACCGGTAACTGTATTAATGCATGCAATGTCTACTGTCGGCACCGAAAGATTCGCGGCAGTTCCAGAAATCTTTCGATAGTTAATCGAGTAAACTCGAGCTTCACCCAAATAAACCTGATTTGCATCTAGCTTTGTGGTGATTGCTGTTGTAGGGGTCGATCCTGCCATTGCTGGCGTCAGACTAGATGCGGCCAGGATTGTGGCCATGCCAATCAGTGCAACGCGAGCAAACGTTTTATTCTTACTCATTTGGTACCTTTCGCCATTTGGTCAACCTGAATTAGCATTCAGGACTGGAAATTTGCCTACGAGATCTCGCAAACTCACTCCAGGTGAAAGCCTAGTGAGATTGAAGTCAGATTCTCGTTAATATTGGGGTTCAATTGGAGAAAATCCTGAATTTGCGGAGAAATCAGTTGAACTGGTGCTGTCGCGCGCTGGCGATCCAGGCCACAAATTTGCTCCCCTTGATTGTTGGACTCTGGGAGACTGAATTTGCACTTTTCACTTCTATCGGGCAGTTTGGCTTTGACCCTGTCGGTGTTCAAATTGACGACGAGGATGGTCCCGAAGGTATCTGCGAGATGTCATCTGCTACCTGGCCAATCGTCTCATCACAGCTACCAGCGCTACTGCACTGAATTGATGCGCGCGCAGGATAAGCGAACGGTATTTCAAGTTTGGGTAATTAAGTGCGGCTTGGTCTGGTAGTAGGCGAACTGCTGTTCCAGTCAGATGGATTCTGAAACTCTCATAGATTGGCCGGTGCTATTTAATGAATAGTACTTTGCTGAGATGGTAAATGCCGATTGAAACTTTTACCTGACATCTTCCTCTTGGCGTGACGATCACGAACTGTTGTCGGCTTTTGTAAATTCTCAAATTTGCGGTTTTTGTCCTGGCATTAAATTTATATACAACGACTGCCACGCGTCCAGGCGAATTGTTTATTGAAACCGTGAAATTGCCCCTTCCTGCAACAAGCGCTGCACTCACTCGACCTGCAGATGGTGTGGGACTAGGTGAAGTAGTCGGGCGAACTCCTACTGTCACCAAGACAACTTTTGAGTCATAATTCGGCCCGGCGATCTTGAATTTAAAGTTTGCAGCAGCCGAATTATTGGTCAGGTTTATTGAAAAAGTAGCAAGACCTGCTTGGTCAATCATAATCTTGCAGCCATTACTGGCTGCAGGTTGTGGATCGCAAGAGGTGGTCGAATTAATTGAGCCACCAGGAACTGTCAGGTCGAGTCCGGTGATGTCAAAGAACTGGACGAAGACAAATTTATTCACATAGTCGGATGGAAATGTGAACTTATAATTGATGCTTTTGGTTGATTGGTCAATGTAGCTACTCCCATCTCCAGTGACGCTGTCATAATTAACTGGAAGTGCAGAACCTGCGCTGGTTAGCGAGATTCGAGTTATCGGAGCACAGACGGTTGTTGTATCACCGACACAAGCTTCAGGAGTTGCACCTACGGTGCCACTTGATGTGTAGGTGGTGACAACAAATCCGGAAGTGAAGCCTGCTGGACCATTTATCTGATATTTGAATACTTTTCCAGCTGTGATCCCACTTACCGAAATTGGAATTGTTACCGAACCATTTGTATTAAGTTTGGCAACACAGCCCGAGTGCTGGAGTTGGGACGAACTGCACTTTTCTGCCGGCAAGACCAAAGTGAGTCCTGGAGAGATATCAAAAAACTGGACAAAAACCTCTTTGTCAGAATTTGCAGAATTAGAGGTAAAGACAAACTTCAGAGAGTTTGCCGTGGTAGGCAAGGTGGCTACCCCACCTCCAGTGGCAACTAATGTGCCATCACTAAGTTGCATGGCCAGCTGTGAGATGGGCGCACATATGGAATTGGAGTCACCATATGCGCTGCAATCCTGAAGTTGACCGGCCTGCACTTTTGGAACAGTTAAAGCCAGAACTAGGGCAAGCAGAGTAATAATTCTAAAAAGGTAGTCGCGAACAGATGTCTGCTTGGTTACTGATTTCACTTAGCTAATGCCGTCCACGATAAGGGACCTGCAAAGCGTCCAGTCAGTTTTTTACGAAAGTAATTTAATAGTACCTCTGCAATCACTCGAATTATGACCGAATTGACTAAATTTCGGAACGCGAGGCCTGTAAAAGCTCGTCCCTGTCTAGTAGGAGCATGTGCTGGCAATTATTTAGTTGCAGACAACCTGCTAGCTCGCAAAGCTTTTGCAAGTTAATTCAGAAATTGTCGAACTAATGAACCGCTCTATCAAAGTTGTCACCCTTTGCTTTGTCGTAACCCAGCGCCGATATATCGGATCGAGCTGTCAAGACCATGTGGGGCACTGTCAACGCCCAAGTGACTACGAGCAGATACCACAGCAAGTTTGCTGACGTTGAACTTGTTCTGGAAAATGCTAACCAAACACTTAAAGTAAGAACGATTACAACGGCTGGCAGCCCAGCGCGAATTGAAAGCCAGAAACTTTTCCAGGTTTGCCCTAGTTCGTGCTGACGCACCGATGGGCCGAACTCCAAAGTAAGCCGTGCGGTGTGGCGCACCGCATGCCACAATCCGAAATAGATTGCGAAGGCGACCAGTGGCGGTGCGATTAGCACGAGGGTCAAAAGAATAAGGAGGTCAAGTGCCGGCCGATACATCTTCCTGCCGAAAAGTAGCGAAGCTACTATCAGATTTAGTGCAATACAGGCAAAAAATGCTTGCCGAGCAAATGGTCCAGCCCAAGCAAGCAACTGAGGATTTATTTCTTCCAATGCCTGACCGGTGTGCGAATTTACCAGCGGTATCAAGACTGGCGTAAATCCTGATGCGATTGCATACAGGGCACGAGGAAATTTAATGTAGTCAGATCTACGGTAGATCTCCATGCAGAATGAGGCATCGCCAACACCAAAATGAGCTGCGCTGAAAAATACGATCAATTGGAATCCCAGCAAGGGAAATTGCAGGATAAACCAAATTGCAAGTCCTGTTGCTAATAAATATTTCAGCAGGAAGATTGCCATCTTGATACTAAACAGATTAGGAATAGCTAATAGATGGTCAACTGCACCATGAGGTATTCCAATTACCAGCGCAATGAGAGCCACGGCAATTTGCCAATTCATTTCCGAAACGAGAATTTGCGACAAAGTAGCCGTAACAGCAAGCCCAATCAAAACAGTTAATGAGGAAGTATCACGCACTCGCGTTAGCAATCGAAGCTGAGATTCCTGCATGAGTTGATATTAGGTGCAAGAATCCAGGTCTAAAGGCATGTTCGTTAGCTGAAACTAAGATTCGCGGTCAATCTGGAGACTGATTCCAGGCAGAGCCTTCGCCTGCTAAATCTAGGTTGGTCAAAACCACTGTCTTGAGACGCTGTCCTAATCTCCCGCGCCAATTACCGTGTAAATAGGAGAACTAACCGAGCCGCCTGCGGTATAAACAATAAATCTGCTTGTACTTGAGTTGCTCGGCACTCGCACAGATAGTGTTCCAGATCCAGTAACGGAGAAGTTTACTGGCAGACCCGAAAATGTAACTGACGAAGCCGCCCCGATGTTGGTTCCAGTTATGCGAAGCTGATCTCCTTCAGAGCCCAGGTAATTACTTAGGGCAGAGATTTTCGGTGGGTTCACACCCGCGCTAACGGTCAACTTTGATTTTGTTGCCTGCCCTGAATTTGTAGTCACAGCAATATTTCCGGTGCTCGCTCCAAATGGAATGCCTACCACAATTGAAGTGGCGGAAATTACGCGTGGCTGCAAATTTAGATTCCCGAGTTTAACGCTGGTAACTCCAATAAAATTCTTTCCCGTTATAGTTACTGCACTACCAACTTTTACAGAAAGTGGCGAGATTGATGTAATTGTTGGTGCTGGTATGTCTACTAGATAATTTGAGTTGCTCACTGCAGTGCCGGCCAGATTTATTACAGATATCGTTCCGGTGGATGCTGTGGCGGCCGAAATTGCAGTGACTGTCGAGTCATTTACAACTCTGAACGAACTCGCAGCCATTCCGTTAAACAACACTTTGGTAGCACCAGTAAATCCAGAGCCAGTTATCGTGACTGCGGCTCCGGCCAAACCGTGAGTAGGTGCAAATGATGCAATCTGCGCCGGCTTTACCACCGAAATCCTTGTTGTGTTCAAGGCAGATCCTGCAGGAGTTATTACATTTACCAATCCGGTGGTGGATTGCGCGCCAACTGCGAATGTCATCTGTGCTGGAGTTCCAATTTGGAAGTCAACAGGATTTCCATTTAACGTAACGTTGGTAGCGCAATAAAGGTAAGACCCCTTAATCGTGACAATTGATCCCGCTTTAACTGTGGTCGGAGAAAGGCCTGACACCTTTGGCTTATTTACCAGTCGAGTAAATCTTGAACTGCTTGCTGTTCCAGAATCGGTTTGCACCATTATCGCGCCAGAGGTGGCAGCGCAAGGTACCAGGACTGTAATGGATGTCGCCGAAATAGATTTAATAATTGCACTAACCCCATTAATTAAAACTGTAGCCTCGGACGAAAAGTTTGTGCCCGTTATCGACAAAAGCGATCCAGCATCTGCAGACTTTGGCGAAAAGTCGGCTATTACTGGCTTCGACTGTGGAGCTGTGGAAAATTCGACCTCTACAGTGGTATCTGAAGTCATCATGAATGTACAGGTTGGTGAGATTCCGCAAGTAGGTATTGACCAACCAGCAATGTGACTACCCTTATCCGGAAGTGCAGTCAAAGTCACGCTAGCTCCGGCAGGAAACGCTCCGCTGCAAAGATCGCCACAACCGATGCCATTGCCATCAGTAACGATGCCCGTTCCGTCGCCAAATTTGGTTACAGCGAGAATGGGAGTTTGGATTCCAACTAGGGCTAAGTTGGCAGCAACCATCTGTGCCCCCTGATAAGCACCGAGATCAGCATTTGGAGCCGGCAATTGCGCACCGGAGCAAGTGAGTTTGAATGGGTCCTCATCGCAAAGCGGCAAGGCTTCATGATTTCCACCATCTGTGTCATCGTATGCACCTGTGTAATCGAAGAACTCGTAGCGCCGGGTTACTGACTCAGCACCTGCACCAACTGGAGCCTCGCTGACAAATTCATTGTCGGGTTGTATGGCCAGCGGAGTTCCATCTTCAGCACAGGTTGGTCGAGCCTGAATGAACTTCCACTCGGTTTCAACCTCAGCTGGCTCTTGTGGAACATTCGGATTGTCTGTGAGCAATGCGCCAAGTTGGGCTGGAGCATGTGATTCGGTCTTATAGATCTTCATCCACTTTGCCGGTCCCCATAATGCGCAGTCAGGCTTGGCGGGCAAAGCAGGCACAGGAACTTGGACTGGTGCTGGCAGGGCAGCTACCACATTTCCTGCATTGTTCATACTCCAAACTGGGGCTGGAATGGCCACTGGACTATCCGCGGTAACTAGCTGTCCCGAGCTGGTTCCATCATCAACAAGCCAGTGATAGACGACATTGGTCGGGTTAGTTACGGTACCTAAGCCGAAGTGTTCACATCCACTTGCATCGTATAACTGAGCCGTCGCACCTGCTGGGCCGCCCAAGTAACAAGAGTGACCATCAGTCGCCGTTGGATTTGTTGGAGCCATAGCTGTTGTATTTGCATAGCCCTTAACAGGATCATATTGAGATATCCAACGCACTTTTACTCCACTGACACCGTTGGCGCTGAAATCAGTAACTGTTGGGGTGCCATAGCGGTTGTAAGGAGCGCCAAAAAAATATTGCACATCGGCCGATGAAACTCCATCGAGTTCTATCTCAAAACCATGAGATTCTTTGCCGGTGTCATTGAAAGTATCAAAATTGCTTAGTGCACCATTTATGTTTGCTTGAACGGCCTGGACAGGAGCGCCCTGAAAACCAACCAGCAAAAGAGTAGTCGCAAATACATACTTAATAATCGATTTCATCTAGATTCCTCATCCGCGTAATAATTGGATGCTAGTCCCCTGAAGTTGAGCAAAATGCGCACTTTGACGCACCTGTGATAACTCTTGGAATAAATTTGGAAATATATTTTCTTAACAAATTTCCTTTGTATCCCTTGCGCTAGCACCGCACTAGCAGGGCCAGACCGGCTTTAAAGTAAAGTTTGATTTGCTAAATATTTCTAAGTTCCGCAAATAATCTGGAGTACAAGGATGACCGTCGTAGAGACAAACTGGCTTAAATCACCAGGGCCACACAAACTAAGTGGCAAGCAATGGGGTGGCATTTTTGCCGCAAGTATCATCTTTGTTGGATTGTGGCTGGCGGCCTTGAGCACCTACTCAGATCAGCCCAAGGGTTTAACCGCAGCTCCAATCGCTGGCAGCGAAGGTCTCCAGATAACCACCCGAGCGAGCACTTTTAACAGCACTACTGAAGACCTGGGAGTTTTACTTTACCTCCGTGCGATAGGCGGACTCACAGATAGTCGCGGACTGCTATTGGATAACATTTCAATTCGAATTGTTGATGATGAAAATACGCAGGTAATCCGGCTAGTTAAGGGCGACCCAATCAGTTCGAAGTCAATTAGTTTGCAACTAGAAGGTGACATTTCGGCCTACCCCTTTGATAAATACTCAGGTCAATTCGCAATTGATGTTCAGAAAGTAGCAGCAAACGGTGTCTCCCAGCCCCTGGAGATTTCAGTAGGAACTAAGCGAGCAGAAACCGGCTGGTACACACCATTTGAAATCTCGAAAATTGCAAGTAATGAAGCAAGGGTTTCAATTTCATCTATGCACCGCGAACGCTTCCACATAATGTTTGCAATCATGATGACATTATTGTTACTTTTGCTGGCAACTATTTCGGTGGTGGTTGGATTTTTGTGTATTACTAATCGCCGCGCCAGTGAACCGAGCCTGATCAGTTGGCTTGGCGGCATCATGATTGCGATGACATTGACCAGAAGGCTAATGCCAGGCGATCCACCTCTTGGCTGCGCTTTGGATGTTCAGCTCTTTTCCTGGGCGCTAATTTTCGGCATTTCTGCAATTGCACTAGCGATGGTGTCGTGGATTCGGCAAAGTCGAGCAAAACTTCTAGAGGATTAACCTCTCTAATTCTTGGTTACTTCATTCTCGATTAGATACTGAGCAGTTCTAATTCGCGCAATTTATCAAGCATCGCTGGATTTGATGGTTCCACCAAAAAACTGCCATCAGGGAAAATAACTACAGGAATGGATTTGACGCCAGCAACTTGTAACGCCTGCTCCCGCAATGCTTCGTCATGTTCAACATCGAGATACTCAAACTCGATTCCCAATTCAGACAGCTGTCGCTTAGATCTGATGCAATCTGCGCACCAGTCGGCTCCGTACATTTGGATAACATTTTGTGACATTAAGACTCCTTGCAACGGGCTTTTGCTGCTGAGCCTACACGGATAAATTTGTCGGCATTTGATGGCAGGTTCAAGATACTTGCAAAAGTTGAGTCGCACAGGCGGAATTGGAAAGAGCGGTGGGAATTTCCCCAAACCAATGAAGTTTTATTGGTACTTCCAAAGATAACAGATCCGTTATTTCCTTAGAGAATAGTAAAGATTTAGCCAAATAAGTGCTGCAAAACTTCTAGGAACAAATTCGCTTGTATGGTTTAGTTAAAGAGGTCTAGCCTCTTCAAATCTGTGCGGAGTAATCGTATGAAAAAGCGAGTAATTGGCTTACTAATAAGCGTCGCCTTGCTGGCCACGGGAGCGGTAATTGGCAATGCGGAAGCTGCTCCTGCTCCGACAAAGAGCGAAATGATTTACTTTGTAATGCTTGACCGTTTTGCCAATGGCAATACGAGCAATGATCGAGGCACTGCACCTACTACATCTTCAGCTAGCCAGAGCGGATTTCTGCCAACAGATTCAGGCTACTATCACGGCGGCGACATCAAAGGATTAAACAATCAAATTCCATACATAAAAGGTTTGGGCTTCACTGCAATCTGGGTCACCCCAATAGTTCGCCAGAACACCGTGCAGGGCGGAAGTTCCGCCTACCACGGTTACTGGGGCTTGGGCTTTGATCAAGTAGATGCCCATCTAGGCTCGCTGCAGGATTGGAAAGATTTTGTAAATGCTGCCCACGCAAATGGCCTCAAAGTAATCCTAGATATCGTGGTTAACCATACTGGCGACATCATTAAATACGGCACTGGAAATTATTCATACGAATCTTCTGCAACTGCTCCGTATAAGACTTCGACCGGTGTGATTTTCAATCCCACGACAGTTGCTGGCTTGAATACTTTTCCAACCTTGAGCCCAACGGTCTCCTTCACCAAGAAGCCGTATGTTGATTCTGGTCAAACAAGTGCCAAGAGCCCGTCATGGTTAAACAATGTGGTCAACTATCACAACCGCGGTGACTCTACTTGGAGCGGTGAATCAGTTCAGTGGGGCGATTTCTACGGATTAGACGACTTGTTCACTGAGTCACCAACGGTTGTAAATGGCTGGATTTCGGTTTACCAAAACTGGATTTCCAGCACCGGTGTAGATGGATTCCGCATTGATACGGCAAAGCATGTGAACGAGGCATTTTGGCGATCATTCTTGCCTGCAATGCGCGCCACGGCAGCCGCCAATGGGAATTCTAGTTTCCCAATGTGGGGCGAAGTTTATGACGGCAATCCATTGAACACCTCCTATTGGATTAAGAATGCAGGCTGGAACGAAGTTCTTGACTTCCCTTTCCAAGGTAAAGCTCTAGATTTCATTCGAAACAAGAATTCGAGTGCGATGAGTTCACTGCTAAATGATGACGACCTTTATGTCACTGCGAATTCAGGACCCGACAATTTAGGAACTTTCCTTGGCAATCATGACATGGGTCGAATTGGCTCATTTATCGCACAAGGAATTACCAGTACAACAACCATGCTTTCACAAGATAAGTTGATTCATGCACTTATGTTCGGCATTCGTGGCAATCCCATCGTCTACTACGGTGACGAGTTTGGGCTTCGTGGTGGCAACGATAAAGCAGCTCGTCAAGACCTTTTTGCAACGCAGGTTTCCGCTTGGCGTACTGAACCAAGAATTGGTGGCACAGCAATTGGTACTAAGAGCAGCTTTGAAACCACAAACCCATTGCAAACCACTTTGCGCTCACTAACTTCGCTTCGAGCAAACAACCCAGCGTTCTCAACGGGTCCGCAGGTGGTTCGAATTGCTGATGCCGGATTATTAATAATCAGCAGCCTCGATCCAAGCACCAACATTGAACACATAGCGATGTTTAACACCAACCCAACTACTGCAACTGCAACTGCAGTCACCTCAACTTCAGGGGCAAAGTGGCAGTTGCTCACTGGAACGGGCACGGTGACTTCGGCACTCAAGGTTGCGACGATGAAACCAACGGGCTACGGCTATGGATTCTTCAAGTCTTCGATCCCAGTTCCCACCCCATCGAGTATTTCCGTTGCGATGAACGTGCCAACGAGTTACTCAGCGGATTCGTCATTGATTGGACTTTCCGCAAGGGTGACTGGCTGTGAATACAACACTGTTGAATTTTTTGTGCAATCATCTCCTAACGGCACTTGGCAATCGCTGGGTAGTGATGACACCCCAACGACATCGAATTCACAAGGTATCGCTTCGGGGCTTTACCGCGCGATGCCGCTGAAATCTCAGTTCGCCAAAGGCGCTACTTTGAATTTCCGAGCTGTAGTAACAGGTGTTGGTGGAGTTACTGCGACATCACCAGTCGTTACTTTTGTGAACAATTAACCGAATCTAGAATGGGTGCTTGGCGTGCTAGTCGCATGGAAGTCTGACACACTTGTGCCATGCGACAGGACTTCATAACTACCGACCAAGGTTTTCGCCTTGACTACTTTGATTCAGAAACCGGATCAGACCTACTTATTTATCACCATGGGACGCCAGCTGCTGGTCCGATAGATGCTGACTTACTGAAGGCAGCACTTGAAAACGATCTTCGAGTGATTGAGCTAGTTAGGCCTGGGTACGGTCAATCGACCAGGGTTCCGGGCCGATCAGTTGCTGACATTTCGCAGTTGGCTGCCCAGCTAGCCGATCATTTTGGCTTCGACCGATTTGTAACTCTTGGCTGGTCAGGTGGTGGCCCTCACGCACTTGCCACGGTGGCCCTGCAACCGAGTCGTTGTGTTGCAGGCCTGAGTTTGGCCGGCGTCGGAGCGTATGGTCAGAATGACCTAGATTTTCTTGCGGGAATGGGACAAGACAATATTGAAGAATTTGGTGCCAGTGCGGCCGGTGAAGAAGTATTGCGCTCCATGTTAACCGAAATGGGAATTGCCATGAAAGACATCACTGGCGCCCAAATTGTGGACATGATGAGCTCATTATTACCTGCAGTGGATCAAGCAGTGCTAACGGGTGAACTTGGCGAAGAAACAGCTGCCATTTTCCGGTGGGCGGTTTCAACTGGCATAGATGGCTGGCTTGATGATGATCTTGCATTCATCCAAGATTGGGGTTTTGACTTGGCTAGCATTCAAAATCCCGTAGCGCTTTGGCAAGGCAGTGAAGACTTGATGGTTCCATTTGCCCATGGCAAGTGGCTGGCGACGAAAATTCCAAGTGCACAATCATTCCTACTTGAAGGTGAGGGTCACCTATCAATCGGAAAGCGGGCTTTTGCCGAAGGTTTGCCGTGGCTGAAGCACAAATTGTAGTAATTGTAAAACCATAAGGTTGCGTTTTCATCCGATTTTTGCGGATCTGAAGTGACGAAGTCTTGATTCAGTAGGGTTAAGGTGTCATGAATATTTCACTGAAAAATCGTAAGGCAGAGTCAGAGCTTAGCCAAGGTTTAACTTACGGAATTCTGGCTTACTTTATTTGGGGCGTTGTGCCGATTTACTGGCCGCACCTCCAGCCCGCCACACCACTAGAAATATTGGCTCATCGGATTGTGTGGAGTCTGCTTTTTTTGGCAATACTTTGTCGCAGAAAAATTCCAAAAATAAAAGCGATTTTTCAAGATTCTAGGACCGCAAAATTGCTTGTGTTGGCATCTTGTTTGATTTCTGTTAACTGGGGACTATTTATTTGGGCTAGCGTAACCAAACATCTTCTAGATTCGTCACTGGGATACTTCATAACTCCGTTGTTAAGCGTTGGTCTCGGTGTATTTTTCCTAAAAGAGCGACTGCGCAATCTCCAATGGGTAGCAATTGCTATCGCTGCCAGTGCGGTGATCTACTTAACCGTTTCGGTTGGCGCTCCTCCGTGGTTAGCGTTAGCTCTGGCATTCTCTTTCGGCATTTATGGATATGTGAAGAAGTTGGCGAATGTTCCGGCCATTGAAAGTCTTGCAATAGAGACCTTGATTCTTGCCCCCGTCGCGCTGAGCTATTTGGTCTGGCTCGAAGTTACCGGCTCCGGAACTTTTGGTCATCGCGGTCTAAGTCACACAGTTTGGCTGGCGACCTCAGGAATAGTTACGGCTGTCCCACTTATGTTGTTCGGGGCGGCCACGATTCGAGTTCCACTGAGCACTATGGGAATGTTGCAATACCTCGGGCCAAGTTTGCAGTACTTAATAGGACTTCAGGTATTCCACGAAGCGATGCCAGACTCACGATTTGTGAGCTTTGTCGTGACTTGGTTAGCGATTGCAATTTTTACTTTTGATGCAATACAAAATCGGCGAATACAAGCCCAGTTCACTGAGCAACACTAGGGCAACTTCTCTAGACTTAGAATCATGCCTGAACATGAGTCACAAATGATTGTGGCCAAAAATCTGACCAAAATTTACGGGGACTTTACTGCAGTCAACGGTATCGATTTTTCGGTGGCAAAGGGTGAATCATTCGGCCTGCTTGGACCCAATGGTGCTGGCAAATCCACAACGATGCGGATGATAACCGCTACCTTGCAGCGTAGCGCTGGTGAGTTATCAATCTTGGGCAAAGATCCAGAAAAAGCCGGTCCTGAAATCAGAGCTCACCTGGGCGTTGTCCCGCAAGCAGATAATCTTGACACCGAACTTAAGGTTTTTGAGAATCTGTATATTTATGGCCGCTATTTCGGCCTAACCAAAAAATACTTAACACCGAAAATTGAAGAGTTAATTGCATTCGCCCAATTAGAAGAAAAGCGAAACGCAAAAGTTGAGCAGCTCAGCGGTGGAATGAAGCGCAGATTAACCATTGCTAGAGCACTCGTAAACGAGCCCGAGATTCTGTTGCTAGATGAACCGACAACTGGCTTAGACCCGCAAGCAAGGCACGTACTTTGGGATCGCTTATTCCGACTCAAGGAACAAGGTGTCACTCTTGTCATCACGACTCACTACATGGATGAAGCAGAGCAGCTGTGTGATCGACTGATTGTGATGGATGAGGGCAAGATTATGGCTGAAGGTTCGCCTGCAAGTCTGATTTCCCAGCATTCGAGCCCGGAAGTAGTTGAAGTTCGATTTGGTTCAAATAGAAATGCTGAAGTTGCCAACCAAATATCTAATTTGGGTGACCGAATGGATGTGCTCCCTGATCGCATATTGATTTACGCCCAAGATGGTGAAGCCGTGTTAGCTCAGATAATTGCGGCCGGTCATCACCCGCTCACATCACTAGTTCGCCGCAGCAGCCTTGAAGACGTCTTCCTTCGTTTAACCGGCCGCACTTTGGTGGACTAATGAAAAATCAGACTTGGCGTGGTGCCAGCGTTGTTGTGGACGCAAATAAAGTTTCGCGATTCGGAGCGTTGTACGCAGCCGAGTATCGAATCAGAAACATGCTCAAATGGTGGCAAGCGATTCTGGCTTTTGACATCGGCAATCCGGTGCTTTTCCTTACCTCAATCGGGATCGGGGTGGGTTCACTTGTCGATAAACATACTGCTGGCTCAGGACCCGATGGCGTCAAGTATCTGACCTTTCTAGCACCGGCCCTTTTAGCCACCGCAGCAATTCAAAGCACAATGGAAGAGGTAACTTTTCCGGTAATGCATGGATTTGAATGGCGCAAAATCTTTCATGGAATGTATGCGGCTGGACTGACTGGCAAGCAGATCGCCCAAGGAGTGCTAATTTCGGCAATCACCAAGGGCACATTCGCGGTAATAATTTACTGGGTTGTACTTTGGATTTTTCATGCATTTGATAGTTTGCGCTCACTTTGGCTAATCCCTATTCAGATCTATTTCGGGGCTTGTTTCGGCTGTATCATCATGGCCGTCGCAGCTTATGTTAAAAAAGATGACAACTGGTTTGCGATGTTAAATCGCTTCGTGGTTGCGCCAATGTTTTTGTTCTCGGGAACTTTTTATGCTCTTTCCACTTTGCCTTTGACCGTACGCTGGGTTGGTTGGATTTCTCCACTGTGGCATGCAACGGAAGTCGGTCGTTATTTTGCCTATCGCTCTGAGATGCCTTTGCAAATGCTGCTAGTTCATTTCGGTTACCTAACATTTCTGGGGCTGATTGGCCTTTTCATTGCTCATCGGAAATTTGCCCAAAGGCTGGCCCAATGACATACAGTGCCAACATAAAAAATGCTGCCGTTATCCTCGCTGAGCAGAGAAGCCGAAAATCTTGGGCGAATGTTTATGCAGGGCGGGCTCGAGTACTACTTGAACGCAGTTTCAGAGTTGTCAAAAGTTCAACCTGGCCTGTGGTCTTATCTGGCTTCATTGAACCCGTTTTCTATCTGGCAGCATTTGGCTATGGGGTGGGTCCACTAATTGGTGATCTAAATGACGGTTTCGGTCACATGGTTTCCTACCCCACTTATGTTGCTCCGGCGCTGCTGGCAACCAGTGCCATGAACGGTGCTTTCTATGATTCGACATGGAATGTATTTTTCAAGATGCATTTTGGAAAAACATATCAAGCCATGATGGCAACATCAATTGGCCCGTTAGATGTTGCATTGGGTGAAATTAGCTGGGCGCTTATCCGCGGTCTTGCCTACGCCATTGGATTTATGGTCATCGTTAGCTGCGCCGGTTTGGTGGTCAGTCCCTGGGCCATATTGGCCATCCCAGCGGCTGTATTAATAGCCTTTGGGTTCGCTGCGGTTGGCATGGCAATTACGTCCTATCTGAAGTCATTTCAGCAAATGGACTGGGTCACCTTCTGGCTCCTGCCAATGTTTCTTTTTTCTGGCACGTTTTATCCAGTTTCTGTTTACCCAGACTGGCTAACTCACATAGTTCGGGCACTGCCACTTTGGCAAGCAGCAGATTTAGTTCGAGGTTTAATGCTTGGGAATGTATCAATGGTGCTGGTTTGGCATGTGCTCTATTTCGCAGCCATGATTGCGATTGGTCTTACCATGACAACAAAGCGCCTAACCAGTTTATTTATGCGTTAACTAAGTTGGGCGCGGCCAGTTAATCGAAAGTTGGCGTATCCCTGAACATTCGCTGGAAATACATCCCTGGCTTTCGAGTACTTTCTTGGAGATCTCCCAATTTTACAAAGCCCAAGCGCTCATAAGCCGCAATTGCTGCATAGTTGTCATGCCATACTCCGAGCCCTTGTCGATGCCAGCCACGCTGCTGAGCTACCGAGTCGACGTAACCAATCATTGCCTTCATTACGCCCTGGCCCCTGAATTCAGGTGCGACCCAGCAGCCGCCCAGCCAGATGGTTGCGCCAAAGTCTCCTTGTAGTTCTTCGACGGACATAATTGCGGAATCCTTATCATCTAAGACCGCAATTAGGTAAGTCAGGTGCGACATCCGCTCAAGCCACTGGTCTTGGCCAAATTCAACCACGACTTCATAACGTTCACCGTAGGCTTCAGGAGTATCCAAAAGTGAAGCCAAACGAATGTCTCGCAGGCGCTGCCAATCGCCAAGGGAAAGTTCATCAATCTTGAGGTCAAGATACATTGCCCGGCTCCAGGAAGATTACGACTCATTTGGTTGGTTAACTGACGCTAACCTATCGTAAATTTGTTGTCGCTTAACAATTTTTCTTGGAAATCGCAACACGGTCAGCGGACTAAAACAGGACGAATCTAATTGCAGCACCTAGCATGGAAACAGGTACTAAATTTTCCACTCGCTAGATTTCAATTCTCAAGTTTTGACCAGCTAGTTCGGGAGTAAGCAATGGCAGCAAAAGTTTTAGTGATTGGACTGACCGACATTGGTCGTCGCACATGTGCTGCTTTGGCTGATCGAAATGTTGAAGTCTTACATGTGGCAAATCCTTCAGATGCCCAACTTCGAGAGTTGCTTACTGATGACATTGCTGGAGTCGCAGTGATGCTGCATAACGACATTGAGGCACTTAGATATTCGCTTACCATTGAACACATAAAACCTAGTATCCGGCTATTCGTGGCGATTTTCGACCGAAGCGTTCGGCATGAGATGGAACGCTCAATACCAAACTGCACTATCGCATCTCCTGCCTACATCGCTGGGTCATCGATCATCGCATCAGCACTTCTCGACCACGATGCCATTCGACGCACAGGTCCAGCAGCGAACCTTAGTTGGGAGTCAGTGGATGTTGCCGAAGGATTGGTCACTGTTTCTAGATTTTCTATCCCGGCTAAGTGGCGTATGCAGAAGGTATCCGCGCTAATAAGTGGTCAATTACGCGCATACGATTTTGCATCTCGAGCACTCTTGATGGGACTGCTAGCTCTGCTGACGATGCTAATTTCCGATGCGTTAATACTGAGCAAAGATATGTCGATTGCTAAGGCTTTTTACTCTGCTGCTGCTGTAATTGCGGGAGTTACTGCTCCAGAAACCCCGCATGCTGGCTGGCAGTTTGTCCAATCAGGAAGTTTCATGTTGCTTACCATAATCTTTATTGCCATGTTTGGCGCTGGAGTTGTTAATCACATTCTCAATGGTCGCCGAGTAGGCATAGTTGGTCGCCGGGTAATCCCCCGGAAATATCACGTGGTAATCGTTGGTCTTGGCCAAGTCGGCATCCGCCTTTGCAAAGAACTGAAGCTCCTGCAAATTCCAGTTGTGGCAATAGAGCAAAACGAGAATGCACGAGGTGTACTGCTAGCCCGTGATCTTAATGTCCCGGTAATTATCGGCAATGCCAGTGACATTCGTACTCTGCAAAGGGCAAAAGTTGGCAGTGCTAAGGCATTACTTGCTATGGCCTCGCACGAAGAAGATAACATCTCGGTGGCAGTGGCTGCTCGGACCAAATTTCCCAAAACGGTAATCATTCTGCGCGCTGGCACTAATGACGCGATTGAAGAAACTCGCTCACTATTTTCCATCGGCCAAGTATCCGATGTTAACGGACTCACTGCCGCTTTTGTTGCACAATCTCTCTTGGATAAATCGCCGAACGTCATAATTCCAAAAGGGCCTACAGTTGCCGCAGTAACCACTGACTCCAAAGTGTTGCTGCAAGCGAACCCCGGTCGGTGTTTTTGCAATTAACCTTTATCGGTTATGAAAATAATTAGCGTGTTTGAGAATAGATTAAGAGATCAAGCAGGAAAAATCTTAATCTTGCAGCACTGCCGAGAGGTCTCCAATAGGTTTCTGGGTTGCCTTCAATACCTCTATGACTCTGGCTTGGTCACCAAGTAGCTCGTATCCAGTTACCAAGTTCAGTAGTGCCCGCTTAAATGTTGTAACGTTTTCTTGAGTTTTCAGGAGCAACCAAGCTTCGTCTAGGTGGTTCTTTGCACTTGATTCGTTTCCATTTTTGGCCAGTATTTTTCCTAGCTGAGTGTGTACATGAGCCGAGATGTCTACAGCAACGCCGCCCTGAGCCAGAATCTTGAAATAGATATCCGACGCAGCTGAGTAATCCCCCAGGCGTCCAAGTAGGTCGGCATAAACATTTTGTGCATATTGCATCATCACGAAATCAAAACTTGAACTTCTGGCCCTGATTAAGGATTCAATCTCTACTTGCGCGGCGACGAGCCGGGAGTCGCCATCTGGGGCGCAGTTAACCAGTATTTCCGAATATAGAATTTGTAAAACCAATGCGGGGACTGAATCCATTTCATCGGAAAACAAGGCTCTAGCCTCCTGGGCTAATCGCGTTGCTTGTTCATAGTCCCCGACTTCATAGGCCAGCGATGCACTAACCCAAAGCGCGCTTCCCCGACCTCTTCTGTCTTTAACTTTTGGCAATAACTCGTCAATTTCAACCAACAACTTATTTGCTGAGGCAGCATCTCCGAAGGAGAGCAGCCGGTCTGCAATAGCAGCAGTTACTTGGGTTAAAAGAAGGGGGTCAACGTGTAGGGTGTCTTTGAGTTCACGGCGAATCTGGCTTAGATAAATCGTTGCATCTAGTGCATAATTTAGCCGATCGGATAATCGGCAATAAAGCATTGCGGCGCGGCGTCCAATTTGCCAATCTTTTGTCCTGAGTGCATCTTCGAGTACACCCTTTATGACCATGTCAGAAGCGACAAAATTACCAAGTCCATAATCGAGTTCGGCTTGGATTATTCGCCCCTGAAGCGTCTGAAGTGAGTCGTTAGCTACTTCGGCTAACAGGGCTTGAGCTGCCGGAAAATCAGTCAGCGTCAAAAGCACATCGATCTGAGCTAAAAGAGCGCTCTGTTTTCCATCCAATTTTGGCAACTCCGGCTTGCACAGTTGCGAAACTGCTACGCCAAGGACTTGAGCTATGTGCGCCAAAGCCTTTTCCGAAGGCATTCGCTTGCCCTGCTCAATGAGCGATATGTATCCAGGGCTAATCAACTCACCGACGAAAGCTGCCTGCTTCAGACCTCTATCGATTCGTAACTGCCTAATTTGGGCACCCAATTCGACGGGAGAAATTTCTCCTAAAAATTCTTTGGGCACAACCTGATATTACGCCGATTGTTACTTTCTTACTGTATTCTCTATTTTTGTAAGATTTCTTACACAAAGTAAAATTAAGGAAAAACAATGAAACGAACATTCAGGGTTTTAATAGCACTTAGTTTGGCGCTTGCGCTCAGTGGCACCGGGGCATCGACAGTCAGTGCTGGTCCCAGAATCACACCTTTGAACGTTAACCTAAAGTGCTGCTAACGTGAGCGCCACTGATTTGGACGGATCAGCTGAATATATGCAGTTTCGAATCATTGATCCGTGTGGTCGGGTCATTGCCCAGCGCCGCTGTCCGCATTTCAGCGCCGCAATCGAGTGGCTTCAAACAGTGCAAAAGATTAGACACGATCCATTTTTGGAGGTACAGCGCCAAGTTGCAGACACCTGGATTTCACGGTCTAACCGAAAATTCCACCAATAGCCCACGAAGCTAGAAGTCGGTCGGAGCGGGCTTATTGCTTCGTAGTTAGGGAATTACTGTGAAAGTGACTGCCTGGGTCTTTACTGTGTAGGACGTCGTGTTGGTTGGCCTAAAGGTGACCGTTACTTTTAACTTGCCGGTTCTGGCTACGGTATTCAGAGCAGGTGAATATGTAAAAGTACCTGCAGTGTCTGAATAGGCATTCAGGATTGAGCTAGTTAATTTAGTGCCATTCTTAATGGTTAAAGTTGGATTCCATCTGATTGCACCGGTCGTATTAGTGCGTAAATAATTCGCGGTTTGGCTAGTTGCATTATTAATATGACTTGCCACTCCGCCTGCTAGCGTGACTGTGTCGTTGTAACTAACCCCACGAATCGTGTCGTTAATAATATCCTGGCGCTGTACGCTCAAAATCTGAGAGATACTTGCAGATAGCCCTAACGCGGGAGCAAGAGCAGCTACTTTCGCAACAGCAATCTGGTACATGCTCTTGCATTTATCGTCGGCATAGCATCTCTTGAAAAGGATGCCGATGGCGTCTGCATAATTACCCGTATTGCCGCCGAAAGTCTGATCGGTTCCCCACGGTAGCAGTTCAAAATATCCATCTTCATTGCTGTGTAGGTAGTAGTTATTTGGCGTCCACGAGCGCAAACTGGTGTAGCCATCCCAATGATCTAGATACTGTTCAACAGCCATCATGTTCACCATTGCCTGCACATTTAGCACGCTACGAACGGCATCAGAAGTCATCGTGTTGTTGTTAACTGCTGTTTCAAGGGCTTGAAGATCGGCCCGAGTAGTTTTATCTCCCTCGTCCACTTCGTAGGCAAGGTTAGTCCGACCAGTTGTGATGTCGGGGGGTCTGTCGGTCCATAGTGCCTCGTATAGGTGCTGGGTCTTTGGATAAGTCCAGGAAAGCGACACATCATCATATGGCTCTAGGGTCAGATAGAAGCCCCATAGCTTGTTATTTATGTAAACAGATGCATAACCAGCTCTGGGCGCTGGAATCCCCATAGCCCGAAATAATGTGTAACTTGCCCATTCACGGACAACACTGGGATCCTGCTTTAAGTTATTGAGAGTTAACCGGTTCAAGCCAGTTAAACGCTGACCCTGAACAGTCATATTGAATTTGATTTTAAACGAGCTCTTACTTGGATTGTCGATATTGCCAAACGGTTGATATGAACCGTAACCCTTTTTGAGTCTGATGCCTACTGCTAACGAGCTGATTGATTTGACTGTCGTCCCCGCAGCGTCTTTCGCAGTGATGGAAAACGTGCCTGGGCGATAGATGTCACCAGGATTGCCATTTTGAAAATCTGTCATAGTTGCTGAGGGCAGATTTAGGTCAATTCGTTTGGTGAGCATGGGATCAAAAACCCAAGCAGATGCATCAGGTTGCTGGCCAACAGCTGGTACTTTGTTTGCGGCGTAGGGAGTTGGCAGCGTTGCCGTCCAACCAAGTCGCGCCGTGGACATTCTGCCCCAAGTAAAGCCATTTGCTAGAGGTGGGATAGCGACTGAATCAATGATGTTATACGAGTAGCCCACGAGTTGAGCCAACTTAATGCTGTCATCGCCACAAGTGATGTCGAACTTAAATTCTGTTGTCTTAGTACCTCGAAATAATTTTAGGTACATCCGTGGACCAATTGTGGTACCACTTGCAAATCGGCGCACATGGTATGGGTCATCAAGGTTGCCGAGGTGATCGGCTAGCACCCAATCGCTGAGATCCACACGGACAGTGGAACTGGTGTTAAATAATTCGATAAATGCCGGCGTAGTACCCGAACACCTAACTTCGTTAATCACCACTGGAGAACTAGAAGAGGCTTGCACCATTGTTGGATTAGCTACCAGCGTGGAACCTACAAAAACCGTAATGGTGGCAATCGCGCTAATCGTTCGCCTTGAAAATTTACCCATGCTTATATTTTGTCCTTACCAAGCAGTTTTGGTTCAGACTAATGCACCCAATTTGGTAACAGATTCTTTACCGAGCCAAATTTCGGCCAAATTTTTGCAAAACCAGCGAAACGTAAGTCATGTCTGCCCACGAAAACCACGGACGAGTGAAATTCTTAGGATTTTCACAGGAGAATGACTCGTGCATATCGCCTGTGCCACCATCACCGAGCTCTAGCTGGAGCAGCGAACGCTCCTGTTCCTGTTCATCTTGCGAAGTTAGGCCAGCCATTGCAATTGCTAAGGGCCAAACCCAGTCCGTAGGTGTGTGTTCACTAGAAAGTCCGCTAAAGCCATTTTTATTTATCCAGAATTTGTGTTCTGAACTAAGGAGCCATTCGCGGGTGGCTAGGTAAGACTCATCAGAGTTGTCGCAATAACCTAAAATCGGCAAGGCGAGCAAACTCGGAATGTTTGGATCGTCCATGTAAAGCGAATTCCCCAGACCATCGACTTCGTAGGGGTAACGAGAATTCTCGGCTAGCGTCTGTGAGATTGCGCAAGAAATTTCCTGAGACAGGTTTTCCGACTTATTAGCAATCTCTGGCAAGCCCATCTCGTTTGCAATCTTGGCCAATCTACTTAGCGTGGCAGCGAGGTGAGCATTGGAGGGAATGTGATAACCATAAACACACCGATCATCACTGGGGCGAAACGCGCTCCAAACCATTCCAGTGAATCCAACTGGAGCTCCGTAGCCATCATGCGAAAGGTAGTCATGCAAAGGGGCGGCTCTGCGAATAAATCGATATGAATCTGGCTGATGATTTTGCTCAACCGCACATAAAGCCAGAATATGATGCGCTAGCTCCCAAAATGCTTGGTCCAAGTGTTCTTGCGAACCCGTGTGCTCATAGATAGAGATTGCTAACTCAAAAAATGTAGACCAAGAATCCAATTCGAACTTGCGCTCAAAGACCCATGGACTTTGGTCAGGAAAATCCTGGTGCCAACACTGCCCAGATGCACTTTCGTTGAAGGCATTGGCATATGGGTCAATGCCTAAGAACTTTGTCTGTAACCGACTGACGGAACCTAGGATTTCTATTAACTCTTCATCTGGATTCATTTTGAGCAACGGCAACATCTGCCAAGTTGAATCCCGGATCCACATCGCTGGAATATCCCCAGTAACGACGAAAATCGTTCCGTCATCTCTGCGTGTTAGCGTTTCTGCAAACAACCGGTCTACATATTTTCGCACTCGTACCAGTCGATGTTCGGGAACATGAGTAGCCAGCCCAGCTAAATGGTTTGCGATGCAAGGAGGTTGGCGCACCCTTAAAGTGTACGATGTTAACTCTTGTCACTTAATTGATTGAGAAATGCTTCAGTTACACTTTCGGTATGGATAATGTGCGAATCCTTGGTCATAGCGCCGTGCGCGCTGCCCTTCGAGATACCGAGACATACTCCTCGGATCTTCAAGGCGATGCCGATGTCAGAAACTACCGACAAATTCCGTTAGAGGTTGACCCTCCCCGACACCACTTGTACCGAAGTGCACTTGCGCCAATCTTTGTCCGACCAAAGATTCAGTCGCTTGAATCTAATTTTGCGCAACTGGCTCAGAAAATACTTGGCGACTTCAGCAAAAATGGCGGTGGCGATTTCATCGGTGAAGTTGCTCTTAAATATGTAATTGGTTGCCTCGGTGAGATTTACGACAGGCAGCAAGATGTGGCTGAATGGCTGAGTTGGGGACCTGATGTCTGGACTGCGGACAAGCATGGGCGTTCGGGTGAGAAATTACACTCCTATTTAGATCGCGTTTACGAAGAGGTTCAGAATACCGATACATCTGATGTTTGGAATTTTGTCGCAAATCTAGAAATAGGGGGGCAGAAAATTGGCTACGAAGAATTCAAAGGTATCGCTGGGGTGCTGTTGGCTGGTGGCCGCGATACAGTCGTAAAACTTTTAACGGGTTGTGCTTGGCACTTTGTCCGCAATCCACAAGACGGAAAAGCCATTTTGAGCGGCGAAGCTAGTTTAGAAAATGCCATCCAAGAAATCTTGCGGGTGTTTACTCCACTGCCCGCGATGCTCAGGGTCACTGAAGACCAAAAACATTTGTCGGACACTGAACGCGATCCAGCAAAGTTTATTGCGGTCGATTTTGCATCGGCGAATTATGATTCAGAAGTATTCGAGAATCCAGAACAGATAGATATTTACCGAAAACGGATTCCACATTTGTCTTTCGGATTCGGTCCGCACACTTGCATCGGCAGTCACATAGCTGAAACTGAAGCAAAGGTCCTATTGGGCCAAATTCTGCCAATCATAGAAACTTGGCATTTTGACCACGAACCAGAAATTGCCTGGCAAGAGGTTGGCACAACCAATTTCCCAGAGCGATTTTTAACTATGCAGATTTCGGTTAACTAAGTAGAGCTAACTAAGTAATTTCAGTTTCATCAACGAACTGTCTTGCATACAAGTCGGCATACAGCCCACCGCTGGCAAGTAGTTCATCATGAGTTCCTTGCTGCACGACTGTTCCATTCTCCACGACTAAAATCTGACTTGCTTGTCGAATTGTTGAGAGCCGATGGGCAATTACAATTGAAGTTCGTGCTGATAACGCCTTGGTTAGCGCCAACTGAACCGCGGCCTCATTCTCGCTATCAAGATGCGCTGTTGCCTCGTCAAGTACAACAACTGCTGGCGCTTTGAGTAGCAGACGTGCAATAGCCAACCGCTGTTTCTCGCCACCAGAGAGTCGGTATCCACGATCGCCAACTACGGTGTCCAGACCATCAGGAAGACTTCGAAGCATTTCAGCAATTTGAGCATCCTCACAGGCCTGCCAAAGTTCAGATTCAGTAGCGTCATTGCGGGCATAAAGCAGATTAGCCCTGATGGTGTCGTGATACATGTGTGCATCCTGGGAAACTACACCTACTACATCATGTAAGGATTGCTGGGATGCATCTCGCACATCAACGCCATTTACTTTGACTGTTCCTGAAATTGGATCATATAGCCGAGAAACTAGGGCGGTGATTGTCGTCTTGCCTGCGCCGGAAGGTCCCACCAGTGCCACTAATTCACCAGGACGCGCAGTAAATGAAATGTTGCTCAGCACCAATGCTTCGGAGGTACTTGTCTCGGGCCTAGCTACTCCCTCAAGGCTGGCCAAAGAAACTTCATGTGATGCAGGATATCTAAAACTCACGTCTGCGAATTCAACCGTAGCTGGTCCTTTGTCCAGTGCGGTTGCATCTGGCTTATCGCGAACCATGGGTTGCAAATCAAGTACTTCAAAGACGCGTTCAAATGAAACGAGTGAAGTCATGATGTCCACTCGAACATTCGCCAGCGCAGTAAGCGGACCATAGAGTCTGAAAATCAGCGCTACTAGAGTCAGTAGTGTGCCTAGGGTCATTGACTTGTTTATTACCGCGTAGCCACCCACACCGTAAACAGCCGCCGTAGCTAGTGAACCCACAAGTGCAAGTGCGGACATAAAAACACTATTGGCTACCGCGATCTTGATGCCCACATCTCGGACTTTCATTGCTTTGTCCGAAAACTGATTTGTCTCGGTTTTTGGATTGCCGAAAAACTTCATCAGCAACGCCCCGGAGACATTAAACCGCTCGGCCATCTGGGCACTAAGTTCAGAATTCATATTGGCTTGATCGCGGGTTAGCACCTGAAGTTGTCGACCAATAATCCGAGCAGGAATGATAAAAACAGGTAAGAGAAGTAAGGCGGCAACCGTGATTTGCCACGACAAAATTGCCATCGTACCGATAACTACGACCAGGCTAATCACATTCCCAACAACGCCACCAAGAGTTGAAGTGAAGGCGCGTTGGGCACCCATTACATCCGAATTCAGTCGAGAGATCAATGCGCCTGTTTGTGCCTTAGTAAAGAAAGCAATTGACTGACGCTGCACGTGGTCAAACACTTCGGTGCGAAGATTGAAAATCAAGCCTTCGCCAATATCGGCTTGGACCTTGCGGGAAAAAATTCCAAGTGCCAATTCAATGAGCGCTAACCCTGCAATAGCAAGCGCCATATACAGGACCGCACGCTTGTCCTGGGCAGGAATAGCGTGGTCAACGATTTGTCGAAAAAGTAACGGCTGGGCAATTACCAGCAATGAACTCACCACAAGTACACCAAGATAAATAGCGATACCCAGCTTGAATGGCTGTGAATAGCTAACGACCCGGCGAAGTGTGCCCTTGGCTAATTTCTGTTGTTTAACTGAAGAATCGGAGGTAAATGATCGATATGCCATCCATGGTCCACCTGCATGCATACTCATTTTTGTGAAAAGGCTCCTTCTAGCTATTAACGACATTAGACGAAATCGAAATTCGCAACAGATTAATTTCTTAATTAAAAATCTAATTAGTACTAATCGTCTAGCCGCTGTTACAGTTGTCTAACCGTATTTGTTGGTTCGTCTAACATTCTATGCAGATTGTCTAATCTTTATCTGAATCCAAGGCATCACTCCAGCGCGGTCACCTAATGTGACCTAAAGAAAGGTGAGTGATTCTCATGGTAACAATCCCCACAATCACCCGTGAATTAACTCCATTTGAGCACGCCGTGCTTAAGTTGGTATGCGACGGGTTAACAAACGCTGCGATAGCTCAAGAGATCCATCACAGCGAAAAAGTAATCGAAAATACGGTCAGCCGAGCAGCACAGGCATTTGTTATTGAGCAGCGTCAGCAGCACAACCTTCGTGTTCTGATTTCTCTGGCTTACCGTGCCCATTTTGGCGACACTGCGCTACGAAAACTAGAACCAGTTCAGCAGGAACAGGAACTTTTGGCTTCTGCCTAGTTTAAACGCTACTAAAAACGGCGATCGCCAGAAATCTGGAAGTCGCCGTTTTTAATTTGCGGAATTTCATCTCGCTTGCAAGGCCTACTGCACCTGATTGACTGTGAGAATGATAGATGGAACAGCAGGGCGCGTTGGCACCGTATCAGCCGGTACGGCTTGTAACTGAATTGATGTTTCTGGCGAAGACCAAACTAGTTCGTAATAATCACCAGGAGCAGTCACTGTTACATACCAGTTCCAGGCGGCAACTAGATGGCCAGAGTTGGCCACCAGGGTCAGTTTGGTATTGCTTTGCGAAACATTAACGCCGTTGTTGCGAAGCCAGATGTCAATATCTTCGGCCGTTCCGCCACTAGTTCTATCTAGCTGGGCTGAGAATTGCACGTTGTATATGCCTGGGTTAGCAAATGTTATTTGTGATCCAGCAACTACCGAAACACCATTGGAAATATCCGTTGTATTGAAAGTCATTAAGTTCGCTGTTGAGGCCACTGGGTTGGTCTGAGTGGTGGTATCAAAAAATGAACCGAGGTATCCAAAGCCACTGATGCCAGGTGGTCCACTCGGTCCTGGATCTCCCTGAGGTCCAGGTGGTCCACTCGGTCCTGGATCTCCTGGCAAGCCAGGCAAACCGGGCACACCAGCAATACCCTGCGGACCTGGCGATCCAGTCGGACCTGGTTCACCTTGAATGCCTTGAATTCCTGGTTCACCTTGTGGTCCAGCAGGACCTATCTCGCCTTGTAGTCCCTGAATGCCTGGTAAGCCTTGCTCACCTTGTGGTCCAGCAGGACCTATCTCGCCTTGCTCACCTTGTAGACCAGGCGAGCCAGTTGGACCTGGTGCTCCTTGTACTCCGGCAGTGCCTGAAGGTCCCGGCGAGCCACTTGGGCCAGGAGCGCCTGAAGGTCCGGGTTGTCCAGCAGGCCCACGTTTGCCAATTAGTCCACGCGGCCCGACTGAACCTGGCTCCCCCTGTACGCCATCGTTACCATCCAGTCCTGCTTGGCCATCGATGCCGTCAATTCCATCGGTTCCTGATATTCCAGGTTCACCTACCAGCGAATTAAGGAAGTCTTGCATTGAACCGTCATTACCCGCAGCTAGCCACAAGTCATACGCGCTAGCGCCTTCGCAAATCTGGTTATCTGATGCCGATTCGTTTTTGCTAAAGGCAACAGGCTTGGCTGCATTTGAGCTGCTCGGACACGCAGACTTGTCGCTTATTTTTTGATAGTCGTCAAGGGAGCAAAAGCGCAAAAGGAAATAGAGGGCGATCGCCAATCCGGCTAAGAGCAAACTGCTTATCGAAGTATTGCGGATGCCTCGATGGGTGTGATTTTTTACAGATTCAGTTGTTTTTTCTTCACTCATACTTTCAGTTCTAATTTCAAAACTGTGAAATTTTCATTTTTTATTCGTCAGCAGAGTGGTAACTCCGGCAGGAAACACTACATTTCGGCACTGCATGTTGCCAACAGGCTGTGCCTACCGACCTAAACTTGATTGTGGTTGCTAAGACTAGAACTCGTGAGCCAAGATTTGGAGAAAACTTGAGCATCGAACTAAATGGCGTAAATTTCATTTCGGAAAACGAACGGCACGGAAATCCGCGCAATCTATTTTGGCCGTGGTGCGCTGCCAATGTTTCCTTCCTTGCGATTTCATACGGATCTTTCTTTTTGGGATTTGGAATCACAATTTGGCAAGTTGTTGTTACGGCGGTGATCGGAACCGTTGGCGCATTTACCCTCGTGGCGGTCAGCTCGCTAGCTGGCAAGAAATCAAATGCTCCCACCATGATCTTGTCGCGCGCTTCTTTTGGGGTTAAAGGGAATTTGGTACCAGGTCTACTTTCCTATCTGACCTTTGTCGGTTGGGAGACGGTATTAGTTTCCCTGGCGACTTTGGCTACCGAAACAGTGTTTACTCGGCTAGGAGATATGTCGGCCAACTCTTCACGAATCTTAGGCTTCACAGTGGCCGCTAGCTTAACAATTTTCTGCGGAATCCTGGGCTTTGAAGTCATTATGCGGCTGCAGCGTTGGCTGACGATTGCCACATTGGTATTAACTCTCGGCTATTTCATTCTGATGTTTTCCAAGATTGACTGGAGTGCGCTAAGCAAACTACCTACAGGTAACTTGCAGTCCATGATTGGGGCAACTGTCTTGGCCATGACTGGCATCGGGTTGGGTTGGGTAAATTCAGCAGCAGACTATTCTCGGTACCTGCCCCGCAATTCCTCGAGTACTGGCGTAATTGGTTGGACCATATTCGGCTCATCGCTTGTGCCAATCTTGATGGTTATATTCGGAGCGCTTTTGGCAGGCAGTAGCTCAACGCTCAACGAGAGTATCGCTGGCGATCCGGTGGGAGCGCTCACTTCGGCACTACCCACGTGGTATTTGATTCCGTTTGCAATTGTTGCCGTACTAGGTCTAGTGGGCGGAGCAATTCTTGATCTGTATTCATCTGGATTGACCTTGGTTTCAATTGGACTGCCCGTAAAGCGACACCTAGCCGCCGCAATCGACGGAGGCATTATGGCATTAGGAACTATTTACTTTGTTTGGATTGCCAGCAGCTTTTTTGGCGCCTTCCAGGGATTTTTGATTACGTTAGGTGTGCCACTGGCTGCCTGGTCAGGAATTTTTGTCACCGATGTTGTCCTTCGGAAAAAGAACTACGCTGAGGCCGATTTGTTCAACCCTGAGGGAATCTACGGAAGTTGGAATTTGCGAAGCATTGGCGTGTTGTCAGTTGCCACTTTTTTGGGCTTTGGATTGGTGACCAATAGTTTTGCCGGGTGGCTCTCCTGGCAAGGTTACTTACTGGGACCTCTTGGTGGGAAGTCAGGCTCATGGGCCTCTACGAACATTGGCGTAATCATCGCGCTAATAGTTGGTGCTGGCGGGTATGCACTGACAAACCGCAGACAAATTGCACAACAAGAGGCCTGAGAAAGCACGCAAATCAATAGACTTGTCTCAGACAAAAGAATTTTGCTCTATTCAAGGCTAGGTGAATAATGCGTTTTACTGCCAAAATTTTTCTCTCAGTGATTGCTTTTGTTAGCATCCTTATGGCACTAGGCACTTATGCGGTAAATCAAAAACTTGGCTCAGCCCAGAACACAACAGCAACAGTTAACTCCATGTTGCAAAATGATGGAGTTGCTTTGGCGGTTGGAACTGCTGTGGTGGACCAGTTACTCAAGGATGCAAAACCTAAAGATGTGGCGGCGATTAATTCGCCTAGATCTGTGTTAAACAAAGCGGCGGCTAAAGCAGTGCAAAGGTACAGCGACCCAATTTCGGTTGCGGCTGGAAAAACCTACGATGCAGTTCTCAATAACGAATCCGCCCGAATCAACGTTCGGCCATTTTTAGTGGCTACCGCTCGGGCACTTCATGCTGTTGAACCGAAAATACCTGGCAAAATTGGTTCAGGTGATGCTGGAATTATTGTCATCAAGAAAGACACGTCTCGAAATCACCTAGCGATGGTCAAGGCGCTCACCAAGATTAAGCAATTGGTCAACATGTGGTGGCTATTCCTGCTGGTTGCCTTGGGGTTATTTATTGGCATTTCAGTCGTGGACAAGCGCAGTGGTGTTGGCGCTTGGCGCTGGCCAGGCTACATCCTTTTTGTAACTGGCGGACTTTGGCTTCTGCTCGCTTCAATCTTGCCCAAACTTGCAAGCCAGAAAGTGGCATTAGATAAACAAGATGTCTTCAACACCGCTACTGGCGCGCTGGATGGTGGACTCATGGCAGCAGCGACCGGGGCAATACTCGTGGGTGCAATTTTGATTGTTGTTTCGTTCGTTGTGCGAAATTAACCGAAAATCTATTTAATCCATTGACTCTTTGAAGTAGGTTCAAACTATGACAGTACATATCGGCGCTAATCGTGGCGACGTAGCCGAAACAATTCTCTTACCCGGTGATCCCTTGCGCGCTCAATGGATAGCGCAAAATTTTCTCACTGATGCCAAGCAGTACAACACTGTTCGCAACATGTTCGGTTTTACTGGCAACTACCTGGGTCATCGCGTTTCTGTTCAAGGAACAGGGATGGGAGTTCCCTCGCTTTCGATCTATGTTCACGAACTCTTTAATGATTTTGATGTCCAAACCGCAATTCGAGTGGGCACTTGTGGCGGCATCGGGAGCTCCAAATTGCACGACATCATTATTGCGATGGCGGCCTCTACTGACTCCGGAATTAATCGCAGACTAACGGGCGGCTTGGACTTTGCGCCGATAGCTGACTTCGATTTGTTGGCAAATGCAGTTCAAGTAGCGAAGGCTAAAGGTCTTCCCTATCACGTAGGAGGCATTGCCACAATGGATCGGTTTTACGACAACTCGAACGCTGTTGATGTGCTTGAGAGTCTTGGGGTACTTGGCCTTGAAATGGAGACTAGCGGTCTCTACACCATTGCGGCCCAATTCAACCGCAGAGCACTAACTATCTGCACAGTCAGTGATGTAATTAGAACGCACGAGGCCACCACTGCACAAGAGCGTGAAACTACTTTTAGTTCAATGATTGAGTTGGCGTTGGAAGCAGCCTTTCAATAGCTGCTCCCCCGGTTGGACTCGAACCAACAACCTGCCGGTTAACAGCCGGCTGCTCTGCCAATTGAGCTACAGGGGATTGACCCGATAAATACTAACAGTGACCCCTAGTCTGATGCACATTTGGCTAGGAATCAGGGCACTGCTCTTAAATGCCTAAAGTAGAGCGAAGTGAAGATAAGGCATCCTTTATGCGACTCTGACTCACACCTGAAGAAACTAGATCGTCACCGGGAAGTGTTGTCCATTGAATGCCGCTGGCAGTGCGTCGCGCGATAAACCTGACTTTCCCGACCTCAGCAACATCAAGATAGCGGTCGATGACAATTATCGAAGTGACTCGATCTCGGACTGCAGTTGGCACCAAACCCGGGTCAGTAAGCTCGTAACTTACAGTTTTTGGTTCACCGTTGTGCAGGAAAATCACGTGCAGATCTGGCGCTTCCCAACGAGCCGATAGCGCATCTGACCAAAACCAATCTTGTAATTCTTGGTCAATCGATACCAGTAGACGCTGATCTGTGACTGTCAATATTCCGGTTCTATGTAGACCCCAAGCCAACAAAAACTCACCCTGAGCAAAATGGGATCGAATCTCTTTAGGCAGTGGCTGGGGGCGTTGAAATAATTTCACTACTGATCACCAACGGCAAATTCACGCATCGCTCGGCGATATTGTTCAAGTGCCAACAAGTCACCAAGTAATCGTTCTTGCTCCTTGGTGTCATCCTGCATTTCATTTCGCTGCAGTGCACCTTTAATTTCATCAATTCGCCGGCCAGCATCCATTTCGAGAACTCTAGCTAAGACAGCCTGCACGTAGCGCTCATCAGGTTGATCAACCGGCATCGGCTCAACAGCAAGGGAACGGACATGATTGGCAGTCTCATCATCTGCAACTTCTAAAACAGCTTGAACCCATTTAGTGGCATCTGGAAAGTCCAGCGGATTTCCCGCCTGCACACAAGCGGAGTAAACAGAGGCGGCAGCCGGCACGGTAAACACCGACTCCTCGAGCGAACCGAACCACTCACCTACCAGAGCTGGTGCTTGAAGCACACACTTGAGTGCCGCTCGTTCAATCGCACCAACATTTGCACTGGCTGGGCTGCTGGCTATAGACGCACTAATCGCAGCTACCGGCTGTCTAGAACTGGCTGATTTTCCGCCACCAACTTCTTTACGGATTGTGGCTTCATCAATAGATAACCAGCCGGCAACCATTCGAATGTACTCTGGTCGTATCGCTGAGTCTTTTATGCTAGCCAAGATTGGCGCTACTGCTCGCATCGCTAACACTCGACCTTCAGGCCCTTGTAGGTCATAGTCATTAATGGTTGCCCGCATTACGAATTCAAACAATGGAACTCGGGCGGCGATCAATTCCTTAACGGCCACAGCTCCACCCTTAAGTCGCAAGTCGCAAGGATCAAGGCCGTGTGGCTCAACAGCAACATATGTTGAGGCAACAAAATGCTGGTCTTCATTGAATGCCTTGAGTGCGGCCTTACGGCCTGCTTCGTCACCATCAAAAGTAAATACGATTTGGGCTTGGGCGACATCATCGTCAAGCAGAATTCGTCGCAGAATTCGCACATGATCGGTGCCGAATGCAGTGCCGCAGGTTGCCACGGCGGTGGTGATTCCAGCCAAATGACACGCCATCACATCGGTGTAGCCTTCAACAACAACAGCCTGATGAGTTTTGGCCATCTCGCGCCGAGCAAGATCTAGACCATAAAGAACCTGCGACTTTCGATAAATCGGAGTCTCAGGTGTATTCAGATATTTGGGACCTTGGTCAGACTCTGAAAGTTTGCGGGCACCAAAGCCAATCGGGTCACCACCTGCATCTCGAATCGGCCACATTAACCGATCGCGAAACCGATCGTAGGCCCCGCGCTGTCCAGCAACAGCCAAACCTGCAGTAACCATTTCTTCTTGGCTAAAGCCCTTTTGTCGCAGCAAATTGGTCAGCCCGTCCCACCCAGCTGGTGAATAGCCAACTGCAAATGTCGCCCAAGAATCTTGGTCAAAACCGCGCTGGGTCAAAAATTCGCGGGCATGGGCAGCATCAGCACCTAGCAACTGGTGCTGATAGTAAGTCATAGCTATGCGATGCGCCTCTAGTAATCTGATGCGCTGTCCGTGCTGGGTTGCACTTTGATTAGCGCCCTCTTCATAGCGCAAAGCAATGTTGTATTTGTCGGCTAGGCGTTCAACGGCCTCAGTGAAACTCAGGGCATCAATCTTGCGAACATAAGTGATTACATCCCCACCTTCCCCGCAGGAAAAGCAGTGATACAAGCCTTTACTGGGAGTGACATGGAATGATGCCGTGCGCTCATCGTGAAAAGGACAGAGTCCTTTGAAGCTTCCTCCGCCGGCTGGCTTAAGCGTTACAGTTTCGCGAACCACTTCATCAATTTGGGCACGTTCGCGAACGATGTTTACATCCTCTTCACGAATTCGACCGGCCATAAGTCAATGCTACGCGCACAACGTTGTGTGCCACTGCTGGGCGCTGACATCAGTTAGCGAGGCCACTTGATCAATAATGCACCGAGATTTTGCTACGTCGGATTCGGCAGTTAGCCAGAGGTCACGATGTATTGAATCTAACCGAGCGATGGGATCATCTGAGATTGCCAAGACCAGATCAGCGATCTGCTGGCGTTGGTGGGCATAAATTGCATCGATTCCGGAACGACTCATGACAAATCTGGCTGCCAGCGCTTTAAGGGCTGTTACTTCATATCGAGCAGCCTCGGGAACTATCAAGTCAGCGCCGTACCGAGTCAAATTTCCTGAACCAAATTTGTCCCGAGTGGCAATCGCTGCCGCTTTACAGAACCGGCCAACCAGTGTGCTTGTGGTATTTTTCAATGCTGCCATTGATCTGGTTGTGCCATCAAAAGTTTGTGGCCAACATGGCAGCCCGTGCAATCTTTTCAGAGCATCATCTAAACCGGCAGCCGAGAAATGCTCGCCATACCAACTGCGAGCGATTTCGATAACTTCGCTTCGGCCAGTTTCTGAAGCCAGAATGCCTACGGTCAAATGTCCCCCATGAATTGCGTCTTCTACATCATGAACGCTGTATGAAACATCATCTGACCAGTCCATAACTTGAGCTTCAAAGCAAGTCATAGTGTCAGTGCGACCATCGCGCATCCAATTAAATGCATCGAGATCCTCGTCGTACACGCCAAACTTATTTGACTCTGGTTTACGAATCCATGGATATTTGGAAGCCGCATCTAAAGTAGCTCGGGTTAAATTAAGGCCGATGCTTTTGCCGGGACGAATATTTTTATCATCAGAGATCGACTTAGGTTCTAGCCTGGTTAGTAATCTGAACGACTGAGCATTTCCTTCAAACCCCCCAATTTTGCTAGCAAGTTCATTGAGGGCCGTCTCACCATTATGTCCAAAGGGTGGGTGGCCTAAATCGTGAGACAAACAAGCTGCGTCAACTAAATCAGGGTTGCAGCCAAGGGAGGCTCCGAGTTCTCTGCCAACCTGAGCACACTCTAGCGAGTGGGTTAAGCGCGTGCGGGGAAAATCAGCCTGCCCCGCGACCATAACCTGTGTTTTGACGCCAAGGCGACGAAGTGCTGAAGAGTGCATTACACGCGCGCGATCGCGGGCAAATTCGGTGCGATCTACACCTTTGTTGGGCTCAATGACCCAACGCTGAACATCAGCATCTGTATATCCTTCTGGAATATTCACGATATCTACCATGCCATACCGCTACGTCATCCACCGCTGACGTTGAGTTCAGCAGCGCGAACTTGCGCCTGGTCAAGGACTGAAAGGTGTTGTGAATTCAGCCAACCATCAGGGAGGGCAACTCGCCGATTCGGGGTTGTCCGCCCGCGTGGCGAGTGGGCGATTTCAGTTCCTAACTGTTGGTTGCCATCAATAGTGGCAAGTAGGTCATCTAATTCGGAAAGTGACTCAATTAACGCTAGAGCACCTCTGACTTCACTGCCAACGATTAAACCTTTGAGATACCAGGCCATATGTTTGCGCATTTCTCGGCACCCATAGAATTCATCACCGTGCATTGCTACTAGCAATTCGGCGTGCCTGCGCAAAAGTCCAACGATCACCTCGGCCGTTGGTTCGGGTGGAACTGGCAGTTGCGCAAAAGCCGAACGAATTTGACCAAATAGCCAAGGTCGGCCAAGACAGCCGCGCCCAACTACTACTCCACGGGCTCCGGTTTGGTTCAGCATATTTTCTGCATCCGCAGCGCTCCAAATATCACCGTTACCCAGCACCGGAGTGTTTGGCAAGTGTTCGACTAACTGGGCGATTGCCTGCCAGTTTGCTGTACCGCCGTAGTACTGCGCGGCCGTCCGACCATGCAGTGCGACCCAAAAAACGCCAGCTTCAGCCGCTATTCGACCAGCATCTAAAAAGGTTTCATGTTCGTCATCAATACCGATGCGCATTTTTACCGTAACTGGAACTTTTCCTCTTGCATACTTCACGGCAGCTTGAACGATGTCTGTAAATAGATCTCGCTTCCAGGGCAATGCGCTGCCGCCACCTTTTCGAGTCACTTTCGGAACCGGGCAACCGAAATTCAAATCAATGTGATCTGCCAAATCTTGATCAACAACCATGGCAACTGCGCGGCCAACTATGTCTGGGTCTACACCGTAAAGTTGAATGCTTCGTGGCGACTCATCTGAATCAAAAGTAATTAAATCTAAAGTTTCTTGGTTGCCCATCAAGAGGGCAATCGAGGTGGTCATTTCGGCAACATAAATGGTGCCATCCTGGTCAGTCTGACCTGCAGCCAACCGAATGTCGCGTGATGCTTCGCGACATACCCGCCTAAAAGCGCGGTTGGTAATTCCGGCCATTGGCGCTAGTTCGATAACTGGCTCACCAGCCAACAAGTCCGCAAACATCAGCAACCGGGCAGACGAGCCGCTAACCATCCTTGAAGCGAATCAAGAGAAATCCGAGTCTGCTGCATTGAATCCCGCTCACGAACTGTTACTGCATTGTCTTCAAGGGTGTCGAAGTCAACGGTGATGCAAAACGGGGTTCCGATTTCATCTTGGCGACGGTACCTGCGACCAATTGCGCCTGCGTCATCAAATTCAATGTTCCAGAATTTGCGCAGTTCGGTTGCCAGATCGCGCGCCTTCGGGCTCAAATCAGCATTCCGAGAAAGTGGCAGAACCGCAGCCTTTACTGGAGCCAAACGCGGGTCAAATCGCATCACGACGCGAGTATCTACACCCCCTTTAGTATTTGGTGCCTGGTCTTCGTCATAAGCCTCGAGCATGAATGCCAAAACTGCTCGGGTAAGTCCAGCTGCCGGCTCAATCACGAATGGTATGTACTTCTCGCCTGTTTCCTGATCAAAGAAAGATAAATCTTTACCCGAATGCTCCATGTGAGTCTTCAGATCAAAATCCGTGCGATTCGCAATGCCTTCTAGTTCAGCAAATTCACTGCCACCAAACTGGAACCGATACTCGATATCCACGGTGCGCTTTGAGTAGTGCGAAAGCTTTTCTTTTGGATGCTCGAAATAACGCAGGTTATCTGCAGATAGCCCAAGGTCTAAATACCAATTCCACCGCTGGGCCAACCAATACTCGTGCCACTCTTCATCGGTGCCTGGTGGTACGAAGAATTCCATTTCCATCTGCTCGAATTCTCGAGTGCGGAAAATAAAGTTGCCTGGCGTAATTTCATTGCGGAAGGATTTTCCTGTTTGACCGATTCCAAACGGTGGCTTCTTACGTGCCGAAGCTGCAACATTGGCATAGTTCACAAATATGCCTTGCGCAGTCTCTGGACGAAGATAGTGAGTTGAATTCTCATCAATCACTGGACCTAAGTGGGTCGAAAGTAAACCATTAAACATTTTGGGCTCAGTGAACTGTCCTTTTGCACCACAATTTGGACAAGGTACTCCAGCTAGCCCACCTTCTGGCTCTCTGCCCTTTCGTTCAACGAATTCTTCGATTAAGTGATCCTCACGGAAACGTTTGTGGCAAGAAACGCATTCAGTCAATGGATCCACGAAAGCTTCTAGATGACCAGAGGCGGCCCAGACTTGTGGGGCCAAGATTACCGATGAATCGATACCGACTACGTCTTCCCGAGCCTGCACCATTGCCCGCCACCATTGACGACGGACATTCTCCTTTAGTTCAACACCTAGGGGGCCATAATCCCAAGCAGAACGGGTTCCACCATAAATTTCACTACACGGAAAAACAAATCCGCGACGTTTGGATAGATTTACAACTGCATCTACGCGATCCATGAACTCTCATCATTCATTCGTGTCGCCGACTGGTTGCCGGCGCCCGGACTTTCTATTCTAGCGGGCTTGCCTAAATTAACTTTGGTGCACGCTACTGGGGTATTCAATCGAGCTGTCTTTAGAGCGCTCGAGCAATGTTTCAAAAGTGCTTGGCAGATCAAGCATGGGTGCAATAAACGGCCAGACCACCAGTTTGGCTGGCGTTGCCGAGAGTGCTCGGCGATATGAACCAACATCTTGCCAGGTGGATTGCACCAGATATCTATTCGGCTCGTCTGGACTATGTAGTAGTTGCAATGAGACAAAGCCGATTGAACTGGAAAGGACTTCAATTACTTTTTCGAGTTGCGAGCGCCACTGGGAATATTCCGAAACATCAAAGGACCAGTGCGAGCAAAACGGCTGACTTTCCATGTAATTAGTCAACCAGAGTTGTGCAAAGTTACCAATTCAGAGAAATACAAAACTTCCACTACGATTTCACTATGTCCCAAGACATTAACTACGCAGGAATTGCTGTTGCGGTGGTAACCGTTCTCGGCACTGCTTTTGGTGGATCGTTAGCTCTTCGCACGCGAGACAAAATGCATTTGCTCTTGGGGTTCTCCGGCGGATTGCTTCTCGGACTAGCTGCTTTTGACCTGATCCCAGAAGTTTTTGATCTGAGTGATGACGAGATTTTTCACATTCCGACTGTGATGATTTGTTTGGTTGTTGGCTTTTTACTCTTACACATCATTGAACGAATCTCTGGCGCTCATGAGCCAGTGGAAACCGAGTATGTTCACGATCACCAACACAGTCACGGCATCACTGCTGGCTATGTTGGCGCCGCTGCCATGGTTATCCATGTTTTCTTAGATGGCGTGGCCATCGGACTTTCCTTCCAAGTAAGTAATGCGCTGGGGGTGGCAGTGGCAATTGCTGTTGTCGCCCACGCTTTTACGGACGGACTAAATACTGTTGCGTTACTGGTAGATTCTGGAAACTGGCGCAAGCAGTCGGTGTACTTGCTTGGCGTCGATGGTGTAGCTAGGCTCAGCGGAGCCGCACTTGGAACCTACATTTTAATTAGCGAACGCTTTGTTTCACTTTACCTAGCCCTGTTTGCCGGCATGATTATTTACTTGGCCACATCACATATTCTGCCTGAGGCGCATAGTAAGCATCCATCTCGCCTAACTCTGATTAGCACAATTGCTGGCGTATTGGTGATGTTCGCCATTATCAATGTGGCTCACCAATAATTCAGACTTGATTCGGGAGAGCACCGCCGAAGCGACGATCCCGACTGGCGAAAATTTCACAGGCTTGCCAAAGTTGTCTGCGGTCAAAATCTGGCCATAGATCTGGCAGAAATACCATTTCAGCGTAAGCGCTCTGCCAAAGCAAGAAGTTGCTGGTGCGCTGTTCGCCACTAGATCGAACAAAAAGATCTACATCAGGCATGTCTGGTTCGTCTAGATAGCGACCAAGGGTTTTCTCGTTGACTTTTGCCGGATCTATCCGCCCTGCCGCAACTTCCACGGCAATTCTTGAAACCGCATCGACGATTTCAGCTCGGCCACCATAGTTAACACACATGTAAAGAGTTAAGTTTCGATTCCGTTTGGTTAACTCTTCGGCTGTCTCGAGCTCTTGAATAACAGATTTCCATAACTTCGGACGCCGGCCAACCCACCTTATCCGCACGCCTAAATCATTCATCTCGTCTCGACGCCTGCGGATTACTTCTCGATTGAAATTCATAAGAAAGCGCACTTCCTCTGGCGTTCGACGCCAATTTTCGGTCGAGAATGCATACGCCGAAATATGTTTGATGCCAAGTTCTAGTGCTCCGTGCACACAGTCGAGCAGACTTGCTTCACCTGCTTCATGTCCTGCAGTTCTGGGTAAGCCGCGCTCTTTGGCCCAACGCCCGTTACCATCCATAACTATGGCCACATGATTTGGGACAAACTGAATAGGAATTTTCGGTGCCTTAACCCCGCTTGGATGGGCAGTTGGCTTTTTCACCATGAGTTACATCTTGCCATGCTGTGGACTACTGCCGGTCTACGAGTGGCAAAGATCGAAGTCCGCGCTCCAGATGCCACTGCGTGTAGGCGGCCACTAATCCTGATGCTTCTCGAACTATTGGCTCACCTGCTGCATCAGCAATTGGCCAATCGCCTTGCAGTAAGGCCAAAAGCAGTCTGATAGTTTCAGGCTTTGGCGCCACACTTCCTGGCTGGCGGTGATCGGCACAAAGCGCGCCACCAGTAGCGACATTAAAAAATGGCTGACTTCCAGAAACTCCACATACTGCGCACTCAAGTAATACCGGAGCGTAGCCAGCCATTGACAAAGCTCGCAGTAAATAGGCATTTAGGACAAGGAGCCCATCGTGTTCTTTTTCGGTCAGCGACTTCAAGGCACCAACTAGAAGTAAGTACTGAGTTTCTGCTGGCACAGATTCCTCGGAAGCAATCCGGTCAGCTGTTTCCAAAATTGTTTGTCCGATGGTCCAGCGGGGATAATCCAGGGCAAGTGCTTCACCATACACCGATAAGGTCTCAGCCTGAGTGATGATGTCTAAATTTTTGCCAGGTGCGATAAATAGTTCGACTCGACTAAATGGCTCTAAGCGTGCACCAAATTTGCTACGAGTTCGCCTTACCCCTTTTGCAACAGCCCTTATTTTTCCCTTTTCCCGAGTCAGCAGCGTAATTATGCGATCGGCTTCCCCTAATTTGTGCGTGCGCAGGACCACAGCCTCAACCCGATAACTTCGCACACACCTATCGTGTCATGTGTTTGCTACAAACTCTGACAGGCCTGATGCATTAGCGTTACAGGTATGGCAGTAGAAGGCACGACCAGTTCCAGTAAACCAGCCGATGATGGTCATTCACATATCATGAGCATCTCACTTGATCGCAATGGGCTTACTCGCTCCCTACGAACAATTACCATTTGGCTCGCATTAGCCTCGGTGGGTCTATGGGTTTTTCGCAGTAACGGCAATTTCCTGTTTCTCCTGTTGCTGGCTTGGCTATTTTCAATCGCCATGGAGCCGCCCGTTAGTGCGCTCGCCGCCAAAGGTTGGAAGCGCGGTACTGCCACAGGATTGGTGATGTTCCTGGTGCTTTTGGTTTTCAGTGCCTTTATCGGTGTGTTCGGTGGCATCTTCTTTAACCAAGCGGTCCAGTTCATAAATGCTTTGCCAACTGTGATTGTTGACGCCGTTAACTGGCTCAACTCAACATTCAATTT
>Ga0214923_10000844_pt1 | contig 45169 bp, 40 predicted proteins | sample LL1510_MetaG_FD_177993 | JGI IMG/M metagenome (GOLD analysis project Ga0214923, IMG submission 177993) | Freshwater microbial communities from Lake Lanier, Atlanta, Georgia, United States - LL-1510 | ecosystem: Environmental > Aquatic > Freshwater > Lake | place: USA: Georgia | collected... | reverse complement strand
CGCCGGGGCGTAGCGCAGTTGGTAGCGCGCTTGGTTTGGGACCAAGAGGTCGAGAGTTCGAATCTCTCCGCCCCGATTCCTTTTGGCGGACGCTCCTCACCCCCACTGCGTCCACGACCCGGTGCCGATCACGTAAGCGCTCAGGAGCGCGTTCGTCGTGGCGTGGGCCACGACGGCGTCGGCCAGGCTCCGGCGCCACGCAAGCGCTCCCGCGAAGAGCATCCCCACGATCACGCCCGCGAGCCACGCTTCGCCGTGGAGGGCGCCGAAGGCCACGGACGAGACGATGAACGCCAGCCACGTGAGCTGACCGACCGGCACGCGGTCGGCATCCATGTCGATGCACCGGCGCACGAGGAATCCCCGAAAGAAGAGCTCCTCTGCGATCGGCACCGTGACCACCGAGCCGATCACCCGCGCGACGAGCCAGAGGAACGCCCACGGCTCGCCGAACCGGACCGGATCGAGCGCCGCGGCGGCCTCGTCCAGGCCGGGCCCCGGCGCGAGCAGCATCCACACGGCGAACGACACCGCCCCGATCGCCACCGGCACGAAGGAAAACCGCCACCCGCGGAGCGGATACGCCGCCCGCAGCGACCAGAGCACGATGGCCACGGTGGCCACGCGCACGGGATAGAGCACGTCGAAGCCGCTGGAAAAGGCCCGCGTGAGCATCGTGATCGCCGTGAGCGCGAGGAAGGGCACGACACACGCGGGGGTCGCGAGAAACGCGTGCGGCGTTCCCCGGCCGTCGGCTTCGCGAATGCCGCCCGGCCCGGCCCACGAGCCGCCCGTTTCGAGCGGTTCGAGCTTCGTGAAGAAGGGCATCCGCGACGCCGCCCAGATCGTGCCGAGGCCGACGGTCACGAACGCGATCCAGCCGGCCGTGGAGTGGAAACCGTCCACGGCGATCTTCGGCGAGAGATAGATGCCGACGAGGATCAGCGCCGTGATCCGCACCAGGTTCGCTACCCAGATGAGCACCACCCCGATCGGCACGAGCAGCAGGGCCTGCGGAAACCGCAGGCCGCGCCGAAACCACCAGAGATAGCCCGCCAGCAGCGTGGACACGAGGCCGATCCCCTGGAACCCCGAGCACTTGTGCTCGATTTCGACGGCGAACGTCTCCGTGCCCACGACGAAGGGCCTCGGCCGGATCACGGGCCCGTCGGCGAAGGGCGCGAGCAGGGCCTCGACGAGCCACATCGTCGTGCCGCTCGTAAAGCCCCAGCACCGCTGGGTGAGATATGCGTTGCCCACCACCGCCGCACCGAAGGCCGCGCTGGCCGCCGACACCGCCAGCAGTTCCCCCGCCAGCCCCACCCGTGGCACCAACGCGACCAGCGTCGCGACGAGCCACGCCGCCGCCGCCCCGCCGACGAGAAGCATGCTCTGGCCGTCACGCAAAGCGTCCCGCAGCGGCGCCTCCGCCACCCGTCCGAGTGCCGCCATCAAGCCCCCGAACGCCACGATCTGGCAGACGACGAGCGGCCAGCGCACGGGCAGGTCGCGATACTCGGACATGTGGCGCACGACGTGCCACCACCAGCCCGCCCCGATCAGCAGCCCGGGAACACCCGCCCACGCGAAAGCGGAGTCGGCCTCGAGCCACGTCCCCTGCAGCCACCACAGCACGCACGCCTCGACCGCCATCAGGGCGCCGAGCACGGCGATCGTCTGCCACTCGCGGGCGGATCGCTCCCGCGGGACTGTTTCGGGTGACGTTTCCACGATCATGGCGGCAGATGGCACGTCGAGTTGAAGATCGTCTTCATCGTACTCGAGCGTTCACGGAGCGATGGCTCGCTCGCGCCGCGGATTCGTCCCAGCCGTCGGCGGATTCGTCCCTGTTCAATCCGGATTCGTCCAACCGCGCGCCCGATTCGTCAACTCGTGGTTTTTTGCTTGATTTCGCCGAGTCGGATTGTACGATCGACGATCGACACGGGTCATGAGTGCGTGGCTCCCCCCTTGAGATCGTACTATGAAGACCTCCGGCACTCACCTCATCAGCACCCTCACGTCGATGGCTGCTTCGATTCGCGTCGTCGTGGCCGCCTGCGCGATCGTGTTCACCGTCAACGGACCAGCCCCCGCGGGGATTGTCTTCACGGAGACGTTTCAGTATCCGATTGGCTCGAATCTCGCCGGCCAAAACGGCGGCACCGGGTTTTCGGGCGCCTGGTCCGGAGGCGACAGCACGATCGTCGCCGGGATCGGCGGCGCGGGCACCGCCGTCCAGGTCGGCACGCAGTCTTCCCGGTCCCTCAACGCCACCGTGGGCACTTCGGGCACGAGCACCTACTTCACCTACCTGATGAGCGCCTCGAGTTTTTCGGGAGGCAACTACACCGGGATCAGTCTCTGGAACGGCGGGACCGAGAACATGTTCTTCGGGATTCCATGGAACGCCCAGAAGTTCGGCTTCGATGCCCACGGGGGCAACGGAGCCGCCGACATCAAGGCGGTCGACTTCACGCCCTCGCCGAACACCACGTATCTGGTGGCCGTGGGGCTGGTGCCGAGCGCCACCGCGGGCAAGGTCGACGTGAAGATGTGGGCCACGAGCAACCTCGCGATCGACCCGAACACGCTGATTGCAGGGTCGGCGAACGCGTCGCTGATCGGCTCGCGGAACAACTTCAGCTATAACACGGTCTCCGTGGCCGGCAACTACGCCGGGAGCCTGAAGGTGTCGGGGCTTGCATCCTCCCCGAACGTCTCCGAGGCCGCCTCCGTTTCGATCGCGGTGGCCAGCATTCCCGAGATCGACCCTGCCGGCTTCGGCAGCGTGGCGGCGCTCGTCACGGGCGCGCTCGGCCTGATCGAGCGGCGGCGGCTGAGGACGAAGGCGGCCTGACGCCCGCACCGCTCTTTCGCGCGGCTCAGCTCGCAAAGAGCCGGAGCCCGGCCCAGACGGCCGCGATCGCCAGTGCGTTCGTGGCCGCCACGTAGAAAACCGCCGCAGCCACTCGGCCATGTTCGCAGAGTTCCAGCGAATGGAACGCATAGGTCGAGTAGGTCGTGAATCCGCCGAGCAGGCCGACGAGCAGCACCGTCTCGAACCCACCCGTCGGCCCGCCCCGCGCACGGCAGTATCCCACGATCGCACCGAAGGCGAACGAGCCGACGACGTTCACGAGGATCGTGCCCCACGGTAGGGCATGACCGAACACCCGCGCGGCGAGTTCCGTGCAGGCCACGCGCAGGAGCGTGCCCACGGCCCCGGCACCGGCGAGCAAGGCGATCTGGGAGAGCGTCATGCGATGCAGTCTGCCACGGCCACAGATCCCGGCCCATCCCCTTCCCGGCAGCCCGCCGACACCGGTGGGGGCAATCCTGGGAAACTCTGCCGTCGCAACCGTTCGGGGCCAGTGATGGACAAGCGCCGCGGCATTCGACACACTCCGGGGGTTTCCCTCAGCACGGAGTGCCTCGATGCCCGCCCAGCCCGTTCATGCCCGAATCGACGGACCGATCGTGATGATCGGGTTCGGCTCGATCGGCCGGGGCACGCTCCCGCTCATCGAGCGGCACTTCGATTTCGACCGCTCGCGGTTCGTGGTCATCGACCCGGACGACCGCGACCGCGCGATCCTCGACCGCCACGGCGTGAGGTTCATCCACGAGCCGGTCACCCGCGACCGCTACCGCGAGCAGCTCACGCCCCTGCTCTCCAGCGGCGGGCAGGGATTCTGCGTGAATCTCTCGGTCGACACCTCGTCGCTCGACATTATGCGGCTGTGCCGCGAGCTCGGCGCGCTTTACATCGACACGGTGGTCGAGCCCTGGCCCGGGTTCTACTACGACCGCTCGGCCCACCCCGAGGCCCGCACCAACAACGCCCTTCGCGCGACGGTGCGCGACGAGAAGGCGAAGCACCCCGGCGGCACGACCGCCGTCTCGTGCTGCGGCGCCAACCCCGGGATGGTGTCGTGGTTCGTGAAGCAGGCGCTCGTGAACCTCGCGGCCGACACGGGCCGGAAGGTGGCCACGCCCGCCGCCGACGACCAGGCCGGCTGGGCCCGCCTGATGCACGACCTCGGCGTGAAGGGAATCCACATCGCGGAGCGCGACACGCAGCGGTCGCGCGAGCCCAAGCCGCCCAACGTCTTCGTCAACACCTGGAGCGTCGAGGGCTTTCTTTCCGAAGGGATGCAGCCGGCCGAGATGGGCTGGGGCACGCACGAAAAGTGGCTGCCTGAGAACGGCCGCGTGCAGACCATCGGTTCGCAGGCCGGGGCCTACCTGCTCCAGCCGGGCGCCAACACGCGCGTGCGCACGTGGTGCCCCACGCCGGGCCCGCAATACGGCTTCCTCGTCACGCACAACGAGTCGATCTCGATCGCCGACTCGTTCACGCTCCGCACGGGCGGAAAGGTCGTCTACCGCCCCACCTGCCACTACGCCTACCACCCCGCCGACGACGCCGTGCTCTCGCTCCACGAGCTCTTCGGCCGGGCCGGCATCCGCCAGGAACACACGAAGATTCTCGACGAGACGGAGATCGTGGACGGCATCGACGAGCTCGGCGTGCTCCTCTACGGCCACGAGAAAAACGCCTATTGGTATGGCTCGCGGCTCTCGATCGAGGAGGCCCGCGACCTCGCTCCTTACCAGAACGCGACGGGCATGCAGGTGTCGTCGGCCGTGCTCGCGGGGATGGTGTGGGCCCTCGAAAACCCGGAGGCGGGCATCGTGGAGGCCGACGAGATGGATTTTGAGCGCTGTCTCGCGGTGCAGCGGCCCTACCTCGGGCCGGTGAGCGGCCACTACACCGACTGGACACCGCTCGCCGACCGCCCGGGCCTCTTTCCCGAGGACATCGACGCCGCCGACCCCTGGCAGTTTCGCAACGTCCTCGTGCGCTGATTCACGGAGGATCATCACGGCTCCATGAACGCAAAAACGCTCCTCTCACTCGCCAAGAAACACGGCACGCCGCTGTTCGTCGTCGACCACGCGGAGTTGCGGAAAAACTACGCGCTCTTCCGCAAGCACTTTCCACGGGTGCAGGTCTACTACGCCGTGAAGGTCAACAGCGACCCGGCGATCGTGAAGACGTTCTATGAACTCGGCGGCAGCTTCGACGTGGCGAGCATGCAGGAGTTTCACACCGTCTACGCGAACATCGCGCGGCTGCCCGCGAAGGCCCGGCAGGACTTCATCTGGGACAAGATCATCTACGCCAACCCGATCAAGCCGGTGGAGACGCTCCACGAGCTCGACCCCTACAAGCCGCTCGTGACCTTCGACAACGAGGAGGAGGTGAAGAAGATCGCCAAGCACGCGCCGCACGCCGGGCTCGCCCTGCGGCTGCGGGTGCCGAACACCGGCTCGATGGTGGAGCTGTCGAGCAAGTTCGGGGCCCTGCCGGGCGAGGCGGTGGACCTGATCCGCTGCGCCCACGACCACGATCTCGTCGTGGAGGGACTCTCCTTCCACGTCGGCAGCCAGTGCACGAACCCGCAGAACTTCATCCAGGCGATCCACCTCTCGGCCGGGATCTTCGCCGAGGCCAAGTCGCGCGGGTTCGACCTCAAGCTGCTCGACATCGGCGGCGGCTTCCCTGCGGCCTACGACGCGACGGTGCCGAAGTTCTCGGCCCTCGCGAAAAAGATCAACCACGAGCTCGACCGGCTTTTTCCGCGGGAGATCGAGATCCTGGCCGAGCCGGGCAGGTTTCTCGTCGCCTCGGCGGGCAGCGCCGTCTCGAAGATCATCGGCAAGGCCTTTCGCAACGAGAAGCTCTGCTACTACGTCGACGACGGCGTCTACCACACCTATTCGGGCGTGATCTTCGACCACTGCACCTACCACATGAAGAGCTTCAAGAAGGGCCCCACGCAAATCTGCGCCGTCTTCGGCCCCACCTGCGACGCCCTCGACACGATCAGCCTCGCCGAGCAGCTGCCGGAACTCGAGATCGGCGACTATCTTTACAGCGATAACATCGGCGCCTACTCCGCCGCCTCGAGCACCCATTTCAACGGGTTCCCACCGGCGCAGGTGATTCACGTGAACGAGTAGGATGCCGTCCACGCGGCCAGCGCCTCCCCGCCTTCCCCAAGGGGGAGGCGAGGGGGTCGGCGAACGCTCGCCGAGCGTGGGCCGCCCCGGCCCAGCGAGGCGACTTTTGCCGCCCCCGAGCCGGCGCCGTTTGAGACGAATGGTGGCTGTCACCTTTTGACCTAGACTAGACTTAGTCTGATTGGAAGGTATGTTTCATCATCTCCCGGAGCCGCTTCATGGCCACCGTCGTCAATATTCACGAAGCCAAAACCCACCTCTCGAGGATCGTCGACCAGGCGGCCGCCGGGCGGGAAATCATCATCGCCAAGGCTGGGCGCCGAGTGGCGAAACTCGTGCCGCTCGAGTCGGGGCCACGGCCCAAGAAACTCGGGGGCCTCAAGGGGAAGGTCCGGGTTCCGGACGACTTCAATCAGCCGCTCGATGATCGGGTGATTGCGGCATTTGAAGGCCGGTCATGAGCAGGATTCTCCTCGACACGCACCTCCTGCTCTGGGCAGTCGCAGAGCCGAAAAAACTGTCGGCTGCTGCTCGCAAGCGGATTGAGAGCGCCCATGTGTTCGTCAGCGCTGCGTCGATCTGGGAGGTGAGCATCAAGGCTGCGCTCGGCAAGCTGAAGGCCGATCCAGCCGATCTGCTCGCCGAGATCGAGCCGGCTGGATTTGAACTGCTGCCGATCACCGGTGAACACGCGGCCGCCGTCGCGAAACTGCCGGGCTTGCACGCCGATCCGTTCGACCGGATGCTCGTGGCGCAGGCCAAGTGCGAACCGCTCGTGCTTCTCACGAACGATCGCCTGCTCGCGGCGTATGGCGATTGCGTGGAGTGTGTATCGTCAGGCAAAGGAGGGCAGGTATGACGGGGCGACGGTGGATGGGGCGATGCCGTGCCGGCCAGGCCGCAACTTCCGGCCCGGCGGGCCGTTGGAAGAAGAGCCCCTCACCCCGCGGAGAAAAGACCGATGAAAACGCTTCCCGTGTGCGGAATCCTGGCAATCCTGGCGCTGGCCGGCGCCGTCGCGTGCGCACAGCCGCCCGAAGGCGGCCCCCCGGGCGGGCCCGGCGGCGGCCCCGGTGGCGAGCGGCGCGGGCCGCCCTCGCCGGAGCGGTTCGTCGAGCATGCGATGTCGTTCGACGCCGACGCCGACGGCAAGCTCGACCGCGCCGAACTGACGAAGTTTGCGGAAGAGATGCACGCCATGCGGATGCGCGGCGGACCGGGCGGCGAGGGCCGTGGCCCGGGCGGGCAGCGCCGCGGACCGGGCGGACAGGGGCGCGGCCCGGGCGGTCCAGATGGCGAGGGCGACTTCCGGCGCGGCCCGCCGCCCGGAGGCGATGGCGAACGCCCGCAGCGGCCACGGCGGCCGGAGTGAGCCGCGCCGATTCGTGACGCGGGCCTGGCGGGGTATCCTCGCGGGCCCATGACCGCGAGCCGCGTCGCCGCAGAGCCGCTTCCTGTCCGCCCCGCCGAGGCCCACGCGCTCGAGGTGGCCGGCGGCCTTCCGGGATCGCGGATCGTGTGCACGACGGCCGGCCGCGGGCAGGCGGCCGCCGCGCTCGCCCGCGAGCGGCGCGACGCGGCCGTAGCGGCCTGGTTTCTCGACCTCCACCAGCACGACCTCGCCGTCGCCGACTGGGGCGAGACGCCCTCGAACCTCACGGCCACGTGCACGGCCGACATTCCCCCCGGCCCCTACGATCTCGCCGTCGTGCCGCTCGCCAAGGACGGCGAGGCGGAACTCTCCCGCGACATCCTCCAGGCCGCGCTCGTGAACCTCGCGATCGGCGGCCGGCTCGTGACCGCGATCGACAACCCGCGCGACACCTGGCTCCACGAGCAACTCGCCGAGACGGGCGAGACGGTGCGGGTGCGGCCCGCCGCGGGAGCGAAGCCGCAGACCATCTGCTACGTCGTGGAGAAGACGCGCGAGATGAAAAAGGTCCGCGACTTCTCCTGCACGTTCGTGTTTCGCGACCGCGAGCGGCTGCTCGCGGCGGTGAGCAGGCCCGGCGTGTTCGCGCATCGGCGGATCGACCCCGGCGCCCGCCACCTGCTCAACGCCGTCGACGTGGCACCGGAGGCCCGCGTGCTCGACATCGGCTGTGGCTCGGGCTGCGTGGCGATCGGGATCGCCGCCCGCGACCCTTCCGTGCACGTCCACGCGTTCGACTCGGCGGCCCGGGCTGTGGCATGCACGGCCCGCGGCGCGGCCCTCAACGGCCTGGAAAACATCTCCGTGGCCCTCGAGGCGGGCGGCCTCGTTCCCGATCCCGGCACCTACGACCTGGCCCTCGCCAACCCGCCGTACTACTCCGATTTCCGGATCGCACAGCTCTTCGTCGACGCTGCGTGGAAAGCCCTCGCCCCGGGCGGCACGCTGCTCATCGTGACGAAGCAGCCGGCCTGGTACCTGGAGCACCTGCCACAGATGTGGCGCGACGTCGCCCAGGAGGTTGTGAAGACCTACCACCTCATCGAGGCCGTTCGGCCCACGGTCTAGGTGACGGCGTCCACCTCTTGCCCGACCATGCGCATCAGGCCCGGAGGGCCGGGTGATCTCCAGCGGGCGGAGGCCCGCCAAGGCAGATTCGGCACGATGCCGAGATCTGCCGTGAAGCAGATGTGGCGCGACGTCGCCCAGGAGGTTGTGAAGACCTACCACCTCATCGAGGCGGTCCGACCCTCGTGATCACTCGAGATATTTGTTCGACCACGTGCTGAAGAGGTCGCCCCGCTTCACGCGGGCAGCGTCCTCACGCATCACGGCCGGCGTGCGGCGGATCACGCGCACGGTCTTGCGCCGATGCTGCCGCACGTGCGAGTGGGCCCACGCCTCCGGGCCGCTGTTCCGCGGCGGAAGCGGCTGCGGCTCGGCCGCGAGGGCCGCGGTGCAAAGCAGGAAGCTGATCAGCCAGACACCTCCGCCGACGACGCACCGGCTCGGGGGCGGCAAAAGTCGCCTCGCGTGGGCCGCGGCGGCCCAAGGCTCGGCGAGCGTTCGCCGACCCCCTCGCCTCCCCCTCGCGTTTTGCTTTCCGCTCGAAAGTCTTCCGCTCATGGCAGCGGCTCGAGGGTGAGGGGGTCGCGCAGCGGCAGGTGCTTCACCGTGCCGCCGAAGAAATCGTTCATCGTGGCCCGGCCCTGGAGGTCGCCCTTGGCGATCTCGTCCCAGTCGCCCACCACGAGGATCGCCATCTTCCCGGGGTCGAGGTGCTTTTCGGCCACGCGCTTCAGGTCCTCGCGGGTCGTGGCCCGCACCTTCTCGCGGAACGTCTTCCAGAAGTCCTCAGGCCGGTTCGTCCACTCGTCGTTGACGAACACGCGGAGCATCGCCGGCTTGCTCTCGAACTGCCGCGGGAACGTCTCGATCGCGCTCGCCTTGGCCGTCTCGAGCTCCTCCTCCGTCACGAGGTCGTCGCGCACGCCGCTGATCTGCTCGAGCACGATCTTCGTGGCCAGCGCCACCGTCGGGTTCTTGCTCTCGAAGCCGGCCCGGAAGTCGCCTGGGTAGTAGACCTTCGGGGCGAGCGTGGACCGCGCCGAATAGGCGAGCCCCTCGTTGCTCCGCACCTGCTGCATGATCCGGCTCGTGAACCCACCGGCGCCGAGGATGTCGTTCAGGAGCACGAGCGGAATCGCATCGGGGTCGTCGCGCGTGATCGACCGCAGCCCGAGCACCACCTTCCCCTGCGGGATCTCCTTGGGCACGTGGTAGAGGCCGGGCTCGAGGACGGCGGTGGGGGCCTCGGGATCGGGCGCGGCAGGCCCGCGCTGCCAGCCCGCGAACGCCTTCTCGAGCTTCGCGAGCATCTCCCGCTCGTCGAAGTCGCCCGACACGGCCACGATCATGTTGCCGGGGTGGAACACCCGCTCGTGCATCGCGGCGAGCCGGTCGCGCGAGATCGCGGCCACGCTCCTGCCCGTCGGCTCGGCCGACTCGAAGTGGTCGGGGCCGTAGACGAGCCGCTTCCACTCGCGGGAGAGAATCGACGAGGCGTCGTCGTTCCGCTGCTTGAGCATCTCGGTGATCCGGGCCTTGGAGGTGTCGAGCCGGCCGGGATCGAACGCCGGCTCGCGGAGCATGCCCACGAACAGCGCCAGGCTCTCGTCGAGATTGCTCTTCAGGCAGTTCATCGTGGCCGTGGTGAACGTCTCGTTGGCCGCCACGGCCGCCTCCGTGGCGAGGAAGTCGAGCGTCTCGTCGAAGGCCGCCGGCGCGAGCTTCTTCGTGCCCCCCTCCCGCACCATCCGGGCCGTCAGCGCGGCCAGGCCGGGCACGTCCGCCGGGTCGAGCGACGCGCCCCCCTTGAACGTGAGCGCGAGGTTCACGAGCGGAAACTCGTGCGCCGGCGCGAGGTACACCGGCGTGCCGTCGGGAAGGACGCGGCGGAACGACGCGGCGTCGGGGGGGGTGAACTCGAGCGGGCGGAAGGCGATCTCCTCGGGCCTGCCCGGGAGGCCCGCGGCGGGCGGGGCCGCGCCTCCGGCGACGGGCGCGGCCGGCCCGCCCCCCCGCTTCGGCGGCGAGAAGAGGAGCACGGCGACGACGCCGAGGGCGAGGGCGAGGGCGACGACGCGCAGGTTCATGGGGTGGGGGTTTCCTTGCGGCGATAGGTGGCCACGCTGCGGTTCTCCGGCTTGAAATACGCGTTGGCGACGCGGCGGATGTCGGCGGCGGTGACGGCCTCGTATTTCTGGGGGCCCTCGTTGATCTCCCGCCAGTCGAGCACGGCCTCGGCGAACGCCAGTTGGATCAAAAGCGACATGTTGTTCTCGAGCCGCCGGTAGTTCCCGGCGGCGACGCGGTTCTTCACCTTGCGCAGTTCGCGCTCGGGGAGGTCGGCCGCCTGCAACTTCGCGAGCTCCTCGTACCACGCCTGCTCGAGCCGCTCCGGCGTGGCGTCGCCGCGGGTCTCCGCCTCGAAGGAGAACAGGCCGGCGTATTTCCGCGTGTCGCTCGAGGTGCGGGCGGTCGAGGCGATGCCGCGGCCTTCCACGAGCCCCGCGTAGAGGCGGCCGGTGCGCTCGTTCATCACCTCCGAGAGCATGTCGAGCGGGTAGCTGTCGACGTGGCCGGCGGGCACGGTGTGGTAGCGGATCTCGATCGCCGGCGGGAAGTCGCCGACGGCGTTCATCCGCTGCTCGGCGAGCTGCTCCACCTCCAGCGTCACGACGGGCGGCGGCTGTTTCGTGCCTGGGTCGAGCCGGGAGAAATACCGCGTGATCACCCCCTTGGCGGCGGCCGGGTCGAAGTCGCCCACCACGATCCCCACGAGGTTGCCGGGGCGGTAGAACGTGTTCCAGTAGTCCATCGCCTGCTCGAACGTGTAGCTGTTCAAGTCGCTCGGCCAGCCGATCACCGGCCACGAATAGCCGCTCGACGCCCAGAACATCGCGTCGAACTGCTCCTGGAACCGGCCCGTGGGCGTGCTGTCGGTCCGCAGCCGCCGCTCCTCGTGGACGACGTCGCGCTCGGAGTAGAACTCGCGGAACACGCTGTCGTGGAGCCGGTCGCTCTCCATCCACGCCCACAGCTCGAGCTTGTTGGCGGGGATCGTGATGAAGTAGCAGGTGAGGTCGTGGCTCGTGAAGGCGTTCATGCCGCTGCCGCCGGCCTTCGTGTAGACCTGGTCGAACTCGTCCTTGACGATCGTGCCGGCGGCGGCTCCGGCCTCGCCGCGCCCCTGCTGGGCCTTGACGAGGGCATCGAGCCTGGCACGCAGCACGCGGATCTCCTGCGTGTCGTTGGCGGGGTTCCAGGGGTCGTCGATCTCGCCGCGGTTGAACCGCTCGTATTGTTTCGTCCACACGAGCCGGTTGATCTGGTCGCGGACGGCCTTCTGCTCGGCGCGATACGTCGCGTCTTTGGCCGGGTCGCGGGTGCCGATCGTGCCCGTGCCCTTGAACATCATGTGCTCGAAGAAGTGGCTGATGCCGGTGATGCCCGGCCGCTCGTCGACGCTTCCCACCTTCGCCACCCAGCCGGCGCTCACGACGTTGGGCTGGTCGCTCCGCGGCACGAGCAGAAACTGCATGCCATTCGGCAGCGAAAACTCCTCCACGGCCACCTGCTGGCCGCGGGCGGCGTGGCCGGCGAGGCACAGGGCGGCGGCGCAGATCAGGTGGAGCGGAACGACGCGGCGCATGGCGGGAACATCCCTCAGGGTGCGAGCGGGTGTTATACCCCTAGCCGACACCGAGCGCCCAATGCACGAGCGTGAGGAAGATTTCGAACACGATCAGCCCCACGATCGACCACTCCACCCGCAGGGCCCGGCGGTGCTGCATGAGCTCGAGCGCCGTCTCGGCCGTGCGCGAGATGAGGGCGAGCTTGCCGTGGAGCGCGGCGAACCGTTCGCGGATCTCGAACTCGTCACGGAGCCGGGCCCAGAGCCGCTCGAGCTCGGGGTGGTCCCAGAGCAGCTCGGGAGAGTCGTCGACGCGGGCCCCCGCGACGACGCGGTGCTCCGCGAGCAGGGCCCCGCCGAGGTGCTGGAGCAGCTCGCGGCCGGCCCGGCTGCCGCGGCCCCAGTGGTCGAGGTTCACGGCGAAGGGCTCGATCCGCTCGAACTGCCGGTCGATGTTGCGCTCGTGATGGGCCAGCGACACGCTCTTGGCCATGATGTCGGCCACGAGCTGGAGCTTCTCGAGCGTGACGTCGGCGAGCACGAGTGTGTTGCCCTCGACCGACTCGCGGCCCGGCTCCTTCCCCGCCTCGACGCGGATCTCGAGCAGCTCGGTCTCGCGGTCGGCCGGCGGGAAGGGCTGGCGGATCTGGCCGCCGATCTGCCGCAGGTAGTCGGCGATCCCCGCGGGCGAGGCGTCGAAGAACACGATCGCCCCGTAGCGGAAGAGCACGGCCACGCCTCCGCCGCTGCCGGGCAGGCTCGCGCCGGTGAGCGTGCCGATGAGTTCGACCACGAGCGGGGCGCCGCCGGTGCGGTCGGTGGCCCCGAGCGCGGCGAGGTCGATCCCGGTGCCGACGAGCATCGCCTGCGCGTGGAAGTCGCGCGGCGTGCGCACGGGTGTGTCGGTGGTCGGCATGATCGCTCACCCGCGTCCAAGTGTCCGGCCGCCGGCCGCCGCACCGCGCGGCCGCGGGCCTCCGGCGTCGGACCCGCCGCACCGCGGCGAGTCTATCGTTCCGACGGGCCGCGTGCAGCCGGGATCGCCGCGGCCCGAGGAGGGCTTCCCACCATGCCATGGCTGAACCGTGCCGATCCCGTCATCATGGGCCACATCCTGGCCGAGCACCGCGAACTCTTCACGCGGCTGCAGGCGCTGCGGGCGACGCTCGCCGCCGCCGCGCCGATCACCGCCGAGAGGGTGGCATCGCTGCGGGTGGGGCTGCTCGAATTGCGCGAGCACCTGCGGGCCCACTTCGAGCAGGAGGAGCACGGCGGCTTCATGGAGGAGTCGATCGCCCGCATCCCGCGGCTGGCCGTGGCGGCGGCGGGCATCGTGCGGCAGCATCCGACGCTGCTCGGCGAGCTCGACGCCCTCGTCGAGCGGCTCGCCCAGGGCGACGTCTCGGCCGCCACCTGGGCCCGCGCGGGCGGCGAATTCGAAGAGTTCGCGGCCGCGCTCGCGGAGCACGAGCGGCAGGAGACCGCCGTCGTGCAGGAGGGCTTCAACGAAGACCTCGGACTATCGTAGGACAGACTTTAGTCTGTCACGAAAACCGTCTTCGGCGACAGGCTGAAGGTGGTTTTGCATGGGCATGACAGGCTGAAGCCTGTCCTACGCGAGGAGGTCCTCCGGGTCGGCGTCGCGCGGCGTGAAGGTGGAGTCGAGCAACGTCACGCCGCGGATCCGAGCGATGTCGATGAGCACGTGCGGTTCGTCGGCCGGGCCGTCGGCGGGGAACGCGAGCAGGCTCACCGTGGCCGGCTGGATCACGATCCGGTGCGGATGCAGCCGGCGGCGCACGAGCGGCTGCCCGTCGATCTCCACGTCGATCTCACGGGCATCGGTGATCGCGGCGCTGAGCGTCGAGATGAGCCGCGGCCGCGCGGCGTAGCGGGCGTCGAACCCGCGGACGTGCAGCACCCGCTTGACCGTCTCCAGCCGCTCGCCCAGCAACGCCGGCATGTCGCGCTCGAGCTTGTGCCGCAGCGACTCGATGCCCGTCCAGAGGATCGTCCCCTCGACCGGCCTGAGCAGTTCCCGGCAGACCGCGAACGCCGTCAGCTCCAGGAGCGTGAGCGGCTCGGCGGGAATGCGGCGGCCGCCCACCGCGTCCTTGGCGAGCATCCAGCCGAACCGGCGGCCGTCGGGCAGCGGGACGTGGTCCACGGCGTAGCCGCAGGAGGTGAGAAAATCGCAGTCGCGGCGCAGCGTCCGCGGCGAGAGCCGCGTCAGGCCGAGCCGTTCCTTGAGGGAGCCGATCAGCGACTGGTCGTCGAGCGGCTGGCGGGCGGTCGAGAGGATTTCAAGGAGGGTGAAAATGCGCAGAAACTGTTCGTGGCGGGCAAAGTTGCGCGGCATGCTGACGGCCTGGTGCCCTGGGGATCGCACTCATGAAATCGCCATGCCATCGGTTTCGGCAAACCGGGAGCCGTTCCGTGGCGATCCCTGCTGAGGTCCACGATTCTCGGGCCACGGCTCGGCACCCTTGGTCAGTCACGTTGCGCCGCCATCCCCGTTTCACGCGGCACCCCTCTTTCCGGTGGACGAGCGGCGCGGCCGGCCCGCCGCCGCGCCGAGCGCCGGCGTCCAGGCCTCGGCCGCCTCCACGAGCCGGTCGACCAGCGCCACGAGTTCGAGCGGCTCCAGCGCGCGGTCGTCGACGTCCGCCTCGACGACGAGCCGCAGGTCGGCGCCGTCGGCATCGAACTCCACGCCCACGAGCGGCGTCTCGGCCGCCAGGCGGCAGGCGGCGAGGCACGTGGCGGCGGGATCGTCCCCCGGGGCGAAGGCCCGCGACACGCGCGCCCGCACCCGCCGCCCTCCGTCCGGAGCCTCGACGCCGACGACCACGAGCGCTTCGTCCCGCAGGTTGCGGTAGAGCCGCGTGACGAACACGAGGCGGATCACCCCCTGCTCCTTGTCGACGTGATACCGCAGGCCATGCTGTGAAAAATACCGGGCGCACTCCGCGAGCGACGTGGGCATGGGGAACTCCTTTCCTGATGCATTTCAGCCGCGAAATCCTTTCCAGGCAGCCTTGACGACCCCCCCCCCCCCCCCGTAGTAGGTATACGCTGCCGGGCCGAGAACCTTGCGCGCGGCTGAAAAATTTTTCAGCGGGCGGCGAGCGCGAGCCGGACCAACCGTGCCCGCGCGATGCTCATCCTGCTCGGTCGGAGGTCGAATGGGAGGGCCCGGGGATCACGAGCGCACATCGTTCGTCGCCGATGCACGGTGCGACGTGGCCGCCGCCCTGGTCGCCTGGCAGACGACGGGAGACGATCGCTCTCTCGAGCGCGTGATCGGGCTCGCGGCCGCCGACCTCGAACGCGTCGCGGTCCGCGCGCTTCACCGCCTTCACGTCCGTGACCGCGCCGCCGTGGACGACACGCTCTCGCTCGTCTTCGACCACGTCCGCCGGCTCGCTGCCGGCCCGGGCGGCGAACGCCCGGTGGCACCCTTCAACCCCGCCGGGCGCCCGCTCCGCGGCCGGGGGGATCCGGGCCGGGCATACCTCGCGTGGCTGACGGAGGAGCGGGCCCGCGACGTGGCCCGGTCGCGGCGGCGGCAGACGCGGCGAGCCTGCTGCTTTTCGGAACTCGGCCGGGTACCGCACGACCGCGACCGCACCGGGCGGATCCTTTCCCGGACCGACGTGGCACCGGACGACGACTGCCCCGCGCGGCTGCACGCGGCGGTGGTCCGGCTCGAGCCCCGCCTGCGCACGGTGGTCGAGTTGCTGCTCGAAGGCAAGTCGCAGGCGGTGATCGCCCACGCGCTCGACGTCTGTGAAGGCACCGTCTCCCGGCTCCGCGCCCGCGCCCTGGAGGAACTGCGCCGGGCGCTCGGGGCATGACGCAGGGGCATGACAGGCTGAAGCCTGTCCTACATGCGGGGGCATGACAGGCTGAAGCCTGTCCTACGTTAGCCGAAGACGACGGTGCGGCGGCCGTGGAGGAAGACGCGCTCCTCGAGCACGAGCCGCACGGCGCGGGCGAGCACGAGCTTTTCCACGTCGCGGCCCGCCTGGGCCATGCGTTCGGGCGTGAACGTGTGGTCGACGGGGATCACGTCCTGGGCGATGATCGGCCCGTCGTCGAGTTCGGCCGTGACGAAGTGGGCCGTCGCGCCGATGATCTTCACGCCGCGGCCGAAGGCCTGGCGATAGGGGCTCGCGCCCGCGAAGGCCGGGAGAAACGAGTGGTGGATGTTCACGATCCGGTTCGGCCGGCGCTCGATGAATCTCTCCGAGAGCACCCGCATGTAGCGGGCGAGCACGACGTATTCCGGCGCGTAGCCGTCGATCACCCGCTGCAACTCGGCCTCCTGGGCCTCGCGCGAGACGCCCTCGTGCGGCACGTGGTGAAACGGCACGCCGAAGCGTTCCACGAGGCCGCGGAGCACGTCGTGGTTGCTCGCCACGGCCACGATCCGGCCCGGTAGGTCGTCGCAGGCGTCGAGCAGGAGCAGTTCGCCGAGGCAGTGCGGCTCGCGTGTGGCGCAGACCACGATCGGCCGGCGGTCCATCCGCGTCACGCGCACGGTCGCCCCGTCCGGCAGCACGGCCGCGAGCGCCGGCTCGAGGTCGGCCGCCGCGATGCCGCCGGCGGCCGCCGCCACCTCGGCCCGGAAGAAGAAGTGGCAGGCGCTCGAATCGACGAACTCGTGGTTGGCCTCGATGTTGAGCCGCCGGGCCTGGAGCACGCCCGTGATCCGGTGGATCAGGCCGACGTCGTCGGGGCAGTCGACGCGCACGATCGAGCGGGACGGGGCGGCGCTGTCGGCGGGGCGGTTCACGCGGGCACCCAGGCGAGCACGACGTCTTCGACGGCGATGTCGGTCTTGCGGGCGGGGATCTCGATCGCCTCGAGGGCGATGCGGCTCGGGTCGGCGTCGACACGGATCCGCTCGAGTGCCTCGTTCACCTCGTCCTCGAGCGCCTGCCGCCGCTCCTCGAGCGTGGCCAGGCTCTCCTCGGCATGGGCCACGTCGGCCTGCTGGCGGGCGGCGCGGCTGGCCGACCGCATGCTCGTGGCCGCCTTGCCGATCGTGGTCGAACTCGCGATCTTGCGGCCGAGGAGCGCCCCGAGCACGGCCGACCCGATCGACACGTAGGTCTGCAGCGACTGGTTCTTCGCCTCGGCCTGCTCGCGCTCCACCTTCTGCCGGGCCCGCTCGATGCGATCGGCGAGGGAGGCGATCTTCGCCGCGTAGCGGTCGCGGACCTTGTCGATCTCCCGGTCGCGCCATTCCTTGGCCCGCTGCGCGAACCGCAGCCGGAACTCCCCCTCCGACTCGCCCGGCCGCGAGACGGCATCGAGCGCGGGCGCGGCGTAGACCGTGAGTTTCGCGGTGCGGGCGAGGTGGCCCTTGAGCGCCGCGGCGAGCGCCGCATAGCCCCTGGGGCCGGCGAGCGGCGCCGGCAGGCTGGCGAACGAACCGGTGCGCGGGGCCGGTTCGATCTCCGGCGGCTCGGCGAGCGTTTCGGCGGCCTCCCACGCCGACTCGCCGACGGAGTCGCCCGCCGGCGCCAGGCAGATCACCTCGCGGTCGACGTCGATCCGCGCCGCGGCCTTCGCGTAGCGGACGCGGGCCCGGCCGAGGATCGCCGGCTCGTAGGCCACCGCGGCGTCGGGGCCGACGGGCCGCCGCGGCGCGAAGAACACCTCGTGCACGCCCGGGGGCAGGATCGGCCGCGGGCCGCCGGCGAGGGGGGTCGCACCGGGCTGCCGGGCCTCCGGCGCAGGCTCGCCTGCGGGCGGCTCGCCGCCCCGCGCCGCCGCGGTGAGCCGCCTGATCTCCTCGCGCAACAAGGGCCCGCGCAGATACGCGAGCGTCCAGCGGGTCTGGAACACCGTCTCCTCGTCGTCGTGCACGCTGTGCAGGAGGAACATCCGCTGCTCGAGGCCGGAGAGCAGCTTGTCGAGCCGATTGCGATCGAACGACCGCCCCGCCGACGACGCGGCGCCCTCCAGGCCGTCGAGCACGCGGGCCTTGTCGCGGGCGGTCTGGAGCCGGCCGAGGAACCAGATGCCGGCGTTCGAGAGCCCCTTGTAGTCGAGGTCGACGGGATTCTGCGTGGCGAGCACGACGCCCAGGCCGAAGGCCCGCGCCTGCTTGAGGAGCGTGAGGATCGGCCCCTTGCTCGGCGGATTGGCCGTGGGCGGGACGTAGCCGAAGACCTCGTCCATGAGAAACAGCGCCTTGAGCGCCGACGTGCCCCCCTGCGACCGCATCCAGGCCACGGCCTGGCCGGCGAGGAGCGTGACGAACGCCATCCGCTGGGCGTCGTTCAAGTGCGCGATCGAGACAACGCTCACCCGCGGCCTGCCCTCGGGCGTCCAGAGGAGCCGGCCCACGTCGAGCGGCTCGCCGGAGAGCCAGGCCTCGAAGCCGGGGGCCGCGGCGACGGTGTTGAGCCGGCTCGCGAGCTGAAACCTGTCGCCGGCGGGAAAAAAGTTTTCGAGGTCGAGGAACCCGACCCGCTCGACGGGCGGCGCGGGGATCGCCCGCACGAGCGCGCCGAAGTCGATCTTCTGGCCGCTCTTCCAGAGCGCGTCGACGATCGTGGCCAGGAGCACGTGCTCGCGGCTGCGGCCCGGCTCGGCGTCGATGCCGGCGAGCGCGAGGATGCCCGACACGAGCGACTCGATCCGCTCGCGCCGGGCCTCGGGGTCGTCGGCCACGCTGGCCGGCGGCGCCTCGAGGCTCTCGAGCATCGCGAGCGGCCGGCCGGCCTGGCTGCCCGGCGTGTAGACGGCCATGTCGACCGCCGCGGTGAGCCTGGCGATCCGCTCGGGCCCCTGGCCGCTCGCCGCGAGGCCCTCCTGCCATTTTTTGGCGGTGCGTTCGGCGAGCGCCTCGAGCGTGATCCCTTCCCGCTTCGCGGCATCGGCCTCCACCCACGGCAGAAAATCGGCCGGGGCGAGGTCGGGAAACGCGAGCAGGAGATTGGCGAGATCGCCCTTCGGGTCGATGACGAGCGTGGGGATGCCGTCGAGCGCGGCCTCCTCGACCAGATCGATGAGCAGCCCCGTCTTGCCGCTGCCCGTCATGCCCACGCACACGGCGTGGGTCGTGAACCGCCGGGCGTCGACGAGCAGGGGCTCGGCACCCGCCGCGCCCGTCCGCGCGTCGCACTTCGAGCCGAGGTAGAAGACGCCGAGCCCCTCGATGTCGGGAGCGGCCGACCCGGACCGGCGCGGTGCAACGCCCGACCGCCGCTCTTGCGACTCCGATCGTTTCGCCACAGGTCCCTCCGGATGTCGGCGGCCTCCGCCGGCGTTCGACGCCGCTCGAGAGACCATTCAACTCGGGCACCCCCGATCGTGCAAATACGCCCCGCGGGGCCCGCGGCGCGCGGTGGCGGCGGCGGGGTGTCCGGCCGGAGAACCCCGGGAATTCCCCTGCGCGCGGCGCGGGCAGCGGCCGGGCTTGCCTCCGCGCGAATGGCGGAGAAGGGTTGGGCATGCCGGGGCGACGGTGAGGGCCACCAGCCCGCACGAACGCCCCGGCTCGATCTGTTCGGAAGACGAGTTGCTGGGTTCTTCGCCTCTCTGCGAAGCCCCGGCGCAGCGTAGGCCGACGGGCAGGCGACACGGGTCGCCCGCCGCGACGGCCGGTTTCGTTGCGCCCTCAGCCACGTCGGCGCCTGTCGTGCATGCACGCCGCACACCCGTTCCCGCCAGGTTGAAGCGAGGTTGAAGCCATGACCAGGTCGAAGATCGGCACCACGATCGGCGCGAGAATCGAGGGCCCGTTGTTGGCGAAGGTGTTCCGGCCGGTACTCGCGGCGCGGCACCGGCGGATCGTGCCGCTGGCGATCGTGCTGGTCGCCGCGGCCGCCGCGCCGCGGTCGGCCAGTTCGCAGCCGTACTTCTATTTCCAGGCGACGTCGGGCACCACGATCCAGGCTGAGGCGATCGGCGATGCGGGCGGGTCGAGCTACACGCTGGCCAACGGCTGGCCCGCCGGGGTGGGGCTGCCCACGGCGCTGGGCGGCTGGCCGACGTCGGCTCCGGGCTTCGCGCCCGACGCGAGCTTCGGCAACAACCCCGGCATCTCCGGCTACCACACGTCGAACCTCTGGCTCTCCGACTACGCCTACGTGCGGTTCCAGTTCATGGGCAGCGGCAACGCCGGCTATCAAAACCAGTTCTACGTCAACGGCTCGCTCGTCTACGACAACAAGACCACCACCACGAGCGGGTCGAATCCGACCGGCCAGTACCTCTTCGGCCCCGGGCTCGTGCCGTTCACGTACGTGGCCAACGTCACCGGCACCGGCGGCACGGCTACCTACGTGATCGTGAACGGCTCGAACACCGCGAACCCGGTGAACGGGGCGGCGTTCTTCCTCGGCGTCGACCCCTACACCACGGGCACGACGTTCGAGACCAGCGGCACGGCCGTGTACATCGGCCTCAGCGATCGTCCGGAAAACGTGCCCGATCACGACTTCCAGGATCTGAGCGTCAAGGTCTGGATCTCGGCCGTCCCCGAACCGGGCACGTTCATGCTCGCCGTGATGGGCGCGGGGGCGGCGGCGATCGCGCTGCGGCGCCGCACCCGGCCCCGATCGCCCGATCCGGCCCCGCCGGCCTGAACGCCCGGCCGCGCCGCCTGCCCGCACACACGCCCGTTTTGCGGCACCGGACGCCTTCCACCACCGGCTCTCGTGGAGGTGTCTCATGACCATCTGGAACTCCCGCGCCGCCGACCCCGGCGAGCCGCCCGGCCGCCGCATCGTGCGCCTGGCCTGCGGCAGCCTGCTCGGGGCCTGCCTCGCCTTCCTCGCGGCGCTCGCGCTGTTGCTCCTCGTGCCCCAGGCCCGGGCGGTGACGATCGCCGACGACGCCTACGACTTCGCGGTCACGAGCGGCTCGTTCACGCCGCAGCCGGTGGGCCTGCACGGGCTCACGCCGCCGGCGAGCGGCGGCAAGCAGTGGACGTATGGTGCCGGCCGCTGGAGCGTGAACTGGTCGCCCGTCGACCTGCCCGACGTGGCCACCGGCAACTGGCTGACGAGCCCGGTGATCAATCCCGCGCTCCAGCTCGGCGGCACGACCGGCGCGCTCGTTCCGATCGATGCGATCCGCATCAGCCTCGCGCACAAGTTCAACTTTCCGTTTCCGGGGGGCGCCTACCCGTCGGCCGCCGGCCAGATCGCCTACAGCATCAACGGCGGGCCGTTCGTGGGCGTGCCGCTGGCGGCGTACGGCACCGGCACGCTGGCGAGCGGGCCGTCGCCGTTCGGAGCGAGTCCGCTCGGCCCCTACGTCGGCCAGCAGGCGCTCGTCGCCCCCGCCTACGTCCCGCCGTCGGGGGCGTACTCCAGCCTGTTTCCGCTGCTCAACGGCGGCGCGTCGTTCGTGGGGAGCACGCCCGGCTACTCCGACACCGGCGGCACCTGGGTGCCGAGCGTCGCCACGCTCTTCATAGCCCCGACCACGGTCACGTCGTTCCAGGTTCGGCTGATCAACGCGAATCTCGGCCAGAACTGCCCCGCGGACGCGGGCTGGGATCTGCGCTACCTGCAGGTCGACGTCGCCGCCCCGGAGCCCGAGGGCTACGTCCTCGCGGCCGCCGGGATCTCGGGCGCGGCCCTGGTGCGGCTGGTCGCGAACAGACGGCGCCGCCGCGGCCAGTACCGTTGATGCAGTCGACCGCCGCGGGAGGCGGGGGCCGTCGACCCGGGGAACCCTCGGCGTTTCCCGCGGTCGACTTCGTGGACAGAGGCCATGGATGGCAATCCTGTTCGGCACAAGATTTGCGCATCGGACCTGACGAAGATTGTGAACATGGGGAACTCGCGCCCTGATCTTGCTGGCGTTATCGTGCCGCCATGGCCGGACGTGGGAAGCGTGAGATTCGCGATCAGGATGTCCAGGGACTGAAGTTCCTGCGGAAGATCCGTCCTTTGCTCTCCCGGCTCCGCAAGGTGGGCACGGAACGCGACACGGCCGGCAACCGCCGGCTGTTCATGGATCAGTACTGCTCGCTGATCTTGATCTCCACGGGTGAGAAGCCGAACCGGGCGATGCGCAACATGGTCTGGTACTACCTCATCGACCTCGCCAGCCGCAAAGAACTCGAGGCCTTCATCAAAAAACGGAAGCAGCCGGTGTCGGCGTAGCCGTGGCCTCATCGGCTTTGCGGGGTTCGCCGCTGCGCGGTTGGTGGCCCATGCGCCGTGCTTGATGGAGAGCGGGAGGCGAGGGGTTACCCCTGCCGTTGAGACGGCGTTTGCGACCAGCGCAGCCAGGATGGCGCAGCGCCAGTCGCTCCGAGTGAGCCGGAGCCTGGAGGGCGGAGGCGAACGTCCGGCGAGACGGTACGGGGTAACCCCGAGCCGGCGCGGGCGCGTTGAGGCATGACAGGCTGAAGCCTGTCCTACGGCAAGCCAGACGCCTGCCCCACTCAAGAGCAAGCACCGTGCCGAACAGGATTGCCATGGATGGATTTTTCCACGGACGGCTAGTAACGCGCCTCCAGGCCGAGCGTGATGCCCTGGATCCAGACGCTGCCGCCGGTGTCGGTGCGCCCCGTGATCGGGCTGCCGTTGGTGCACAGTTCCTGCGCGAAGAACTGGTTCGGCCCCTGGGCGATGCCCCCCAGCCAGAACGCGGCGTAACCGCCCCGCACCGAGAGCCAGTCGAAGACGTCGTAGACGGCCGTGAGGCCGACCTCGCCCACAAAGGCGGCCTGCCCGACCCGCGAACTCACGTCGAGCGTCGTGGAGTTCGCCTGCCGCACCGACGTCTGCACGGCGTTGTCGTAGTAGAGCCCCGCCTTGCCCAGGCCCTCGATGCGGAACGGGCCGCCGAGGCCGTAGAGAATCGAGTCGAACCCGCCCTGCCAGCCGTAGAGGTCGTTCCACACGCTGCTGCGGTAGGTGTTGTTCACGATGCCCGACACGCCGGTCGTCCGGATGGCGACCGCCTCCCGCCATTCCACCCAGCGAAAGCCCGTCAGCCACTGCCAGCCACCCTGCGTGGGAAACCGCCGGTTGAGTTCGAAGCTCTGCAGGCTGCTCGTGAGGCTCGACGAGACGGTGTCGATCGGGGTGTCGCTCGGGCAGCAGAAGATGCCGTGGGGCGTCTGCACGTAGCCGCCGTCGGTGGTCGGCAGGGCCTGCTGCGCCTGGAACGACTGCACGCGCAGGTAGTTGAACTCGACCGCGCCGTCGTCGCCGGTGTGGCGGAAGAGCGTGAACCGTGGACCGGCGGCCATCCCGCTGCCGAGTTGGCTGGCGTCGAGCGCGGTGCCACCGGCGGCGGAGTCGATGAGCGCGAGAGACTGCGGCGACCCGCGCCACACGAGCAGCGCCTCGGCCCGGCCCGACCAGAGCGGGTCGACGGCGAGCGGATCGAGCACGTGCGGCACGCGGCAGCAGGCGGGCGCCGGGCAGGCGGTCGCAGGCACTTCGCCGATCCCGCCGAACGCGAGCGGCGGCTCCGGGGCGACCTCCTCGGCCTGCGCCTGCCGCACGAATCCCAGGGCCACGAGGGCCACGATCGCCGCCACCACCAGCCAGTCCCACTCCTCGCGCCACCCCGATGCCCGTCCCTGCAACGCCTCAGCCATGTCCTGCACTCCCCCGCCGTACGCGCCGGCAGACGGCGGCGCGGCCCACCGCCGCACCGCGACTTCCCGAGGGCCCGCCGGCACGCGCCGGCGACGCAACACACCCCTCTTACGAGGGGGTATCGGTCGCGGCCGGCCACGGGTGCATTTTTTTGGCCCGCTCCCCGACAGTCGGGCGGCCGGCCGCTTCGCCCACCAACGAACACGGCCGGCGGGCGGGGGACGCCCCCGCTCCGCCGGCCGCTCGAACTGCCGAACGCCATCGGCAACCGACTGGGATTCCTGGACTTCGCCGGCGGCTCACCTCCGCCGCCGGTCGCGCACGCTCGGCACGCCGGAGAGCGTGAAGACGATCACCTCCTCGCCCGTGGCGGTGCTGATGTCGTGGTGCACGCTCACCGGCCGCGTGCCCGTGACGTCGTGCACGAGTTTCTCGAGCAGCGGCCGACCGGTGAGCACGAGGTGGCTGCGCAACTGCTTGAGCAGTTCGGCCCCGCGGCCGTTGCCGCCGGCGTGCGACTCGATCAGCCGCTGCTCGGCCGCCGTGAGCACCCCCTGCAGGTGCACGAACAATTTGTTCTCGATGAGGTGCGTGTGGATGTCGCGCGGGCCGCGGCCCATGTACTCCTGCTGGAACCGGGAGATCACGTCGCACACCGCCGCCTCGATCTCCCCCTGCGACTTCGCGCTGCGTGCGTCGATCATCACCCGGCTCCCGCTCCGCCCCACCCCCACTCAGATACCCCCACCTTGGTGGGGATCGCTGGCGTTGAATTCGTCGCCGGCCAAGGGCCTTCTTCACCGCGGCGGGCGCCGCCGGAAAAATTTGCTTGCGTTTCCCAGATTGCCCAATATAATCTGGCTCGCCGAAGGGCAGCGGAGCCAAAAATCCGCTGAAATTCGGCGAAAACAACGAACAAACGGAAGACGAGTCGAGGGGCAGTCCGGCACCGTCCGGGTGGTCCGTCGCAGCGTAAGCCGGCGTGAGAGCGTGCCGACATGGCGTGCTCGACCGCCGGCTTTTTTTGTTTTTGTCCGGCCGCGGGGCACCGCCCCGACGGCCGGAACGAAACAGGCGACGAAGCGAACGCGAGCCATGCACGAACGCGGCGACACCATCCACCCAGCGAGGCTGCCCACGATGAACACCCTGCCTTCCGCGGACGGCGCGACCGCCGCCGCACGCCTGGCCCGGCGCGTGGCCCGGGCGATCGGCGGCTTCGAGAGCCGGCTCCTCCGCCGCACGCCCCGGAGCGTGACCGTCGTCGGCGACGGCGATCGGCTCGTCGTCAGCCTGCACGAATCGCTTTCGCCGCTCGAGTGCAGGCTCGCCGCCGACTCCGGCGGTCGCCTCCGCGTGGAGGAGTTCCACCGCGGCATCTTCGCCGACACGCACGACGACCTGCTGCACGCCGTGTGGCGCAGCACCGGCGTCGTGCTCGACGCGGGGCTGGTGCACGTCGACGGCCCGACCGGCAGCGTGCTCAAGACCTTCACCACCGCACCGTCCGTGGAGCTCGTGCTCCTCGGACAGGGGCTGCCGGCGCTCGGCGTGCCGGTGAACGCCCATCTGCATGCCCACGGAGCGTCCGGCGGAGGAGTCGGACGCAGCTGAGCTGTTCTCGGGAGGGACCCGCAACCATGAAGAGGTGACCCATGTTGGTGCTGACGAGAAAGAACCGCGAGAGCGTCGTGATCGGGAGGCCCGAAGACCTCGAGGTGATGCTCGAGATCACGATTCTGGAGATCGAGGGGGGCCGCGTCCGCCTCGGCTTCGAGGCCGACACGAAGATGCCGATCCACCGCCGCGAGGTGTGGGACCGGATCTGCAACGGCGAGGCCGCCGCCCCGCGGCCCGGCACGCGGCTGGAGGCCGGCCCCAGGCAGCCGTGAGCGGGGGGCTGACCATGAAATCTCAGGGCGAAATCGAGGCGGCCGTCTGCGACGGCATCTCGAGATTCCAGCAGGAGTTCATCGGTCGAGGCCCCAAGGACATTCATTCGCACCTGATCGGCACGCTGCTGGTCGTGCGTCTGCAGGGGGTGCTCACCCCGGCCGAACGCCAGCTGATCGCACCGCAGGACAAGCCGGCCGCCGGAAACGGCGCCGGCGTGGAAACCGGCCAGGAGAACGGCAACGGCCGTTCCCTGCTGAAGCAGGTCCGTTCCCACATGGTGGCGACGGGCCGGCCGCGGCTCGAATCGATCGTGGAGGATGCCGTGGGCGTGAAGCTCGTGAGCGTGCACCACGACATCTCGACCGTCACGGGCGAGGAACTGCTCGTGTTCTCGCTCGCCGAGGCCCCGGTCTGCCGCCCGAAGAAGCAGCGTGTGTAGAGCAACCGTGCGGGGCGGGCCACCCCGCCCCGCACGGGCTCGCTGCCTTGCTGACGCGATGGAATCCCTGACCTGACCGCGCCGGCTTCGTGCTCCCCAGACCCCGTCGCCGGACGTTCGGGCTGTTGATCGCGCGCCGGCTCGTGACTGCCCAGACCCTCTCGCTTGACGTTCGCCTCGGCCCTCCAGGCCTCGGCTCTCTGCGTGTCCGCTTCGCTTTCGGCATCCATGCCTGCGCTCGCTCCCACAGCCCGCTCGAGGGCATGGGCAGCCCCGATCCTCCTCAACTGAAAAAGGGGAGGCGAGGGGTTGCCCCTACCGTTGAGCCGGCTTTAGCGACCAGCGAAGCCATGGATGGCGCAGCGCCAGTCGCTAGGAGTGAACGCAGCCCGGAGGGCGCAGTGAACGTCCGGCGAGACGGTACGGGGCAGCCCCGAGCCGGCGCGTCCGTGCAGAGCTGAAGAAACAGACGGAACCGCTGTCGTGCCGTCAGAGACACGGTAGGCTACTTCGCATGGCCACACCGAAGACTCCCGCGGCCCGCGGTGCGAGCGTGCTGCTCGTCGACGACCAGCCAATCATCGGCGAGGCGGTCCGCCGCATGCTCGCCGCCGAGGAGGGGATCGCCTTCCACTACTGCAAGGACGCACCGCAGGCCCTCGAGATGGCGGCCGAGATCGGGCCGACCGTGATCCTCCAGGATCTCGTGATGCCCGAGATCGAGGGGCTCGAGCTCGTCAAGCGGTTCCGGGCCGACGAGCGGTTTCGCGACGTGCCGATCATCGTCCTCTCCACGAAGGAGGAGGCCGCGGTGAAGGCGGAGGCGTTCGCGCTCGGGGCCAACGACTACATCGTGAAGCTGCCCGACCGGCTCGAACTGGTGGCCCGCGTCCGCCACCACTCCCGCGGGTACGTGGCCCTCCTCGAGCGCAACGAGGCGTTCGCGGCGCTGCAGGCCAGCCAGCAGGTGCTGGCCAACGACCTGGCGACGGCGGCCACCTACGTGCGCTCGCTCCTGCCCCCGCCGCAGCGGATGGGGAGCGTGGCGGCCGACTGGCGATTCATCCCCTCGGCCGCCCTCGGGGGAGACGCCTTCGGCTACCACCATCTCGACGAGACGCACGTCGCGGTCTACCTGCTCGACGTCTGCGGGCACGGGGTGGGGGCGGCGCTGCTCAGCGTGTCGGCCCTGAACGCGATCCGCAGCGAGGCCCTGCCGCAGACCGATTTCCACGAGCCCGGATCGGTGCTCGCCGCACTCAACAAGGCGTTTCCGATGGAGCGGCAGAACGACATGTTCTTCACGATCTGGTACGGCGTGTACGACACGGCGGCCCGGTCGCTCCGCTGGGCCGGCGGCGGCCATCCGCCGGCCCTGTTGCTGCCTCCCGACGGCGGCCAGCCCCGGCTCCTCGACTCCGACGGGCCGCTGATCGGCGCCGTCGACGGCCTGGAGTTCGAGTCGAGCCACGTCGCCGTGCCGGCGGGGGCCCGGCTGGTGGTGTACAGCGACGGCGCCTTCGAGATCAGCCGTCCGGACGGCACGATGTGGCCGTTCGACGAGTTCGTGCGGGTGCTCGCCGCCCCGCCCGCCGGGGCCGCCTGCCGGATGGACGGGCTGGTGACCCACGTCCGCGCCATCGCGGGCCGCGACGAATTCAACGACGACTTCTCGATGCTCGAGCTGGAACTCGGCTGAGGTGGCCGGCGGTCGCGCCGCAGGGTTCGCCCAGACCGCCCCCGCGACCATCCGGGGCCGAAAAACGCCCGTCTTGCACGGGGTTTTTGAATCCGTACACTTGGATGTTTCGCGGTCTCGGCCGGCCGCTAGCGTAGCTCAACTGGCAGAGCAGCTGATTTGTAATCAGCAGGTTGCGGGTTCAACTCCCGCCGCTAGCTCACGCGCCCCACGCCCGCCCCGACCCCGCCGACGCGGGCTCGACCGACCAGGTTCCGTCGCACGATCACAACACCACACAGCACGAGGGGAGTTTCCCGAGCGGTCAAAGGGGTCAGACTGTAAATCTGATGGCTATGCCTTCGCAGGTTCGAATCCTGCACTCCCCACTCCTGCGGCGGCCCGGCGCGGGTGTAGCTCAATGGTAGAGCAATAGCCTTCCAAGCTAAAGACGAGGGTTCGATTCCCTTCACCCGCTTTTCCACGCGATGTTTCCACGCCATGACGCCATGAGGCCATTCCCGCTGCTGTAGCTCAGTTGGTAGAGCACGTCCTTGGTAAGGACGAGGTCAAGGGTTCAACTCCCTTCAGCAGCTCTTCAGCGGGCGCACGCGTTCAGTCACCCGTTCGGTTCGTTTTTCACTTCCGAGGAGAAAACAGGAGAAAGCATGGCTAAGGACACGTTCACCCGGACCAAGCCGCACGTCAACGTCGGCACGATCGGGCACATCGACCACGGCAAGACCACGCTCACGGCGGCCCTCGTCGCCGTGCAGGCGGCGAAGAACCTCGCCCAGGCGAAGGGCTACGCCGACATCGCCAAGGGGGGCACCGTCCGCGACGAGACGAAGACCGTCACCATCGCCGTCAGCCACGTGGAGTACGAGACCGACAAGCGGCACTACGCCCACATCGACTGCCCCGGCCACGCCGACTTCATCAAGAACATGATCACCGGGGCCGCCCAGATGGACGGCGCGATCCTGGTGGTGAGCGCGGCCGACGGCCCGATGCCGCAGACCCGGGAGCACATCCTGCTGGCCAAGCAGGTGGGCGTGCCGGCGCTGGTCGTGTTCCTCAACAAGGTCGATCTCGTGGACGATCCGGAACTCCTCGACCTGGTCGAGATGGAGATCCGCGAACTGCTCACGAAGTACGGCTTTCCCGGCGACGAGGTGCCGATCATCCGCGGCGCCGGCAAGCCGGCCTACGACAGCCCGGCCGACCCGGCCAAGAACAAGTGCATCGCCGACCTGCTCGACGCGGTCGACGCCTACATTCCGGAGCCGGTCCGCGAGCTCGACAAGCCGTTCCTGATGGCCATCGAGGACGTGTTCTCGATCGAGGGCCGCGGCACCGTGGCCACGGGCCGCATCGAGCGCGGCGTGGTGAAGGTGGGCGACGAGGTCGAGATCATCGGACTCAAGGAGAAGGCCGAGAAGACGACCGTGACCGGCGTCGAGATGTTCAAGAAGGTGCTCGACAGCGGACAGGCCGGCGACAACGTCGGCTGCCTGCTCCGCGGCGTGGCCCGCGAGGGCATCGAGCGCGGGCAGGTGCTCGCCAAGCCGGGGTCGATCAAGCCCCACAAGAAGTTCGAGTGCGAGGTGTACGTGCTGTCGAAGGAGGAGGGCGGCCGTCACACGCCGTTCTTCGCCGGCTACCGGCCGCAGTTCTACTTCCGCACCACCGACGTGACCGGCTCGACGAAGCTGCTCGGCGGCGTCGAGATGTGCTCGCCGGGCGACAACGTGAAGATGGAGGTCGAACTGATGGTGCCGATCGCCATGGACGACGGCGTCCGCTTCGCCATTCGCGAAGGCGGCAAGACCGTCGGCTCGGGCGTCGTGACCAAGATTCTCGATTGATCCTCGATTGATCCTCGAGGCGGGGGGCCGGGTTCCGGCCCCCCGCCCCACAGGGGCGTAGCTCAACTGGCAGAGCGCTGGTCTCCAAAACCAGAGGTTGCGAGTTCGATCCCCGCCGCCCCTGCCTCGGCCGGCACGTCCGCGACGGAGCGTTCGACACACATGGCGACCACGCAAGAAAACCGGGTGACCGGCGGCAGCCTCTGGAGCGAGCTCCTGAGCGTCTCGGTCTACAAGCGCAGCCAGGGCCGGGCCACGCGCCAGGCCACGTTCGCGGCGCTCGCGGTGACGCTGGCCGTGGGCGTCTGGCGGCTGGCCCAGCTCCTGCCGCTGTGGCTGGCGGGCTCCGCGGCCCTGCCCTCGGCGGGCGCCGACCTCGGGGTCTACCGGTTCGTGGTGCCGGGGGTGCTCCTCGCGGCGGGGTTGTGGTTCGCCTACCGGATGGTCAACGTGCCCAGGTTCGCCGACTTCCTCATCGCCGTGGAGTCGGAGATGGCCAAAGTGTCGTGGCCGACCACCGGCGAGGTGGCCCGCAGCTCCGCCGTGATCATCTTTCTGATCTTCGCCCTCGCGGCCATCCTGGCCGGATACGATCTCTTCTGGTGGTTCGTGCTGCGGGCCATCCAGGGCTTCAAGTGACAGCCGTTCCCAGAGGGGGCCCGCCGGGCTCCGACAACGCCATGACCGCCACGACAGGCACGACAGGCATGACAGACATGCCCGACGACCCCCACGACGCATCGTCCCCCGCCACCGACCCCGCGCGGTCGATCCACCCCGTTCATGCGCTGCCGGTCGACGAGCCGGCGCCGGCCGTGGCCGAGGACGACGACGGCCCCGTCGAGCTCGAAGACCCGTTCGCGGGGGGCGAGGACGCCAAGCCCGTGTCGGTGGCCGGGGCCGACGACGACGGGCCGGTCGGCGAGAAGCAGTGGTACATCCTCAAGGTGCAGAGCAACCGCGAGGATTCGATCCGCGAGACGCTCCAGCGCCGAATCTCCATGCAGGGCCTCGACAAGTGGTTCGGCGAGGTGATCGTGCCCAAGGAGCAGGTCACGGAGTTCAAAAGTGGCAAAAAACGCGTGGTTTGGCGAAAGCTCTACCCCGGCTACATCCTGGTGAACATGATCTTGAACGACGACACGTGGTACCTCGTGCGGGAGACCGGCGGCATCGGTGACTTCACCGGGTCGGCCGGCCGGCCCGCCCCGATGCTGCCGCAGGACGTCGCGAAGCTGCTCCACAAGGCCGAAGCGAAGCCCGACGAGGCGCCGCGGCTGAAGATCAACTTCAAGAAGGGCGACCGGGTGAAGATCACCGAGGGCACGTTCGAGAACTTCGAGGGCGAGGTCGAGGCGATCGACGAGGCCAACGGCCGCGTCACCGTGATGCTCAGCATCTTCGGCCGGTCGACCCCGGTGGACATCGAGTATTGGCAGATCGAGTCGGTGTGACGACCGCGAAAGGCAGGCGAACGCGATGGCGAAGCAGATGGTAGGACAGGCGAAGTTCCAGGTGCCCGGCGGCCAGGCCACCCCGGCGCCGCCGGTGGGCACGTCGCTCGGCCGGTTCGGCATCAACCTCGGCCAGTTCGTGCAGCAGTTCAACGACCGCACCCGCGAGGCCGCGGGCATGGCGATCCCGGTCGTGGTCACCGTCTACAACGACCGCTCGTTCGAGTTCATCACCAAGAGCCCCCCCGCCGCGGCGCTCCTCAAGAAAGCCGCCGGCCTGGCCAAGGGGTCGGGCGTGCCCAACAAGGACAAGGTCGGCAAGGTCACGCAGGCCCAGGTCGACGAGATCGTGCGGCTCAAGTCGGCCGACCTCAACGCCCGCGACGGCGAGCATGCCCGGCGCATGATCGAGGGCACCGCCCGCAGCATGGGCATCACCGTCGACGGCTGATCCCGTCCTCCCACCCCCGAACGTCCCCCACCCCGTCACCAGGAACCCACGGCCGTGCCAGTCGCGAAGCGCATGCGGGCGATGCTCGCCAAGAAGCCGCAGTCGGAAGACCCCCTGCCCGTCGCCGAGGCGGTGGCGGTGCTCAAGAGCTTCCCCCCCACGAAGTTCGACCAGACGGTCGAGATCCACGTCCGGCTGGGGATCGACCCCAAGCAGGCCGACCAGATCGTGCGCGGCTCACTCGTGCTGCCCCACGGGATCGGCAAGTCGAAGCGGGTGGTGGTGTTCGCCAAGGGCAACCTCGCCGACGACGCCAGGGCGGCGGGCGCCGAGGAGGTGGGGGCCGACGACCTCGCCAAGAGGATCAAGGAAGGCTGGACCGATTTCGACGTCTGCATCGCCGCCCCCGACATGATGGGCCTGGTGGGCCCGCTCGGCAAAGTGCTCGGTCCCCGCGGCCTGATGCCGAGCCCCCGGGCCGGCACCGTCACCGCCGAGATCGGCAAGACCGTCGGCGAATACAAGGCGGGCAAGGTCGAGTTTCGCAACGACCCGACCGGCATCGTGCACGCCGTGGTCGGCAAGGCGAGCTTCGACGCGACCAAGCTCGTCGACAACATCCGGGCCTTCATCGACCACATCCTCGCACTCCAGCCCGCCAGCGTCCGCGGCCAATACGTGAAGAGCATCTCGATCTCCGGTACCATGACCCCCGGCGTCATGGTCGCGGCCTGACACCGACCCCGAACCGAAGCCATCCGCCGTGAGCACGCCATGAGCAAACTCGTCAAGAACATGCTGGTCGACGACCTCAAGACCCGCCTCGCGGGAGTGGGGGACGTGGTCGTCGTCAGCCTCGGCACGCTCGACGCCATCCAGACCTCGCAGCTGCGGCAGACGCTGCGGAAGAAGAAGATCCACCTGCAGCTCGTCAAGAACAGCCTCGCGCGCCGGGCGACGCTCGACACGCCGCTGGCCCCCGCCTTCGAGCGGATGGAGGGAATGCTCGCCATCGCCTGGGGCGGGGAGGACGTGGTCGACCTCGCCAAGGAGCTCGACCGTGTCGCCGGCGTCAAGGACTTCGAGGGCTTCGAATTCCGCGGGGGTGCCCTCGACGGAGCCCGGCTGGAGCCCGGCGACGTCAAGGCGGTGGCCAAGTGGCCGAGCCGGGCCGAGCAGCTGTCGATCCTGTCGGGCCAGATCGCCGGGCTGGGCAGCCGGCTGTGCGGCCAGATCAGCTCGCTCGGCGGCGTCCTGGCCGGGCAGATCTCCTCGCGGGTCGAGGAGCTGGAAAAGACGGGCGGGGCCTCGTAAACCGGCGGAATTTCGCCCCGGGCTTCACCCGGCGAAACTTCGTGGTAAGACAGTCGATTCACCTCACACCACCCCGGCCGCGTCGGCGGCCGGACATTTTTCAAAGGGCACGTTTCGAAGGGAAAGGACCTCGAGCGATGGCAACGGCTGAAGCAACGCGTGAGTTCTCGAAGGAAACACAGGAGCTGGGCGACAAGATCGTCGGCCTGTCGCTGAAGGCGGCGAAGGAACTCTCCGACTACCTCGACGAGGTTCACGGCATCAAGCCGGCGGCCGGCGGCGCGGTGGTGATGGCGGCCCCGGGAGCCGGCGGCGGTGCGGCCGCCGCGGGTGGCGAGGCGGCGGCCGAGAAGACCGAGTTCGACGTCGTGCTCGAGGCGTTCGGCGACAACAAGATCGGCGTCATCAAGGTGGTGCGGGCGGCGACCGGCCTGGGCCTCAAGGAGGCCAAGGACCTGGTCGAGGGCGCGCCCGCCAAGGTGAAGGAAGGCATCTCGAAGGCCGACGCCGAGAAGCTCAAGAAGGAACTGGAGGAGGGCGGGGCCAAGGTCTCGATCAAGTAATACCCGCAAAAAATGCCCCTCTGCCGCCGGGAACTTGGCGTTCTCGGCGGTGTCCGGTATAGTTTTTGCTGGTCTTGATCGGTCCGCCCGCAGCGTTCGCGTCTCCCAGCGGCTCCGCCGTGCCCAACGCCCTCGGTTTCGTCATTCCTTCCGCGATGTGACCGGCACCCGGCCCCAGAACGCCTCCGCGCGTTCGCGCCGGCCGCTCACCGGTTTCCCGTCAAGCCGCCCCAGGAGAGTTTTGTCAATGGCAACCCGCGTTGTCCGCCGCCTGCAGCCCACGGAAGTCCGCCACTTCGGCAGCCGCCGCGCCAGCCATTCGATTCCCGACCTCACCGAGATCCAGACGCGGTTCTACGACCGCTTCCTCCAATACGAGACGCCCCCCGCCAAGCGCAAGGACGAGGGGATCGAGGGCGTGCTGCGCGAGATCTTCCCGATCGAGAGTTACGACAAGACCGTCAAGCTCGAGTACCTGCGGTACGACCTCGGCAAGCCGCGCTACGATCCCGACGAGTGCCGGCAGCTGCGGCTGACCTACGGGCGGCCGCTGCGGGTCTGGCTGCGGCTCACCCGCGAGCAGCCGATCGAGGAGGAGGTCTATCTCGGCGACATCCCGATCATGCTCGGCGGGGGCGAGTTCATCATCAACGGCGCCGAGCGGGTCGTGGTGAGCCAATTGCACCGCTCGCCGGGCATCGACTTCGTGGCCGACACCGAGTCGACCGACCGCAAGACCTACAACTGCCGCGTGATCCCCGAGCGTGGCAGCTGGATCGAGCTCAACGTGTCGAAGAAGGACACGCTCCAGGTGCGGATCGACCAGAGCGGCAAGTTTTCGTCGCTCACGCTGCTGCGGGCGATGGATCCGAAATATTCCCGCGACTCCGAGATCCTCAAGCTCTTCTACAAGACGGAGAAGCTGAAGACCGAGGGGGGGCGCTACGTCGCCAAGGTCGAGGGCAAGATCGCCGTCGACGACGTCGTCTACCCGAAGGGCAGCGAGCGGGCCGGCGAGATCATCGTCGACGCCGGCTGCAAGATCACGCACGACCAGGCCGAGTTGATCTGCACCTCGGGCCTGAAGGCGATCGAGGTGATGCAGGAGCAGAAGGTGCCCCTGATCGTCAACAGCCTGCGGGAGGACGCCGACGAGTCGAAGCGGCGCACCGGCGTGGCCCCGAGCCACGAGGACGCGCTGATCCGCATCTACCAGCGGCTGCGGCCGGGCAACCCGCCCGCCCTCGACAAGGCCCGGGCCCTGTTCGACGAGAAGTTCAAGGACACCAACCGCTACCGCCTCGGCCGCGTGGGCCGCTTCCGCATGAACCGCAAGCTCGGGCTCTCGGTGCCGGAGACGGAGATGACGCTCCGGCCCGACGACCTGATCGCGGCCATCAGGTACATGCTGAAGCTCAGCGAGGGGGAGGGGGAGGTCGAGGTCGACGACATCGACCACCTCGGCAACCGGCGCCTCCGCACGATCGACGAGCTCGCCAGCGACGAGCTGCGCAAGGGCTTCCTCAAGCTGCGCCGCACCGTGCAGGAGCGGATGAGCCTCAAGGACGTCACCGAGATGTCGCCCCGGTCGCTCATCAACCCCAAGAGCATCTCGGCGGCGATCGAATATTTCTTCGGCCGCGGCGAACTCTCGCAGGTGGTCGACCAGACCAACCCGCTCTCGATGCTCACGCACGAGCGCCGTCTCTCGGCCCTCGGGCCGGGCGGCCTCAACCGCAAGCGGGCCGGCTTCGAGGTGCGCGACGTCCACATCTCGCACTACGGCCGGATCTGCCCGATCGAGACGCCGGAAGGCACCAACATCGGCCTGATCTCGAGCCTCGCGATCTATTCCGGCGTCGACTCCTACGGGTTCCTCGTCACGCCCTATCGCAAGGTGGTGAAGGGGAGGCTCGCCGACGACGTCGTCTGGCTGCGGGCCGACGAGGAGCACGAGTCGCACCTCGCCCCCGCCGACGCCACGGTGGTCGACGGCCGCCTCCAGGGGGAGACGATCATCGCCCGCTACCGCGGCGACTTCGTGCTCGTGCCGGCCGACGACATCCAGTACATCGACGTTGCCCCGAGCCAGATGGTGGGCGTGTCGGCCGGCCTGATCCCCTTCCTCGAGCACGACGACGCCAACCGCGCGCTCATGGGCTCGAACATGCAGCGGCAGGCCGTGCCGCTCCTGGTCACCGAGCCGCCGATCGTGGCCACCGGCATGGAACGCGACGTGGCGGTGAACTCGGGGCTGATCGTGCGGGCCGCGCGGAAGGGCACCGTGTCGTACGTCGACGCCGAACGGATCGAGGTGGCCACGGCGGCCGGCGCCGTCGACGCCTACAAGCTGCGGAAGTACGTCGGCCTGAACGAGCGCACCTGCCAGAACCAGAAGCCGGTCGTGCAGCTCGGCCAGAAGGTCGACAAGGGCGAGGTGCTCGCCGACGGTGCGGCCACCTACAAGGGCGAGCTGGCCCTCGGCCGCAACGTGCTCGTGGGCTTCATGGCCTGGGACGGCTTCAACTTCGAGGACGCGATCATCATCAGCGAGGAGCTGGTGCAGGACGACGTCTACACGTCGATCCACATCGAGGAATACGACATCGAGATCCGCGACACGAAGCTCGGCCGCGAGGAGTTCACCCGCGACATCCCCAACGTGGGCGACCGGGCGCTCCACAACCTCGACGAGGGGGGCATCGTGCGGATCGGCACCTACGTGCGGCCGGGCGACATCCTCGTGGGCAAGGTCTCGCCGAAGAGCAAGACGGAGCTGACTCCCGAGGAGAAGCTGCTCCACGCCATCTTCGGCCGCGCCGGCGAGGACGTGAAGAACGACTCCCTCGAGGTGCCCTCGGGCGTGGAGGGGATCGTGATCGCCACGGAGAAGTTCTCGCGGCAGATGAGCCTCTCGGAGGAGGAGCGACGGGATTTCCAGAAGAAGCTCAAGGAGGCGGAGGCGGAGGGCAACCTCCGTGTGGCCGAGGCCTTCGGCGAGCTCGTCAAGGAGATCGAGGGGGTGCTGCAGAAGCCGCTCGCGGCGGCCGACGGCAGCCCGCTCGTGCGGAACCAGGACCACAAGGTGGTGGCCGAGCGGGCGGCGGCGTTCAGGCTCGACGAGCTCGACGTCCGCTCGCCGCAGCGGAAGGCCGACGTCGAGCGGATCCACAAGACGCTCTGGCCGGCCGTGGAGGAGGCGGTCGACGCCAAGGATCGCCGGCTCAACAGCATGAAGCGGGGCGATGAATTGCGCCCGGGCGTGCTCCAGATGGTGAAGGTCTACGTGGCCGCCAAGCGGGTGATCTCGGTGGGCGACAAGATGGCCGGCCGCCACGGCAACAAGGGCGTGATCGCCAAGATCCTGCCCAAGGAGGACATGCCGTTCCTGGCCGACGGCACGCCCGTGCAGATCCTGCTCAACCCGCTCGGCGTGCCGAGCCGCATGAACGTCGGGCAGATCCTCGAGACCCACCTCGGCTGGGCCGGCAAGCTCCTCGGCTTCCAGGCGATCACGCCGGTGTTCGACGGGGCCAGCGAGGACGACATCAACACGGTGCTCGCCGACGCCGGGCTGCCGAAGCACGGCAAGGCACAGCTCTTCGACGGCCGCACCGGCGAGCCGCTCGAGCAGGAGACGACGGTGGGCTACATCTACATGCTCAAGCTCCACCATCTCGTCGACGACAAGGTCCACGCCCGCTCCACGGGCCCCTACTCGCTCATCACGCAGCAGCCACTCGGCGGCAAGGCCCGCTTCGGCGGCCAGCGGTTCGGCGAGATGGAGGTGTGGGCGCTCGAGGCCTACGGCGCGGCCTACATCCTCCAGGAGCTGCTCACGGTGAAGAGCGACGACGTGGAGGGCCGCACGAAGATCTACGAGAGCATGGTCAAGGGGGAGAACACGCTCGAGGCCGGCACCCCGGCGAGCTTCGACGTGCTCACCAACGAGATCCGCGGTTTGGCGCTCAACATGTCGCTCGAAAAGCGCCACATCTGACACGCATTCACGCCACAGGAGATTTTTCGTGAGCATCGGCGAATCCACCTACGATCGCGTCAACGACTACTCGGCCGTGAAGATCAGCCTGGCCCGGCCGCACGACATCCGCAGCTGGTCGTTCGGCGAGGTGAAGAAGCCCGAGACGATCAACTACCGCACCTACCGCCCCGAGAAGGACGGCCTGATGTGCGAGAAGATCTTCGGCCCGGAGAAGGACTGGGAGTGCTCCTGCGGCAAGTACCGCGGGATGAAGTACAAGGGGATGATCTGCGACCGGTGCGGCGTGAAGGTCACGCACTCGCGCGTGCGCCGCAAGCGGATGGGCCACATCGAGCTCGCCGCGCCGGTCGTGCACATCTGGTTCTTCAAGGCGATGCCGAGCCGGCTCGGAGCCCTCCTCGACATGAAGACCTCGAGCCTCGAGAAGGTGATCTACTTCCAGGACTACGTCGTCCTCGACCCCAAGGACACGCCCCTCAAGAAGCAGCAGCTCCTCACCGAGGAGGAGTTCCGCGAGGCCCGCGCCACCTACGGCGAGACGGCGTTCGACGCCGAGATGGGGGCCGAGGCCGTCCGCAAGCTCCTGCTCGGGCTCGATCTGGTGCAGCTCTCGAAGGATCTCCGCGAGGAACTCCACACGACGGGCTCGAAGCAGAAGAAGAAGGATCTCGTCAACCGGCTCAAGATCGTGGAGAGCATCCGCGACAGTGAGAACAAGCCGGAGTGGATGGTGCTCGACGTGATCCCGGTGATCCCGCCCGACCTGCGGCCGCTGGTGATGCTCGACAGCGGCAACTTCGCGACGAGCGACTTGAACGATCTCTACCGCCGGATCATCAACCGCAACAACCGGCTCAAGAAGCTCGTCGACCTGAACGCGCCCGAGGTGATCATCCGCAACGAGAAGCGGATGCTGCAGCAGTCGGTCGACGCGCTGTTCGACAACAACCGCTGCAAGCGGCCGGTGCTCGCCTCGAGCAACCGCCCGCTCAAGAGCCTCACCGACATGATCAAGGGGAAACAGGGCCGGTTCCGCGAGAACCTGCTCGGCAAGCGGGTCGACTACTCGGCCCGCTCCGTGATCGTGGTCGGCCCCACGCTCCGCCTCCACCAGTGCGGCCTGCCGAAGAAGATCGCGCTCGAGCTCTACCAGCCGTTCATCATCCGGCGGCTCAAGGAGCTCGGCCACGCCGACACGATCAAGAGCGCGAAGAAGATGCTCGAGCGGAAGGACGCCGAGGTGTGGGACATCCTCGAGGAGGTGATCCGCAACCATCCGGTGCTCCTCAACCGCGCACCCACGCTGCACCGCATGGGCATCCAGGCCTTCGAACCGATCCTCGTCGAGGGCAACGCGATCAAGCTCCATCCGCTCGTCTGCAAGGGCTTCAACGCCGACTTCGACGGCGACCAGATGGCCGTCCATCTGCCGCTGTCGATCGAGGCCCAGGTCGAGGCCCACACGCTCATGCTCTCGACGAACAACATCTTCAGCCCGGCCAACGGCGCGCCGATCATCTCGCCGTCGCAGGACGTGGTGATGGGCTGCTACTACCTCACGATGGCCCTCCCCGGCCGCAAGGGGGAGGGGATGGTGTTCCGGAACGTCGAGGAGGTGGAGCTCGCCCACTCGCTCGGCAAGGTCGACACCCACGCCAAGATCAGGGTCAAACTGCCGCCGAAGAGGCGGCTCAAGACCGACGTCGAGGCGCTCGGCAAGCCCGGCGCGATCATCGAGACGACGGCCGGCCGCGTGCTCTTCAACTCGGTGCTGCCCGAGGGGATGCTCTTCTACAACATCCCGATGCGGTCGAGCGAGCTGGCCCGCGTGATCTCCGACTGCTACCAGTCGCTCGGGCGGCGCAAGACGATCGACCTGCTCGACGACATGAACCGCACCGGCTTCAAGTGGAGCACGAAGAGCGGCCTCTCGTTCGCCACCGACGACCTGATCACGCCCGCCAACAAGACGAAGGTGATCGGCGAGGCGGAGAAGGGCGTCATGAAGATCATGAAGCTCTACCAGCGCGGCGTGATCACCGACGGCGAGCGCTACAACCAGGTGCTCGACACCTGGACGCACGCCCGCGAGCAGATCACCAAGGACATGATGACGGAGCTCGAGCAGGACACCGACGCCCGCGAGGTGCGCCGCAGCGGCTACGTCAACCCGATCTACCTCATGGCCCACTCCGGGGCCCGCGGCGGCGTGGAGCAGATCCGCCAGCTGGCCGGCATGCGCGGCCTGATGGCCAAGCCGTCGGGCAAGATCATCGAGACGCCGATCAAGGCGAACTTCCGCGAGGGGCTCACGGTGCTCGAGTATTTCAGCTCGACCCACGGGGCCCGCAAGGGCCTCGCCGACACCGCCCTCAAGACGGCCGACTCGGGCTACCTCACCCGCAAGCTCGCCGACGTGGCGCAGAACGTGGTGGTGACGATGCACGATTGCGGCACGGCGCAGGGCATCACCAAGACCGTGATCTACCGGGGCGAAAAGGTGGAGGTGAGCCTGGCCGACAGCATCCGCGGCCGCGTCAGCCGCTCCGACATCCGCAACCCCATCTCCGACGAGACGGTCGTCCACGAGGACGAGCTGATCACGCCCACGGTGGCCCGCCAGATCGAGGAGCTCGGCCTCGAGAAGATCCAGGTCCGCAGCCCGCTCACCTGCGAGGCCCCGCTCGGGGTCTGCCGCCTGTGCTACGGCATGGACCTCTCCACGGGATCGCTCGTCGAGGAGGGGATGGCGGTGGGTATCATCGCCGCGCAGAGCATCGGTGAGCCAGGCACGCAGCTCACGATGCGCACCTTCCACATCGGCGGCGTCGGCCAGCGGGCGATCGAGGAGAGCGAGAACCGGGCCAAGCGGGCCGGCACCGTGAAGTTCACCCGCGTCCGCACGGTTCAGAACGAGCAGGGCGAACTGATCGTGCTCGCCCGCAACGGCGAGATCGCGGTCGTCGACCCGAAGGGCCGCGAGCTCGAGAAGTTCGAGATCCCGGCCGGCGCCATCCTCAAGGTGGAGGACAACGAGGAGGTCAAGCCGGGCACGGTGCTCGTGCAGTGGGATCCACACTCGATCCCGATCCTCTCCGAGGTCGCGGGCAAGGTCCGCTACGAGGACGTGGTGGAGGGGGAGACCCTGCGCGTGGAGAAGGATCCCAGCGGGCACGTGCGGCGGATGATCATGGAGCACAAGGGCGTCTACCACCCGCAGGTCGTGCTCGAGGACGCCCACGGCAAGATCCTCGACTTCTACTACCTGCCCGAGAAGGCCTACATCGAGGTGCAGGAGGGGGAGGGCGTCAAGGCCGGCCACGTGCTCGCCAAGACGCCCCGCGAGGCCTCGGGCACGCAGGACATCACCGGCGGCCTCCCGCGTGTGACCGAGATCTTCGAGGCCCGCAAGCCGAAGGACCCGGCGATCATGGCCGAGATCGACGGAAAGGTCGAGCTGCTCGGCGAGAAGCGGCGCGGCAAGCGGACGATCGTCGTCAAGAACGAGAGCGGCATGGAGCGGGAGCACCTCGTTACGCACGGCAAGCACCTGCGGGTGCACGCGGGCGACTTCGTGAGGGCGGGCGAGGCCCTCGTCGACGGCCCGCTCGTGCCCCACGACATCCTGCGGATCTCCGGTGAGGAGGCGGTGCAGCAGTACCTCGTCCGCGAGATCCAGAACGTCTACCGCAGCCAGCGGGTCGACATCGACGACAAGCACATCGAGATCATCGTCTCGCAGATGCTGCGGAAGGTGAAGATCGAGACCGTCGGCGACACCGACCTCCTGCCGGGCAGCGTACTGGACCGGTTCGAGTTCAGGCAGGCCAACGACAAGATCGCCAACGGCACGAAGATCACCGACAAGGGCGACAGCGAGTTCCCCGTCGGCAGCGTCGTGCCCAAGGACGTGTTCGCCCAGACCAACACGCAGATCGAGGCCCTCGGCGGCACGCCCGCGAAGGGGGGCAAACCGAAGCCGGCCACGGCGAGCACGCAACTCCTCGGCATCACCAAGGCGGCGGTGCAGAGCTCGAGCTTCATCTCGGCGGCCAGCTTCCAGGAGACGACGAAGGTGCTCACCGAGGCGGCCCTCGCCGGGAAGGTCGACAACCTCGTGGGCCTCAAGGAAAACGTGATCCTCGGCCACCTGATCCCGGCCGGAACGGGGTTCAACACGTTCCAGTCGTCGGAGGTGCGGGTGCGGCCGGAGGCGCTCGACGCGCTGCGGCTGGAGCGGGAGACGCTGCTGACGCGGCAGTTCCCCCTCCTGGAGGCCCAGTCGCCCGAGGAGGCCCTGGGCCTGGCCTCGGAAGGGTCGAACGTGGCCACGATCGACGACGGGGAGGGTGGGGACGCAGGGGCGTGAGCCGGCCGTCTGGACTGGCGGGCCCCCGCGTGCCGAACTACCGTCGAAGGGTCGCCGCAGGGCGGCTCCCGACGCGCTCGTGACCCTCTGACCGTGGGTTCCCGCATGAATCGCCCCGCCGCCGGCGTGCACCGCGTGCTGTTCCTGTGCCTGCTCGGCGCCTGCTCGGCCGCGGCACCGGCCGCGCACGGGCAGATCAACGCCTACAACCCCTACGCCGACAGCCAGCGAAACCTGCCCCCCGTGGCCCCCGACGGCACCCTGCGCTGGGGCACGTTCTACAAGTCGGCCGCGATCCAGGAGGCCTACGAGCGGCTCTGGGAACTCGGCGCCTGCCGCAACACCAACAAGGCGATCACGATCCCCGTCGAGATGAACAAGGTGGCGATCGACGCGCTGCCGGAGGAAGAGTTCCACGGCACGGTCGTGGGCGCCGCCGGGACGATCCACGGAGGCATGATCGCGTTCACCGCCGGAGGCGACGGGGCGACGGAGGGCTCCACGCTCGTGGCCGCGCTGCATCCCGCCGGCGTCTCGCGGCTGATCGTGAGCGGCCCGCTCCCGGCCGCGGCGCTCGAGCCCGGCATGACGGTGCGGCTGCGCACGCGGGTCGACCGGCGGGGTGCCGCCGCCGAGCCGGTGGACGCCCTCGACGTGATCACGCCGGCCCCCGGATTCAAGCCCGCCGCCATCGAGCCCGGCCGCGACGAGACCGTCGTCGGCACGGTGGCCCGGTATCGTGCGGGCACGCTGACGATCCAACTCGCGGCGGGGGGCATCCGCCGCGTCACCGTGCCGGTCGATCCCGCCGCGGCGGTGCGGGTCGACGCCGCCCAAGTCGACCTCGTCTCTCCCGGCGACGTCGTGGCCCTCAAGGGACGCGTGTGGCGCGGCGAGGGTCGTCTCGAAGACGGCACCGTGTTCGCCTCCGCGGTGACCGTCACGAAGCCGACGGCCGTGGCCGCATCGCCCGCGGCCGCCCCGGAGCGTCTCGGCCCCCGCTGACGTCCCGTGGAACAGGCCCTGCACGGCATTTTTCCACGAAGTCGACTCGCTCCACGGGCTGCAAGGGGCCCCGGAGCGGCGGATTCGCCGGGTGCTGGAACCCCCCAGTGCCAGCGGCTACAGTACCGGCGCCGCTCGATGCCGGGCCGCGCACGCGCCGCCGATGAAACCTGCGAGCACTTCGATCGTCGCCGAGGACGGGGGTCGGCCGGCCGCCCGGGTCGCCGTTCGCACGCTGCGCACGCGGCTCGACGCGGTGTGGCGCGAGCTCCCAGCGGCCGGCGAGCGGCCCGCCCGCGACCCGGAGAGTGTGCACCGCCTCCGCGTGGCCACCCGCCGCGCGATCGCCGCGATCGACGCCTTCAGCGACATGCTCCCCGACAAGCATGCCGCCTGGTTCACGAAGCGGCTGCGCCGCATCCGCCGCTCGGCCGGCGAGGCCCGTGATCTCGACGTGCTCACCGACAGGCTCACGGAGCAACGGCCCGCGGTCGCGGGGAGCCGGGCCCGGCGCCGGCTCGTGTCGATGCTTTCCAAGCAGCGGGAGGTGTCGCGGCAGCCGATCCGCGCCGAGCACGAGCGGCTGCTCGAAGCCGACTGGCTCGACCGCGTGGAGCGGCTGCTCGCGGGCGTTTCCACCGGCCGCGGGCGGCCGACGTTCCGCGAGTATGCCCAGCGCCGGTTCCGGCCGCTGATGCGGCATTTCTTCTCGGCCGCCGACCGGAAACTCCGCGGTGCCGGAGAAATCCACGCCCTGCGAATCGAGGGCAAGAAACTCCGGTACGCGCTCGAGATCTTCGCCGCGGCGTTCCCCGCCCGGGTCAGGGCCCGCTGCGCCGACTCCCTGGAGCGGCTCCAGAAGACGCTCGGTGAGTTCACCGACCACGCCGCCGCCGCGGACCGCTTTCGGCGGCTGGCGCACGACAAGTCGGCCGCCGCGAACCGCGACGTGCTCGAGCGACTGCGTGCCGAGGAGGATCGCCGGGCGGAGGAGGCTCGGAAGGCGTTCGCGAAGTGGTGGGACGCGGGGCGGCGTCGCACGCTCCGGCGCCGGTTCGAGCAGACCCTGCGCAAGGCGTCGGCGTAAGATGGCCTCGTCGCGGCGGCGTCCGGCGGCTCCGGCGGCACGACGGCCCGTGGCGAGCCTCGCCCTGCAGGTGGCGGTCGCCGTGGCAGCGGCTGGTATCGTGTGGTGGCTCGCTCGCGTCGGGAACAACAGCGCCGCAGCCGTCGCCGCCCGGAAGACGGGGCCCTTCCAGACCACCGCGGTCCTTCCCACCCCGGCCCCCGGAGCCGCTCCGGCCGGGATGGCGTGGATTCCGGGAGGCGAGTTCTCGATGGGCTGTCTCGACCCGCGATCGCTCCCACACGGCGGCCCCGACCCGATGACCGACGCCCGGCCGGTGCACCGGGTGCGGGTGGCGGGATTCTGGATGGACACGACGGAGGTGACCAACGCCCGGTTCGCGGAGTTCGTCGCCGCCACCGGGTATGTCACCGTGGCGGAGCGCGTGCCGGAGGCGGCTGACTTTCCGGGCGTTCCGCCGGAAAACCTCGTCGCCGGCTCGGTGGTTTTCACGCCGCCGGCTCTCGCCGTGCCGCTCGACGACCACCTCCGCTGGTGGGCCTACGTGAAGGGGGCCGACTGGAGGCATCCAACGGGCCCCGACAGCTCGCTCGAGGGCCGCGACCGCGATCCCGTCGTGCACGTGGCCTACGAGGATGCCGAGGCGTTCGCCCGTTGGGCCGGCAAGCGGCTGCCCACCGAGGCGGAGTGGGAGTTCGCCGCCCGTGGCGGCCTCACGGGCGGCGTCTATCCCTGGGGAGACGAGTTCCGCCCCGGGGGCCGCTGGATGGCCAACACCTGGCAGGGCCGCTTCCCGGACCACAACACGGCCGCTGACGGATACGCCGGCCTCGCCCCGGTCGGAACCTATCCGCCCAACGCCTACGGGCTGTTCGACATGTCGGGCAACGTCTGGGAATGGTGTGCCGACTGGTACCGGCCCGACAGCTACGCGCAGGTGGCTGCATCCGGAGCGATCGCAGACGATCCGCGGGGCCCTGGCTCGAGCCTCGATCCGCGGGAGCCCGGCCAGGCCAAGCGCGTGCAGCGCGGCGGCAGCTATCTCTGCTCCGAGGCCTACTGCGCCCGCTACATCGTGGGCACCCGCGGCAAGGGCGAGATCTCGAGCGCCACCAACCACATCGGCTTCCGCTGCGTGAAGGACCCGTAGGACAGGCTTCAGCCTGTCACGCCTCCACGTAGGACAGGCTTCAGCCTGTCACGCCCCCACGTAGGACAGGCTTCAGCCTGTCACGCCCCCACGTAGGACAGGCTTCAGCCTGTCACGCCCCCACGTAGGACAGGCTTCAGCCTGTC
>Ga0214923_10000843_pt1 | contig 45169 bp, 34 predicted proteins | sample LL1510_MetaG_FD_177993 | JGI IMG/M metagenome (GOLD analysis project Ga0214923, IMG submission 177993) | Freshwater microbial communities from Lake Lanier, Atlanta, Georgia, United States - LL-1510 | ecosystem: Environmental > Aquatic > Freshwater > Lake | place: USA: Georgia | collected... | reverse complement strand
CGATCAAACCAAGGGTGAAGATTTATTTTAAGAGCTTGAATGCCTGCATTTGGAATGAGCACGAGCGACCCAATCCAGAAATACCGGAAACCGGTATGCAACGATTTCTGATATTTCCATGCTAATATTACCAAGCAAAAACCCAATCCTAGAATTGAACTCAATGTTGGGATAATGAGTCCACGTGATGGGTCAATATGTAAATCCATTGTCAAAAGGAATGCGATTTCAAGAATAACAAACACTATGGTTTTTATCATGGATAAACGCAACCATTGTTTTCTTTGGCGGGGATTGTGCCAAAGCGACAACATCGCTTTTTCGATGAAATAGGGAGAAACGATGCCAAGAAGCCAAGAAAATGATTTGCCAAAAAGCCCAAAGTAATGGAACAATAAGTGCCCTAAGCCTCCTAATAAAAAAGAAAAACCAAAGCAAAGGTAAAATTTTGCCCAAAGATTATAGAAATCATTTTTTTTATTCAGTCCACTGTAAAAAAGGAGTGCAACCATTAAGATCACCAAATCACCAAGCGCTGTGTTCGGTTCTAGGAGATGCAGCCCCCAAATATCCACTGCTATTTTATCAAAATCTGCCCCTATCTTCATTATTTATTACCCTCTTCAAACCGATGCACGTTTTTTATAATTATTCGTTCTACAAGCCGAGGCGAAATCGTCTGAAGGAACGCCTGTAACTTTCCAATTCCCGTCATTGTTATTTTGTATTTTCGTCGCACCAACGCTTTTACAATTCCTCTTGCAACCTCAGGAATGGCTTGCACGCCTTTTCCTTTACGTTCTTCAAGTAAGCGTTTTTGGCCGCTTTCAGTTATGACTTCCTTATCTGCCTCTACTGCTGTTTTTCCAACCATCACGATCCCAAAATGGACTCCGGTAGGATGCTCCTCAATCCTCAAGGAATCGACGAAAGCACGCAAAGCCATTTTTGAAGCACAATAGGGCGCTAAGCCAGGGAGTCCTCGAATGCCCGCTACGCTTGAAACAAAAATGATAGCGCCTTTGCTTTCTCGTAAAAAGGGTAAAGCATGCTGAGTGGGGTAAATTGCGCCGAATACATTGCTTTGAAAAACAGCTTGAATAACCTCTGGATGCAATGCGCTTACGTTTCCTCTTGATGAAACTCCTACGTTATTTACGAGGCCATCTATTCTGCCGAAATGCTGAAAAGCACTGTCAATAAGTTTTTTAGCTCCTTGAGGAGTAGACACATCACTTTCCACAGCTAAAAGGTGATGGCTAATCGCTTCTAATTGAGACAAAGTATTGTGAAGGCGTTTTGTGTTTCTACCGTTGATCACAACGGAATAATCAAGTTTAAGAAGCTGTTTAGCGACCTCTTTTCCAATGCCTCTTGTGGATCCAGTAACAATAATTACCCCCTTGGTCATCGGTTCTTTTTCCATCGTTGGTACCCGATTTCAGGATGATAGGCTAAGGCAGTGAGGCTATTTGTCCAAGCCAATACGACATGTACAAGAAAAGCGATCCAAATCGTTTCTGATTCAATGGTAAGCACACAAAGTACGAATCCAAGTGGAATTGCGCCTATGGTCTCCGCCAATCCTTTTGGGATATGCGTCGCAGCATAAAGGGCAATATTAATGGCAATTGCCGGCCAGATGCCTATGGTTTTTACAAGGGGAAACAACAAGGTGCCTCTAAAAAGCAACTCATAGCCAAATAAATACAAGGCCCAACCTAAAAGATTAATAACAAAAGTGCGATCTGTCCATTCCTTCGACCTTATTTGAGGATAATTTCTCAGGTTTTCTTCTTTCCTAGCCGAAATAAAAGCCAGGGGAGCCGCAATTAAGGAAAGTGCCATAATCCAAAATAAACTGTACCATGTAGTGGCTGGATTGAATTGCAATCCTAAGTCCTTGGGACCGGTATTTCCAAATCCGATCAAATAAATGAATAAAGGAAAAATTCCAAGCACGAAAAACCCAACATATTTAGTAAAAAAAATATGTTTACGGCAAGCGACATCAAATGGGTATTTACTAAAAAAACGAGCCTTTATTTTTTCTGATTGGGCTACAAACCAATAAATTATAAAACTTATGGCACTCGTTACAATTAACGTTGCGGAGAGTATTTCGTTGGAATTGGGCTGCCAAGAAGTAGAAGTCATACGTTATTCAAATAATGGTTAGCTTGCCACCAATCTAAACAATCTTTAATCGCGTCCTCGATAGGTGTGCTCGGCATTTTTAATTCTTGTCGTGCTTTGGAAGGGTCATAACATTGCTTCATCGAAGCTTGCTGGGCCATATGAAAACCTAGTTTAGGGGGTTTTCCGTTGATTCGAGACCATATAGAACTCAGGAAACCAACGGTTAAAATAAGCCACTTAGGTATTTTTTTAAGTTTGAAATCGCGCTCAAAAACCTTGCTTGCCATTGTAAAATAACGTTCGAAGGATAAATTGGCATTGCCTGCGATATAACAATTTCCAATTTTACCAAGGGTAATCGCATTCACTGTGGCCCTTGCCACGTCCTTTGATGCCACAAAGTTTTTCATGCCAGTAGTGTAACCGGGAAGTTGTCTCATGTATAGGGCCATTAACATTTTTCCCGATGAAGGTCCGGCATCGTAAGGGCCAATCATAAAGGTAGGGTTGATAATTACTGCGGGAAATCCTGAACCATGTGCTTCATTGAGTAAAAATTGCTGCGCTTTGTATTTGCTGTCTACATAGTCCATTTTGTAGTATTCTCCCATAAAAGGCGAAGACTCGTTGCCAGGAGAATTTTCATTGCCATGTCCAAAAGAATTGGCGGTACCAATTTGGATAAACCTTTTAATTTTGTACTTCTTTGCAATTTCTACTAAAGATTTTACAGCATCATAGTTGATTTTATAAATGAGAGGGCTTCTTCTAGGCCAAATTTGTGTTGATGCCGCCACGTTTATAATCACATCGCAACCATCTACCGCTCTCTCAAGTGATTCAACATCCAACAGGTTACCATAGACCATTTCGACAGAGAGGCCATTAAGCGTAGTAAGAACACTGCCATGCAGTATCATTGCCCGTACTCCATATCCTTGAGATAAGGCCTCGCGGCATACACTCGCCCCTAACATACCGTCTGCGCCCGTCACGAGAACTTTCATGCCTTTTCTATTTTATTAATTATTTCTGCCTTTGTCAAGAGGACTTGATTTTTGATTTCATTGAAATATTTTTGTCTGTCTTTTGGGTTCACCAAACTTACAACATTCGAATTTGAAAGTTGTCGTTCGATGGCGTTTTTGGTAGCTTGCACATAATTTTCATCCTTTGTGAACAAATAATTCATGATATTGTGGGTTAGATAAACACCGCTTTCTTCAGGGCCGACATAAAAAAACGTAGAGTCTGTATTTACCGTATCGTTTAAATGCAAGAACAATGCTGATCCGCTGGCTGGCGCTGCATTTCCTGCCATAAATTTTTTACCTTGTTCCGCCTGCTGCTGATAATGGTCTAACCACAACAAAATTTTATCCAGAAGCGTCAACGCTTGGTTATTTTCTTTAAACCATCCGGCATCCAAGGCATATAATATTTGCCTTAAATATCCTCGCATCAATTCTCGGTCTACCAGCTCTACCGTGTCCAATAGATTATAAACTTGGAGTGCTTCCCTACCTAAATTAAGTGCTTCTTTACTGAAGGCATGTATGTCTATCTTTTTGTCCTTATAGTTTTGAAGAAAGAGGTTCGATTTTGCCCAAAAAAAAAGACGAAAATGTACGATTTCAGGAAAATTAAGCGCTTGAAAAAAATGTACATTGTTCACCACAATGTATAACCTTACTTGGCGAATAGACAAAAGTTGTTTTAATCTTGCCAAAAGTCCTGACAAATATACTTCTAATGAAAAATTCACTTGTTGAAAGTCTAAATAATCGAAGGAAATTTTTCCCTCCTCTCTTTTGATGAGTTGATCAAAAGAAATATTAAAATGGTGGCACAATAGACCAACTTCTTTTATGGAAAGCAAGGTTTCATTGCGCAAGCGCCTATATACGGCATCAGTGCTTATTGACAGAACATCGCTCAACACCAAGCCTAAGACATCGGATGGCAATAGGGCCTTTTTTACCTCAGAGAATAGGTTTGTTTGAATTTCAATTATTTGCCGTGCATTCATTAATTCAAAACAAAATTACATCATTCGTAAATATAAACCCGATGTACACGATCAGAAATAGCGGTCATCACTTCATAGGGGATGGTTTCCAACTGATTTGCGACCTCTTCCAGGCTTTTAACATCATCGAACACCAGGGCCTCATCGCCTTCCTGAAGACCCGTAAGGTGGCTTACATCCACCATCAACATGTCCATACATACCCTACCTAGAGTCGGGCACCATTCTCCTTGGATTTTAAGCCCTCCTTTTCCGTTGCTCAAACGTCGAGAAAACCCATCGGCATAGCCGAGAGGGATAATGGCAATTTTAGTTTTGTTTGTGGCAATAAAACTTCTGCCGTAGCTTACGCTTTCGCCAGGGTTAATGGTTTTTATTTGTGAAACCACGGTTTTCCAAGTAAGTACAGGCTGAAGCGTTTCCGAGGTGGCAGCATGCGTGATGCCAAACATGGCTAAACCGATGCGCACCATGTCAAAATGGGCTTCTGGAAGATTAAAAATCGCTTCAGAGTTGGCCATGTGAAAATCAATCTTGTGGGAAAAAGCCACCTCAAACTTGCGTTTGATGACGCGAAAATCGTTCAGTTGTTTCCCGTTCAACGCGTTTTCGTTTGTGTTCTCAGATTCCACAAAATGGGAAAAAACGCTTTTCAAGCGCACCTCTGGTTGCGCTTTAATCTGTTCAATAAGTGTTTTTACATCGTCTGGTTCAAACCCTAAACGCCTCATGCCGGTATCCATTTCGACGTGGATTGGAAAATTAAGGGTGCCATGAAAAATAAGTTCTCTCACCAATTGATCCAACTGATGAAAGGTAAACACCGTGGGTTCTAAGTTATAAGCAATACATTCTTCATAACTTGCGGGATCGGGATTTAGCACTAAAATTGGGAGGTGAATTCCTTTTTTTCGCAGCAAAACACCTTCAGAGGTATAAGCAACCCCGAGATAGTCAATCGCTTGGCTTTGTAGAAACACCCCTATTTCTTCCAGACCTGTGCCATAGGATTGGGCCTTTACCATGGCCAACAATTTGGTGTTGGGGTGTACGTATTTTTTTATTGTACCTAAGTTATGCCTCAATGCCGAGAGATTTATTTCCAAAATGGTTTGATGTTGCTTTGCACGAAACCTTGCGGCAAACTTTTCCATTTCTGCTTTTCGGGTACCTTTGATCAAAATTATTGCATTTTCAGGGATATGAAAAGGTAGTTTTTCGGGCAAGTTAATATAGAGAAATTCAGGGGAAAAAGCCAAAATTTTTTCTCTGATAAGGGGTAATAAAGAAAGTGTGGATTCGTCCAAACCTATGTACACACAACGTGGCCTGGTTGCCCCAATAGAAAGCATATACTGCAAGGAAACTTCCAAGGTTTCAAGATCAAGATGGTAAGAATCATTAAGGATTTGGGTATTGTTTTTTCCTACAAAAGACTCCATTCGCAAAGCAAGGCGAGGTAATTTCGGAACGCTTTGCCGCAACACCTCCTCATTGAGACCAAAAAGTTTAGCTAAAAAGATGGCCATTTGTGCGCAAGACACAGAGGGGGGGTCATTAAAAGGAATTGAGGCCATAAGGGTATTCCATGGCTCATCTTTCGTCTCACCGACGTATTTAATTATTTCCTCACCTCGAAAAGCGTTAGGGGTGGATAAAAGGGCTGCTTCGATGTCAACTCCTAATTCACCTTGATAACCTTGCGTAACGAACAAATGAGAAGGTGAAACCAAATCCATCAACCGAGTCAATTCACCGGGAAGAGAAATTCCCATTTCGATGATTGCAAGATTTGCTTTAGGATTGAATTCGAGTAGGGATAAGGAAACACCAATTTGAGAATTATAACTTTTAGGGCTTCGAACGACATGATAGTTGTATTTAACCAATTCATAAAACCATTCCTTCACGGTAGTTTTTCCAATTCTTCCAGCAATAGCGATGATGGGTAGGGTGAATTTTTGACGATGCGCTCTGGCTATTATTTGTAAGGCAGCCAAGGTATCTTGCACGACCAAGTATGTAGAATCGGGAAATAATTTATCTGGTAAAGCGTGCAGAATAAAAAATCTAACGCCTTTGTTATACGCTTGCCCAACAAACTCCATTCCGTCTCGAAATGGACCCTTCAGTGCGATAAAGCACGCATCGGTTTCTTGGTGGAGAGAACGGGTATCGATGGAAATTAATCGCACCCTGTTTTCCGCCTCTCCATAAACGGCAATTGGGGAAAGCAGCCCCTTCATTTCAGCTAAAGAAAAATCTAGTTTCAATGCTTTTGAGAATAAAAACAACAACGGCAAAGAGGTTTATACCTATCAGTTGCTCCCACAAGCACTTGGCTTGATTCATCTGTAAATCGGTACGAGAATTGGGCTAAATTTCCACACGAAACACAAATAGCATGGACTTTGGTCACGTATTCTGCAATCGCTAGCAAGGCGGGCATGGGTCCGAAAGGATTTCCTAAGTAGTCCATATCCAGTCCGGCACATATAACGCGAATACCTCGATTTGCCAGTTCTGTGCACACTTCTACGATACCCGCGTCAAAAAATTGTGCTTCATCAATGGCTACAATTCGCTCATCATTTACTAACAATAAAATCTCATTCGAATGGGTTACAAGCACAGCTGGAACGGCACTGCCTTGATGGCTGACTACCTCCTCATCGCTATACCTTCTATCTATTTCTGGTTTGAATAAGATAATTTTTTGATGGGCGAATTGGGTTCTTTTCACGCGCCGAATCAATTCTTCGGTTTTGCCAGAAAACATAGATCCGCAAATTATTTCCACCCACCCATTTATTTTATGTTCATTGGGAAACTGTTCTAGAAACATTGTATATCTGTTTTTAACAAATGTACTTGAATTAAATTAGGTATAACAATAAATTAGCATTGTGTAACTGGCTATTTTTGCACTGGGTAATGTTTAAATATTAGGCAATTATGGAAGAATTAACAACGCGTCTTCTCAGTGAAATGAATTCATTTTTGGAGGGTGAGGGTGATGCAAAGTCATTGGATAGAGCAATACATGCATCGTATGAAATAACAGAAAAACTACTGATTCTTCGTTACAAGACCTACGAAGCTGGTTTAATTAAACCAAGTAATCCCCTTATTCAGGAATTTGATTTCGATTTTTCAAATGAATCAAATCTAGAAACAGGTGATTCTTTCCTTTCTTCTGAAGACACAAGCGAATTCGAAACTTTGAATTCCCAAATTCCTGATGGAGCGCCCCCTTTTGAGACCGAGGTAAATAACATATCTACTTATCCGACTGAAAAAGAGCAAGATTTTGAGAAAGGACCTGAGGTGCAAATCGAAGAAAGTGAGACTGATTCCAACGAATTTGACATTATACCAATTATAGAACAATCTAAGGGCAAACATGAGAAAATCGACACCTTCAATGGAAACTACTCCTTGAAAGAAAAAATCACTTTCATCAATGTATTGTTTGGTGGTTCAAGCGAGTCCTTCGGAACTGCAGTTAAATTAATCGATACCTTTCATAATTTAGAGGAAACGTTACCTACTTTGCGTTTTTTGGCAACGACCTACCGATGGCATGAAGCCGAGGCGTCAACACTTTCTCGATTTATAGAGAAAATTGTTGCAAAATATGCATAGAACAACCCTGTTTATTTGCCTTGTTATCATTGCGTCTTCCAGTTGGAGCCAGCAAAGTACATTAACCTATGCCCGCAGCATTGTAAAGACGCTTTGTGCGTCTGAAATGGACGGAAGGGGCTACGTGAATGGCGGATGTGTACGCGCCGGAGTTTTCATATTAAATGAAATGAAGGCACTTGGTCTTGAACCAGTAAAAGGCACCTATAAACACGATTTTAACTTGATGGTAAATACCTTTCCAAGCAAGTGCTCAGTGATGAATGGCGTGAAACGTTGCAGACCGGGAGTAGACTTCCTTATCCACCCAAGTTCTCCAAGCTTTAAGGGAAAATTACGGCTAAATGTAATGGGTGCAGAACAAATACTTAAATACCCATTCGGTAAAACCGAACCATCAAACCAAGCGCTTGCATTCAGCACAAATAAGGGTTTTCCTAAAGACAGCCTGGTTTTGGTTAGGAGGAAACTTGAAAAACTTGCTCGCGTCGAAATCCCGGTGATTGAATTCACGCGAGAAAAGTTGACCTGGAGTGTTTCTGATGAAACGTATAAATTTCCATACATTCAGTATTTTGATACCAATGCTGTGGTGGCTTCGAACCGCATAAAAGTCCATCTTAAATCAACATTTTTGCCCAAATATGAAGCGTCCAACTACCTTGGAATTGTTCCTTCGAAAAATGCCAGTGACTCGCTCCTAATCATATGCGCACACTATGACCATTTAGGGAGGATGGGGAAGAAAACTTTTTTTCCAGGAGGAAATGATAATGCAAGTGGTGTAGCAATGATGCTCAGTTTAGCTCGGGAAATTAGCTCGCATCCGCTTCCAAATCACGCTGTACTCTTCATAGCTTTCGCTGGAGAAGAAATAGGACTAGAAGGCTCTCAAGCATTTGTAAATTCTAACCTTATTGACCTAAATAAAGTCTCAATGGTCTTGAACTTAGACATTTTGGGGAGTGGAGAAGAGGGCATTACTGTCGTGAATGGCAGTGTTTTTCCGAAATACTTCAACCAATTGGTGGAATTGAATAAGGAAATTCCGGCTGTTCCGGTGGTAAAAAGCAGAGGCAAGGCCGCGAATTCCGATCATTTTCCTTTTTCCGAAAAGGGTGTGCCTGCCCTTTTTGTTTACACGATGGGTCCCAACAAAAACTACCACGATATTCACGACACCTATGGGAACTTGTCTTTTGATCGATTCGAAGCGCTCCACTTTTTGTTTGTACGGTTTTTAAATCGATTTTAAAAAGCGAATTTGCTCCCTCACTTGCAAGGTCAATAAGCCAAGAAATACACAAACGGTATAAATCATGTGTATCATAGATAGCTGATAATGAAGAAAAACGGCCAGCACTATTAAAAATATAAATATTTGTAAGGTGATTAATAATAAAATTGGTTTCAAAATATCGCGCTGTTGTAATCGATACGGTTTCATAAACAAAAGCACGTAAATCGTATTCAAACCAATATTGATAGAAAAACACGTCCACCAAAGTGTGCTAACTGGGTGCATAAAATAAAGCGTTATGCAAGATAGGAAAACCCACAAATAACCCATGAGAAAACGCATAATGCTTTTATTTTGACTTGGTGAGGGTTCGAATTAAAAACACCATGGCAGCAATGACTCCGAACAATAACCCAAAAATCAAAAATACAGGTTTATCATACGCAAAATAGTCATCGGCACACCGCCCCAAAAAGCCGAATATCGCCATAAAACCAACGATTTGAAACCCGAGGGTAGTATATTTTAGATAAGACCTTGGCCCCTCAATATTATTCATCAAGGTTTAAATCGGCTGTAAACGGGGTATGCGAAGCAGAAGACTTCATCATACAAGATCCTTCAAAAATGGCCCCTTCCTGTATCACCAATTTCGCGGTTTGAATATCCCCTTTACTTCGCGCCGTAGAAGTCAGCGTAAGCAACCCTTCGACCGTAATTTCACCCTCGACCGTGCCTTGTATTTCGCCATGAACACAAACAAGATTTCCTTTTAATTTTCCTGTAGCGCCAATGATTACCTTTCCGGAACAAGAGATGTTACCGTTCATTTCGCCATCAATCAGTACATTCGAATCAGATACCAAATCACCATGTATTTCTGTACCCTGAACAATATGATTCATTGCTGTACTTTCTTCGTATTGTGCTGTACTGTTGAAAAAATCTTTGCGCTTTAACATAATTTAGTAGTTGAGGTCGTGAAACATGTTATACGTCTCAAAGTTATCGGATTCAATCAACTTTTTCAAATTTTCTTGTGTAATAATGAGACATTTATTGTTTTGAAAATCGCCCAATTCATCTCCTGCTGCTTTGAATGCATTAATAAACTCTTTGGCAACGTTAATGGTTTTAAAATCCGCTACAAGCATGAGGTTGGATCCTTTCAATGTCACAACTGATGAAATTTTAAGTTTAGATTTTTTATAGTTTTTGCTTATAAAATCAGCAGCAGTACTTTTTAATTCGTCAAAATCTTCCTCCTTATCTTGTAAAATCAAGACAAATTGTACCACAGTATCGTTAAAGGTAAAAATTCCATTTGTTTTAGGTTGATATGGCGTAAATGTTGAAATACCTTTGGCGATAATGGCTAACAACTCTTTTGCCTTGGTTGCTTGAACAGTTCCCGGCTTCTCCTCAATAATTGCATTTAGTTTGGGAACTAATAATTTTTTATCCGTTGTAATTTGTCCAAAGGACAGCACGTTTAACCATAAATATTCTGCCCGAAATGCATTATTTCTATCACCTAGAACTACTTTTTCCGTGAGGTCAAACGCTTTGCGATAATCCATCATTTCGTATTCGTGTAGGGCAGCGAGATAATCCTTTTCCGCCAAGGCTTTTGATGCTTTTGCTTTCTCGAAAAAATTGGGATCATTAAAATAATTCGCCATATCCGATTTAGGATAATGCATCAATATATGACTTTTATATTCCTGTGCCTTTCCTGTCGACTCGTTTAGCTTATATAACTGAAAAGCCGAAGATAAATCCGTTAAATTTCGGGTTTCTTCATCGAGCACTTTGCGGAATTGTTCGGAGGCAAGTTGGGCTTCATTCAATAATTCTTTGTACAGGTTACCCGCGGTATATCTTGCCTCTATTTCGCGTAGCACAGAGGATTGATAAGAGGTGTCCGACAGAGGCAGCCTCTTTCTCATGGCCTCAACCTCGAGCGTATCGTTTTCGTTCGATGGGTCATTGTTATTCCCCAAAAGGGAATCTTTCGGTACATTTTCAGCGTTAAAATTCACATTAGAACTTATCTTTGAAGACCGGCGCCAATCGTCTTCGTTCTTCCTATCTCCCCACAATTTTCGAAATTCGTCATACCCTTGTTTGCGCAATTTTTCATTGTTAAAAATCCATTTATTGCCATTTCCTACTTGCGAACCAACATTAGCTTGGTCTTGAAGGGCTCTCAACTTTGCGGCTTCAAGTTCTTTTTTTCGTTTCGCTTCCTCCTTGAGCTGTTTAATCACGTCCTTAATAAATGCAGTTTGTGATTTGTAATCCATTTTGGCAATACGTTGCACACTATCTTCGTATTGGGCTATTTCAATCGCTTCCACTAAGGTTGACAACTTGGAGGCTTTCGCGCGAATTTCTTCCCCTTTTGGGTAATTTTCAGGCATCACCTTGGCACAAGAATCATAATATTTCTGGGCATTCAGGTACGATTTTTCTTGAAAGGATAGGTCTCCAAGTCGTTCGTAGGAAAGGGCTTTTTGGCGTTGGTTTTTTGTACTGTAAAATGCAGATAAAGAATAATAGGTTTTGGCAATAGGTAAATTACCTCGGGTCATTTCAAATTGCGCTTTTGCAAAGTAAATTTGATCTTTGTAGGCTGCGTTTTTTTCGTCTCGCAATAATTTTTCCAGACTTTTCTGGTCTTTCTCGTTGTTGCCCAGCACCGCATAATTGAGTTTAGCATTGAAACTGATGTCGTAATCGGCTGAAGGAGAAATGGCATTTTTGAATGATATCCTTGACGAATCCAACCTGTTGTTTGCGAGATATATTTGGCCAAGAATAAAATTCAACCGCGCTTTATCGCGTTTTGAATAACTTTTGCTAATGGCCTGGGTTAAAGGAAAAATTACCTCTTCCGCCTGTTTTTTCTCCATGTACAAATGTGCGCGTGTTTTGTACATATCGTATTGAATCTTTCGGTTCATTTCCGGTATGTAATCATCGTCCGTTTTTTTCTTTTTCTGCTTTTTGGAAAACCGTGAAAAAAAGGAATTCTTTTTTTGGTTTAAGGCTATAGTCTGAAGTTCGTCCAACATCATTTTTGCCTCCGTAAGCCTGTTTTGTTGAATATAAATCCTTGCCATCCAAAGTTCAGCAATGTGTTTAGAGGGGTCTTTCGCAAAGAAACGCTTAACAAATTGAAAGTTCTTGAGTGCTTTTTCATATTCTCCTCGATAAAACAAAGCTTTGCCAATGGTAAGCCAATTTTCATCTATCCAAGGGTTATATTCTGCTTCCTTAGGGCCATCCGCAGCGGGCATTGAGTGGTTTTGGATTACTTTGGTGCATTTCACGACGGCGGTGTCTATGGCGGATAACATTCCTTTGGTTTCCTCTTTGTTGGGGGAATTTTGCACCCTCAACCAATCATAGAAATCATCTTTTCTGCTTTTCTCATAACTTGTAACCGCCATGGAGAGCAATTCATTGGCATTGAAATAACCGTTGTATTTCGCGGTCATTCCATGGTAGGTTCGGTTTAAAAAAGCATCTTTATTCACTGAACAGCTCGAAAAGAACCCGAGATTTAACCCGATTAATAAAATCCAATAAATTGACGAAAAAAATCTCATTTGTGCGCGCGGAACGCTTCTTTTAGTAAGTTATTGTATTTCTATGCAATATTTGTGAAGACCTGTTGAATATCATCGTCGTCTTCTATTTTGTCTAACATTTTTTCGATGTCTACGAGCTGTTCCTCAGAAAATTCGACCGGCGAGTTAGGAAACCTTTTCAAGCCGGATTTCAGCACCTCAATTTGCAGATCGTCTAGCGCTTTCGCCAATGTGCCAAAGGAGGTGTAATCCCCATACACTATAATTTGGTCTTCATTCTGCTCAATTTCTTCGCATCCTGCGTCAATAAGCTCGAGTTCCAGACTTTCCACATCAACTTTATCGGAAGGGGCAAGTTCAAACACTGATTTTCGGGAGAACATAAACTCCATGGATCCATTCGGTACCACCGATCCTCCCGATTTGTTGAAATAGGATTTTACATTCGCAACTGTCCTTGTGGGGTTATCGGTAGCACACTCGACATAAACCAGCACCCCATGTGGTCCTTTGCCTTCATAATTTACCTCTAAAAACGAAGCGATATCCTTTTGTGTAGCCCTTTTTATGGCTGCGTCGATGTTGTCCTTAGGCATGTTTTCTGCCTTCGCATTTTGTATCGCTGTGCGAAGTTTTGAATTCATCAAGGGATCGCTTCCTCCTTCTTTGGCTGCCATGGTAATGGCCTTTCCAAGTTTTGGAAACATTTTGGACATCTTGTCCCATCGCTTTTCTTTCGCTGCTCTTCGGTATTCAAATGCTCTTCCCATGTCGTTCTGGATTAAGACAAAGGTAGCAGAAACAACTTAAAATTCAAACCTCACGGCCTTACCCTAACAACGATTGAATATAGCCTAAAAGTTCCTCGCGACCTTGAGCTGTGGTCGAAGATGAGGCAAATGAGGCAGGAAGCTCCTCCCATGAGCGCTCCATTGCTTGTTGAAATTTAGTGAAATTGCGTTCCCATTCGGCATTGGATACCTTGTCGAGTTTGGTAAACACCAACACAAAAGGAATCTGTTCTTCCCCGCACCAATTGATAAATTCCAAGTCAATTGTTTGTGGTTCAAGACGGCAATCGATTAAGACGAAAACGACCGTAAGGTTTTCACGATGTCTCAGGTAATTGGATATCAACTTTTGCCATTGGCCGCGTTTATCGCGAGAAACTTTAGCGTAGCCATATCCAGGAAGATCGACCAAATACCAACTTTGGTTAATCATAAAATGATTAATGAGTTGCGTTTTTCCAGGTGCACTGGATGTTTTCGCTAAATTTTTCTTATTCATTAGCATGTTAATCAAGGAAGACTTGCCCACGTTTGACCGTCCGATGAAAGCGATTTCTGGAAGGGTGGTTTTAGGGCAAGCTTTGTAATCGGAGTTGGACATGACAAACTCCGCGGCATTGATTTTCATGCTACAAAATTAAACAATCCCGTCCCCTGAACAAAGTAGCACTGTAAGTGTTTGTAATTCAGTGGGAGTTTATAAAATTAAAGATGTTGAAGTTTTGGTAGGAATCAAAGCGCACACCTTACGAATTTGGGAACAGCGCTATGGCATGTTGCTGCCTGATCGTACGGAAACCAAAATCCGATTATATACCGACGAAGAACTGGTGTATTTGTTGAATGTGCGTATCCTGCTCGATTCTGGGATGAAAATATCGCGTATTTCAGAATTAAATCCGACTCAAATTCGAGAGAAAATAAGTGAAATAAAATTGGCCACACCTGCAGGGGCTGCTCAAGAGAAACTTATTTTGTCTTTGGTAGAAATGGATGAGTGCTTGTTTCACAGCACACTGGAAGAAGTAGTAGAAAACGCTACTTTAGAACGCGCTTTCCAAGAATGTTTAATTCCGTTTTTCGAGCGCATTGGTGTCATGTGGCTTACCAACACCATCAACCCAGCCCAAGAACATTTTATTTCCAACTTGATTCGACAAATCATTATTTCAGAAATCAACCAATTACCCATTCCTCAGAAGTCTTTTCCCATCGTGATGTTATATCTTCCAGAGCACGAATGGCACGAAATAGGCATTTTGTTTTATCAATATTTACTAAGAAAACAGGGGGTTTTTACCATTTATCTTGGTCAAAGTTTGCCTTATGATTCCTTGTTGATGGGGCTCGATAAAGTAAAGCCAGATATATTGCTCACCTCTTGGCTTACGGCTGTAGATGCCCATTACGTGAAAAATTATTTCAAGCAACTTCGCACTGCGCAACCCGACTTGGTGATTCTCGCTGGGGGGGCACAAATAGGCATTCACCGGGATGTTGTTACTCCTTTTGTCACTACGGTCCAGTCATCCGAAGAACTGTTGCGTTTAATTAAACAACCACATTCACTATCTTCCCAGGAACAATAATGACCTTCTTCGGTGTTTTTCCCTCGAGCCATTTGCTGGAATCGGGATGTTTCAACACGCTGTCCTGAATCGTTGGTATGTCAAAATCCAAGGGTAAATTGATTTTGAAGCGCATTTTTCCATTAAAGGAAACTGGATAATCAAAGGAAGACTCCACTAAAAAGTCAGGGTTAAACTCTGGAAATTTCTCCAAAATCAGCGACCCTGGCTCATGCCCTAAATTGACCCAAAGTTCCTCTGTGATATGCGGTGCATAGGGCGCAAGCAACTTTGTTAATGCCTCTAAAACGTGGTGATTGTTGGATTTTATTTCCGTCAGTTCATTGACACAAATCATAAAGGAGGAAACACAAGTGTTGAATGAAAACCGGTCTAAATCTTCTCGGATCCTGCGGATTGTCTTATGAAGAATTTTAAGTTCCTCTTTACTCGGCGGTAATGTCGAAACGGCAAAGCCTTCTGAAGAATGAAAGAGTTTCCAATATTTTTTGAGAAACCCATGTACACCCGTGATGCCTTTCGTATCCCATGGTTTACTCTGTTCCACCGGTCCGAGGAACATTTCGTACATGCGCAGCGTATCTGCACCATAACGCTCCACGAGGTCGTCGGGCGTTTGCACGTTGAATTTCGATTTCGACATTTTTTCCACTTCGTGGCCACAGAGGTAAACGCCTGATTCCTCCAATATAAATTGTGCTTCTCTGTATTCCGGTCGCGAAGCTTTAAACGTTTCTATATCCAATTGATCATTATCCACCATGTTGATATCAACGTGAATCGGCGTGGTTTGGTAGGTCTCTTTGAGGCCTGCGCTCACAAAAACAGGTTCGCCCACCACACGGTACACAAAATTGCTTCTCCCCAAAATCATCCCTTGGTTGATCATTTTTTTGAAGGGCTCTTCAAAAGGTACGATACCTAAATCACACAAAAACTTACACCAAAATCGGGCATACAACAAATGGCCCGTGGCATGTTCTGCTCCGCCCATGTACAAATCTACATTGCCCCAATAAGCAATAGCATTGGGATCGGCAAGGCAAGAAGTATTATGTGGATCCAAATAACGAAGATAATACCACGAACTGCCCGCCCATCCAGGCATAGTCGATTGTTCATATTCGAAGTGCCCTTCAAATTTCCAAGATTTTGCTCTGCCAAGGGGTGGCGCACCATCTTCAGTTGGAAGATACGCATCAATATCTGGCAGGGTCAAAGGCAACGCACTTTGCGGAACGGGATAGGGTACGCCATCCTTGTAGTACACCGGAATGGGCTCTCCCCAATAGCGCTGCCTACCGAAAACGGCATCGCGAAGCCGAAAATTGACCTTTCGTTTACCCACACTTTTCATCACAATATGCGCTATAATAGTTTGCAATCCCTCTGCCACGCTTAAATCATTTAAGAAGGATGAATTGATCATGGTGCCTTCCTTTTCAGCCCATGCTCCCGCATCAAAATCATGGTTAATGGGGGGGAGAATTACGGGTTTTATGGGCAATGAAAAATGCTTTGCGAACTTAAAATCGCGTTCATCGTGTGCGGGTACCGCCATAACCGCACCAGTTCCATAGCCCACCAGCACGTAATCGCCGACCCAAATTGGGATTGGTTCTTGGGTAAAGGGGTGAAGAGCATAGGATCCTGTAAAGACTCCTGATACGGTGGTGACATCGGCTAACCGTTCGCGCTCGCTGCGGTTTTTTGACTTGAGCACATAGGCTTCTACTTCTACCTTTTGTGTCTCCGTTGTGAGGGTTGTTATAAGCTCGTGCTCTGGGGCGAGGGTGAGAAAAGCAACACCAAAAAGTGTATCTGGACGCGTGGTAAAAACCTCAATGTGTCCCCCACCTTGCGCTAATGGGAATTGTACAGAGGCCCCTTCGCTTCTTCCAATCCAATTGCGTTGTGTTTCCTTGATGCTTTCGGACCAATCCAGTGTTTCTAATCCCTCTAAAAGTCTTTGCGCGTAGGCACTAATGCGCATGCTCCACTGCAAGAGCAACTTTCGTTCTACGGGGTGACCTCCACGCTCCGAAAACCCATTCACGACCTCGTCGTTGGCCAATACCGTTCCTAAGGCCGGGCACCAATTAACATAGGATTCGGCCAAGTAAGCCATTCGGAAATGCATGATTATTTCCTGTTGTTTTTCCGTTGAATATTGCCCCCATTCTGTTGCGGTAAAAGGCTTCAGGGCATGGTCTTTACTTCCTAGAAATTTAAGGATTTCCATTTCCTCCAGCCCATTTGTCTCAAATCGATGGGTTAAGGTTTGTATCGGTTGTGCTTTGTCGACTTCTGTGTCATACCAACTGTTGAACAATTGAAGAAAAATCCATTGTGTCCATTGGTAATATGAAGGGGACGAGGTGCGAATTTCACGTGACCAATCGTAATTGAAACCGAGTCGATCCAATTGTTCTCGGTATCTTGCGATGTTGGCCTCGGTGGTGATTGCGGGGTGTTGTCCAGTTTGTATGGCATATTGCTCTGCAGGTAAACCGAAGGAGTCATACCCCATGGGATGCAGCACATTAAATCCCAACATTTTTTTGTATCGGGCATATATATCCGAGGCAATGTATCCCAGTGGGTGCCCTACATGCAATCCTGCACCGGAGGGGTAGGGAAACATGTCAAGCACGTAATACTTCGGTTTAGAAGGATCAATCGTTACCTTGTACGTTTCGTTTTCTTTCCAAAACGACTGCCATTTCTCTTCTATTTGCCTGGGATTGTATTCCATGGATTGAAATTTTCGGACAAAGATAACAAAGGGGATTGAAGTCAATAAAGCAATTTGCAATGGACCCTCACGAAAGCAAGTAATTTAAAATGTGTTGCACCGCTATCTTTTCCACGCACCTGCAAGGTTTGCCTCTAGCACATATTTGGCAATTGGGATCAAATACCAGGCAATGCGTTTGTGTCCCTAAGGGCGTCCATCTTCCAGGATCGATAGGTTTTCGGGGCGCAAAAAGACCTATGGTTTTGATGTTCAAAGCTCCTGCAATATGCAAAGGTCCTGTTGAACAGGCCACAAATCCTTTGGCATGCTTAATCAATGGAATGAGTTCTGTTAGCGTAAAAAGCCCGGCAACATTGGTAACGTCGTTCAAATTGTCAAAGCTAGAACCTATTTTTTGCGCTTCCGCAACCGATCCGGTAATCAGCACCTTGTATCCAGCTTCCACGCATTTTTTAGCGAGTTGAACATAACTCACCAAAGGATACTCCACAGCACTGCCTTTGGAAAAAGGATGTAAAATGATGTAATTGGCATACAAAACCTGGTTTTCTATGACGTTAAATTGGTCTTCCACATTTCTGATTTCCTTCAAAGTAGGTATGGTTATAGATGCAAGGGGTATCAATAGATAAAAATTAAGTTGTGCTTCGCACCACATCGACTTTTTTCGGGTAAACGCCACGCGCTTATTGCAATACCACCAATGAAACAGCCGATGGCTTGTCCCTATCCGCCAAGGGATTCTTGCTTCTTTTGCCCATTTTGCTACTATTTTGTTTGGAAAAACATGCAAAATAACGTCTGCATTCAATGCGTTTTTTCTTTGCAAGGCATCCATTTCTATAAGCGTTTCGATGGTAAGGATTTCATCAACTGGTGCGAAGCACGCCACGATGGACTGGGTGTAAGATGCACAGAGATAAATCAAGGTGGCGTTTGGATACAGTGTTTTTAGCCGAATACAAAGGGGAAGGGTAAGCATGACGTCGCCAATGCTGTCAGTACGGGATAAAATAATACGTTTACATTCTTTTCCGTTGGTCATACAAGCGTTTTACTTCCGTGTATTTAAAGTAGTTGGACTGCGCACTGATGCGAGCGATATGGAAACCGGCACGACCGTCCAGAAATCCGAATTTAATAAAATACATTTTTAAAAAGCGCATGAAGGCGCTCAGTATTGGTTGAAATAAAAAAGGTTTCTTTCCCAATTCCACATATTTTTTTGCAGTAAGCCGAGAATAGTGATCGGCGCGCTCGCGATGTTGTTGATGCGAAGTATAGGAGTAATGTGCTAAATGTCCTCGGAGCAATTCTGGTTTAATGTGGGTGGGGAAAATCAGTTCTTCGTGAATATCGCCTTGCCAATAGGAGTTTTTCGGAAACAATCGAATTTTGATATCCGGGTACCAACTGGAGTGGTAAATCCAAGTTCCGCAATAGTTTGTGAGCCGATTTAGGGAATAAACCCCTGATTTATCTGAGGATTTAAGGGTGAGGATTGCTTCTTTCAGTTCGGGCGTTAACGCTTCATCTGCGTCGATAGACAGTACCATTTCATGGGTACATCGGGCATTGGCATTATTTTTCTGTTTGGCATATCCAAGCCAAGTTTGTTGGAAAAACTGCACACCAAAAGACGCGCAAATCGTTTGTGTAGCATCGGTAGAACCCGAGTCCATGACCACGATTTCATCGGCGACTCCCTCCAGGCTTTTCAAGCAACGTGCAATGTTGGCTTCTTCGTTGAAGGTAATAATTGCCGCACTGATTTTCATGCCATCAATTATTTAATTCTGATCTTATCCCCAGTCCGAATGGTAGTTCCTTTCCCGGGATTCAATTTTTTTAATTGTGTTAAAGATATTTTATACTTAGCTGCAATTTTTCCAAGCGATTCGCCAGATTTGACAATATGGTATTTTTTCGATTTATCCGCTGGTTTAGGAATTGGCTTTTTGGGTGTTGGTTTGGGCGTTACCGGCTTATTTACAACTGTTGATTGTTCCTTCTTAATTTTCTTTATGAGAATCCTTTGACCAACATACACATTTGAAGTTTGTAGCGCATTCCACTCTAATAATTGAGCTGTTGTCACTTTATACTTTTCAGCTATAAGCGCTAACGTTTCGTTTTGTTTTACCTTATGAAACACCTCGGTACCCACAATGCTGTCCTCGGCAAAAAAACTGATTACCGGACCGTTTGGTTTCGTACCCTCCGAGGAGGAATTTTGTTTTACATATTCGATTTTGTAAAGGGAGTCCTCTCTGGCAACGAGCAAAAGTATGCGGTCTAAGGGACCCGTTACACATCGATTCTTTTCTGAGGCCGGGATGAATTCCGTTTTATAAATGGGATTCAAATCTTTGATTTGCTGAAGATCCCAATTCAGGTTTTCCGAAATGGTTTTCATGGAAAGTCCTTTTTTTAAGCACATCGTGTCAAGTTGTGCATGATGAATTTTCGCAGGAGCAGGCATTAAATTATGTTCTTGGTGGTAGGTCATCAAATATGAAGCAGCAATAAATGTCGGCACATAGCCTTGGGTTTCAGTGGGCAAATAGGGTCTAATATCCCAATAGTTTTTCTTATTTCCGGCTCTCTGTAGGGCTTTATTGATTGTTCCAGGGCCAGCATTGTACGCGGCTAATGCCAGGTTCCAATCGCCGTAAATACCATATAATTTTTTAAGAAAACGACACGCGGCTTCGGTTGCTTTTTGGGGATCCATTCGTTCATCTAGATACGATGTTTCTTCCAATCCATAATACAAGCCTGTTCTGTACATAAATTGCCAAAGGCCAAGCGCGCCAGCACGTGATTTTACCTGAGGCCTTAAGCCGCTTTCAATACACGCAAGATATTTTAGTTCGAGGGGCAGGCCATATTCGGATAGTTTTTCTTCAAACAAGTCGAAATATAGCGCCGAACGACCTAGTACAATTTTCACAAAAGACCTTCTGTTTTGTGCAAAATATCGAATAGAATTTAGCGTGATGGCATTACAATCAAATCCAAATGGACTTCTGTTATTCATTTCCCCTAATCGTTGACAATAGACCTCGTCCGAAAATTCAGGAATAAATTGACTTTCATAATTTAAGGCTGCAATAATCGAATCTGAATACTTTGAATTTGCATAATCGGCATAAAAATAACGCAAGGATTGTGCAACCGTATTAAGAAATGGAATAGGATTTAAGGTATCGGAACTTCCCTTCTTTTGCGCATGAATGCTACAAGAAACCGATATCCATATCCAAACGATTATAAATTTATTATATGCCATTTGCTACGATTCGAGATGCGTGAAACAAAAGGCTTTCATCAAAATGTTTTGTCATTAACTGAAGGCCAAAAGGAAGCCCATTTTTGCTTTTGCCCAAAGGAATATTGATTGCGGGGTTACCTGTCAAATTAGCATGTACGGTATAAATATCTTGCAAATACATTTGAATAGGATCTTTTATGGCGCCTAATTCGAATGCAGACGTTGGCGTAGTTGGGGTAACAATACAATCGACTCGTTCGAGCAAGGCGTTGGTAGCCTCGAGCAAAAGACGTCGGACTTTTTGTCCTTTGGCGTAATAGGCTTCATATTGTTGGCTAGATAGCACAAAAGTACCCGTAATAATTCGTCTTTTTACTTCCTCACCAAATCCTTCTGTTCTTGAATTTACATAGGTATCATCTATTCCAACAGCAGAAATAGACCTTTTACCATAATGTACGCCGTCAAATCGAGCAAGGTTTGAAGAGGCCTCTGCCGTGGACAAGACATAATAAACAGGGACTAAAAATTCGAGATAAGGAAAGGATAATTCCACGATTTCGTGACCTTGGCTCCTTAGCTGTTCCATGGTATGATCATACAAATTTTTCACATCAGGGTCTAACCCCGGTAATTCTTGATATTCCTTTATCATGCCGAAGCGCAGCTGACTTGGCAGAGGCCTAACATGGATCCGTTTATTTGTAGAACAAGTCGCATCGTTTGGATCGGCCCCTTCCAAGATGCGCAATAGCATTTCTGCATCGTCAATATTATGTGAAAACACGCCAATTTGATCAAACGAAGAGGCATAGGCGATTAAGCCGTAACGGCTTATTTTGCCGTAGGTGGGTTTAAGACCAACAAGCCCTGTCCATGAGGCGGGTTGCCTTACTGAGCCGCCGGTATCGCTACCTAGAGCCACCGTACATAATCCTGCAGCCACGGCCACAGCTGAACCCCCTGAAGATCCACCGGGCACATAGTTGGGGTTAATGGGATTGCGCACTGGTCCGTAAGCTGATTTTTCATTTGAGCTTCCCATGGCGAATTCGTCGCAATTCAAACGACCGATGATGATGGCATCTTCATCCAACAATCGTTGTACTGCCGTTGCTGTGTAAAGGGATATGAAATCTTCTAATATCAATGAAGAGGCACTCACCCGGTGGTCTTTATAGCAAAGATTATCTTTAATGCCCACCACCACACCGGCCAATTTTCCTGCAGTACCGTTATCTATTTTAATTTGAATTTTTTCTGCTTGCTTTCGTGCCGATTGCTCAAAAACTTCAAGAAATGCATTTAGGTTTCGTGTTTCTTCAATGCGAGTCAGGTATGTTTCAAGAATAGCCATAGCTGTTCCTCCCGACTGAAGTGCGGATTGAATTTCTTGAATAGACAAGTACATAGGAATTACTTTTCCTCGATTTTTTTTTCGTTCGAGGCCGTTGTTTTGTTGTCGTCTCCTTTAGAGGCATCTTTAAATTCCTTGATTCCTTGTCCAAGACCTTTCATCAATTCAGGAATTTTTTTACCTCCGAAAAGAAGTAGCACGATACATAAAATTAAAATGATCTCAAAAACACCAAATTTTCCCATGGCTTATGAATTTTTGTTAAAGGTACAACAATTTACCTTACGATTTTTTTCTTATAACTTACGGGCCACTTCTACTTCTTCGTAGGCCTCCACCAAATCACCGATCCTGATGTCGTTATATTTGTCGATATTTAAACCGCACTCGTAATTGTTCTTTACTTCTTTTACGTCGTCCTTGAAGCGCTTCAACGAACCCAAGGCCCCATTGTGGATAACGATTCCGTCCCGAATTACCCTTACCTTAGCTGTTCTTTTTATGATCCCTTCGATAACGTAGCAGCCAGCAATCGTGCCCACTTTGCTGATTTCAAACGTTTCTCTAATCTCTGCCGTACCTATGATTTGTTCTTCAATGTCTGGCGACAACATGCCTTCCATGGCCGATTTAATTTCATCGATGGCTTTGTAAATTACTGAGTAAAGACGGATGTCGATTTGCTCTGTTTCTGCCAATTTTCGAGCTGAAAGAGACGGTCTTACCTGGAAGCCGATAATGATGGCATCTGAGGCAGATGCTAAATTGATATCGGCCTCAGAAATAGCGCCGACCCCTTTGTGGACAATATTAACTTGAATTTCTTGTGTGGAAAGGCTAATTAAGGCGTCGGAAAGGGCTTCAATGGAGCCGTCCACATCACCTTTAACAATAATATTGAGCTCTTTAAAGTCCCCAATCGCCAGACGTCTACCAATTTCGTCAAGGGTAATGTGCTTGGTGGTTCTGAGTCCTTGTTCTCTGTATAATTGTTCCCGTTTAGTGGCGATATTCTTGGCTTCTCGCTCGTCGTCCATCACCCTAAACTTGTCTCCTGCACTGGGTGCACCGTTGATACCAAGAATAGATACGGGGGTGGCAGGCCCCGCAATTTTTAGGGGTTTACCGTGTTCATCGTTCATCGCTCTGACCCTTCCATAATGCCTTCCTACCAGTACCACATCACCAATCCTCATGGTACCCGATTGAACCAGTAGATTGGTAACATATCCTTTGCCTTTATCCAAGGAGGATTCGATTACGGTACCTACTGCATTTTTATCCGGATTGGCTTTTAAGTCAAGCATTTCTGCTTCAAGCAATACTTTTTCCAACAATTCCTCGATGTTCAACCCTTGTTTAGCTGAAATTTCTTGGCACTGGTATTTTCCACCCCAATCTTCCACCAGGATATTCATTTGGGACAATTGTTCGCGAATTTTCTCCGGATTAGCCCCTGCTTTATCGATTTTGTTGATGGCAAAAATCATAGGGACACCCGCAGCTTGGGCGTGGGATATGGCTTCTTTTGTTTGTGGCATCACGTCATCATCGGCCGCCACCAAGATGATAGCAACGTCCGTAACTTGTGCTCCCCTAGCCCTCATGGCGGTAAACGCTTCGTGGCCTGGTGTATCGAGGAAGGTGAGTTTTCGGTTGTCGGACAAGGTCACGGAATAGGCACCGATGTGTTGGGTAATCCCTCCAGCCTCACCACTGGTCACATTGGCGTTTCGAATACGGTCCAGCAAGGATGTTTTACCGTGGTCAACGTGTCCCATAACGGTAACAATAGGGGGTCTTGGCACCAAATCTTCTGGGTCGTCTTCGTGGGTGGCTTCTGCATCTTCTACATCCGCGCTAATAAATTGGGTTTCAAATCCAAATTCGTCCGCTACAATCTGAATCGTTTCTGCATCAAGCCTTTGGTTGATGGAAGCAAAAATACCTAAGGACATGCACGCGGAAATGACTTGCGTTGGCTGTACGTTCATCATATTGGCAAGTTCTGAAACCGTAACAAACTCGGTAAGTTTAAGAATCTTATCTTCTGCCTCGGCCGCTAAAATTTCTTCTTGACGCCGTTGCGCTATATTTTCGCGTTTTAGTTTTCTGTTTTTTGAAGATTTTGATTTCCCTCCTTGACCGGACAAACGTGCTAGGGTATCCTTGATTTCCTTTTGAATGTCCTGTTCTGAAATATCCTTTTTGTCAGTTTTGATTCCCGGCTTATCGACAGTAGTTTTTGTGTTATTGGAAGGCGCCGGGTCTACCTTTTTAATTCTTTTTCGCTTCTTTTTCGCTTCTTCCGAATTATGGGATGGACTAGACGCAGGGGTTTTAGGGCGTTCGACGGGAAGATCTATTTTACCGAGCACAGTTAACCCAGTCAATACTGTTCGTTCCACTTTAATGGTTTCAGGCTGAGACTCTGCGTTAGGCAAGGGGGTTTCCTCTTCAACGGCAGGTGGCATAGGCGCTTCTTCAACAGGTTTAGGGGGCTCAACTTCGGTCTTTTTCTTCGGGTTCAGTTTATCTAAGTCGATTTTGCCTACTACATTAATCGTCGCTTCTGGCGCAAGGACTTTTCGTTTGATTTCCTCTAAATTTATTTCTTCATCCACTTCTGGTTTGGCGGTTGCCTTCTCTTCCTCCTCCTTTCTTGAATCTTTTAAGGATATCGACTCCTTACGTTCTTTGGCAACAATACTTTTTGCCTGCTCTTTAAGTGTTTGATCCGCCGCAAATTCGGCGCGCAATAAATTATAGTGCTCTGGATCAAGCTTGGAGTTGGGGTTGGAATCAATAGCAATTCCTTTCGAAGACAAAAACTCAATTAATGTAGGCAAACCTACATTGAGCTCACTAGCCGCTTTACTTAAACGAATGGGCTTATCTGACATACTTAACAGCTGATTTTTTTAGCATTTATTATTCAAATTCGGCGTTCAAAATTTTGAACACTTCCTCAATGGTTTCTTTTTCTAAATCTGTTCTTTTCACCAATTCTTCAATCGACATATCCAATACTGCTTTCGCGGTATCGCAACCCACGGCTTTTAGCTCATCAATGATCCACCCATCGATTTCATCTACGAATTCTTCTAGGTCTACATCTTCGATATCGGACTCTCCTTCACGGTAGACATCTATTTCATACCCGACCAATTTGCCTGCTAATTTGATGTTGTTCCCTCCACGGCCTATAGCCAGCGAAACTTGGTCTGGTTTTAAATATACCTTAACCCTTTTGTCTTCTTCATTCACCTCGATCGAAGTGATTTTCGCAGGAGATAGGGCTCGTTGAATGAGCAACTGACGGTTGGAGGTAAAATTAATTACGTCAATATTTTCGTTTTTAAGTTCTCGCACAATACCATGTATTCTACTTCCTTTCATTCCTACACAAGCACCTACTGGGTCGATGCGATCGTCGTAAGACTCTACGGCGACTTTAGCTCGTTCTCCGGGTTCTCGAACGATTTTCTTAATTGTGATTAAGCCATCAAACACCTCAGGAACTTCCAACTCAAATAGCCGTTCTAAAAATTCAGGTGCCGTTCTGGAAAGAATGATGACCGGTGTACTATTGCGCATATCGACCTTGGAAACTACAGCCCGAATGGTTTCGCCTTTTTTAAAGAAATCGGCTGGAATTTGTTCGGACTTTGGAAGGATTAACTCATTTTGGTCGTCATCCATCACTAAAATCTCTTTTTTCCATACCTGGTATACTTCTCCTGTGACAATTTCTCCGACTCTTTCCTTGTATTTTTTGTACAAGTGGTCCTTTTCTAATTCGAGGATGCGCGAAATAAGATTTTGTCGAAGGGAAAGGACATTTCGACGGCCAAAATCGGAGAATTTGAATTCTTCGGTAACGGATTCTCCTATTTCAAAATCCGGTTCAATCTTGATAGCGTCAGAATATGCAATCTCCAAATTCGGGTCTTCTACTTCGCCGTCATCCACAATATCTTTATTCAAGAAAATTTGAACGTCGCCTTTATCAATGTTAACAATGACATCGATATGTTCGTCGGTGTTAAATTTTCTTTTCAACATGGCGCGAAATACGTCTTCGAGCACATGTTGCATGGTTTGTTTATCAATGTTTTTAAGTTCTTTGAACTCGGAAAATGATTCTACTAAATCAGCGCTGTTCATTGGTTATTATTTAAAAGATATTATTCGTTTCATTTCTTTAATTTCTGATTTCAATAGGTTAATTTCCTCAGAAATTAGTGTATTCTTGTTTTTATCGTTTTTTACTTTTTTTTCAATTAAAAAGCTGAATCCGTCTGCATTGAATTGGTGCAATATTCCTTCAAGTGATTCACCATTGGACTTCAACACACTAATTTTACGGCCCATGTTTTTAAGAAATTGTTTTTCATGCCGAAGGGGTCTGTCCATTCCTGCCGAAGAAACATTGAGTTCAAAATCTTCCTCTTCGCGGTTGAGGTTGTGTTCCACATTGCGCGAAACGGAAATACAATCTTCAATAGACACCCCGCCTTGCTCCTTGTCCAGTTCAATATTGATGACGTTAGTTGCAGAAATAGAAATGTCCACAATAAATAATCCACGATCCAAGGCATCGATCCTTTCCTGCGCCAATTGAAGTATTATTTTTTTATCCATTTTATTGAAAAAAAGAGGGGACTTTCGTCCCCTCAAACATTTTCCTTATACCACAAAAGTAATACAGTATACGTTATTTTCCAAAAAAAACACCAAATAACTTTATTTTTGTGTTACATGCTTATCGAAATTGGAGATAAAATTATTGCTGCTGACTTGTTTAAGAAGAAGTTTGTCTGTGATTTAGTTGCTTGCAAAGGGGCTTGTTGTGTAGATGGCGATGCGGGCGCGCCACTAACCAAGGAGGAAGTAATCGCCATTTCAGGACATTTAGACGAAATTCGACCTTTTATGAACAAGGAGGGAATAGATGCAGTTTCGGAGTTTGGCGTTTCAACGATTGACCAGGACGGTGAAGCCGTAACCACACTTGTAGAAAACAAGGCCTGCGCATTCGTATTCTATAACGCGTCTAACATGGCTTTTTGTGCGATTGAAGCGGCCTATAGAGCAGGCCGTATTGAGAACCTAAAACCTATTTCTTGTGCATTATATCCCATTCGGGTAAAAAAATTCAATGATTTTATAGCCATTCAATACGATGAGTGGTCGATTTGTAAATCAGCCTGTACACACGGTGAACTTCTTGGAATTCCGGTTTATAAATTTTTAAAACCATCCTTAATTCGCGCATTTGGCGAAGCCTTCTTCCGCGAACTCGAAATCGTGGAACAGGAAGTGAAAAACATCCCTGAGTAAACAAAAAAAAGCCCCAATTCGGGGCTTCTTCGTTTAATGGCTTGCCTCTTCATCCGGTCCCAACGGGACGTTTTGAGGAATAAAGTCTTCTTGCGCTCCTGGTTTAGAATAATCATAAGGCCAACGATGTACAACGGGAAGAGCGCCAGGCCAATTTCCATGCATATGCTCCACGGGGGTTGTCCATTCCAGTGTATTTGAACGCCAAGGATTCTGAGGGGCTTTTGGGCCGCGATAAATGCTGTAAAAGAAATTGAAGAGGAAGATCGCTTGTCCTAACGCGGCAATAATGGCAAAGACAGTAATGATCACATTTAAATCCATAATCATAGCATAAGAATCCGTATCAAATTCACCGTAAACGGTGTAATTATAATAACGTCGTGGCGCACCCGCTAATCCTACAAAGTGCATCGGAAAGAATACACCGTAAGCACCAACAAGTGTAATCCAAAAATGAACGAATCCCATTCGCGTATTCATCATTCTACCGTACATTTTTGGGAACCAGTGGTATACCCCTGCAAACATCCCAAAAACGGCAGACATTCCCATCACGATATGAAAATGAGCTACCACGAAATATGTGTCGTGGATGGCAATATCTAGGGCAGAATCTGCCAGTATAATTCCGGTAACGCCTCCTGTGATAAATGTGGAAACCAAAGCAATAGCGAACATCATCGCAGGCGTAAACACAATAGACCCTTTCCAGAGCGTTGTGATATAGTTGAATACCTTAACTGCAGAAGGAATCGCGATTAATAGGGTGGTGAACACGAAAACACTTCCTAAAAAAGGATTCATCCCCGTAATAAACATGTGATGTCCCCACACAATAAATGACAAAAATCCTATAGCTAATATAGACCCTACCATTGCCTTGTACCCGAAAATAGGTTTGCGTGAATTGGTGGCAATTATTTCGGAGGATAACCCTAAAGCCGGAAGCAAAACGATGTACACTTCGGGGTGACCAAGGAACCAAAATAAATGTTGATAAAGCAAGGGAGATCCCCCATGGTTGGTCAACATTTCCGAACCTACCATAATATCCGAAAGGTAGAAACTGGTGCCCGCGGTTCTGTCCATAATAAGCAATAACGCTGCAGATAGAAGAACAGGGAAAGAAAGTACGCCCAGAATGGCCGTTACAAAAAAGGCCCAAATCGTCAACGGCATACGCAACATAGACATTCCTGCTGTTCTTAAGTTTAAAACCGTTACAATATAATTCAAACTCCCTAATAGGGATCCAGCGATAAATATGGCCATTGAAATGAGCCATAGCGTCATCCCTAAACCAGAGCCTGATTCTGCTTGAGGTAATGCAGACAAAGGAGGATATACAGTCCAACCGGACATGGCCGGACCGTTACCAACAGTTCCCCAATCGCCTGGAATATCCAGACCAAAAATGGATCCATTGGAAACAAACAAGGAGAGAAACATGATTAAGGAAGAAAGGAAAAAGAACCAAAAGGATAGCATATTCAAAAATCCAGAAGCCATATCCCTAGCACCTAGTTGCAATGGAATCAGTAAGTTCGAAAATGTCCCGGACAAACCGCCGGTTAATAAAAAGAACACCATAATCGTTCCGTGTATGGTGACCAGTCCTAGGTACATATTCTCTTTTAGAATTCCTTTTGGGGCCCATTGTTCGCCCAAGAAAAAGGAAAGAAAATCAGAACCCTCACCTGGCCATGCCAATTGAATACGAAATAGAATGGACAGCAACATAGCCACCAAACCCATGAAAACAGCAGTCATCAAGAACTGCTTTGCAATCATTTTGTGGTCTTGGCTAAAAATATACTTGCTTACAAAACTTTCCTCATGATGGTGATGCGCATGGGCATCGTGTGCGTGGGTATCGTGTGAAGAAGCCATTTATAAATTTTTAAAAGTTATTACATCAATTTACTACCTGTTGAATCTGCTTTCTCTTTGGTCGCGGTTGCACTAGGAAGAAAGGTTGCTTTAAAGTTCTTTAAGGCCTTTCCTCTCATCCAAGCGTTATATTCTTTTTCATCAAGCACCACCACCATCATTTTCATTCCGAAATGCGCACCACCACAAATTTTATTACACATCAAAACATAGTTAAAGGTGGGCAGATTCTTCTTTACCCTCATTTCTTTCGTGGTATAGATAGGGGTAAATTTCAAACGGGTTCCATAACCAGGAACCGCATTCATTTGCTGCCTAAAATGAGGAAAGTACGCGGAATGGATGACATCTTTCGAGCGGAAAGTAAACTCGTATGGTTTATTTTTACACAAGTAGAGCGTGTCTTTTTGAATAATATCATTCCATGAGTGGACATCATCTTTCGTGTTGTGGGTAGCCCTCATTTGGTTCAACAATCGAAGCAGGCGCTCCTTTCTGCCCAAGTTGGTTTGAAGTACCTTGAGGGTTGAATCAGTAAGTACCGTATCCCGATTATTTAACAATTTTTGAAGATCCAAAATTCCACCGTCAGCATAACGCATCGCATAAATAGAAGAATCCAAAGTGGCGGCTGTTACAATGCCTAATTCGTTGCTGCCTAAAATGAGTTTATAATCGGTTTTCCCAAGGATATTATCAGTTCCTGCATAACGCGCTGTCCAATTAAACTGTTGGGCATAAAGCTCCACTTTCAAAGCATCTTTATCAGAGGGGGCGGTAATTTCGTTCCAAGTTTGTAAACCTAATATGATGATAACAGCTAAAACTACCGCGGGCACCGAAGTCCACAATAACTCTAATCGGTTGTTGTGCACTAAAAATGTGGCTTTGACTCCCGGTTTTCTTACATATTTAAATGCAAAGAAAAAAAGTAGAAAATTGGTTAGAAAGAAGACAAATAGAATAATAGCAAAATTCAAGTTCAATAACCAATCTGTAGATTCCCCTTCAATTGAGGCGGCCGGGCCACGACCGGTCCACCCGTATTTTAACATAAGCCAAATCAAACCGCCGAACTGAAAAGCGTTAAACACCAGCATCAACCGTGCATTCAGAAAATTATCTCTATCTTGAATATCATGTTCTCCATGTTTTCGCATTTTAGATGCTAATTCATACAAGCGTACCAACTGTGCCAAGGCTACAGCGCCAACGATAACAATCAATAAAATCAACAATCTGCTTTCCATCTTAACTTTTTATTAGTTTAAAATTCATGATGCATACTTTCGTCCAAAAAGGGGTGATTAACAGGCGTTAATGGCGCTTTTGATAAATTTTTTAACAAAATCAAAATAAATACTCCTGCCATGAGCAATGCAAGTCCAATTTCCAGATATCCAATGGTCGCATTTGCCCCCAACGAGCCGCCAGAAACCATAATATATACGTCCAACCAGTGACCGATAAGAATAAGCACACCCACGAAGGTTAAAATCCCCGCATCTCTTTTGGCATCGCGTGACATTAAAATCAACATGGGAAAAGCGAAGTTAATGAAGAACATCCCGAAATAGAGTATCTTAAAGTTTTCGGTTCGCATTACGTAATAGGTAACCTCTTCGCCAATATTCGCATACCAGATAAGCATATACTGAGAAAACCACAAATACGACCACAAGAAAGAAATTGCGAAAATCCATTTACCGATGTCGTGGATATGGGACTCATTCACTTGCGACAAATATCCTTGTTTTTTAAGGTAAATTATGGTCATGACAATCACTACCAGCGCAGAAACCCACATTCCCGCAAAAGTATACCATCCAAAAAGGGTGCTAAACCAATGCACGTCAATGGACATTAACCAATCCCATGCAGAGGTAGAACTAAATACCGCAAAAAACACCAAAAAAGTAGCGCCTTGGCGATAGTTCTTAAAATGTATCTCCGATCCGCCTACAGTATCCTCTTCCAAGGATCTTCTTCTAAAGCCGCGCAAAAACCAAAGATAGACCGCAAAATATACCAAGGTTCTAATCCAAAAGAAAACAAGGTTTAAATATGTTGATTTACCTTGAATAATTTTGTCTGCGGCTACCGTTTCGCTGTCCATCCATGTGTACACATGCGCCCCATGAAGTATGGAGGTCACCAACAATACACCACCGAAAATCGCAATGCCATAAGGGAGGTATAAGGCTACAGATTCTATGATGCGTTTCACCACCACATACCAACCTGCCTCTACGGCGTAATTCAAAGCGAGAAAAAACAATGCTCCTAGTCCAATGGCAAAAAAGAAAAAACCATTAATGATTCCGTTGGTCATTAGACGTGTTAAAAAATGTTCATCGCCTGAGCCACTAATCATTCCAATCACTGCAAAAAAAGCTCCTGCGACAATAAGTCCTAAAGCCCCGTTTCGCGCCTTCGAACTCATTTGAAAGTTATTGTTTTCTTGTATATGCTCCATTACCTATTTTTTTTGTGTGGTTGAATCCGAAACCATTCCCGACTTTGCGTAATCCTTGTATTGAATACTTCTTACATAATGCACCAAGGTCCATATTTCTTTTTTATTCAACAAGGAACGGTGCGCGCCCATCATACCTTTTCCGTAATAAATGGAATAGAACATCTGTCCATTCGACAACTTCATGCGCGCTTCTTCTTTGTAATTTGGCACACCGGAGTAGGCACCCGAAGTAACCATAGGACCATTTCCATCACCTTTCTCGCCATGACAATGTTGGCACATGGAGGCATACAGTTTTTTTCCATCCTCTATCACTTTGTCGTTCAATGGAATTGGGTTTACTACATCGCTAACAGCAAGGTAATATTCATCTTCGGAAGATAAGCGTTCGTTATATACACCATGTGTGTTTTTCATATTTACATTAGCGAAACGATGATAGGGCAACATCATTTTCACATGATTGGAATCGGTTCCATAATAGGGTACAGTAAAAAGGGGTGGTGTAAGCGCCGTCAATTTAACTTTTTTAGCTTCATCAATACGTCCACGCACTTCGCCGTAATCTACATACGCCTCTATGGCGGGAGATCGGTACATGTCGGGCATATACTCAAAACCTGGGCTATTTGGGTCTGAAGTGCAGGATGACATCAACATCAATCCTGTAGCTAACACCGCAAACCAATTTATTAGGAACTTTTTCATCGGTAATCCTTATATTCTTAATCAGTAATTTTTTTCTCTAATTCTTCGAAGCCTGTATCTTTAAGTAATTCATCGATTTTATCCTCGCTCACTTCCTGTTGAGAAAGCCTAATTTCCATTACAAATTTATCGTCTGTAGTCCTTGGGTCTGGATTTTGGGCCCGCATCCCAGGAAGGGTCCGGTTTAAAATTAAGTAAGTAATAGCCATGCCGTGCGCGGCACACAATACGGTAAATTCGAAGGAAATTGGAATAAATGCCAAAATATTTTCAATGTAACTGAAATTAGGCTTGCCACCGATATTCATTTTCCAATCTACCACCATGAAATAACGCATCCCAATAGTAGCTAAAGTTAGACCTGTCAACCCATATAAGAACGCCATAATCCCAAGACGTGTGCCTTTTACCCCAATGATTGGATCGATTCCATGGATGGGGAATGGGCTATACACCTCAGCAATTTTAACGCCGTTAGACACTAGTTTCTTGGCACTCGACTTAAGCACTTCATCGTCGCCATACATTGCGTATATTATCTTTTCTGACATAGTACTAATGATGTTTATGATAATCCGGGGACTCTTTATAGGATTGTCCTGAACCCTTTAAAATTGTTTTCACTTCGTTCAAAGCAAGTACTGGAAAATAGCGCGCGAAGAGTAGGAAAAAGGTAAAGAATAAACCAATGGTTCCGATATACACAGCGATATCAATGTGCGAGGGGTAATGCATGCTCCAGGCGGCAGGAATATAATCTCGGTGAATAGAGGTTACAATAATTACATAGCGCTCAAACCACATTCCTATGTTAACGATGATCGAAATAAAGAAAGTGAACAACAAGCTTCTCCTTAGCTTCCGTATCCACATTAATTGTGGAGAAATAACATTACAGGTCATCATCGACCAATACGCCCACCAGTAAGGCCCCGTGGCACGGTTCAAAAAGGCATAGGCCTCATATTCCACCCCGGAATACCAAGAAATGAAAAGTTCCGTGATGTAGGCGGTACCCACAATGGATCCAGTAACCATGATGACAATGTTCATGTATTCCACATGCTTGGTATGAATATATGCTTCTAGTTTCATGGCTTTTCGCATCACGAGCAAGAGGGTTTGTACCATCGCGAACCCAGAAAACACAGCCCCAGCCACAAAATAAGGGGGAAAAATGGTGGTGTGCCAACCGGGTATCACCGACGTGGCAAAGTCAAAAGATACAATCGAGTGCACAGAGAAAACGAGTGGCGTGGCAAGGCCCGCCAATACCAAAGAAACCAATTCAAAACGGTTCCAATGCTTTGCTTTTCCAGACCAACCAAAGGATAAAATAGAATACATGCGCTTCGCCACAGGTTTTTTCGCGCGATCGCGAATCGTAGCAAAATCTGGAATTAAACCAATATACCAAAAGACCAAGGATACTGATAAATACGTTGAAATAGCAAAAACGTCCCACAACAAGGGAGAATTGAAATTTACCCACAGTGAACCAAAATGGTTAGGCAATGGAAGTACCCAATAACCTACCCATAGTCGTCCCATATGAATAAGCGGAAAGGTTCCTGCCATAAATACGGCAAAAATGGTCATCGCTTCCGCAGAACGGTTAATAGCCATTCTCCATTTCTGACGGAATAATAAAAGTACAGCTGAAATGAGCGTTCCTGCGTGACCAATTCCTACCCACCATACGAAATTGGTGATATCCCATGCCCAACCGATGGTTTTGTTCAAGCCCCATACGCCAATACCGGTCCCCAACAAGTAACAGATTGAACCCACGCCATATAAACCAATAACGAGGGCAATAGTAAATAAGATGTACCACATACGCGGCGCCTTATCCTCAATGGGTTTACATACGTCTTCGGTCACATCATGAAAGGTTTTATGACCTAATATGAGGGGTTCCCTTATTGCTGCTTCTTTTTGCATACTATTTTATTTAAACAATATCTAAATTTTATCCTTCGTTGCGCACTTTTACTTTGTACCAAATATTCGGCTTTACCCCTACTTCTTCTAAGGCTTGATATGCTCTTTTATCCTTCGAACTATGATAAATCTGCGATGAGAAATCATTCCAATCACCCACGGTAATAGCTTGGGTTGGGCAAGCTTCAGAACACGCTGTTTTTAGTTCACCATCTCGCACCGTACGGGTTTCTTTTTTTGCCTCAAGTTTTACACTCTGAATACGCTGCACACAGAAAGAACATTTTTCCATTACCCCTCGAGTACGCACGGTTACATCAGGGTTCAGCACCATTCGACCTAAATCATCTTGTGCAGGATTTACCTCCGTAAATTTCTTGTAGGAAGGATAATTAAACCAATTGAATCGACGCACTTTGTAAGGACAATTGTTCGCACAATATCTTGTACCAATACAACGGTTATAGGTCATCTGGTTCAACCCTTCATTGCTGTGGGTTGTGGCGGCCACAGGACATACGGTCTCACAAGGCGCGTGGTTACAATGGTGGCACATGAGAGGCATGTGGACAACCATTGGATTAACCGAAGCGATTTCAGCCTTTGCATAACTAAATGTGCCGTCTTCTTTTTTCTTTCCAATGGACTCTTCCACCTCAGAGGCATAATATCTATCCAATCGCAGCCAATGCATTTCCCTTCCCCGGCGCACCTCGTCTTTACCCACAACAGGCACATTATTTTCCACTTGGCAAGCTACTAGGCAAGAACCACAACCAATACATGAGGTCAAATCAACGGCCATACCCCAGCGATGCCCTATTTTTTCAACCGGGTGGGCATTCCATAAATCAAACTCAGCAATGGGTGCTTCTTCATGATGGCCATGTTCGTTCAATTTCTGAAGGGTGTGTGCAGGATTGTAGGCTTCTTTCTTTTTGGTTTTATAAACTGACAACGAGGTTTCCCGAACAATGGATTCTCTTCCCATTACCGTGTGGTGAATTTGCGTAGCCGCAATCAAGTATTCGCCCTCCGTTTTAACGATGGTCGCAGGGGACACATAGGACAGCGCGTTATCAACCAAAGGAAGCAGAGAAAAAGCATTGATTCCAATCGGTTTTTTTAGTCCCTTTTCGTCTAAATCGAACCCACCATATTCCTTCGTTTGGAATGCACCTCGACCAATGGCCTCACCGTTTGCACCTCTTCCATAACCCAGTGCAATTCCTACAGTATTCAATGCTTGTCCCGGTTGAGGATACACCGGAAGCGTAATTTCCTTCCCTTGAACTTTAACCATGGCCAAATTCAATCCATGTTCTTGGTCATAGGTTGTTGCAAAACCCAATTTTTCCATTTGAACGGGGTTCATGGTAAGGTAATTATCCCAAGTTACTTTAGAAATTGGATCTGGAAGCTCCTGTAACCAAGGGTTGCTTGACATGGCGCCGTCTCTAATCCCCGTTTTTTGATAAAAAACTACCTCCCAATCCCCTGTTTTGGTTTTGGATTTAATAGATTTGGGCGTATACTTAATTTCAAAGGGCGAGGTGGGTAGCGCCTCACAACTGTTGTGTATTAACATAGAGAAATTAACCCTTCCGGCGCTTATTGTATCATACGCAACAGTGGAATCTTTGCCTCCTCTTTTGGCTCTACCGGCCCATACTAGCAAGGACTCCAGAAGAGAATAAGTATTTCCCAAAGGACGAATAACAGGTTGGGCAACGGCATAATGATTCGCCTTAGGTTGGTAATCGTTCCACCCTTCCAAGGCATGATGATCTGGTATGATATAGGTGGATGCCAATGCGGTTTCATCTGCATATCTCGACGTTGAAACCAACATATTAATACCACTCAAAGCTTTGGATAATTGCTTTCCGTTTGGATGATTGTAAACAGGATTACAGCCTAAGTTTATCAGCACATCAGGACCTTTGCCTTCCAGAACTTGAGAAAAGAATTGGTTAGCCTCGTCCTCCTGGGCACGAAATAATTTCACGTCATTACTTAAATCTATCGTGGTATTATAGGCACCTAATTGCTGGTTAATTGCATTAACAAGAAGCTGTTCTCCAAGGTCATTTGAGCCACACACCACAAGAGATTCTTGCTTTGTTGTTTTGAGGGCCTTAATGGCAGCATCAGCTATTTTTTTTATTTCTGCGGTTAAATTTGCATCACCATTCGATGTCCCCCCTATGCCTCTTAGGATATAATTCAAAACGCCTTCAACTTGAGACGGCTTTATTTGAGCTCTTGCATCCGCATTCGAACCAGTAATGGACATGATTGATTCAAATTGAAAATGGGTGCTCATCCAATTGCCGTCTGGGTTACGTCTTTCACCATACTGTGGTGCGTATTCATTAGAAAGCAACCAAGTGCTTAAAAAATCTGCGCCAAGGCTCACAATGGTCTTTGCCTTACTGAAATCATAAGAAGGGATTCGATCCTCACCGAAATTTAATTTATTTGCTTTTCGGATGGCAGAATACGATATGGTGTCCCACTCAATTAATCTAACCTTGCTGTTTCCGTCTGCTACGTATGTTGTGGCGATAGAATCAATGGCCACACGAATGGATGGGCTTATTATGGTTGGCGATAATATCACAATAGATTTCGCCTTATTCATCGCCTCAATAATATCATGGTCTGCCTTAGCCACAGCAACACTGTTTTTATTGCCCTTAGCGCGCACATCCTTCAAACGCTCGCCATCGTAAAGACTAAGAATAGAGGCTATAATTTGGGGGTTTGTGGCGCCTTTGGTAAACCCAAAATCTTTGTTTCCTTTGATAAATATCGGCCTTGCCTCTCTCGTTTTTACGAGAATGCTAGCATAGGACAATCCATCATAATAGGTAGACGCATACCACGTAGGTAAACCAGGCGTTACATCCTCAGGCTTTACCACATAAGGAACCGCCTTGGTTACTGGAGCCTCACAAGCCACTAATGTTGCTGCAGCCACAGAAAAACCAAGAAACTTTAGAAAGTCTCTTCTCCCTGTTGATGCTTCAGCGAGTTCATCATCCGCCACGAGCGATTCAATCATCGATTGATGCGGAAATTCAAGATCTCTTTGCTTTTGAAAATCAGGGGTTTGCTTCAATTCATCTACCCCTTTCCAGTATTTTTTGGTTATTTCCATGACTAATCTATACGATATAAATTAATAGTGACATTTTGCACACTCCCAGCCTCCTAACTCATTCGCGGTAATCTTTCCGTCATTAGAAAGATACTGTTTGTAAAGTTTAGGGTTCTTTTTGAGTCGTCGGTGAATTTCATCATAATAAGCATTGCTGCGGTCACCAATCACAACTTCTTTTTTGCCATGGCACTCAATACACCACCCCATTGTTAAGGTTGGTTTGGTAAGCGGAATATTACCTTCTATTTTGTTCAACTCCTGTACAGGCTGCACTTTGGCCGTTTCCTTCATTTTCGTCATGTCCCCGTGGCACTGGGTACAGTTAACTTTTCCCACAGCCACATGTTGCGCATGGTTAAAGTACACGTGATCTGGCAGTACATGCACCTTATTCCAAATAATTGGCTTGGTTTTTCCGGTATATGCACCTGACGGAGGGAGATTTGGGTCCCACCCCGCTGCAGCATATATTTTTGCTATTTGTGCCTGTTGTTCTGGTGTTTTACCATTAATCTGTTTGTGGCAATTCATGCAGACATTCACGGTAGGAAGACCCGCCGATTTAGATTTTTCCACAGAGTTGTGGCAGTACTTACAATCAATACCATTAACCCCAGCGTGTTGGCTATGGGGAAAGGCAATGGGTTGAGAAGGCTGGTAGTTCTCCATGATATTTATTCTTCCCAAACTTTGAAAAACGAAGACCAAAGAGGCAATGGTGAGAACAAGGATGGCTATCCCGGTATACAAGCGGTTTTTCCATAGAAAAATCTTGAACTCTTGCCAATAGGTAAGGTTTGATGGAGCAGGTTCCAATGACGTTGCACTTTTCAATTGTCTTCTTACGCCACTTACTGAAAAGATAATCAAGATAAAGAGAACCGCTAAAACCCACCACACCTTACCAATACCCCCTCCTGATTCCTCATTGTTGGATTTCGCCGATGTCGATTTGGCTCCCTTACCGTCCCCTGATTTAGAGGCGGCTGGTGGCGCGTCAGCGTAATCCAAAATTTGATTCACCTGATCAGGTGTAAGGTCAGCAAACAACTGCATCTGCGAACCACCGTATTCTTTAAATATTGCTGCAGCCCTTTTCGATTTCCCACTATTTCGAAGGGCGGCATTATTCTGTACCCACTCAATGATTAGCTCGCCCTCACCGGCATCCGTCCAACGCTTGCGAGCGCCTTTAAGCATTGGTCCCGTACCATTCTTTTCGATTTGGTGACAACTTGAACATTTCGACTTATAAAGTGCCTCTCCCTGAGAAAAAGCTTGGTTGTGGAACAAAAATGTGATGGAAAAAAAGAAAAACGTTGTTATTCCTAGCACATTTAAAACCTTTTGATTTTTAGCTATTTTCATGAAAACTATTTCTAATTTAAACTGAAAAAATAGTGTTATAAAGCACTTTTTTGTGCAAATTTACATCAATTGAAAGGAAATATGACAATCTCATGACATTACCCGACAATTTATAATGATTCTAAATAACCAGCGTATCATCCAATCAAATTGTTAATTTTGCATCGGATATTACTTTTGTATTTTATGAAAATTTTCCTTCTTTCCTGTGTTTTGATTCCGCTCAAATTGTTCTGTCAAATAAGCGTTGAATCCTCCTATGATATTGAATCTACCTTAACGAGAAGCATAGAACAAAACAAAACCCTTATGGGATTTCGAATATTAATTGGTTTTGAATCCGATAAGAAAAGTGCGGATTCTCTTAAGTTACGGTTTTTAACTTCCTATCCTCGAACCGAAGCATACATAACCTATGAACCGCCCAATTTCAAATTAATGGTTGGTGATTTTCGTACGGAAATTGAAGCGAAGTGGTTCGCAAAGCAAATGCCGGCGAAGTTTAACGCCATTCGTGTACAAAATGTACCCATACAGCTACCAAGAATCGATTAAAAATGCCGCCATCCTTGGGCTTGAATTGCATGTTGCGCGCCCGAAGTATCTTGAAGCATGGTGCCAAATCTTGGCTCTTGAAAATACCCAATAGGCGTGAAATTTGGGTTTCCTTGAATCTTCGAATACGCCTCAGGATGGACAGAAAACAGCAACTCGTACTCTTCTCCCCCGTTCATTGCACAAGTTAACGGAGAGAGATTAAAATCAGAAGCCTTGAGCAGGGTTTCCTCATGAAAGGGAAGTTTTTCTTCAAAAATTACGCACCCCAAATCGCTTTTTTCGCACAAATGTAATAGTTCAGATGCAAGCCCGTCAGATATGTCAATCATGCACGAGGGCGTCACATCGAGTTGGCTTAATAACTCGACAACATCTCGGCGCGATGTGGGCATAAGTTGTTTTTTAACCAACACTTCAAATTGTTCTAGCTCAGGTTGGATGTTGGGGTTGGCTAAAAAAACCGACTTTTCTCGCTCCAATATTTGAAGCCCAAGATAGGGTCTGCCTAGGTCTCCGCTCACCATAAGAATGTCAGAGGCTTTGCCGCCATGACGATATGTTATTTTCGATTTTACAACGTGTCCAATAGCCGTTATTGATAGAAAAAGTCCTTTGCCAGAACTGCTGGTATCTCCACCAATCAGATCAAGTTTGAATGTTCTACATCCCTCATAAATCCCTTCGTACAACGCTTCAAGCGCCTCAAGAGGAAATCGGCTTGATACGCCGACACCAACAACAATTTGTTCAGCCGTTCCGTTCATGGCATAGATATCTGATACCGCAGCAGAAACCGCCTTGTATCCTAGTTGCTTGAGGGGAAAATACATTAAATCGAAGTGGATGTTCTCTATAAATAAATCCTTGGAAACAAGCGTAAAGGAATGGTCATCGCGCGCTAAAACCGCACAATCATCGCCAACCGAAAAAATAGTGGTGTCGTGCTCATGCTTGAACGCTTTTGTAAGATGATCAATCAGCCCAAACTCGCCTAACGCTTCAATTGTCATTCCTTTTTTTTCTTGATTCATCGCTCTTTTTCAGGTTATAATTGTGGTGCACATAAAAAATCCTGCTTGAGCAGGATTGAATTTGTTGACCCACTAGGGCTCGAACCTAGACTCTTCTGAACCAAAACCAGACGTGTTGCCAGTTACACCATGGGTCAATTATTGTGCAAATTTAGGAACTTTATTTGATTTTCAAAAAGAGGTCGTTTCAATTTTCTGGCTTCAAGTTTTTACGCTAAACGATATATTCCTATTTTCGCATCGTAATTAAATAAAGAAATAGAATGAATTTTTCGAAATTAAATCTAATAATAGGTTGGAGCATCTTTGCCCTGGCATCTACTGTGTATTTACTCACTATGGAATCTACCGCTAGTTTGTGGGATTGTGGGGAGTACATTACTGCCGCTTACAAGCTTGAAGTAGGTCACCCTCCTGGAGCGCCCCTCTTTATGGTGCTTGGTAGGTTATTCTCCTTTTTTGCCGCACCGGAATCGGTGGCTTTGTGGATCAATGCAGTTTCTGCCCTATCAAGCTCCTTTACGATTCTATTTATGTTTTGGTCTTTGACCTTGTTACTCAAAAAATTGGTGCAGCAAAATGATCAAGAACCAAACCGTTCCGAACAATACATGATTCTCGTCTCCTCTGCAATTGCATCCTTAGCATATACCTTCTCAGATTCATTTTGGTTTTCTGCGGTAGAAGGTGAGGTTTACGCCATGGCATCCCTTTTTACCGCTGTAATCTTTTGGGCAGCTTTGAAATGGGACGAAGAAATGAGATTAGCCAAACAGCAGTCTGTACTTGCCCCCAACCGCTGGATTATCCTAATTTTTTTCATGTTAGGTCTTGCCGTAGGGGTCCATCTACTTGGTATTTTGGTTGTCCCAGCGATTGGCTACATCATTTACTTTAACGTTTCGAGTAAAACATCGATAAAAGGGTTGCTTTTCACAGGAATCATTTCTGTGGTTGCACTTGGATTTATTCAAGAGGGTATTATTCCGGGAACCATAGCTTTGGCAAGTAAATTAGAAGTAAGCTTTAAAAATTCTCTTGGACTTCCGTTTTACAGTGGAACCTTGTTTTTCTTTGTGCTATTAATTTCTTCTTGCGTGTTTGGAATACGTTATGCGCTCAAATCCAAACGAACCATTTTATTTAACATCATCATGGGATTAACCGTTCTTTTGATCGGTTATGGCTCTTTTGCCGTCATTGTAATTCGATCGAATGCCAATACGCCTCTTGATGAAAATGACCCAGAGAATTTAGTAACACTGCATTCATATCTAAAGCGGGAACAATATGGTTCAAATCCAATATTATTTGGACCTTACTGGAATTCTTTCCGTTTAAATGAAACCATAGATGCCAATGGAAGAGCCAACATTACCTCTCATGACGGTTGGGGAGATTTATCCCCTTATTACCTCAGACGGTTTGTGGTCCAAGACGGAGATAATGATATCAAAGCTTTCATTAAAGAGCGTGACGCGCAAGCTTGGGTAAAAAAGAACAGAGGCAACTATACTATTAACGAAAAATACTACGAGAGCAATGCCTCCATCCGAACTGGTGCGGTAGCCGCCTATGAACAGACCACCTTCTTCCCAAGGATGTATGCTGAAACCCCACAACATATTAAAGGTTACAAAAGTTGGAGTGGTTACGACCCTAACGATGGATCAGGGGGAGAGACAGGAAGGGATGGCCAGCGTCTTCCTACGATGGCAGAAAACCTCACTTACTTTTTCAGTTATCAAGTGGATTGGATGTACATTCGATACTTGCTTTGGAATTTCGCAGGAAGACAAAACGACATCCAAGGTAATGGCGATAATTTAAGAGGAAATTGGATCAGTGGAATTGAATTCGTTGATGCGCCAAGAGTTGGCCCATCCGACGCTCAACCTTATTTTACCTCCGAAAACCCAGCACACAATAAATTTTTCCTTATTCCATTTGCCTTAATTATTCTCGGCATTTTTTTCCATTTTTACCGTGCTCCTAAAGATGCGTTTGTACTCCTCTTGGCTTTCCTTTTTACAGGATTAGCAATCCTTATTTACCTAAACCAAAAACCGTTTGAACCAAGAGAACGCGATTACGCCTATTCAGGCTCCTTTTATTTTTTCTGCATGTGGTTGGCATTTGGCGTCTATTCCTTATATTACTTTGTTACCAACCTCAATCGAAAAACCCTTCAAAAGTTGGCATATTTTTTAGGCGGCGGACTATTCCTTGGTTTAATCTCAGGCTATCTGATGCTTTGGATTTTCACCATTCTTATTATTGGTCTGATGCTAGGAATATCATACCTGCTCGGTAAATTCAACCAGGCAAAAACCACTGTTGTCGCCCTTTCTATTGTTGGAATTATCGCCCCAGGACTTATGGCAACACAAGGTTGGGACGACCATGATCGAAGCGGAAAAACCTCCGCGAAAGACCTTGCTTTTAATTATTTGAATTCTTGCAAAAAGAACGGAATTCTTTTCACCAATGGGGATAATGACACCTTCCCGCTTTGGTACCTTCAAGAAGTCGAAGGCAAACGGACCGATGTTCGGGTATGTAATCTTTCCTTAATGGGCACCGATTGGTACACCAATCAAATGAAACTTAAGGCATACGAGTCTGACCCCCTTCCTATTAAATTCAGTGAAGATCAAATCCTTATGTACTCAGGAAATACCGATCAAGTATATTTTATGTCCTTACTTGAATTGGCCTCCCTGGAAGCCTCCGATGAGCTGTTGAAAAAAGTAATTGATCTTCGTTTAAAAACGAATAGAGCGCAGGCATTACAGGCCATAAGTTTTTTCAATGATTCATTAACATCCTTAAAATCTGCATTTACTGCAAAAACCTTGAACGATCAACCTGGATTAAACAAAAATTTATCGCTGTTGATGGCCGCGGACACCAGCAATTTATCCCAAACACTTCTCGATAAATTTCACGGAATAACCTCTATTTTCGATGGTATTGGAAAGGGGGAATTTGAGCTTAATCAGAATGATGCCGAACGCATTCAAAAACTATTAAGTGATTTCGAAAAGCCCTGGTCTACCGTTGATCTTCAAGAAGCCATGCGTTTTGTTCGTAATGAATCAAATCAAATCAAATCAAACGGGAGTTTCATCACTTTTTTCCCTTCCAACTCCTTCAGAATGAAAGTCAATGAAAACAATTTATTGGCGTCGGGGGTGGTTTCGAAAAACCAATTAAATCAATGTGCAAAGGAAATTGTCTTTGCTTTCAAAGAAAACCAAGATCGAACTTTGACCCGAGACGAATTAATGATGATGGAAATTGTAGCCAATAACGAATGGAAACGGGGCATTTACTTTTCGAGTAATAGAGGTTCTACATTTTCTTTAGCGTTACTTTCCTATGGTTGGATAAAACAGGTAGGTATGGCTTATGTGCTTACTCCTTTGAACCCTATGAAAAGTACTACACCCAATTTTTATGACTTAGATGAAATGTATAAAAACGTAATGAAAACCTATCAATATGGGCAAATGGCAAACCCAGATGTCCTCACGGATTATTATGCGAGAAGACACACTTCACAGTTTCGTGCCAATTTTCTGTTGCTAGCAGAGCAATATTATTTAGCTAATGACAAGAAAAAAGCCATAGAAATATTAGACAAATCGCTTGCCGTCATGCCTGCAAATGTCGTTATCGACATGGGAGAAGTACATGGTTGCGACCCCCTAAACATGCTTACTTATAATGCAAAAGACCTGAACTATAGTTACAATGGGCAAGAAATTCCTGCTAAATGCAGCGGTAATCTGAACGAATATGTTCAGCTCTATTTATTATGTTCGGATACGAAAAAAGGCGAAAAATTAGGGTTTACCCTGCTAAACCAATACGAAAGCGTATTGAGATTTTACCAAAACACACCAGCAAAACTTTGTACACGCCTGATCAACACGGAGGAACTTTTCGCTGTAGCCGATGCGCTATTTAAAATGCACAACACCCTCAATGATCCAAAGGTCAATTCAGGTAAATCCCCGCTGGCTGCGCGAATTTGGAAAGACATTAATTTAATTTATAAGACTATATTACCTCGCTTAAATTCAGGATTAATTTCATTAGGTAATGATAATGATGAACCTGTTGCTAGCGGTGCTGGAAAATACGGTCAGCAATATGCCTCCTTGAACCAAAATTTAGCGGCCATAGGACAACACTATAATTATATTAAAAAACCAGCCGTAAGCCAGCCTACCAAAGCGGCACCAGCAAATGGTGC
>Ga0214923_10000842_pt1 | contig 45202 bp, 74 predicted proteins | sample LL1510_MetaG_FD_177993 | JGI IMG/M metagenome (GOLD analysis project Ga0214923, IMG submission 177993) | Freshwater microbial communities from Lake Lanier, Atlanta, Georgia, United States - LL-1510 | ecosystem: Environmental > Aquatic > Freshwater > Lake | place: USA: Georgia | collected... | reverse complement strand
AATTAAAAAAATACTCAATTTCTCTCAATACAAAGTCATTAAATTTGATTCTGAAATTGATCAGTTCAGTATATTAGCAAGAAAGATGAATAAATAAAGATATGCAAGCTATTCAACTTATCAGTAATGACCTTTTTGACAAAATTCGCAGCCGTTTCCAAAATTTAGAAATGGGCGACGAAACAGGAGCAGTCACTATTGACCCCTCTGAAGCACGTTTTTTTGATTTTGATTTTGTACGCGAAGGTGTGGATTTAGGCAGAGTCAGTATCAGCTTAAATGACTTGGGTAGCGTAAAGATATACTACAGCCAAGGTATTACGGAAAATCAAGACGACATGTCTAAAAAAATGTGGTACGCTTTTCTAAAAGAAATGCGTCTTTTTGCCATGCGTAGATTACTTAGATTTGATACACGCGATATAGCAAAGAACAATTTAGACAGAAATGATTTTCAATTTTTGGCCGCAAAAGGATCTAAGGAAGAACCTATGAACATGAACGAATCGCGTTGGAATCATAGAAGCACAAAGAAAACCAGCCGTGCTGTAAAAGGTAAGACAGAAGTTATTGTAAGACATACCGAAGCAATGGACGAAATGTTTCCCGGTGCTCGCAGTATGCCCAAGAAGATTAAGGCAATTTTTATTCAAAATAAAGATGGTGAAAGATTCAAGTATCCATTCATTCATCCAGCTGGTGCTTTTGCTATGGCACAGCATGTAGACCACGGCGGCGCTCCTCACGACCCGGCAGGTAAAGCTATTGTTTATATGAGTGAACAAATTGCTCAGCTACAAGAATTTCAACGCAAACTTGGCCGCAGTACAATGAACCCCGATGCTATGGGTATTTCTGAAAGAGCAAATGCTAAGTTACAAGAGTTAAAAAGACATATTGATATGCTAGGCAAGCGTCATCATTATTTGTCATGGCGCGAATCATTTGATCAACAACCAATGGACGATGGTCCTATCACCGAACTTGATCCGGTTCAAATGGAAGAATACAAAGCTAAATTTACTGAAACAAATTTCAAAGAAGATCTAATTCAATTTTTTCCATTAATACATCGAATTATGGGAGAAATGAACGATGTTGACCTAGACTCGTATGTACAGGAAAGCCATGGAAGTGAAGGTATTCCATTTAATGGCAAAGTAGTCGATACTCATAGTCTAGAAATTGATGGAGTTGATAGACGAGATCATCCTGACTACGCAGATGCGTATTTTTCATATGCAGCTTACTTAGATGGTACACCATTATCCGATGAGGAGTTAGATGCGCTTACCGATAAACACGGCGATATTGTAAATCAAATGGCAAATGATTCTATGTATGAATCACCAAATGAATTTCAACAATTTGAAACTTGGGCAGAAGCAGTCGAACAAGGCAAATTAACTGACGACGAAATTAACGAACTTAAACAGGCAATTGAACAACTACCGAAAGATCCAAACGGGTTACCGCAACTACAATTAACAACAGCACAACAATTTTTTAATGAATTTGGCATCGATGACCCAGATCTAGATAAAAAACTAGATGCCATGGGAGAAGTTGATCCAACTACTAATGCGTTTGAAGTATTTCAAGTTTGGGCAAAAGAAAGTTATCCAGAATTATTAGTATCCTTAGGCATGAGCGGAACTGAAGAACCAGCGGCTGCTGAACCAGCACAACCGCCAGCAGAACCGGCGGCGCCTGCTCCAGAAGAAGTTCCAGCAGCAGAAAATACAGACATGCAGATGCCACCGGGCACCAACAAAGGCAAAGATCCAAAGGCAATTATCGCAGAAGTGGCTAGAATTGTCAAGAGTATGTATAATAGAGATAATCCAAATGTAGGCCCATTTAGAGGTGAAGAAGGCATAGCCATTGATGTAGAAAAACAAGTAAGTGAAAAATTTGGTGATCAAGCAGGCGAACAGGCAAGACATCTGGCTGAAAAGTTTATGGCAAAGTTAACACAAGAATGGCAAGAAAGACACGGCAAGGCAGGTCCAGTTGACGACACTGATGGTCTTGCTAGACTTAAAGAACTTGTAAGCAACATTAAGGCAAAAGTAGAGGGCATTGGCGATCAAGGTCAAGGTGGTCGAGATTTTAATAAAAACATTATGTCCGATGAGAAAAATCCTCAACATAGTCACCAATATGATGTTACAATGAAACACGCAGACAACCCGACAGTTCAACAACGCATGGCTGCTCACGATATCAAACCGGGTATCAAGGGCTATCGTGATCGCGTTGATTTGTTAAAAGATTTAGAAAGAACAGGCAAACTAAAATCCGAAGAAATGACTGATGCTGAAAAAGCTGATCATAAATCCAAAGTACCGGCATTCCTAAGAAAAGAAAAAGGCGGAGACTGGAAAACCAGCACACAAGATTTGGAAAAAGCTAAAGAAAAAAATATTAGCGGCTCCCAAGGATTGGCCGCTCTTAAGGCTCAAACAGGTGTAAGTGAAGAATTTACCGATATTATGAAATTAGCCGGTTTGGCAAAATAAACCAAATATTGGCAACCATCTAGGTTGTAATCATAAATAAAAGTGCGTAACATTATGTTATGCACTTTTTCTTTTTAGTCAGTGGGCTTGAAAGAAATGGCAAACTAAAGGCATATTATTAAGGAGAAACATTATGGCATCTTTAGCAGAAATCCGCGCAAAACTTCAACAAGCATCTCAACAAAACACCGGCAGCGCAGGCGGTGGAGACAACGCAATTTTTCCACATTGGAATATTCAAGAAGGTACTAACGCAACAGTCCGATTCCTTCCGGACGGTGACTCAAACAACACTTTTTTCTGGATCGAGCGAGCAATGATCAAATTGCCTTTCGCTGGAATTAAAGGTGAAACTAACAGCAAACCTACTATAGTACAAGTTCCTTGTATGGAAATGTGGGGCGAGTCTTGCCCAATTCTGACCGAGGTTCGTCCTTGGTTCAAAGATAAGAGCCTGGAAGAAATGGGTCGTAAGTACTGGAAGAAGAAGAGCTACTTGTTCCAAGGGTTTGTAGTTGATAGCAAACTTGCCGAGGACAGGACTCCGGAAAATCCAATTCGCCGATTTGTAATGAGCAGCCAAATTTTTAACATTGTTAAAAATGCTCTTATGGATAATGAAATTGAAGAATTGCCTACCGATTATGTTCGCGGTCTAGATTTCAAGATCGTTAAAACAAGCAAAGGTGGGTATGCTGACTATTCAACTTCCAATTGGGCTCGACGCGAGCGTGCTCTAGGCGAGGCAGAACAAGCGGCAATTCAGCAGTATGGTTTGTTTAATCTTAAGGACTTCTTGCCCAAGAAGCCAGGTGAAGTTGAACTCAAGGTCATCAAGGAAATGTTTGAAGCATCTGTCGATGGCGAAGCATTTGATATGGAACGCTGGGGTCAATACTTTAAGCCTGCTGGCGTATCTGGCTCAACAACTTCCAGTGCTCCTAAGGCCGCAGAAAAGGTAGTGCCGGCAACCGACGACGATGAGCCTCCGTTTGAAACTACTAAATCTACTCCTACTACTAAGAGTGAAGAGCCGCAATCAAATGATGCCAGCAGCCGGGCCGCTGATATCATTGCCATGATTCGCAAGCGTCAACAACAGTAAACACATCTTTGGGCCTCTGTGATTTAGTCATACGCCCAAACTCTCATTCTTTAAGGAAAAGATTATGGCAAAAACAATAAAAATTAATGAAAACTTTACCTTGAGATTTGGATCTCGAGAGGATCAAACAGGTGATACAGTAATGGATTGTACCATTGAGTTTGATAATCCTAAAGATGATTCCGCAGTCATTCATCGGTTGAATACCTGGCTACAAGCCATTGGTAGGAGCGATATTATTGTTGCTCCGAGAGAATCAAAGAAAGGAATCTAATATGGGAAAAGCATTTGATATTTCAAAATTTAGAAAGTCGATTACTAAATCTATTGATGGTTTAGGTATTGGCTTCAATGATCCAACTGACTGGATCAGTACCGGCAATTATGCTCTAAATTATCTTATCAGTGGGGATTTTTTTAAAGGTGTTCCGCTGGGCAAGGTCACTGTGTTTGCTGGAGAAAGTGGTGCTGGCAAGAGTTATATTTGCTCTGGCAATATCATTCGTCACGCACAGGAGCAGGAAATCTTTTGTATCTTAATTGATAGCGAGAATGCGCTCGACGAAGATTGGCTCAAGGCTCTTGGAGTGAATACTGGAGAAGATAAACTTCTTAAACTTAATATGGCAATGATTGATGATGTTGCCAAAACTATCAGTGAGTTTATGAAGGAATACAAGTCAATGCCTGAAGATGAGCGTCCTAAGATTTTATTTGTTATAGATTCATTGGGTATGTTGTTAACTCCGACTGACATCAACCAATTCGAGGCTGGCGAAATGAAAGGTGATTTAGGTCGTAAACCTAAAGCATTGACATCGCTTGTTCGCAACTGTGTTAATATGTTTGGCAGTTATAATGTCGGCTTAGTTTGTACCAATCACACCTACGCAAGCCAAGACATGTTTGATCCGGACGATAAAATCTCCGGAGGACAAGGCTTTATCTACGCTAGTTCTATTGTTGTTGCTATGAAAAAACTCAAACTCAAAGAAGACGAGGATGGTAACAAGGTTAGCGATGTGCTTGGTATTCGTAGCGCCTGTAAGGTTATGAAAACACGGTATGCTAAACCATTTGAAAGCGTACAAGTAAAAATTCCTTATTCCACAGGTATGAGCCCGACTAGCGGACTGGTTGACATGTTCGAGAAAATGGGTGTATTATCTAAAGTAGGTAATAAACTTGCTTATACAAATAAAGAAACCGGAGAAATTGTAGCTGAGTTTCGTAAAAACTGGACTGAAGATAAGTTAATGCTCATTATGAGTCAATGGGACGAATCTTCACTTAATAAGTTAAGTAATAATACTGAAGAGTCTACCGAAACAGAGGAAACATAATGGAAGAAGATCTGATCATCGAAATTTGGGATGTGTTCAAAGAATATATTTCTGATAAAAACAAAGAAGTTGCCGCTAATCATTTTGTTGATATGCTAATTGGCAAAGATGTTGACACAGGTGTATTGAAAGCACTTCAGGGTTACGATTCTTATCTCGACGACGCAATTAAACTTGCGTTAGAAGATGAAATTGAAGAAGACGAAGACTCATACGACGAAGATGGTTGGGATTACGACGAAGACGAGGAGTAATCCATGTCTTGGTATGCTCGAGTCTCGCAGGATATAGCACATCTTCCTGCTTGTTTAGATTTTTATTACAACGAGCTCGATCAAGCAAAGCACGAAGCTAAAATAACAGGTAATGTTGAGCGAGCTTCGGCTGCTTTGCCTGGCATTGTTGAACAAAGATTTAACCAACTTCAAGAAATTGAAGCCATATTAGAATATCTTAACATTGAGTTAAGAAGAATTCGTAGTAAGGCCTTTAAAAAATATTTAGAAAATTATCAACGAGCTCTTAGTAGCAGAGATGTTGAAAAATATGTCGATGGTGAGGCAGATGTTGTTGATATGGAGAAAATTATCAACGAATTTGCCATGTTGCGTAACAAATGGTTAGGTATTATCAAATCTTTAGATATTAAACAGTGGCAACTGAGTAATATTATCAAGTTGAGAACTGCCGGCCTTGAAGATATCACACTTTAATCATGTATATTGAAGATATACTTAAAAATCTTGCTGCCATAGGCGGTGTAAATCGCTTTGACAAAAATGTAGTTGAAAGTTTGAACTTTCAAGTTAACATAATGGGCACAAGTTTTACAGAAAAACAAAGTCTGTTAGCTTTGAAAATTCTAAAAAGGTATCTTCCTCGCATCAGTACTGCCGTAGGTCAAGATTTGACCTCGTATGTGGATAATCCCTTGTATAGGTATCCTGTTCGTAGTTCTGTACCCAGTGCTTACCGTGTCAGCATTGTTAAAAATAGTCAATTTAACAAATGTATCAAGGTCGAGTTTCCCTATGACGAGAGTCTTGTTCAATTTATACGCGAACAAAAGACAAACCTCAAAGGATATCACTATGCCCTATGGGACAAGGAAGAAAAAGCCTGGATTTTTAGCCTTAGTGAAGCAAATATAGGTTTGGTCCTTGAAATTATGACCAAAAAAAATTTTTCCACCGATGAAGAATTTGACAATCTCGCTGCTCAGTATCACAACATTGTAAAAAATGTAGAAAATTACATACCGATGTTGGTCATTGAAGATAATCAACCAAAATTCAAAAATTTACCCTCAATTTTACCCAATACTGAAACTCAAGATTGGACAGAAGCACTTTTCACAGCAAGAAAATATGGAGTCACTGTCTGGGATGATGCCATAGATACTTTTTTAAAGTCAGATAATGTTAATAAATTATTATATGATTTTTTAACCACCGATCCTAGCGAAAATTTTAAGGTCGATAGTGGAAAATTTACATTAAATGACATCGGCTGTATAATAACATATCTCGAGCCTGGACTTTTTTGTATTCCTGGTGGGCACGAAATGGAAAAAACTGTAGAGTGTTATTCGCTGTTACAATCCATGGGTGTAAAAAATGAAGAAATCTCAGTTCTGTTTCGTTTACCCAACGATACTGGTAAAAATTTCAATGATTTTATAAAAAACAATCACCTTAATAATCCAATTAGTGATAAAACTCGCTATATGATAATCAGCACCAAACTTCCAAAAACAGTTTTGGCGGCTCCGCTGAGTGTAAATTCAGTAATTAGCTTTTCAGAATATTTTAGCCACCACACTTTGCGAGATTTTGTGAAAAATTGTCAAAATTTTATTCATTATAGTAAATCAAGCGAATACCAAGAAAGTCGTTATGCCAACTTGTAAAGTTGTTATCAAGGATGAAGTTAATGTCAAGATTGAAAATTTAGATCTTGACATGCGTAAAGCCTTGGTTCGTAAATTTAAGTACGAAGATCCTACTGCTCGCTTTAGACCGGCCTTTAAATTAGGCCGGTGGGATGGTACTGTTTCGTTTTTTGGCCTCGGCGGCACAACCTATTTGTCAATGCTACCGCAGGTTCTAGAAATTTTAGAATCAAAAAATTATGACATCACTGTTGATGACCTACGCCGACCTGTGAACCTCAAATTTGACGAAATTTCTGAGGATTTTTGGGGTGAAAAAACATGGCCAGAGGGTCATCGCTTTGCCGGCGAACTAATTCGATTGCGTGATGATCAAGTTGAAGTTATCAATAAATTTTTAGAAAACCCTCAGTGTATTCAAGAAATTGCCACAGGGTTTGGCAAAACAATTACAACTGCTACTTTGGCGAAAATTTGTGAAAAATATGGTAGAACAATCACTATTGTCCCGAATAAATCTCTTGTCGAACAAACAGAAGAAGACTTTGTTAACTGTGGCCTTGATGTCGGAGTTTACTACGGCGACCGAAAAGATCTTAATAAAACACATACTATCTGTACTTGGCAAAGTCTGAACATTCTTGATAAAAAATCACTGAATTTTGACGAAGAAAATGAAGCAGTAACACTTGCCGAATTGTTAGACGGTGTTAATTGCGTTATGGTCGACGAGGTACATATGGCCAAGGCCGATGTACTCAAAAAACTTTTAACACATAATCTTTGTAATACTCCAATTCGCTGGGGATTAACTGGGACTGTGCCAAAACAAGACCACGAATTTCAAAGTTTGCGAGCAAGTCTAGGCGAAGTCGTACATCGTGTAGCCGCTCATAAATTACAAGAAAAAGGAATTCTAAGTAACTGTCATGTAAAAATTATACAGACAGCAGAATTTAGAGAATTTGCTAGTTATGCCGAAGAATTAAAATTTCTCGTGACAAACCATGACAGAATGTTGTATATTAGTAATGTGATTAGTAAAATAGCGGATACTGGAAATACACTTGTCTTAGTTGATAGAATTGAATGTGGTGAATTTTTAGCAGAGAATTTACAAGACTCAGTATTCATATCAGGAAAAGTAAAAACCAAAGATAGAAAAGAAGAATACGATGAAGTTAAAACTGCTAGCAACAAGATTATTGTGGCGACTTATGGTGTGGCCGCTGTGGGTATTAATATCCCTCGTATTTTTAATTTGGTTATGGTGGAACCCGGAAAGAGCTTTACAAGGGTTATACAAAGTATTGGGCGAGGCATTAGAAAGGCAGACGACAAAGACTTTGTCCAAATCTGGGACTTCACTGCGTCTACAAAGTACGCGAAGAGGCATCTTACAGAGCGTAAGAAATTCTATAAGGAAGCCTGGTACCCGTTTACGATTGAGAAAGTGAAATATCAATAATGCAGATTTTGACCTTAGAAGACCGAACTTTTTTCTTAAATGATCTCCCCGAAGAGATTGATGAGGACATGCGATTTGCTGTTCTTGATAACTCCGATAACAGTAATCCAGATCATTTTTTTATTCCTTTAATCTTTTTAGAAAGTTTTACAGGGCCAGCAGTTGTACTAAAAGTTGGCCCTCACGAAATTACAATGCCACTTGATTGGTGTACCATTGTTGGTGACCCTGAGGGCCCTGATATGGAAGTACTGCCATTAACCAGCCTAAATGACAGGGGATTTAAAACATTTTGCTTTAATCCGCTAAGTAGTTTTAGACCTGAGTTTTTAGATATTGATATTATAGATGTTTATCAAGATGTAAAATGGTATTTTCCTAAAATGAGACCCGGGCAACTTCTTTGTACACCGCTGCATGCCGGAGATAATCCTCAATGTGCTTATTTTGTCAAAGAGGTTAGCCGACAAAGTGAGTTAGTTGACTACAGCAAGTGCTGGTAAGGATTAAATTATGAGTCACGAACAAGATAAATTTAAAAATTCTAAACGCAGGCTCAAAGACGACAATGCTGTTAAGAAGCAGTCTAAAATTTCTAAACAATATAATGTTGCCGGATATGATAGTAAAGTAGATAAACAACCGCATCGTTTTCATAAACATCATGCCATGAATTGTGGTAATCCAAAATGCTTCCTCTGCAGTAATCCTCGCAAGATACATAAAGATAAACTAACACAACAAGAAAAAAGAATATTTCAAGATTTAGATAAAACTACAGATCGGCATAGTAACGGACTACCAATAAAAGATGGCAACACAGAAGACTAAAAAATCTCGAGCATTAGACTTAGGCCGTGTTCTTAAGGCTGTAGATACACGCGACTATGATTTCTATGATCGCCTTAATGAACAAGAATTAAAAGAATTTAGTCCATTTGTACTGTTGAGATTCATTAGTAATGCCAACGGAGATGCTGATATTCAAGAGTGGTTTGTTGAACGAACTAATGAGTTTCTTAATAAGAATCATTGGAATCTAAGTAGCAAACACGAAAAACTTCTATGGCAATTAAGTGCCGCATGTGGACCGGGTATTACGGTATTTCACAAATATCTACCAATCTCTAAAATTCAATTTAATAAATTTGAAAAATTGCTATCTGAACTACATCCAGCATACAAAGAAGAAGATATTAAACTTTTAGCCAGTCTTATGACTGACCAAGAAAAAAGCGAACTGTTAGATTCAATGGGATTTGATCGGGCACAGAGGAAAGAGTACGAGTGATAGAACTTGTGGCACAACCATATCAATGCGTTCATTGTAATAAGAGTTTTATGAAAGAAAAAACTCTTGTTGCTCACATGTGTGAAAGAAAACGTCGTGCTCTACAAGAAACTGAAAAGCGAGTACAGGCCGGTTACATGGCATTTAACAGGTTTTGGCAATTGACGCAAAAATCAAAGAAGCCTAAGACCTATGATGAATTTGCTGACAGCAGTTATTACAACGCCTTTGTAAAGTTTGGCAGTTTTGTTAATAATGTTAATCCACTCTATCCTGATAAGTTTATTGACTATGTAATTAAGAGTGGAGTTAAACTTGATCATTGGTGTCGTGATGAATTATACGACCGTTATCTTTTTGACATTATAAAGATTGAGCCTGTAGAAAGTGCTGTTCAACGAACACTGCAAACTATGATGGAATGGGGTGACGAACATAATGCCGAGTTCTCTCATTATTTCTTATATGCTAGTCTTAACAAAGCAGTGTATGATATCCGCAATGGAATGATCAGTCCTTGGGTTGTTTTAAATACAGTCTCAGGGCAAGACATGGTTAGAAAATTTAACGACGAGCAATTAGAAATTATTTCTCCTGCCTTTGATATACCATATTGGGTTCGAAAATTCAAAGAGTTTCCAGCCGATGTTGTTTTGGTACAAGAAATTTGCCAGGAGGCCGGAATTGATTGACAAAGATAAAATGGTTAAAGAATGGTGCCAAAACCATTCTGTACGAATCATCGATGCCAACAAAAAAGCCTATGTTCATGCGCCGTTGAATGTAAAATATTTTGTTAATCCAAAAGATTATAATGAAATCATTTATGACAATCTTCGGTTTGAAACACAACCTTTATACACTATTGAGATAGCAGAAAACGAACTACAAAAGGTTGCTGAATTTGAATCTCGAGTGTTTAATAATATGCGTATCAACGGGCATTACAATCTTTTTGAACACTTAATGGAACAAAAAGAGCGAGAAAAGTTTTTGAGAGATAATTATCCAGCAGTTAAAAAAGCCTACGAGCACTATAGTTTAATTTTAAAAATGGCAGAAAGTGGTGAAATATGAATTATAAAATTTTAACAAACCGAAACATCAAACATATGGTCAATGATATCTGTAGACAGATAGCCTCTACAGATTTTAGACCTGACTACATTGTAGGAATTACACGAGGGGGTCTAGTTCCTGCGTTAATGTTAAGTCATTATTTTGATGTGCCTATGCATACGGTTAAAATTAGTCTTAGGCACGGCGACGAAAATGACTGCGAAACAAATTGTTGGATGTCCGAAGATGCCTTTGGCTATGATAGCGAAAGTCCGGTAAACATACTAGTAGTTGATAATATTAATGACTCCGGAGCCACGCTAAATTGGTTAGTAAAAGATTGGCAGTCATCATGTTTGCCTAACGATTCTAAATGGCAAGATATCTGGAATAACAATGTACGATTTGCTACACTTTTAAATAACGAAAACAGTGAATTTCAAAATGTTGATTTTAGTTCGCATAACTTCAATCGACTAGAAGATGAATCATGGTTTGTATTTCCATGGGAAGAATGGTGGAAACAATAATGACACAGTTAAAAGGATTGGTGCCTAAAGGGTGGGGCTCAGAATTTATTTGGGCAACCAACGACAAATATTGTGGAAAGTTTATGAACTTTGAAAAAGGTAAAAAGTTCAGCATGCACTTCCACAAAGATAAAGAAGAAACTTGGTATGTACAGTCGGGTAAATTTATCATCCGTTGGATTGATACAAATACCGCAGAGGTCCATGAAAAAGAGGTAATTGATGGCGCAGTATGGCACAATCCTCCCTGTCAGCCACATCAAATTGAATGTCTAGAGGCCGGAACAATTATTGAAGTTAGCACTCCAGACAGCGTAGAAGACAACTATCGTGTTGGTAAAGGTGATAGTCAAAAATGAAAATACTAATTACCGGCTATAAAGGTTTTATTGGTCAAAATATGGTCAATGCTTTGAAGGATGAGCATGAACTAAGTTTTTATGACTGGGGTGATGAGCCTCCAGAGGTGGAAGGGCTTGATTGGTGTATTCACCTTGGTGCTATTACCAGCACCACCGAAACTGATGTAGAAAAAGTTATGAAACAAAACCATGACTTTAGCTGTATCATGCTCATGGCCTGTCAGATTAACAAAGTAAATTTACAGTATGCTAGCAGTGCCAGCGTCTACGGATTAAACAAAGAATTTAAAGAAGATAGCCCCGTTGACCCAAAAACTCCTTATGCTTGGAGCAAGTATCTATTTGATCGACATGTAGAAGCTAACAAGACACATTTTGAAAATATTCGTGTACAGGGATTTAGATATTTTAATGTCTATGGCCCTCACGAGGATCACAAAGGCAATCAAGCTAGCCCTTATCATAAATTTGAAAAACAAGCCAAAGAAACGGGTATTATTAAATTGTTTGAAGGCAGTGAAAATTTTTACAGAGACTTTGTACATGTTGATGAAGTTATTAATATTCATAAGCGATTCTTTGATATTCCTGTAAGTGGAATTTACAATGTAGGTACCGGTCTAGCAACAAGTTTTGAAAATGTAGCGAGAATGATTGCCGACAAATATAATGCTCGTGTTGAATATATCCCAATGCCCGAAAATCTTAAACATCAATATCAAACTTATACTAAGGCAGACATGACTAAAACAGTTAGGACTATACCGTGGTAAGAGTAATGGTTAATGGCACCTTTGATATACTTCACAGAGGTCATTTAGAACTTTTAAATTTTGCTCGGAGTCAAGGAGATCAATTATTAGTTGCTATTGATACCGACCGTAGAGTACAAGAACTTAAAGGCGAGTCAAGACCCATAAACAATCAAGAAGATAGAAAATTATTCTTATATAATCTTCGAGCAGTTGACACCGTCATGTTATTTGACAGCAAAGAAGAACTTGCTGAGATTATGAAAGAATATCAACCCGATGTTTATGTAAAAGGCAGCGACTGGAAAGGCGCAGCAAGCACAGCAGAAAAATATTGTTCTAAGGTAATTTATTATGACAGAGTTGGAAGCTATTCAACTACAAACACCATTCAAAATATTATTAATCGGAGATGATTGCCTCGATATCTATCAATTTGGAACGGTTGATAGAATAAGTCCCGAAGCACCTGTGCCAGTGTTCAAATATTCTCATAAAGAAGAACGCCCCGGCATGGCAAGAAATGTTAAAGTTAACTTAGAAAATCTTGGATGCGATGTGACCTACATATCAGAGGCTACCAGTGTCAAAACACGGTTGATTGATATTCGTAGCAAACAGCATATCGTAAGAATTGATAACGACAATCGTAGTCAACCTACTACTGTTAATCATTTAAATTTTAATAGTTTCCATGCCGTGGTTATCAGCGACTACAACAAAGGTACGTTAACCGAGAGCATGATTATAGACATAGTAAGAATGGCCGGAGCAGAAAAAATTCCGATTTTCATAGATACCAAAAAAACTAATCTTGAACTATTCCAAGGTGCCTGGGTAAAAATAAACGAATCTGAATCACGGCTAATTACCAGCGAGTGTTCTGGATTAATCATTACACAAGGACCTAAAGGAGCCAGTATTCCACATCACAATATTCAATGTCCTGCTCCGAGTGTTGAAGTAGCAGATGTCTGCGGTGCCGGGGATACATTTTTATCTGCGTTTGCTGTTCAATATCTATATACAAAAGATTTAGAAAAAAGTATAATGTTTGCTAATACAGCTGCAAGCATAACTGTACAACATCTCGGATGTTATGCCCCGAGCTACGATGAGATAAGAAATGCCGGATATTGATATTGATTTTGCTGATAGGACCACAGTGCTTGATATTATCAAACACATTCCTGCGACTTTAGAGGATGGAACTAAACATAAGTCTGGAGTTTATTGTCATAGTATTCCTGTGAATCCACTTACAGGTACTGCCAGCATTAACTACAAAGAAGCCGAAGACAGAGGCTATTTTAAGATCGATTTTTTAAATGTTGGCATATATAAAGATGTGCGAGATGAAACTCATCTCAAAACATTAATGGAGACCGAACCGCTATGGGAACTTTTGGAACAGGACGATTTCGTCAACTTACTATTTCACGTCAACGGACATGGTTCAATCTTAAGAGAAATGAAACCAAGGACAATACCCCAACTAGCGGCAGTTTTGGCAATGATTCGCCCCGCGAAACGCTATCTGATTGGGAAAGATTGGACTACGGTGATGAACGAGGTTTGGATAAAACCTGAGGGTGATGAGTACTTCTTTAAGAAAAGTCACGCTACAGCTTACGCTATGGTAGTTGTAGTTCAAATGAATTTAATCTGTGAATCAATTAGCTACGAGTTTTCTTAGGGTTTCTAACTAACTGTATAGATTTTCGTTTAATTCTTTTTTCGGCTATATCGCCTAGATTAACTGTTGGGCCGAATATTACTTCTACGTCTTTACTGTTGAAAGTTTTAATGGAATACCTAAAAGGGAACATCTCTTGTTTCAAAAAAATATTAATTGGAATTTTACGATTACTTTCCCACCACCAGACATCACCCATTTCTAACAGGTATTTTTTTTCGGCTTCAGATCGAACACTGGAAATATCGTATATACTGGCAACATAGTTGTCAAAATTTATTACTATACCTACATACTCTATATCATTAGATTTTATACATGAAACAAATGGGTATAGTTCTTGGAACTTGGCAGGACTCAACATCGTCAAATAAATATGTATTATGAATAATTTACCAGTCTATTTATACCAGAATAATATCGATATTCTATTAGATTCGGATCCTATTACACGAGGAGTCAATCAAGTCATGTATCAGCACGAACTTAAAATTCAAAAGGGATTAAAAAATAAGGTCCGTATACAATTTAAAAACAGTGATCAAAAGCGTATTTCTGTAAGCAATACTCAAACTTTTGTATTTTCAATGTTTGATGCAGTAAGTCAGCGTTTGCTGGTTGAAAAAGAGTTGTCAATCCTCGACGATGGGGTAACCACCAGCACAAGAGGGCTAGCACTATTAACACTTGATGAAAGCGATACACTTGATTTACCTAAGAGCAGTTACCAATTTGTAGTTAAGCAATTAGACAGCGATGGATCTTATATGCCTACCTATGCTAATACCTATTACGGTATAGCAGGAACAATACAACTGTTAAACGATAGTCGTCCTGTACTACAACCTAGTATCGAAGTCGAAGATTTTCAAATTAGCTATAACCCCGATAGTCAACTGTACGAATATAAAACTCGCGCCCTTTGGGCTCATCCGGAATATAACAGTAATAGTGCTTTACATACAGCAGCCTTTTATATGTCAGGATTTAAAGGCACAGTCCTTGTCCAGGCAACTTTAAATAACGAAGCTGACGATCTCAATAAATGGTCAACTGTATCAACTCAAACATACACAGGTTTTACCGGTGTTGACTATATCAATTTTAATGGGGTTTACTCATATATCCAGATTATGGTTATACCAGATAAAGGTCCATTGGATATTGATAACCGCGATAATCAAACCTACCGCGGTACATTTGATAAACTACTATATAGAAGTTAATTGACATTTTTGTCTTTTTAACTTATTATAGTAGAATGAATGAAATACAGGCAGCGTTACTAGCAACACTCCCACCGCGAAGAAAAAACACTTCAGGCGGTTGGATTAGTTTTGATGCTGCTTGTTGTTATCATCGGGGCGAAGGTCGGGACACTCGTCAAAGGGGTGGTGTAATCATAAATGGCGATGCCTGGAACTATCACTGTTTCAATTGCGGATTTAAAGCAGGCTGGTCGCCGGGTAAACTTCTAAGCAAAAACACCAAAGATCTATTTCGTTGGCTAGGTATGCCTGATGAGAAGATTAGCAAACTTGGCTTATATGCTCTAAAGCTCAAAGAAGATCAACCCGCTACATACAAAGAGTTAACATTTGATCTTAAAGAAATAGAACTACCTAAAAATACACATCCAATACAACATTGGATATCAAATACCGAAGATCAAGAAATACTAAAACAACTTACCCCTGTGATAGACTATGTCTTAAAAAGAGGATTTGATCCATTAGATCCTATGTTTATGTGGAGCACAAGCCCGGGGTATACTGATCGTGTAGTCATTCCATTTTATCAAAACGATGTGATTGTAGGATTTACTGGTCGAAAAATTACCCCAGGAAAACCTAAGTATCTTACAGACAGTCAAAGCGGCTATGTGTTTAATATCGATCGTCAAACATACGAGCGCAAATATGTTATAGTCGTCGAAGGACAATTTGATGCGTTAGCGGTTGATGGTGTAGCAATTATGACCAACGAACCCAACGATGTTCAAATTGCTAGAATAAATGCCTTAGGTAAAAAAGTTATCTGCGTACCGGATAGAGATCGCCCGGGAGCAAAAATGATAGACCACGCTGTTAAGAACGGTTGGTCTGTAAGTTTACCCGAGTGGGGCGAAGGCATTAAGGATGTAGCCGATGCCCGTATAAAATTTGGACAACTTTATACCCTGTTCACGATACTACACTACTGTGAAGACAACAAGATAAAAATGCAACTCCTTGCTAAGAAATTAGAGAATCTCAATGAATAAACCGAATTATAGTTACGATATACAAAAACTTTATCTTGAAATGTTTCTATCTGATGCTGAAACATTTGTACGCTGCCAAAGCATTTTTGATCCAAAGAATTTTGATCAGAAACTACAAGATACTGCTGAGTTCATAACCAAGTATGTTGATCAGTATAAGGTTATGCCCGAACAATCTATTGTGAATGCCAGTTGTAAGGTGGATCTGAATCCAGCACAATTGCCCAAAGAAAACTACGAATGGCTGCTCAATGAATTTGAGCAATTCAGCAGACACAAAGGACTTGAGCGAGCGATTCTAAAGTCCGCAGATCTGCTCGAAGAGGGTGATTATGGCCCTGTGGAAAAGATGATTAAAGAGGCCACTCAGATTAGTCTACAAAAAGACATGGGCACAGACTACTGGAAAGATCCTCGTGCTCGTTTGATGAAACTTAAAGATAACAACGGACAAATTAGCACAGGTTGGCCCAGTGTTGATAAGAAATTGTATGGCGGCTTTAAGCGTGGTGAGTTAGATATTTGGTGTGCTGGATCAGGCGGCGGTAAGTCGCTATTCTTAGCAAACTTGGGCGTAAACTTTGCTCAACAAGGGTTGAATGTAATCTACTTTACATTTGAACTTTCGGAAGAGTTAGTGGGTATGCGTATCGACAGTATGGTAACTGGAGTTACTACACGCGACATCTTTAAACAGTTAGATGATGTAGAAATGAAGGTTAAAATGCTGGGCAAGCGAGCAGGAGGAATCCAGATAAAATACATGCCTTCTGGCAAGAATTGTAACGATTTAAGGTCGTTTTTGAAGGAATATCAGGTCAAAACAGGTCTAAAACCTGACATTTTATTAGTCGACTACTTAGACCTTATGATGCCTCTATCTGTCAAGGTTTCGCCAAGTGATCTGTTTGTTAAGGACAAATATGTGTCTGAAGAACTTAGAAATTTAGCTATGGAAACAGGCTGTATTGTAGTAACAGCCAGCCAGTTGAATCGTAGCGCAGTAGAAGAAATTGAATTTGATCATAGTCATATCTCAGGCGGGCTGAGTAAGATTCAGACAGCAGATAATGTGATTGGTATTTTTACAAGTCGTGCTATGAAAGAGCGCGGCCGTTATCAAATACAGTTTATGAAAACTCGTAGCAGTTCGGGTGTTGGACAAAAAGTTGATCTCGAGTTTAATGTCGATACACTAAAGATTACAGACCTCGGTGATGATGCTGACCCGCAACCTAGCCTGAGTCAAGGTGGCGGCGGAAGGCCAAATCCCACATCGGGCAGTATCTACGGAGGACTAAAACGCACTAGTACAGTTAGTACAACCACCGATCCCGAAACAGGAGAAATTAGAGAAGTTGATCCTACTAAAGGGATTAGTGTAGGTAAACCAAAAGCGGATACTGTGCCTAGTATTAGAAAATTCTTAAATTCAATGCCTAACCTAAATCCTGAAAAGGATTAAAACCAAGCATCAATAGTATTGCGGGCCGATGCTTCGATAGTTTTAGTCCAGCTATCTTGACTCGATGTATCAAATACCAAGTCTACTGTAGAAGTGGTTGTTTCCCATTTATGAACAACATTATCGCCACCATTAATCTGTTCAGCTAACATTCCCGGTTCCCACGCCCAAAATCCAGCACAGGCTTTGTATTTTTCAGGTCCTTCGTTGGCAGCAATAGCTGTTAGCACACTGACGTCGCCCGTGATAGCTAGATCATCTGTTAGGCGTTGGCTACTCATACCCATCCAGTCTGTAGTATGTATAACTTGAATTTTATCGTTTTTTAAATTGCCGCCGTGATAAACTGGAACATTGGTTTCACCATAAAGACCCATACCGGCCATAATGCTATCAAGCTGTAAATCAGGATATGGATTGTTTATCTGTAGACCGTAGGTAGTTTTATTATTATGTTGACAAATTAAAATAACACTATTACTTAAATTATCTCGCGGGTTGGTAGGATTAGCAGCAATTAAATAACCTTGATATGATAGCATAGTAACCATATTTAATCGAATAAATACCAAACTATGCATTTTGTTGAGTTCACAGACCCTGTTAAACATAATAAAGTTCTTAACCCAAAACTCTGGGTAGAAGGCAAGCTCAAGGCCGAGGTAAGATCAGCTCTACTTAAGATTGCCGAAGATTTTCGTGATTTTATCGATGTACCATTTGAGGTTGTTGATGTTATCATAGCAGGTGGCAATGCCAATTATAATTACACAGACCATAGCGATATTGATCTTCATCTTGTAGCTGATTTTGACAGTGTTGATTGTGATAGAGAAGCAGCAGAATTGTTTGACAGTAAAAGATTATTGTATAAGGAAAAATACAATGTCACCATTCATAACATTCCAGTAGAAGTCTATGTTGAAGATGAACAACATCCTGCTGTTAGTAGCAGTTACAGTCTTGTTAGCGACCAATGGGTTAGGCCGCCCAATCCTGAATTTCCAGAATACGATACTCAACAACTTGATAAAATGGTAGAAGTTTGGCGGCAGGTAATTAACCACGCCACTCGAACTGGTGATTTACAAACCTGTAGAAATGCGTTAAAATTGTTAAGATCATATAGAAAACTTGGACTTAAAACCAAAGAAGGTGAATACAGTATTCCTAATTTGGTATATAAGAGTCTAAGGAACGATGATACAATTCGAAGTATACAAACTTTAATTGATAAACTACATGACCAACATTTAAGCGTGAGATAATGCCAACAATTTATATAGACATGGACGGCGTAGTTGCCGACTGGGACAGTGCTGCTCGAGCAGTAATAGGTGACAGAGTTAAAGACCTAAACAACCGTTGGCCAGACGAAGACTGGCAGCAAATTAAGACGATTGAGCATTTTTATAGAGATCTACCGAAGATGCCTCGGGCAGATGATCTAATGCTTATCGCCAAGGCATTTAGAGATAACCTAGGTTGGAATTTAAAAATGCTAACCGCAATTCCTAGAGAAAATGATATGCCCAATGCTTTCCATGATAAGATTAAGTGGATGGGCCAATACTATCCCGGTATTGATGTTATATTTGGACCGTATAGTAAAGACAAGCAAAGACATTGCCAGCCCGGCGATATCTTAGTTGACGATCGCAAAAGCAATATTGAAGAATGGGAAAATGCTGGCGGCACCGTTGTTAGAGTAACTGCTGATTATGACAAGGCAATCTCGGATCTAGAAGATATCTATAATAGACTGGCTACTAGAATCAATATTGATAGTTTACTGTATCTTGATTGATACGGAGTACAGAGGCTCCGTTCTTTAAATGAAAAGATCGAGCCATGTCTGTTAACGGACTTAGTGTTACAAGATTTTAAGGACGCTCAACAGTAGGAGCTTGAACTCCTACTCGAACAGCATTGTAGGTTACATACCTACCATAGTTTGTAAGTATTGTCTGAAAACTTTCGTGATCGGTACTGCCACCGGCCTGTTCGGGAATAGGTATAGGTCTTGTCAGCAACAATTCATCATTGCGATAAAAATTAACTGTGGCCACATTATCTTGAACTGACACAATTTCGGTTCGTAGAACACCCGGTAATGTAGGTTCATTCATTACATCAAATATATTAAGGCCTTCGGGTATTCTTTTTAGTGTCATTTTGGCAGTCTCAACAGCTTATCATATTTCTCAAAATATTTAACCAGTTCTTCACCTAAAACTTCCTTTGGGTCTATACTGGTCTTCTTCAGTGAAGTTCTAATATTATGTAAATTTTTAAAACCTAATACTTCGTCGTGGTCTTCGGCCAAGGTGTTTTCTATATTTTCAAAGTCGTGGGCAAAATGTGGAACTCCTAGGAAATCATAAATGCCGTTAACGGTTTCCTGAGGATTACCGCATAGGTCGTCATATTTGACCAAATGAATGTGTTGAGGATAAAGTGTTAGACCGTTGTTAAATGCTTCCCAGGTCTGTCTTGTAGCCACATCCCAGATTAACATGGCACGATTTTTTACAGTCAACGGTTTATTGTTTTTCTTTAATTCTTGATCAACAGCATTTTTAGGATCTCGTTTAATCAACTCCATAAAGCTGGCAATAATTTCAGGCAAGGGTCTATAAAGACAAATTACTCGCGGATCCATGTCAAAATCTTTTTTAATTTGACCAATGTTAGTAGGCCATCCTTTGTGATTGTCAATTATGTATTTTTTGTCTACATCTTTGTAGTAGGTCCTAAAAGCATCTTGTAGAAAATTTACAGTTTTTTGTCTATGATCAAAGGTCCACCGTTGGGACATCATACCAATATGATATTCTATGCCCATCATGATATCCATTAAAGGACTTGTAGGACTTACATAAAAATCTGGATTTTGATTGATAATACTGCCGAGCACCGTGCCACCAGATCTGACCAGACCGCTTAGATAAAATAGTCGTTCCATGGAAGTACTTAGCCTTAGTATTAAGGCCTATCTTGATTTCTTGGATATGTTATCCGTGATTGTCTTCTAGGGCCTGATCTGCCTGAATATTTTCCATGATAAAACTTTGGAATCCAGTCTCGGGACTGTATCTTCCTAGTGGTAATCTAAGATTGTACCTTAGTGTACGATCAGAAACAATATTAAAAATATCCGGAACCATTGTTAAATGGCTAAAATTATCATCAAGCATTAACTCTCGATAAAGCTGTTCTTGATAATTTGTAACCAAATCGTCAACGGTTGACACAATTATTTGTTCTATATGATTCTCGTGATTCCGTGCCATTTCGGCACTGGCAAAGATATGAGCTGTGCCAATAATTTCCATGCCCACAGTTACATTAAACTGCGAGATCTGTATAAATGCTTCAGGAACTAATATATTTTTAATTCTTAATGGACCACTTAGAGCCATAGATATATTCCTTTTTTTAAAATGGATAGATCCCGTTGGCCAAGTACCCACCGCTGCCAACATTGGCCCACATATAGTTAGTGTTCCAACGACTGCCACCGTAACTGGACCCAAAATCAAAACTACACTGTGTTCCTTTAAAGTAGGTATTATAGTCATAAAGATACAGAGTTGAGCCGCAATACCAACCACCTATTTGAGTGGCCATGGCAGCAGACACAAGATTTTGCCTGTTGCGGCCACCTAAACGACTGCCTGTAATGGCGCTTTCATACCTGACGCTGCTAAATGTAGGGCCGCCCCCGATGTAGATATCAGCGACATAATAGGCACCTACATACATGGTGCCGTTGACATCTTTCCGAATACCATGACTGTAGTACCAGGTATTCATGTAATTATAGTACCAGTTGGTCCAAGGATTTTGGAAATCATATCTACCCCAATATCCATACTGCCGTTGACACACAAGAGCTTCTGTGGTAAAATGTCCAAAATAGTACCAGCAGCCACTGATATACATGGTTTGGCTAATGGTATGAAGCCGTTCTTGTCCGGGCTCGCCTATACTGCCGTTAGGCAGTCCTTGCCCGTAGTAGTAGCCTGCGTAATTCCTGCCTGAGCTCATGACCATTTTGCAGGCTGTCCAATATGGACTGGCATACTGATATGAACTGCCATTGTTGTACCAGAAATACAGTCCGCGATAGTCGGTTAAACCGCTCATATAGTAGTAGTAATAGACACCGCTGTAGGTGTTACCAAACACCATGGAATAATCAGAACTGGAGTAGCTGTAGCCGGTTAGCTCTACACGATAGTAGAGGCCGCGCATGTTGTCCATGTCAATAGGACCGCTGGTAGGATTCCAGCCATAATTTATGCTATTTTGCCTATAATATCTGCCCAGATCATAGTAATATTCTTGCGATAGGCCTCCACCGGCGCCGTAGGCAATTTCAAACATGCTGATCGGAGTATTAAATTTTACAGTCATGGCGTGCGTCTAGATTAGGCCTCAGTCCAGTTGGCAAATTCCGGCAGCTCTTTTAGGCTGCGATACAGACTAGGCAAAGGTGCCACACCCTGCTCATAGGCAGCATGTACCATAAATTGATGCAGACTCATCTGTCCTGGATTATGATACACACTCTGCATAGGGTTAGCACCCGTGATATCTGGTTCCTCGGGCGGTTCAGTTAGACTGCGAGCTGCAGTATCCGCTTCGGCATAGATTCTAACATGTCCACGCCAGCCAAACATTTTACCCCCAGTGACTTCTTCTATACGAGCATAGGCCATGTCAGCGACCAGACCTTTGTATTCAAATCTTCCTACCAGTGCCATAAGTTGTTATTTCCTTTGTTTTAAGTATTTAGCGGAGCAGGAGCCAGGCCCTAAGATCTCGCGGCGCGGAGCGCAAAAAATCAGTAAAGATTTTCGCCAACCTTAATCTACCTACTTAATTGTAAACAATCAAGCAAACACTGTCCATGGTACCAGTCAACGCTCGTAGGTCTCTAACTTCTGTCTTACGGTCACCACATCGCTCCCGTAGTCGCTCAATGTTGACTAGGTCCGGGTTGATATCTTCTATGACCAATAACCCGCCTGCCCTAACTCGGGGTAGATAAATCTCCAGTGTCTGCGTCATATGCCGTTCTGTGTGTGCTGCATCTTCAATGATGATGTCAAAATTGCCCAGCTTTTCATAGAACAGTGGACTGTAAGCATCAGCCAAATAGTTGTGAATATTATCAAACGCACCTTCTAGCAATTCGGGTATAAACTGCCTAGCACCCGAATTATCGTGACAGTCTACACCTATGATTTTTGCCGAATCAAACCAACGAGCCCAGACACAGAGACTGCCCCCGTGTGCACTGCCAATTTCCAGTAATTCTAGCCCAGCCTGTGACCGATATGGTGCTAGTAGATCTTCATAGACCAGACTGTAGTACTGATGACGTCGCTGTTTGTCCGTCCATAATCCTGCCCAATATGCTTGTCCTTCACGATCCAAATCCACAAACTTTTCCATGTCCAATTCCTAAATAGTAGCATATTTACAACAGCCCAGTTGACAAAACCCGTCGTTTAGGTTATACTATACACATACAAACTGAGTAGATCGGAGTAAAAAATGGCCCTGTGTTATCGTTGTAGAAGTCATATTCCAGATTTTGCTAGCCAATGTCCAGAGTGTACTACGCCCGTGGGCCTTTATGGCACGGATCCTGCACAGCCTGATACTGCTGACGAACAGTTGGCGCTTAGAGCTGTGGCTCTACTGCTGATTCTAGTAGGTTTGGTCTACTGGTTTTGGTAGATGAAGCATCGTAGGCAGGATCTAGCTGGAGAAATAGCCAACCGTAGAGAAATCATACGGACACATAGAAATCAGCTGGTCAGGAGAGATCTGGGTCGAATGCTCAGACACGCCGATGCTCTGTGGGCGGCTTTGGATCGAGAACTGGTTGTCAGTAGGCGATTGGGCCATTATACAGCTAGATACTCTAGCATAGAGCAGGACCTAGAACAACAGCTACGCAGTATTGGTAGATATTTGGTCTACGCACATCTGCGCTTTGACTGATAGAAAACCTAGGGCCCGAGGCCTATGCATGCACAGAATTTTTGCTGTGCAATAAAAAGCAGGTCGGGAGATCTAGATCCGCCGGTTTTTAATCTAAGTCGAGGTTTTTTAGGTGGGGTTTTTGAGAAAAAATGGAAGAACTTTTGGCAAGCGGTTGGCTAGCAAGCTCGCAGGCGCTAGCTGTGTAGACCAGGGCACCCCCAGCCTGCCTCTACTGACCACCCCACCTGATCAGGAACAAGATTCTGTCAGGATCACGGAGAAAGCTCACTGAACACAGATCAGTCTGATGTAGACTCCACATTGACCAGACCCAGCGTTGATAGTGTGGGCCTACCTGGCACTCCAACCACTGCTCTACCCTGTAGACAGTGTCCATCCAGTCCTGCTGTAGAGTCTGCGTGTAGACTACAGGCCAGGGCACTACAGCCCTGTAGGGTAGCTCAATTGGGTAGTCATTGAGTGCTCGCATGCCAATATTTAAGCCAAAAAAAAGCCCTACATCTGCGTAGGGCCCAACCCCAGACTACCACCCAAATGCTTTAGTCCATGCGCGATCCTGCGTAGGCTGCTACACCCAGACGCTCCTTGAGCACACGGGCCGCGGCTTCAGCGCCTACTTCCTTGGCAGTGATAGCCTGAGTGTAGGAACCCGAGGGATTCCAGAGCTGAAGTCCGCCACCGTAGGCCTTGCGGAAGCCCGACTTGAGCAGAGCACGACCCAACTTAGTCGATCCCTTTTCGTAGACCGTTACCCAGGCAAAACCGCAGGCATCGCGGTCACCGTGCTGGGCCAGGAAATCAGCAGTGGCACGAGCGGCAGCTTCGCGGGCTTCCAAAACAACAATTTCGACTTGATCCATCTTAGGCTCCATAAGTGCGTTGAACATGTGTGTATTATATGGTAAAACCAATGCCCTGTCAACCTCTAGGGTTATTGCGCCTGTTGTAAAAATACAACACTAGAGCTAGACAGCTGACTAGGAAGTGTAGTAGAGTTATCTTAGACATCAAAACCTTCTTCCTGAAGTTCCTGTATGGCTTCGTTGAATGCGTTCTCAAAGTCCCAGACTTGGTTGGCTCGTTGTAGATCCTTCTTTCTGCGTCTTAGAGCTGTACCCTTTTGATAGACTCGCCAACGGTGTTCTTCGCAGTAACTTCGGCCGGCGAGGGCTGCATGATCACAGTATTCGCCCTCGCCAATCCATTGGCACTTACTGGCTTGTTCCATCTTGATTCTCCCGGGCCTGGTGGACCTTTAGGGCCTGTTCCAGACGCTGTTTTAGCCGTTCCATACTGGCTATGACTTCTTCTCTTGTTTCGACACGAGCAATGTGTTCTGCGGCCCAGAACAGGCCCAACACACACCAAAACTCTAACCGATCCCACCGGCACTCCAGGCTGTTGCTGAGCAACCAACCCAGAGTGCTGTAGACTGCTATACGGGCTAGCAACATCACCCGCGCTTCATACAGGTCGTCTGTGCCATAGCTTCCCAGTTCTTAGGAAAGGCCCGGCGGAGGTCCGCAATCTTAAGAACCATACGCAGGCTGAGCTCGCGCAAGCGGTCCTTGTTCTCGGCAATGTAGTCCAGAAGCAGACCCTTGGTCACATCTTCAAACTCATAGCGGTCCAGCATACCACGCTCCACAATATTGCGGATCCAGAGCATCTTCTCACGCTGGGTGTCCATCTCCAGGTCCATGTAGTGGCAACGGCTTTCCAGAGCATCAAGGTGACTGCGGAGCTTCTTGGAGCGAACATGCTCGAACTTGATGTTGGTAATGAACACGGCAGCACCCTTGAACTCAAAACGGTCAGGAATGCCTTCTGAGCGCAGAATGCGGCTGTCGGTGTTCCAAGAGATGTAACGCTTGCTACCTGAGTCCAAGGCACCCTTAAGGATGTTCAGGCTCAGCTCGTCCTGAAGGATGTCATCGCAGTCGTCAAAGACCAAAACGTGTTTGGCATCCGAGAACTCGTAGAGCTTCTTGTACAGACCGATGGAGCTCATGGCACCCTTGACCACTTCGAACTTGGGCTTACGCTCGCCCAGGGTATCAAAGATACCGTCCTTGACAAGTACTGCCTCCACATTGTGGCTCTTGCCCACACCAGGAGGGCCGCTGACAATCATAGCACGGACATCGCCACGCTTGACAGCCTTGGTCATCTCAGTGAGTATCTCAAAACGCTCGTTCAGGCGCTCCAGGATCTCGGTGTCCGTTTGCTTGGCAACGACACTCTCACGGGCCGCAATGGCATCCGTATCGAACTCAATGATGTTGCTCTTAATTTCAACCTTGGAAGGCTTGCGAGCGGCAGAGGTACGAGGCATGTTAAAGGCTCCTAATTAATGTTGAAGTGTGTATTATACAGTTATTTACGGAACTGGTCAAGTACTGAACGAGCCATTTCCGTGTCGCTGGTCTGATCAAAGATGCTGGCCAGCATGAGCTCCAGAACCAGCTGGGCCTGGGTCCGCTCCTTTGCGGGCAGGCTTTTCAGGAAGGCCGTGACCTGATCTCGTCCATCCAATTGCCAAAGGATGTCTGCGTAGAACATCTGCTGAGGGCTAAGGTTCTCGATAGTGATAGTCATTTCAGATGTCTCTTTTGATCATCCACAAACCGACCTGTGCCAGACAACCGCCAGTGAACGCAAGACCAAACAGGATAGACCAATCGACCCAGGTTGCTTCTGGGGGGAACTCTGTAACAGCACCTGCGATTCCAGACAGGACCAACAGTCCAATGAAGAACATAGCAAATCCAAGTTTCTCTTTCATGTCAGCTCCTTAGTGTCTATGTGTGTATTATATGATCAAAAAGAAGCCCGGTCAACCGTAGGGTTATTGAACAGATCGTTGTCGTCTAAAAGCAACACCTCGGCGCTCCGGCCAAAGACCTGAACAGGCCGGTCCAACTTGACTGTGTGCTGGACCGTGCCGCCGTAGCGAACACGGCTTTCAGTGACGGTGCCCGAGACAGTGTAGGCGCCAAGGTAGACGCCGGCAACTCGTTGTCCTTCCTTGTTCCACATATCAGTACCACTCCTTGTGATCACGAATGTCTTGATAGTCTTCCATCATTGCTCCTTACCAGGCCAGCTCTTTGGCCGGGTAGGTGATCTTGCCTTCGTACTCCAGCTGACTCTTTTCGAACTCAGTGAGGTAGTCGTTGGCAACCACTTCCCAGCCGATGATGTGCTCACGGAAGTATTCGTTGTCGCTCTCGATCTGCGAACGCAGGGCCATGACAACCTCAGTGATACGGTTGAAGTCGCGGAACTTCTTGATGACGAAGTCGTTGCCGCCCTTGGCCTTCCAGTGGGGCTGGTCAGCGTCACCGTAGTTCTCGTGGACTTGGGTGGAAATAAGAAGTTTGGCCATTTGTTGCTCCTTGCGTTTCAGTATGTTCGTAGTATACGATCTTTTGGAAACCCTGTCAACCGAAGGGTTATTGGTCTGCGTAGTCCTCATTGAGGAAAACGTCACCCATGTCATAGTCCGCATATTCCTGCTCAAGCACCTCAGCAAAGGCCGTGTCCACCCAGTCCATAGGAACATCGTACTTGACTGCTATCTGCTCCAGCGTGAGTTCTGCACGGTATATCTCGTTCTGTAGCTCTACCATTACGTCTTTCAATCTTGCCATTTTGTGCTCCTTGTGTTTCAGTGTGTTCGTAGTATAGCAAGAATCTATATCCCAGTCAACCGTAGGGTCTTTGGCTGGAGTGCCGGCTGGTGTTGTATTTTTACAACACCTTAGTAGGGATCGCGCCCGTAGAGATCCTGTTGTATTTCTGCCACATGCTTACAGGAGCCGCGAAACTTGAAGCCCGGGCAGGTACAGGACCATCCTCGCCAGCCCTGCTCCCGGTCCTGCGTGATGTAATACTTCTCACCCTTAGAACCTTCGCGCACAATCACATCTGGATCAGGCTGTGCGGGCTGATCATCCTCTAGTTCCACAAAGGTCCTTCCACGGGTATCAATGCTCAAGGGGTTCTTGAACTTCTTTAGAGTCTTAGACCCCGAGGGCACATAGGCAATCATCTTGCTCATCGAGTCGTCGAGCACATAGACATGATTGGGCGTGGGCACCGACCACTCTGTGGTTTCGAGCATGATCTTCATTCAATCTCCACTGTCAATTTGATAACTGTCACCACATAGGTCACAGGTGTATTCTGTCAAACAACGGCCCACTGAGCGACTACGATAACGATGAACACAGGGCTCTCCGTTGGAGTTTAGGCGCACCCGTCCGGTAGGACGACCGTACATATACTGACCGCCGCAGTTGGTGCAGGGCACGGTGTCTGAAGCAGCATCATAGCCCGCCACGAGATGGCGAGTATAATAGTTTCCCCCTGCAGGCACTCGCCCCGTGCCCCCACATACTGGGCAAGTTCCGTGAGTCATTTCAACATCTCCATAAAACGGTTTTGAAGCGCATGGATTTCGTCATGCTCCATGTAGAAGTCAGTCTTAGGATCCCAGTAGCGACCCGCTTTAGGATCGTAGTAGAGAACCTGGAGGTTTGGGAAGATAAAAGGACCTTCAAGTCCGGGACGCGGGCCATAGCCCTTAAGCAGTTCTTCCGTACGACCTAAAACTCGGTATCCCATCGCTCTCTCCTTAGTGTTCGTGTATTATAGCACCTTTGGATAACCCTGTCAACCGATGGGTTATTGGAAATCCAGCAGGTCCGCCACATAGCCGTCGTAGAGGTAGGCCAGTGCCTTCCATACGCTGTCTTGAACCGTGTGGTACTCGCGCAACACCGTGTAGGCCTCGCGGAAGTAGTTCAGGTCACCGCGGGCCTCCGCATACCGTTCTGCTCGCTGTAGGAATTCCATTGTGTGCTCCGTTGTTTCAGTGTGTTCACAGTATAGCACTCTCGGAAAAACCTGTCAACCTGTAGGGTTGTTGTTTTTAAACAACAAAAGGTGAACCCCGCAACAGCTTCACAGCGTGGCGGGGTTCTTGTGCCTGGGACACTACCCCCAGGACTTTCGGAGCGACCTTTTAGACTAGGCCCATTGCCATAGCCTTATAGCCTGCGGCAACAATCTTACGGCTGGGCTTACCAATAACGTATTCGGTAACTTCAACATTGTTACCTGCGGTGCGAGTGTTAGCATAAACAGCATAACCGGCTTGACGGATACGGCTGATTTCGGCGCTGACATTCTTAATACCAAAACGCTTTTCGGCTTGGCTCGCAGTCATCTTCTCACCATTCTGGAGAGCGGTAAACAATTTGTGGGTCTTTGTCCCTTCATTGATACGATTCAACATTTCTTGTTTTCCTCTAAAATTGACTGTGTTTAACAGTTAGTACTATATTACAGCCAATTTTGGACAGAGTCAAGTCTCAAGATGACCAAACTCTTTCTTTACATAATGTCGGATCAAATTGTTTTGGATCAGGTCAATCAGATTACCATGCTCTTCGGGCACAATGAAACGAACAGGGCAATGTCCCCATGCTCGAGTCTTGATATAGTTAAAGAAGTACCTACGATGCTGTTTGTTAGCAGGATCAAAGGCAACCAAAGGCCTACTGTAGTATTCTAACTTGCTCATGATCGCTCAACCTTAGCGCGAATGAACAGACCCAGCAGAACCACAGCGAACCAAGTCTCAATGGTGTAGGGGATGTTAATTACGGGGAACAGGGTGTTCAGAGACCAAATGGTCAGGATAGGACCAATGACAATCAGGAAGATTACAAAGGCCACAATCAGAAAAATCTTATTCACGTCGGCTCCTAGTGTAGTTGTAGAAACCCGGTCTTACGGCACTCTTGCCCGCCGGGCGCCTTCACACGGCAGTCTTTAGAACGGAGCGTCTTCCAACTGTGCTTGGACTTCAGCCTTGGAGACCACAGTCTTCTTGGCTTGAGCAGCCTTGGCCTTAGCCTTGATAGCGTCCATTGAGGGCTTGCTCTTAGTAGCCTTAGGAGCCTTTGTCTTAGTAGCCTTGGCAGTCTTAGCAACCGTTGCCTTAGGGGTACGCTTGGCAAGTCCTTCTTCCAACGCAGCTCGGACTTCGGCATTGCCGTTGTCGAAGTTGATCTTAAGCAGGAATGCCAGGGCATCTTCCTTGGTCATCGGATGCTCAAGCTCGATCAGGTCGATGTCGGAACTGCCAGTCTTGGCGAGAACCTTGACACGCATCTGATCATTGGCAAAGCGGGCCTTCATGGCACCAGCACGACGAGAAACACCAGCAAATTTAAAAGTCTTAGACATGTTCGATCCTTTCAATGTGTGTATGTCTTTCAAAACTGCGAACCATTTCGCATTGTTCTTAGTTTAACGCCTTTGGGCGGGTTTGTCAACCGAAATTTAAGAATTAATTGTTCCAAATGGGCTCAGGTCATCCTCCTGTGGCTCAAAAGCCACAATATCGTTGATCAATCGATGCTGAGCATCCGGACTCCATTCATCAAAGGGTTTGATCCCTTCTGCGGCGATCCAATTCAAAACCAGCTCTTTGGGGCACTTCAGTTCGCGAGCAATCTGCCCTGCGTTCAAGCCTTCAATGTAGAGCTGTTCGATATCGTATGCCAGATCACTCATCTTACTCATTACGCAACCTCCTCAGCAGAGCAAAACTTAGCGAAGTCATCCCACGAACCCAGGAAGATCACTTCGCCGTTATAGTTCTTAACGCGAATCTTGTTTTCGTAGATGTGGTACTCGTAGTCCTGTCCGTCATCGCGTCCTTCAATAGGAGCGTGAATGTAAAAGCCACCGGGCTCCTGCTTGAAGTTTGCAACAAGGCTAGCAGCCAAGCAGCCCATGCCGTTGAAGACCTTGCCCGGATTCAAGCTCAGGCCGTTGACAACCTTGTTGCCGCTGAGGAAGCGAGCAAGCTCAGCACCGTGTCCCTCAGGGTAGCCATCGTACTGGCGATAGAGACAGAGGATAGGCACATCGCCGTCCTTATAGCTCTCAAATACAAAAGTCAGTGAACGTGTTCCCATTTTCAGCTCCTAGTGTTTCAATGTTCGTGTAGTATAGCATCAAATGATGCCCTTGTCAACCTGTTGTGGTTCTACCACACTTCAAACTTCACTGTATAGCCCTGGAGTTCCATATCTGCACACCAAGTACGGAAAGCTCGCACATGATCCTGACCTGCGTTATAGGTTCTGTAGCCTACAGGATCCTCATCACCAAACACATCGTCTTCGCCGTAGATAGGGACCTGTTCATCTTCGCTGCGTTCCTTCAGCACCCATGCAGCATAGGCCTCCGCAGGATTCTCACTGCTGACAATCTTGTAGCTCACTGCGCTCGGAGTCTGATAGGCCTCAAATCGCACAGTCTGCGTGTCTAGGCAGGTCAACACTGTCTGACCCGCATGTCGTCTGTAGGAGATATCTCGTTCTGCATAGATGTAGACATTCATGCTCATTTAATGTTCCTTTGTCGTCACATAGAGTCTCTGCCAAGGGCTGCCCCCACTAGCGGGCTAGCATTTAACCTGGGCTCTCTTCTCCGGCTCTTATCCCAGGCACCCTTTTTTATCAGCAATCTGGATCAAAGTCGTACCATTCTTGTGCTTCGTCGGGCTGTCTGTCGTTGTCGTACTCGTCCTGCAACTCTTCAGACGCAGTGAGGAAGTCCTCACAGGCATTGAACAGCTCTTTGAACGCACGTCGCTCGTCGCTGTTCATGTCATGTAGGAACATGGGACCCTCTTCGCGCATGGCGTTGAGTACTTGATTCAGAGCTGCCAAAGTGTTCTCGCACATACAGTAGCTCATGTTAGGGTAGTTGCTCATCTTTTGCTCCTTAGTGTTTCAGTGTGTTCACAGTATAGCACCAAATGATACCCGTGTCAACCGTAGGGTTTCTAATAGTCTGCTACAATGTCACCGTCACTGTCGCGGAAAACATACACTGCCACCTGAGACTCCTCGCCATCTTCCTTATACTTACAACGATAGGCAAACTGCCCACCATTCGTAATGCCTACGAATTTGCTAAAGGTTAGACGGTCTTGGGGATAATTGCGACGCAGGGCGAACTCTACGGCACCCGTGTCCAACTTGCTCAAAATGTCTATTTCTTTAGCAGTAATCATCATCGCTCCTTACACTATGCCTATAGTATAGCACCAAACGACCTGTGTGTCAACCCCATGCCCTATATAACCCTGCTAGGCATGTGGTCATTGCCACAACATTGACCAGCATCTGTGGCTTATTTGCCACTCGTACTGTCCAGCCAAGAAACGCTATGGTTCCTATAAAGAATGCTAAAATATTCCAGCCGTCTATGCCTATAGAGTTTAGTACGTGCCCTGCTATAATAAACAGGGCACCCGACCATTGTAGTCTGTCGTTATTAATTTTAGCACTCCATGCTGGCTAGTCCATCTTCCTGCATGCCTTGCTCAGTAAAGCGCACTTCAAAGCCTACAGCCTCGCTAATAGCACGCTCAAAGCCAGCGTCAGTGTAAATCTCCCAGCCAGCATCGTGCTCTACATTAACCTGCGTCCAAGTACTACCGTCATCCCAAGTGTGCTCAATAACACTAATGCCTGTTACATGCACTCGCACGCCGTTAGTGTCACTCCAAATGCTCGAGCCGTCGCACTCCGCAACAAAGTCGCAATTGTACCGCTTAATGACAGCGTCGTCGTTGTGTCCCGTTTCAATCAGTGTCAGCATTGTCAGCTCCTTAGTGACTATGTGTGTATTGTATAGCACAGCACCCGTCTTGTCAAGTGCTGTGCTAAAGACCCTACAGTTTACTCAACAAATACAATGTTGTCTGTACGCAACGCCTGCTTTGCTGTTGCAAGTGTGCGCTCTAAATCTTTTTCCAGTGTTTTGTAAGGCAAGTGCCCACTAACAAAGTCGCATTTCTTTTGTACAGGAAACTTTAAGCGTCCTTTTGCATCTCTTTCTGTAACATTAAAAGCAATGACAATTTGTATGCTGTCTGTTTTTTTAATGTAAACAAGTTTAGCTTTTGCTACTTGTGCAAAAATTGCTTGTTTTGCTGTTTGCATTTTGGCTCCGTTTTGTGCTAGTGTCTGTGTAGTATAGCACAAAACGGAAACCCTGTCAACGGTAGGGTTATTCCTACTTTCGTTTAGTGTAGACCCTGTGTGGGAGATTCGCCACACCCTTGGGCACGGGCACCGCCTGACTCATAATCCTAGCCACAGTCCAAGTCAATACATCACTCATTTTCGGTCTCCTTGTTTTCTGCTTCCCACTCGGCCATGCTTTCACTGATGCCGAACTGTTCGTCAATGTCAGGGTCAATCTCCGCAGCCACTTCATCAGAAGTCATGCCACCGAGCTCGTAATAGTTGTCGTCACCGTTTACCCACCGGCCACAGAAGCCCATGCCAGGCTCGTAATACATAGCATCCACAGAGAAGCCATCTTCGTGTAGAGCACGATAGATGCCCTCGGGCGGAGACCAGGCACTGTCAAAGCCAAAGGCCAGAAGACCGTTCTCAAGTTCAACAGGACTATAAAGGTCAACATCCCACTTGGTACCCCAACGGTTGACACAGAAGTCATACCAATCCTTGGCGCCATACTTTTCAATGTTACGGGCCATTTGAGCATTGTGCTCTTCTTCTTTATCTGCTCCCGGATACCCAGCAACAGTATCACGCAGTTCCTGAGGAACAGGAACTACATAATCGCAAAATTTGCCTTCCTTGACTGCTGCCGCAAGAGCAGAAATCTTAGAAGGGTCAGTGTGCGTGATCTGCACAAAGTTCGAGCACCAATTAGGCATTTGAATTCTCCATTTGTTGATAAAATTCCTGTTCAACCCAACGCCAGATAATATCATTGCTGCCCCAGGAACCTGCAGGCAGTTCATTGTAGATATACTTGACAATGTCAGGCAGGGCAGCAAGGTTCTCTCTGTCAGCGCGACCCACAGCACCGAACAGATCATTGCTGAGCACAGCTATTAGGAATCCGCCGGGCAGCATCTTGTGCTCAATATAACGATCCAGGGCGGCTTTGGTATGTACCGGAATCATCGTTGCTCCTTGTTTGCTAGTGTCTGTGTAGTATAGCATCAAACAAAAGCCCTGTCAACCTCAGGGTTTTTGTTCATCTTAGCAATGACTTCCTGCTCCTGCTTCTGGGTAGCACGGACCATGTCCTCGATGAAGATCCGCTGAGCCTTCTTAGGCAGCAGGTGGAACATACGCAGGATCGTGGCTTCGTAGTAGCCGGCCGCATAAGAGTGCGAGCTGTAGTTCTTGTGGCTAGCCTCAGCGAACGCCTTCATTACAAGACGCATGGTTTCGAAGTTAGTTTCGTTGAACATCTGGTGCTCCTTAGTGTGTAAGCCCTAATTATATGGTAAAACCAAAGCCCTGTCAACCTCAGGGTTATTTGTTATTTTTACGCCACAGCCTGGCATTCCAGGTCTGCGTTGATTGCCTGCAGTCGGCGCATCAAGGGCCACACGGCACTACGGGCTTCTTCTAGAGCCATGAAGATTTGGTCTTCGGCAGTCCCGTCAGTAAGGACTTCTCGGGCGTCTTCGTATAGGCATCCGCCAAGGTAGGAGCTGCCCAGTTCGTGTCCGTCAACCAGGACTCTGACTCGTAGCATGAACCAGTCGTAGAAGCCACTATTGACCTTGTCCTCCATGTCGCGTATGTCGTAGCAGGAGTCGTCAAAACAGTCCCGGAGTGAGATGTCTTCCCAAGTCTTATCCACGATGACATCAAAGCCCTCCCGCTCGTAGCGAGCCAGTTCAGTGTAGTAGCGATTCACGGCTGCTCCTTAGTAGTGGTGACGCGAGCCAACATAATTGAAGTCGTCCATGGGATCCCGCTCGTCCTCTTCTTCGTCTTCATCTTCGTCCTCGGAGAAACGCGGGCTGAGTTCGTTGGCATCCAGCATATCACGCACCTCATCCGTGCTCAGCCAGTTCAGTGCCGCACGAAGCATGAGCATGGGATCCACCATGCCATCGTCCACAAGACTCATAGCAAAGCTTCTGGGATCTCGCTTAAAAAGTTCTTTGTCCATCGTTCGCTCCTTAGTGTGTAAGCCTTAATTATATGGTAAAACCAATGTCCTGTCAACCAGTAGGGAATTAGTGTGGCATTTCTGCCACACCCCCGGCACTCTACACATATTGTGGCACCATGAGCGGAATGTCATACAACCTCCAGCATATTCGCAGGCACTTTCCAACGCATACCCTGGGCGGTCTTTACAGTTACATATTTAAGAGCGATCTTCTCCACCGTGCCCTGTTCGCCACGCGGGTTCTTAGGGCTGGTCCACTTGACCCTGCTACCCAGGCGCATCTCACGGATGGTCTGCTTCTGCAGTGTAGAACGGGCGAACTTGACAGCGTCGATGATGCTGGTCAGCTCGTCGTTGCTAAAGGTGCCAAACATGATGGCTGAATTGACTTGTTGAATGTTCATAGTGTGTGCTCCTTAGATGTAGTCCGTGTCAAGCTCGTATTGCTCGTCGTACCAGCTGTCGCAGTCGGGTTCGTAGGCTTCGTCGTGATCACGCTCTAGCTCGTCGTAGTGGACATCGCGGCTTTCTTCGGCCGCAATCTGAAGCTCGGCATTCACAGCCCAGAACTGCCCCTCACCGCGCTCCGTGTCAATGATGCGGTTAAGCTCGTACTCAAACTCCATAATTTCTTGCTCGGTCATCGATTTGGGATAGAACATTTTGGGTCCTTTCTGTTATGCAATGAACATAGTATAGCACAATGGTAAAACCAAGTCAACCGTAGGGTCTTTACATGGTCCAGTAGCGTTCCGTTGAGGGATCGCAGGGACCACCGCGTTCGCTGGCTTCAATCTGAACATCCTGGCCAGTCATCAGGTTCCGAACAGTGACATAGCGAGGCTGGACATCAAAGCGCCAGCCCTCCCGGCTAGGATAGAGCACCTGGGCAAGGTCTTGTAGTTCGCGCTCTACAGCCGCGCGATCCATGCCCACAAACGGATAGCGGGCCACACGACGCTCACCGGCACGGCATCGTGCGTCTCGTTTGTAGACAGTCACAGTCCAGGCCTTGTCCATGTCAATCTCCTCTAGTGTCAGTGTTCAAATTGGGCCGCACTTCACGGCGGATGCGAACTTCCTCTTTGTGTGCTTCGGCCTTGCCGCGCACTATTGCATGCACTACAATTTCAATGTCCATCTTGTCCGTAAGCTCACGCAGAGCCACACACAGAGTCCACGCCTTGTTTTCCGAGTGAGCGCGATAGAAATGCTTGTTGGCACGAACACGCACCGACTTTGCAACTGTAGACTCCGTCTTAGCAGTGACGCCAATGTAGTTGCCAGCAGGCACTCGCAGTTCATAGATGATATGATTGCGGTCTACTCGCTTACGACGGAGTGTGTTTTTTGCTTCCATGTGTGTATTATACTGTGGTTTTACCATGTTGTCAACACTTTTTTTTGTTGTATTTAGGCAACACCGCCGGCACTCCCAAAAGACCCTACGGTTGACAGGGGTATAGATTCTTGCTATAATGTGACTACACTGAACAACAAGGAGCCGCAATGCTACACTACAAAGATGCAGATGAGAATCGAGTGGGTGCACGTTTGAATGCCTACTACAGCTCAAAAGAGCACCGGCACAGATATACAGCACGAGAGCAGTCACGAGCAGAAACTGTAAAAGATTTACTAGAATTAGCTTACCGTGGCACTGTATATGTAAATTTTCGTAAGCAGTTTATTGCCATTAAACTTGCTGCAGGTGCACTCAAGCGCGACCGGTACTATGTTGAACAATTTGAGCTGTTTGTCAAAGAAAGCGGCTATAAAGTAGTCACCACAGCACAAGGTACTATTATTCGCATACCACGTGCATAAGGTACAGGGGCCAAAGCCCCGTTCCCAGTTCCAGTGCTAGGCAAGTATCCTGCTCTGGTCCCGCCTCGCATGTTCCTGGCATCACTGCCGAGCCTTGGCCAGTTAGAGTCGGTGGCCACGAGTTCGGGCAGTATACACAGGATCTAGGATCCATGCTCATCTCAAGCTCGGGCAGCTCCCAGCCTCTAACCGCCTACTGCCATTCTTGAGAATATATCACCTGCCCTACGGTTTAATCAACAATTTTACTGCATGCAAGAACTTTCTAGAACTAGTTCATACACTCTAACTTGGTAGGCCCCCGCGGAGTCGAACCGCGCACCAACGGATTATGAGTCCGCTGCTCTAACCATGCATGAGCTAGAGGCCCAGACTGTGATCAACAATTGTCTACACAAGTACACTATTATATATGATAAGATCACTGTGGTCTATGGCTAAAAACCAACAACTCGGGCAGGATTTAGGGGAATTTTTAGACCAAAATGGCACCAAATTGGTGCCATAACACCGCCGAATTGCGTGAAAAACTATGTGGTCTGCGGTGATTTTACAGTAGATCACAGTCAGAAGGCTGTGGGGTTGAGAGGCTATCGTGCAATGGTCAATCGTATTCTCTCCACCATCGAGCCCAGGCCCTAGCTGGCCTTACAGCGGGGTATTTCTAGATCTACGCTGTTAACCCGACTTCTACATGGCCCTAGGAGCTCGCCGGCGCTCCCTGTACAGCGGGGTATTTGTGTCGATATCTGTGCTCACGCTGTTGACCGCACACGGGCACGGCCGCTACAGCGGGGTATTTCTGTGTGAGTAAATATTCTAACACTTATGCGAGTACTTTACCGTCGAGAGCTAGCTGTTTACGAACAAGATCAACTCGGACATCAGGATCCTGGTGTTGAATTTCATGCTCAACAATCTGGTTATAGCGCAGTCTATGATTGTACCATGATTACCAGTTGGATTATACTTTTTGCGAGGCCTGCTGTGGGTCTACAGTTTGTCTTAGCTCATTCAGATCATTCCTGTATTTTAGGCTAACCCCGGTGCGCTCGGTTTTTTCTAGCGCTTCGCGTAGTGGGTGTAAATAAGCCAAACCTTAGGAGAATTATATGCTAACACAAAGAATCTTGGTCATGGGCCTGCCCGGCTCAGGTAAAACTTATTTTGCAGAAAGATTAAAAAAATATTTAGAGATATATGGAGAAAAATCTTTAGGAACTATTGATTCAGATAAACCTTTTCCTAATTTAAGACCCACAGTAACTTGGTTTAACGCCGATGATGTTCGTAGAAAATTTAATGATTGGGACTTTAGTAAAGAAGGAAGAATACGTCAAAGCATACGGATGTTTGAGTTTGCCTTAGCTGCACAAACTGATTATGTAATCTGCGATTTTGTAGCACCATTAGTTGAAATGCGTAATAACTTTAAGGCAGATTGGACCATCTGGATGGATACCATAGATCAGGGTCGTTATGAGGACACCAATCGGGCATTTGTACCACCCGAGGTCTATGATTTTAGGATCACAGAACAAAACGCGGAAAGGTGGGCTGAATTTGTCGGGGAACATATACTAGAGGGACGCCGTAGACCTCGGTTTGATCCACGTCGCGAAACTGTGCAGATGTTGGGTCGCTGGCAACCTTGGCATGCTGGTCATAGGGCCTTGTTTGAGCGTGCCATAGTGAAAACCGGGCAGGTTTCAGTTATGGTCAGAGATTGTCAAGGCTGGCAGGGCACAAATCCCTTTAACTTTGACGAGATTCGGGCCCGTATTGAACGTGATCTAGATCCCTTATATCAGGGTCAGTATGAAGTCAGACTGGTGCCCAATATTGTCAACATTACCTATGGTCGTGCGGTGGGCTATACCATTGAGCAGGAAGTTCTAGACGATGAAACCCAGAGTATTTCGGGTACAGCCATACGGCGTGCCATGGGCTTGGCGTAGGGCGCTCAATGACTCAGCGATACTGCATTGTTACCAGGCAGGGTCTAGACACCCAGCTTCAGGAGGGGGCCCTGGCAGCGTTGGTGCCCGATGCCTGGCGGGCAGGCGACCTCACTGAATTTTATGAGCCTACCAATCTCGGCTCTGACCCGGACGTGGCCGCTTCGGGTGTTTATACCGAGCACTGGGCCCAGGATATTGAGGCCAGGTTACAGGCTCTTGCCCGGGCGCCTGCGGCCAACATGATCGTGACCCTGCGCTATAGACCCATTAGGCGAGATCGTGTGTCAGCTGAAGTATTTGCAGCATTAGACAGCCAGGGTTTTAAATTCTTGGTTCTAGCCGGACCCTACTACCCGGCCATGCTGGACCTTATATGGTCTATAGCCATGTTCAAACAGGGTCACGGTCATAGGTACCTAGAGCCGGTCGAACCTAGGGTGCTTGCCGTTGACCCTGCCCAGATCAACACTGAATGGCTGGCATCGGGCTGTTTTTTAACCACAGTGATGTGGCAGGATCATATACAGCGTCATTTGCGCGGTCGAGAAATTGGGCAGACTTCCCAGGCAGCTTGGCGCAGTGATTTTGCCCACTGGTTCCGGGATCACCCTGGGTATCAGAGACTCGTTGACTACCTTGAGACCCACCCCGAACCCGTGCCCTTAGACCACAGTAAACTTATTGAAAATTTCAGCGACGTTGAAGCGGTGGTTCGGCCCTACAACGACCTGCTGGTACAACATGGGTTAGAAAATGCATGATCGTTGGTGTGTGCTGGCTACACCTAGAACGGGTAGTCAATGGTGTATGCGTGTCTTGCGTGAAAATCTACTGGCAGCACGGCCGGAACGCCCAGTACGAAATTTAATTGAGTTCTTTGAGCCCTACGCAGATTTTTTCGGTCAATTTTACCTAGACAAGGACGGTTATATCCGGCACGATGCTGAGATTAAATTTGATCAATTTCGAGACAAGCATAACACACATAGACACAGCAGATATCTACACCCTGACTACCGAGCTCGGCTAGACATGCTGGCTCAGGCTAATCCTCAACAAGGGCAGCTGGTAAAACTGTTTGTTAGGCCCTATAGATATCGTAATTTAGAACTGGAAGTCTGCCAATACTTGGGAAATATAGGCTATCGGTTTATCGGGCTAACAAGAAACTTTACAGACACAGTTTTAAGTAATATAATGGCCGACACCGCTACACAAGACTATAATAATAATATTTGGCCAATAGGTAGCAGACTTGAAGCTAAGAAATATTATGTTAATGCTGAAAAGCTAAACTTGAATATGAAATGTGCTCTACAGTTCATGATTAATCTAAGGTGGACAGCCTATATGGATAGTCTAGTAGGTGCTGGTAATTGGCACCCAGTTCGTTACGAATACATGCTAGCGGATCTAGGGCAGGCTTTAGGGCATCAACTACAGGATATGAAAGATCCTGTTAAAACTCTTGAACGCGATCCTTATGAATATATGGAAAATGCCGACGAGATCAGATCTATTATAGAATCGTGGAACAAACGATTAACAGATTTTTTGGAAAAGTAATGTTAGTCTATTTTAATTGTAACGATCTTCCCTGTGATATTGACCAAGTACCGGGCATGGTCAGATACTGGTCTGCCACAGATCCTCAACTGGAGTTATGGGCTACAAACCAAGAAAGCTGGTATATTGATTTTGACAGTGAACGGTCGGCCTTGATGTTTTTGTTGCGTTACCCGGAATATGCCAGCCCACATAGGATGCCCGAATGTCTAGAGTAGAAGCCGAACCAGATGTCAGTTGGTATGTGTTCCAGAAAGAGTACGACTTTGCGGAAGAAACGCATTATTGGGTCCTTGATTGTCACGACTCGGATATCAATGAATGGATGAAGAACAATGAAGGTCATTGTATAACCAGCGTGGGCTATGGTACTCTATGGCGTATCACGGATCGCAGGTTTGTGGAATTTTTACTACGTTTCCCTAGTCCAGAATTTTCTACTCAACCTTTTCAGGTAGCTCCGCGCAACTTATAGCCACTGCCAATGCTGACCCTGTACTGGAGTTAGTCCTATGTGGCTACGGCTGATAAAATAGCGGTCCGTACCAATACCTAGCTGGTCTACAATGTTGGCAAACACACTATCTACACAGACAATGCTTTGGGCACCTTCTAAGACCTTAAGCCAATCCCAGATACAGTCAGACTCGGGGGTAATGTATATGGTCTGCCAATCTTCAGGTACCATGTCATCATCCCAGGTGGCTCGATGGTCACTGCCCTCAAGGTGTACTACAACATAGTTAGGGTTCTTGACCACTCGATCGTATAGGTCCTGCTCACGCTCGGGGTTGCGTGTGATACACTGAGCTAGGTTCCACTTTTCTAAAAAGGGTACACCGGCCTGTATATATTTGTACTGATCAAAGCTGGTATGCTGGAACCATTTTTCTTCATGAAACCGATGTCCGGTCAGGGCCTGATATAAACAAAGTACATCATCTACCCGAAAGTTCCGTAGACGCTGTAAAGGTTGATCGTAGAAAAAGCTGCCACGGTCTGTGGTAACCGGAACCCACTTTACCCAGGGTGCTACGGGCTGCATGTGCGAGATAAATTCTTCACAGACGGGCCATATAATTTCATCATACCCTTCTTTTTCTTGATACCAGCGGGCTATGGGTAGAGCAATTACTAGATCGCCTAGCCCTCTACTTTGAATAATACCTAGCTTTTTAGACATTAGAATACATTTCCTTGTGGGTGATTTGGAAAATAGCTTTCATTGCGCTCTAGGGGTAGGTCTCTACGGCGTTCAAATACATAAGGTACACCTAGACCCTGAGCCAATGCTAAAGCCATACTTTGGTTGCCTACAAACTCTTGAGCACCAGCAATTACCTGGGCAAGCTCAAGTAAGGTCTTTGTTGGACGATAGTCAATACGACACCCTGCCCACTTTTCAAAATATTCGTGTTCGTCGGGTAGCCCAACAAACACACTTTGCTCGGGTCCTTCGTTGTCGCGCCATTCATGCCATCGTGGGTTAACTTCTGCTGGGCTAAATCCTCGCTGTGTGCGATTAACTACCATAGGCTTACCAGGAATAGGTTCAGGCAAAGGTACCGTAAACCATGTATCACCACTGATCATGTCCTGCGTACCTTTGTCAACAATACCAAATGCCATACAATATACATTGGCATAATTTGCCGGATGCCCAACAAACAAAGGTCTAAATCGATCTAGATTGTGTGTAATTTCCGTTTGCGGCGTCATTATATCAAATTTTGTAATATAGTGTTGAGCCAGCATGAAATCCTTGAAAAATTCAAAATCTTGTTCGTTCATGCGATTTTGATGATATGGAGCAGGAGGACTGCCATAATAATGTTGCCCGATCCAGTTTAGTTGGTCAAGGTGTAGATAAAATTCACCGCCACCAAAACTTTTTACCAAGGCTAAACTATATAGCAGGTCTCCTCCTGCTCCGGAATGTTTAAAACGTTTCATAGAAAGCTATTTAGACTCAAGGTGGTCTCTACTGCTAATATTATGGCTAAATATCGAATAAGTCAAGGATTGCCTAAAAATGCCTTTTGTTAGCCAGCTTCAAGTTATTACAGCCTCACATTTTAACCAACTACAAGCCCGAGCCGCCAGCGTATTAAATTTAACGCCTGGCGGATATGGTTTAGCCAGTGTTTCGAGAGCTGTAACTTCTGGAACTGTTATTACTTCCGAACAATGGGGTAATCTTGTTCTTGATTTGAATAAAATTTTGGCTCATGAAACAAACTCAGCTATATCAACTTCTACTATACTATCAACTGGAACATTGATCAGGGCTGATTTTGTAAACTGGTTAGAAAATGGCACAGCTACTTTGGTCGCTAACACTACAACAGCTCATCCTAGTCAGTTAATGAATTCCTGGGCCGATGCAGCAAGTCGAAGACAATCTCTTTGGACAAATTCTGCTCCGATTGTACATAAAGTGACCTATACCTGGGAAGATTATAGTCATTTAAGTTGGTTTTTTAACCTCGGCGGCTATATAACTCCAACTTTAACATCTACTGGAGGAAGTACAGGCGAAGATACTGCCTGGGCCTCGGCAATTAGCACATGGAATACATCTGCTAATACCAGCGGAGCAGGATATTTTACTCGTAGCGATCTTTTGGCAGGTGTGCCAAAAACTATAACTTATAGTTCCAGTGGACGAAGCATTAGCTTAACCTACACAACCCTACCAGCAGGTTCAACCCCTAATATCCTAGAAGCTAATCTTCAATTATCTACAACCAATCAGGTAACACTTCGTCCAATTAGTACATTTACCAATTACTATAGCGTTGATACTGTACAACCAAATAATAGTTATATTACCCTGGGTGTGGCGGCCCCCCGACCAATTGTACAAACCACAGAGGATTTAGAAACAGGATTAGCACTAACTCCGGGTACAGTAGCTACTCGAAAAATAACAACCACTCCGTCATCTTTAACCTTTGGAACTCTAGTAAATGAATCCGGATCTTCACAACTCGTTAAGGTATTCAATGCTGGCAATACGACCACATATATTTCAAATATTGCGGTAACCAGTGACGGAGGAACTCCGCAGACAGATCTAAATATCACTTATCCTTACGGAATAGCCTATTCTTCGGAGTTAGATTTTAATCTAAGTTATACTGGTGGATCTGTGGTAGGGTCATTTAATAATAGTATTATTATTTCTAGTGACAATGACAGAGGAGTGGTTACAATACCTGTTACATTAAATGTGGCAGACAAAACATTTGATTTTTACCTAACACCGTCAACAACTTCTGTAACAGTTAATTCCCCTGTTGTTAATAGACAAAAAGTTGTAATCAATACTGTTTATGGTAGTTATACAACTTATAACGTTTCTCTGTCTGATAATGTTAATTTTTCTGTAGATACCAGCGAAATTTCTGGCCCTATATTAGTTTTTAATCCTAGCGGCAAAACCGATGGTGTCTATTCTTGTGTAGTCACTGTTACAATTACCGGAGCTCCAAGTAATAATACAGTAGTTAGAACATCTTCGTTTACAATTACAAGAGCTATTGCTGAATCTATACATCTTGGAGAATGGATAAGTGCTCTCGGTAGGTATGATTCTGTAATTGGAATGAGTTATGATATTATTGGTGGCGCTAGATATCTTACAATTGGCGTCGGAGTAGGTGCCGACGGCGTTCCTGGAAATCTTGAATCAGGTGGAGCACAATATGCCAATTTAAGTAATCTTGGCATCAACGCTGATTTGAGTTTCACTAGCGGTCCAGCATTATATACACCGTCATCAATTCCTGAAGAGTGGGGAACTTTTTTACAGACCTATGGAGCTTGGTTTTCTTCAGGGAATTCAGGACCGTACAATGTTGGGTTGTATAGGAACTACACCGTAATAGTGGCCAGCGCCGGTTATTATAATTGGGAATTTGCTGTTGATAACATTGGCTATTTTGATGTAGATGGGTCTAGAATCGGAACCTTACTTCAAGGTGTAGCATCTAATTACACAACTTCGCAAACTGGACAAATTTATTTAAGTGCTGGGCAGCATACAATTAGCATATGGGCATTAAACAGTGGTGGGCCTGGTGCTATCGCTGTTAGTCTTGTTTCTGATTCTACCAGTCAAACATTATGGAATACTAGAACTCCAATAAGAAACAACGATACTCCGTATGCGTTTTGGTCCGAAGCCTACAGATTTCCGATTGCTCTAAATGGCTCTCCTGTGACATTATCTTCGCAGAATTATATTGTAAAAAATATTGGAGCAGCTCAAGGATCCGCCTGGGGAGATTGGTTTGGTGATGGTAGTATGTTTATTGTTAGCAATGATGGATATGGTAATTTAGTTGTTAATTTCGCTGGATTAAGGCAGCTATCAGCGGATGATTACATAGCAACAACGCTTAAAAATTTGTCCTATGCGTTTAATTACTATTCTGAGCTCCCTCAAATTAATGGTCGTATTACTCAATTAGGTACTCCAATTAGTATCAGCCAAACCGAATATTTTAGAGGCTTTAATGCCAATGGCACAGTTGTAACGGTGCTTGTTACTTACCCAGGATATGTTGCTGCCCCCGGCGGCGGCACCGGTGGACCAATTGTTATTGTGGTACCTCCAGAAGTAATAGTCGATGCTCTTACCGACGGTGCCGCTGATGGAGTTGGAGTTGGAGTTGGAGTTGGAGTTGGAGTTGGTGATGTCGACTCAGATACCGATGACGATGATGATGACGATGATGACGATGATGACGATGATGACGATGATGACGATGATGACGACGATGATGATGCCGACTCAGATGACGATGATGATGACGATGACGATGATGATGATGATGATGATGACGATGATGACGATGATGATGACGATGATGATGACGACGCAGATGCCGATGCAGATGCCGACGCAGATGCCGATGCAGATGCCGACGCAGATGCCGACGCAGATTCCGCTGATGCCGGTAGCGGTGCTGATGCCGGTAGCGGTGCTGATGCCGGTAGCGGTGCTGATGCCGGTAGCGGTGCTGATGCTGG
>Ga0214923_10000841_pt1 | contig 45272 bp, 40 predicted proteins | sample LL1510_MetaG_FD_177993 | JGI IMG/M metagenome (GOLD analysis project Ga0214923, IMG submission 177993) | Freshwater microbial communities from Lake Lanier, Atlanta, Georgia, United States - LL-1510 | ecosystem: Environmental > Aquatic > Freshwater > Lake | place: USA: Georgia | collected... | reverse complement strand
ATCCCGGCAGCGGTAGTTACTGGAGCGGGTGACCATCTTTGCGAAGTAGTGAGCAAAGAAATAGATACAGTCGAACCTTTGGTTCGATCCCGGCAGCGGTAGTTACTGGAGCGGGTGACCATCTTTGCGAAGTAGTGAGCAAAGAAATAGATACAGTCGAACCTTTGGTTCGATCCCGGGCAGCCGGGAGCGTAGCGAGCGGGTGACCGGGATCGAACCGGCATGGCCAGCTTGGAAGGCTGGGGCTCTACCATTGAGCTACACCCGCGGGAGTCAGAATTAACAGTTATCCATTGGACTACTTATTCTAATTTCTGACCGCGGTTTAGCCTATCGTATTTTTTGCATTAGACTTCTTTAGGTATTCGGGGCGTAGCGTAGTGGCTAGCGCGCCTGCTTTGGGAGCAGGAGACCGAGAGTTCGAGTCTCTCCGCCCCGACTCTGGGTGGTCACGGACTCTTTGGGTCCGTGACCATTTCACACCGCGCCAAGCGGTTTCTTGATTATTTAGGAGAGCTGTGAAAACCGCAGTAGAAAATCTGTCAGCATCAAGGGTCAAGGTTTCAGTAGATCTGGATTTTTCCGAATTGAAGCCGAGTTTGGATGCTGCCTACCAGCGCATCGCTTCACAAGTAAATATCCCCGGATTTCGCAAAGGGCATGTACCTGCGCGAATTATTGACCAGCGCTTTGGCAAGACAGCAGCGCTTGACGAAGCAGTAAATGATGCCATTCCATCAAGTTTGGCGAAAGTCGTAGTTGACAACAATCTGGTTCAGATGAGTCGCCCAGAAGTTGATGTGACTTCACTGGATGAAGAAACTGGCCTTAGTTTTACCGCTGAATTTGATGTTCGCCCAGATTTTGAATTACCAAATTTTGCTGAACTCAAAGTAGTAGTTGATGATCCCGAAGTCACTGACGCCGCTGTCGAAGAGCAACTAGATGACTTACGCGCTCGCTTTGGTTCGCTAAAGACTGTTGAACGCGCGGCAAATGACGGCGACATTGTTGTCGTTGACTTAAGAGGGTCACATAACGATGTTGATGTGCCAGATTTGAGCGCACAGGGCTTGAGTTACGAACTCGGTTCACAGGGAATGGTTGATGGATTCGATGACGCAGTTCGCGGGGCATCTGCCGATGAGGTTCGGCACTTCGTCTTCACGCCAACAAATGGCGAATGGGCCGAGAAGGCAGTTGTTGTTGAAGTAACTGTCCGTCAAGTGCGCGAACGTGAACTACCTAAAGCAGACGACACATTTGCGCAACTAGCTAGTGAGTTCGACACAATTGATGAACTGCGGGCCGATTTACGGGAACGCCTTGGCCGGATGCGACTAATGGAACAGGCCTATCAAGCTCGGGACTTGGCCCATGATGCCCTAATGGAAGCGATCAAAGTTGAAGTGCCAGCCGGCGCAGTGGCCGATGAAATCTCGGCACACTTCCATGATGGCCATGGTGATGAAGCCCATCGTGATGAGTTTGAACAGCAAGCACGCACTGGCATCAAGAGTCGAATGGTTTTGGACAAGATTGTTGAGTCTGAAGACTTGCAGGTTAATGATGCAGAAATGACGCAGTGGCTCATAACCGAAGCTCAGCGCTATCAAATGGCTCCTGACCAGTTTGCAGACGAACTTGTGAAAGCTGGGCAGATCAATGCCGCAGTAGCCGAAGTGCGTCGAACAAAGGCATTATCTTTCGTGTTGGAACAGGTCCAGGTTGTTGATAAGTCTGGCCGCACTGTTGATTTGGAATCAGTCCTACGCGGGCCAAAGTCGGACGCTGAGTTTGATTCAGACTTTGATACCGAATCAGATACAGATAATTTCGAAGCAAACGAATAAGTACCAGCCTTCCTGAACTGAACAACTTCGGGCACTTTTCCCACGCTGTGAGCGAACATCACTATGTCGCTAGGACTAATGGCGTACCCAACAGGTAGTGTCTAACTAAACAAGTTCTTCAGCAGCTTTCGAAGGAGTCAGCAGTGAGTGGAATTGAGGTGCCGGGTCTAATCGTCCCGGAATCGCGAACCCCAGCCCCAAGTTCAGCCGGGTTTGATGATTCGGTTTATCAGCGATTGCTGCGCGAGCGCATCATCTTCCTTGGGTCACAGGTAGAAGACACAATGGCTAACGCAATTTGTGCGCAGATGTTAGTTCTTTCTGCTGATGATCCAGAGCGCGACATCTTCCTCTACATAAATTCTCCAGGTGGCTCAGTTAGTGCTGGTATGGCCATCTACGACACCATGCAGTACATCAAAAATGATGTGGCCACAGTTGCCATGGGTCTAGCGGCGTCAATGGGACAGTTCTTGTTGTGTGCCGGAACTCGAGGCAAGCGCTATTCACTTCCACATGCGCGCATCATGATGCATCAGCCGTCAGGTGGCATCGGCGGCACAGCATCGGACATCAAGATCCAGGCCGAGCAGATGCTGTACACCAAGACCAAGATGGCTGAGCTAATCGCTGAACACACCGGCCAGAGCCAAGAGACCATTAAGAATGATTCAGACCGAGACCGCTGGTTTACAGCCGATGAGGCAAAAGAATATGGATTCGTTGACCATGTCGTGCGCAGTGCCCGCGACGTCATTGGCGATGGCGGAACAGGGGCGTAATTATGGACAAGAGACTTTCACCTGCCGAATACACACCACAAGCACGCTACATTCTTCCGAGTTACATCGAGCGCACGCCACAAGGTGTTCGTGAATACAATCCGTACAACAAGTTGTTTGAAGAGCGAATTATCTTCTTGGGCGTGCAGATTGATGATGCATCCGCTGACGACGTGATGGCACAATTGCTGGTTCTTGAATCCCTAGATCCTGAGCGCGACATTCAGATTTACATCAATTCACCTGGTGGTTCATACACAGCAATGACCGCGATTTACGACACCATGCAGTTCGTCAAGTGTGATGTGCAAACAGTTTGCTTGGGCCAGGCAGCATCTGCTGCGGCGGTGTTACTTGCAGCGGGCACACCCGGAAAGCGCTTTGCGTTGCCACATGCTCGGGTTTTGATTCATCAGCCTTACACCGAAGGCGGTGGCCAGGGAAGCGACATTGAAATTCAGGCAAACGAAATCATTCGAATGCGCGAAGAGATGGAAGGTATTTTTGCCTTGCATACTAAACAAGACATCGCTCAGGTGCGTAATGATATTGAACGCGACAAAATTTTGACCGCGCCGATGGCTAAAGAGTACGGAATCATTGACGAAGTACTCTCTACTCGGGTCCCGCTTAACAAGTAACGAGCTAACTTAAGTCCGAGCGATCCAGTTGGTGGGTTAGCAAGTTTTCAATACTTTCTCGTGTTTGCGGCGTGTGCAACAAGAGATAGTCAGCGTTTCGGGGTAGTTTGAGATAACACTCTCTAGTAACTGCAACACTTATTCCCCCAGGAGGTGCACACCATGGCTCGAGTTGGAGACGGTGTCGACCTGTTGAAGTGCTCGTTTTGTGGCAAAAGCCAAAAACAAGTCAAGAAGTTAATCGCTGGTCCCGGCGTTTACATCTGTGACGAGTGCATCGACCTTTGCAACGAAATCATTGAGGAAGAATTAGGCGAGTCGGTCAATCTTGGCTGGGACGAGTTACCTAAACCTCGGGAAATATATGCATTCTTAGACCAGTACATCATCGGCCAAGATACTGCAAAGAAATCACTTTCAGTTGCCGTGTACAACCATTACAAGCGGGTACAAGCAGGTGCAAATAGTGGCGGGCGTGACGAAACTGTCGAGTTAGCAAAGTCCAACATCTTGCTCTTAGGTCCAACTGGATCTGGCAAAACCTTGTTGGCCCAGACTTTGGCCCGAATGCTTAATGTACCTTTTGCAATTGCGGATGCTACGGCGCTTACGGAAGCCGGTTATGTTGGCGAGGATGTCGAGAACATCTTGCTTAAGCTGATCCAGGCTGCTGATTACGATGTAAAGAAGGCCGAAACTGGCATCATCTACATAGATGAAATTGACAAGGTTGCTCGCAAGAGCGAAAACCCGTCAATTACTCGAGATGTTTCAGGCGAAGGAGTGCAGCAAGCGCTCCTTAAGATTCTGGAGGGCACCACCGCTTCTGTCCCACCACAAGGCGGCCGCAAGCATCCACATCAGGAATTTATTCAGATTGACACGACAAATGTGCTCTTCATTGTTGGCGGGGCCTTTGCCGGCCTAGATGAAATCATTCGCCAACGTGTCGGCAAGAAATCACTCGGTTTCACTTCGACAATTGACGAAGTTTCTGAAGATGACTTCGAAATCTTTAGCCAGGTCATGCCCGAAGACATGCTGCGCTTTGGCATGATCCCGGAATTTATTGGCCGACTGCCAGTATTTACTTCTGTTAATGCACTCGATGAAGAAGCGTTGGTGCGAGTGTTAACCGAGCCACGAAATGCCTTAGTTCGCCAGTACCAAAAGCTATTTGAATTGGATGGCGTTGAACTGGAATTCACCCAAGATGCTTTGGCTGCTGTTGCAAGTCAGGCAGTACTGCGTGGCACCGGCGCTCGTGGCCTACGGGCAATTCTTGAAGAAGTGCTGCTGTCAGTGATGTACGACGTACCAAGTCGTGAGGATATTGCTCGAGTTGTAATTGACAGTGACGTTGTGCTCAAGCACGTAAATCCAACTTTGGTGCCCCGCGAAGCACCAGCGCCTAAGCGCATTCCAAAGGAAAAATCTGCATAAGTTATCTTCCAAAACAAAACCCTCGGCAATCGCCGAGGGTTTTGTTCTTTCCACATCTATTCAGTCGCTGGAACTAAATCTGCAGTTACTAGAATCTGTTCACCATCAACTACGAAATCAAAGTCACCTAAGACCCGACCCGCCGCAAGTAAGTCACTTGTCGCCTGCTTAATTAATTCAGCTTGTTCTGCGCTAGCGGTGATAACTACATTTTTCAGTTCGGCCTTCATTGAAACTTTTGCCTCACTCTTGACTTTGCGAAGTCCAGACAAAGCTTCCGCCACTGAACTCAAAGTTTGAGCATTGCCACCATGACTTCGCAGTTGCTCTGATTTTGGCCAATCACCGGTATGGATTGAACCTGCTTTCCACCATGACCAAACTTCTTCGGTGACAAATGGCAGAAACGGTGCGAATAACTTGAGCAAAGTTTCCAGAGTTAGGGTCAATGTTGCTTTCGCTGATTCTGCCACTGCTTCGCCAGCCAATCCGTACGCTCGGTCCTTAACTAATTCGAGGTGATCGTCACAGAAAGCCCAGAAGAATGACTCAGTGACCTCAAGGGCCTTGGTGTAGTTGAATAACTCAAAAGCGGCAGTTGCCTGATCGACCACATCGGCCAATGCAGCTAACAACGCCCTATCGATTGGCTCTGTCACCGCGGAAACCGGAGAAGTTCCTTGACTGAGGACAAACTTGCTCGCATTTAAGAGCTTCACGGCAAGACGACGACCAATTTTCATCTGACCAACATCGAATGCAGTGTCAGTGCCTGGTCGGCCTGAAGCCGCCCAGTATCGAACAGCATCGCTACCATGTTCATCAAGCAAATCAATAGGCGTTACTACATTGCCTTTTGACTTACTCATTTTCTTGCGGTCTGGATCCAGAATCCAGCCACTAATTGCCGCATGCTTCCAAGGAAGTTCGTTTGATTCAAGATGAGCGCGAACTACAGTACTGAATAGCCAAGTGCGAATGATTTCGTGAGCTTGCGGACGAACATCAAATGGCCAGACACGTTGCCAGAGGTCGTCGTCCACGCTCCAGCCACCAGCAATTTGTGGCGTCAAGGATGAGGTGGCCCAGGTATCCATCACATCAGGATCGCCAATGAAGCCGCCGGCCATACCTCGTTGTTCGGGCGCATAACCTGGCGGACAATCAATTGACGGGTCAACTGGCAAAGCACCATCTTCTGGCACTAGCACTTCATCCCACTTTGGATTTCCGTCTGCATCCACCGCGTACCAGACGGGAATTGGTACGCCAAAGAACCGCTGTCGAGAAATTAACCAGTCGCCATTTAGTCCTTCGACCCAGTTTTCATAACGCACTTGCATGTGCGCTGGATGCCAAGTTAGTTCGCCACCCCGAGCCACCAACTCGCGGCGGAGATTCTGGTCACGGCCACCATTTCGGATGTACCACTGACGTGTGGTGACGATCTCAAGTGGCTTGTCACCCTTTTCAAAGAACTTAACCGGATGGGTAATTGGTCGGATTTCTCCGTCAAGATCACCGGATTCACGCAAAAGTTCAGCCATTTTCTCTTTGGCTGAATGTGCAGTAAGTCCGGCTATTGCCGAGTACACATTTTGGCCGAGCTCAGATGCAATCCAGGTCGGTGCCTCACTAATAATTCGGCCGTCCCAGCCAATGATTGGCCGGGTTGGAAGTTGTAATTCGCGCCACCAAATTACGTCGGTTAAGTCTCCGAAGGTACAAATCATGGCAATACCTGAACCCTTTTCTGGGTCGGCGAGCGCATGCGCTACAACGGGCACTTCGACGCCGAACAGTGGCGAAGTAACTGTTGTGCCAAAAAGTGGTTGGTATCTTGGGTCATCAGGGTGTGCAACCAGTGCAACACAGGCAGCTAGAAGTTCGGGCCGAGTAGTTTCAATAAATAATTTGTCACCATTTGGTTTATGAAATGAAACTCGATGGTAAGCACCAGGACGCTCTCGATCCTCTAGTTCAGCTTGGGCAACTGCAGTGCGGAAAGTTACATCCCATAATGTCGGGGCTTCAGTTTGGTAAGCCTCATTACGCTGCAGATTATGCAAGAACGCGCGCTGTGAAATTGCTTGTGACCTTGCACCAATTGTTTGATATGTCATTTTCCAGTCAACACTGATGCCTAGTCGACGCCATAATTCTTCGAAGACCTTTTCATCCTCGACGGTCAGGCGTTCGCAAAGTTCTACAAAGTTGCGACGGGAAATTGCAATTGGGTCTTTACCCACCTCAGCCGGTGGTTCGAATGTTGGATCATATGGAAGTGAAGGATCGCACCGAACGCCAAAATAGTTTTGCACCCGGCGTTCGGTTGGCAGGCCATTGTCATCCCAGCCCATCGGATAAAAAACTTTCTTACCCGTCATTCGCTGGTACCTAGCTACACAGTCAGTGTGAGTGTAAGAAAAAACATGACCTACGTGTAATGACCCACTCACAGTAGGAGGCGGAGTGTCAATTGAGAAAACTTCAGGTCGAGTCGCATCTCGGTCAAAGTCGTATGTTCCTGCAGCGTCCCAGACGTTGAGCCATTTTTGCTCAAGGCCATCTAGGGCTGGCTTGTCTGGAACAGAATTAGCGGTCATGAGGCTTAATTCTGCCAGAACTTGCACTCTAGACTTAACCCGTGACCAGGGAAACCGAATTAACTGAATTAGCCCGTGTTGAGGAAGTATTAAATTCCCGCTGGCCCGAGACTCGAATAGAGCCGAGCTTGTCGCGCATTTCACAGCTCATGAACCTCTTGGGCGACCCACAACTGAGTTACCCCGTAATTCATATCACTGGAACCAATGGTAAATCCTCCACCGCTCGCATGATTGAAAGTCTGCTCAGAGCCAGGGGCCTGACAACTGGACTTGTTACCAGTCCACATCTGCACAGCATTACTGAGCGGATTCAACTGGCTGGTCAGCCGATTGCGCCTGACAAATTTGTTAGTGCCTACGATGAGATTGAGCCCTACCTGGCCGTCGTTGATGCAACCAGCATTAATAGCGGCGGTCCCGCAATGTCCTACTTTGAAGTATTGACGGGTCTTGCGTTTGCCATCTTTGCTGATACTCCCGTCGATGTTGCAATAGTGGAAGTCGGAATGGGCGGAACCTGGGACGCGACAAATGTAGTGCAACCGCAAGTTAGTGTGATTACCCCTATCGGCCTAGATCACACTGATTACTTGGGTGAAACCTTGGAACTTATTGCCAGCGAAAAGGCAGGCATCATCAAGTCAGGTTCGATCGCTGTGCTAGCGGCTCAAGATCCGCAAGCGGCTGAAGTTTTGCTGCAGGCAGCGGTGGGTGTAGAGGCGCCCGTGTTGCGTGAAGGTGTTGAGTTTGGCGTATTGAATCGTGCATTAGCCCTTGGTGGTCAAGTAATCTCACTGCGTGGAATTACCGGAGATTATCCAGAAATTCTGTTGCCACTTTTTGGCGAACATCAAGCAACAAATGCAAGTGTTGCTCTCACTGCAGTTGAAGCTTTCTTTGGTGGCGCTGAATCCATAAGTGATGAAACAGTGCGCGAAGCCTTTGCTAGTGTCACCTCACCGGGTCGACTTGAAGTCGTTCGTCGCAGCCCAACAGTATTAGTTGATGCTGCGCATAATCCGCATGGCGCAAAGGTACTTGCCCGAGCCCTAGAAGAGTCATTTGATTTCATATCAGTTATCGGAGTGCTTTCAATCATGGCCGATAAGGATGTTGATGGAATCTTGTCCGCATTTGATGGAATATTTGATCAAGTTGTAGTGACTTCGAATGGAACTGTGCGAGCCATGTCTACAGCCGAACTAACTGAAAAGGCACAAGGTGTTTTTGGCGCAGACCGAGTAACTTCAGCACCCAATCTTGCCGACGCTATTTCTCAGGCAATTGCGTTGGCTGACGATGCCGGCACTAGTGGAATTGGTGTTGTCGTCACTGGCTCGGTTGTTACCGCTGGTATTGCTCGAGCCATTGCGAGGAAGTCATGAAAGTAATGGGCAGTGCCGTAATGGCACTTGAAGTCATCGTACTTGGACTAGTGATGCCAGTTGCTCATGTGGTTTACGACTATCCGTTGGGCACTGTTGTTTGGGTTAGCGGCGGTCTAATGTTGCTGTGCATACTCTCGATTGGCAGCATGCGCCGCGATCGACGCACGGCTGTTGCTACGGGAAGCTTTGTCCAACTCTTAGTTCTAATCTGTGCGATTTTTATTAAACCTTTTTTGGTGCCTGCAATTCTGTTTGGCTTGATTTGGATCCTGGCGGTCGTACTTAGCGCACGAGTGGATGCGGCCAAGGCCGAGCAGAACCCAGAAGTACTAGACGATTCTGATACGCCGGAAACCCTTTAGACTAGACCTCATGGCAGAGAAAACCCTAGTTTTAATCAAACCTGATGGCGTGCAGCGTGGCCTAATCGGTGAAGTGCTCTCACGAATTGAACGCAAGGGCTTCAAAGTTCTCGCACTTGAACTGCGCACCCTAGAGCGCCAGGTTGCAGAAACTCATTACGAAGAGCATCGAGATAAGCCGTTTTTTCCGTCGCTGGTTGATTTCATTGTCAGCGGTCCACTGGTTGCCGCAGTAATCGAAGGACCAGATGCAATTCTGTCTTGGCGTCAGATGATGGGTGCAACTAATCCAGCGAATGCAGCGCCGGGAACAATTCGTGGTGATCTTGCGACTGAAACTCAATTCAACGTCACGCATGGCTCAGACTCACCAGAATCTGCCGCTCGCGAGATTGCACTTTTCTTTCCGAAACTCTAACAACTTTCAACTCTAGGCAGTAGGTAACCGTGACGATAGCAACAAGCAGAAGTGAAACGGTTTCCTCAGTATTTCCGATGTTAGAAAGATTGCTACCGCATGTCCAAAAGCCAGTTCAGTATGTTGGTGGTGAACTCAATGCAGTCACAAAACCGTGGGATGAAGTCAAAGTTCGCTGGGCACTGATGTATCCAGATGCCTATGAAGTCGGTATTCCTAATCAGGGTGTCCAAATTCTTTACGAAGTGTTGAATGAGCGTGCCGATACGCTATGTGAGCGCACATATGCGGTTTGGCCTGACTTAGAAAAGTTGATGCGCGAAAACGAGGTGCCCCAGTTCACGGTAGATGGGCATCGACCCGTTGGAGCGTTTGATGTATTCGGCGTTTCCTTCTCAACCGAATTGGGTTACACCAACATGCTTACTGCTCTAGATTTAGCAGGCATCCCAATCCATTCTGCACAACGGACCGAGTCACATCCGATTGTGGTTGCTGGCGGGCATGCGGCATTTAATCCAGAGCCAATCGCAAATTTCATTGATGCTGCAGTTTTGGGCGATGGTGAACAGGCAGCTTTAGCCATAACGGACATCGTTTTGCAATTCAAACTTGATTGTGAAGCCGGTGTAGTTGCTAGCGAGACCAATTTGCGTGAAGAACTCCTGCTTCGACTTGCAAAATCAGGTGTCGTTTATGTTCCTGCTTTTTATGATGTGGAATATCTGCCAGATGGTCGAATTCGCCGAGTTACGCCAAACCGTGCAGGCGTACCGTTTCGCGTTGCCAAGCACACTGTGATGGATCTCGACAAGTGGCCATATCCAAAGGCGCCATTAGTACCACTTGCCGAGAGCGTCCACGAACGGATGAGCGTTGAAATTTTCCGCGGTTGCACTAGAGGCTGCCGTTTTTGCCAAGCTGGCATGATCACTCGGCCGGTTCGTGAACGATCTAAAACCACCATTGCCGACATGGTGCAAAACGGTCTGGCGAAAACGGGCTACGAAGAAATTGGCTTACTTTCACTATCTAGTGCTGACCACAGTGAGATTGCCGACATTGCGAAAGGTCTTGCCGACCGATATGAGCAATCGCAGACATCCCTTTCACTTCCAAGCACCCGAGTGGACGCCTTCAACATCGATTTGGCAAACGAACTAACTCGTAATGGCCGCCGCAGTGGTTTAACTTTTGCACCCGAAGGTGGCAGCGAGCGTATTCGCCGAGTCATTAACAAGATGGTTTCTGAAGAAGACTTAATTCGGACAGTGACTGCTGCTTATGGCGCAGGCTGGCGCCAAGTGAAGCTCTACTTCATGTGTGGCTTGCCAACCGAAACGGATGAAGATGTGTTGCAGATTGCTAGGTTAGCTCACGAAGTCATCAAAGCCGGCCGAGTCGCTTCAGGGCGGAAGGACATTCGTTGCACGGTTTCTATTGGCGGATTTGTACCTAAGCCTCATACTCCGTTCCAGTGGGCCGCTCAACTCGATCATGAAACAACTGATTCTCGACTGTTCAAACTTCGTGACGCAATTCGCAATGACCGTGAGTTTGGCAAGTCGATTGGCGTTCGCTATCACGATGGCAAGCCAGGAATTGTCGAAGGCATTTTGTCTCGAGGCGATCGCCGAGTAGGCAAAGTGATTGAGCAAGTTTGGCGCTCCGGAGCCCGCTTTGACGGCTGGAGCGAACACTTTTCCTTTGACATGTGGATGCAGGCAGCACAAATTGCCCTCGCCGATGAGCCAGTTGACGTTTCTTGGTTCACAACTCGTGAGCGCGAGCTTGCCGAAGTTTTGCCATGGGACCATTTGGATTCGGGCCTTGACAAAGAATGGCTCTGGGAAGATTGGCAAGATGCTTTAGCTGAAGTTGAGGTTGACGATTGTCGCTGGACACCATGTTTTGACTGCGGAGTTTGTGATCATATGGGGACTGAGATTCAAGTTGGTCCAACTGAGGGTGTGTTACTGCCGCTACCACAAATTAAATCGAAAGTAATTGCCAGTGGCTCGTGATCCAGGTCGCGAAATTGTTCCAGCCGTTCAGAAGTTGCGCATCCAGCATGCAAAGCGTGGTCGGTTAAGGTTCACCTCTCATCGTGACTTTCAACGCGCATTTGAGCGAGCGCTACGACGCGCAAATGTACCCATGGCATACAGTGCTGGCTTTTCCCCGCACCCCAAGATCTCGTATGCAAATGCTGCCGCAACTGGCGTTGCCAGTGAAGCGGAATATGTGGAAATCGGGGTAGTACAAAAAGTTGAGCCAGATGCTTTGCTGCAGGTACTTAATGAAGTCTTGCCACCGGGTTTTGACATTCTGGCAGTCGTTGAGGCCCGAACTCCAGATTTTGTGGCCAGACTCGAAGCAAGTCATTGGCACATTGAACTTCCTGCGGTTCCGCCTGCTGAAATCTTGAACGCAGTGAAAAAGTTCTTGAGCGAGACCGAAGTTATGGTTGAGCGAAATACTAAATCTGGACTCCGCACTTTTGATGCCAGGTCAGCAGTTTTGCGCATTGAAATTCAGGATTTACAGTCGCCACAAGCGTTGGCAACTAAGGATGAACCGGATTTGGCCCAAATGTGTGCAATACTTCAAGTAGTTGTTCGGCATGGAACTCCATCCGTTCGACCAGACGATGTGCTGGTAGCTCTAACAAAAGTTGCTGGGCTTGTCCTTCCGTATCCCGCACGGGTAACTCGGTTAGCACAAGGCCCGCTTGGTGCAGATGGCTGGTCAGTCGATGATCCACTTGATCTCGATCGACAGACCGCCGCCACTTCCTGAGCCCGACATCGTGACACATAGGCTTTTGCGCCCCTAGCGGGCGTGGGTGATCGCTTGCGAGCGTACCTGTTGGTGCATTCGTGGGTTGAATAGGAGAACGACATTATGTCGGATGAAAATCATACAGAAGTAACTGGTATGCAAGTAAAGAAAACTAGGAATAAGAGTGCAGTTAAAAAGGCTGCAAAGCCAGCGCCAAAAGCGCAAGCACCTGCGCAGTCCGAGCCGGTAGCCCAAAAGGCGGCAAACAAAAAAGCGGAAGCGCCAGTTGTGGCCACTGAAGTTGAGCCAAAAAAATCAGCTCGTAAGGCTCCGGTTGCTGTTCCAGTCTTTCAAGCGCCACCAACTGCGCCTGTCAAAGGTGCGACAAAGAAAGCTACTGACAAGCCAGTAAAAACTGCAACTAAGGTCGCAGCCAAGGGCTCAAAGTCTGGCGATTCAGCCGTAACTGACACCAAAAAGCGCGCGAATAAAAAAGTGGCTTCGGAAGAGGTCGCTGACTCAACAAGCAGTGACACAGAAATTGATACGCCACCAACCTCAAAGAACCGCAGTCGGAATCGTAAGAACAAGAATCGCGATCGTGGAACTTCGACAGAGATTGATTCAGCAAGTATTAGCGACTTAGATTCAGACGATGCTGAAAGTGCAACGCACAAGCGCAGCCGGAAGCGCAATCGCGATGGTGCAGCGGATGACTCAGGCTCAATTCGCTTAGATGCAAAACGTCAACGTCGCCGCGACGGGCGTGATGCCGGTCGTCGTCGCGCATCAGTTGTGACTGAAGCGGAGTACTTAGCTCGCCGAGAAAATGTTGATCGAGTAATGGTCGTGCGCCAGCAGGGTCCACGTACCCAGATTGCCGTACTTGAAGACGGTGTCTTAGTTGAGCATTACATTAACCAATCTTCAAGTGGCTCACTTGTCGGAAATGTTTATGTCGGCCGAGTCCAGAATGTGTTGCCAGGTATGGAGGCTGCCTTCGTAGACATTGGCAAAGGGCGTAACGCAGTTTTGTACGCAGGCGAAGTGAACTGGGATGCCGCCGGTCTTGAAGGACAGTCCAAGCGCATTGAGTCAGCGCTCAAAACTGGCGACACTGTATTAGTTCAAGTGACTAAAGATCCGGTCGGACAAAAGGGAGCACGACTAACAAGTCAGATTTCGATCCCTGGGCGTTTTGTGGTTTATGTACCAAACCATCCGATGACTGGAATCTCGCGCAAATTACCAGAACGCGAACGCACTCGGCTCAAGAACATCTTGCGCGAAGTAGTTCCCGAGACTGGTGGCGTAATTGTCCGCACTGCTGCGGAAGGTGCGAGTGAAGAAGAATTATCTCGCGATGTGGCCCGCTTAGTTGCCCAATGGGAAGACATCGAAGCAAAGGCAAAACTTTCGTCACCGCCAACAATGCTGTACGCCGAGCCGGATATCTCAATCAAGGTCGTGCGAGATATCTTCAATGAAGACACCAAGAAGCTTGTTGTATCTGGTGATGATGCCTGGGACACTGTTGATCAGTATGTGAAATATGTTGCTCCCGATTTAGCTGATCGCTTAGAGCGCTATGTCGGCAGTAAAGATGCCTTCACGCATTATCGAGTTGATGAGCAGATTGCTAAGGCATTAGACCGCAAAGTGTATCTTCCCTCCGGTGGATCATTAGTAATTGACCGAACCGAGGCAATGACTGTTGTTGATGTGAACACCGGAAAATTTATTGGTCAAGGTGGAAACCTGGAAGAAACAGTTACCCAGAACAACTTAGAAGCAGCTGAAGAGATTGTTCGACAACTTAGACTTCGTGACATCGGTGGCATCATTGTCATTGACTTTATTGACATGGTGCTGGAAAGCAACCGGGATCAAGTAATCCGCCGCCTAATTGAATGCCTAGGTCGCGATCGAACGAAACATCAAGTTGCCGAGGTGACCTCTCTTGGCTTGGTCCAGATGACCCGCAAGCGAATCGGTGCGGGTTTACTTGAGGTATTTGGCCAGTCATGTGATCATTGCAATGGCCGAGGCGTAACAATTCATATGGACGGGCTGCCAGCAGGTAAAGGAAATCGCGATACGGGTAACGAAAGTGGCCGTGGACCAAAAGCCGGAAAGATCCACAAGTTTGACCCCGAAGCGGGACATTTGGTCGAAGTCGAAGGTTCAATAGAATCCGACTTTGAAAACTTAGAGATTTCCGAAGAAAAGTCGGAAAAACCCAATAAGAATGGGCAAAAACGTGGTCGACGCAGTGCCAGTCGGCCGGCCGGACAGCCAAGTTCTACCCCAGTAGCAGAGTTCACGGTTTGACCTTGACCCTGCTTAATCCGTAACCTTATGAGGCTTACCTTTTAAGGATTTTCACCACTTTTGCAAGGAGTAACACTGTGTACGCGATCGTTCGATCTGGCGGACGCCAAGAGAAAGTCGTCGTTGGCGATGTAATCACCCTTGATCGGGTTGATGCAACACCTGGCGACACCGTAGTTCTGCCAACATTACTTTTAGTCGATGGCGACAAAGTCACCTCCGATAGCAAAGCTCTTGCGGGAATTACCGTAACTGGCGAAGTTGTTTCGCATGGCAAGGGTCAGAAGATTGAGATCCTGCGCTACAAGAACAAGACTGGCTATCGCCGTCGTCAAGGTCATCGTTCCGCCTTGACTGATGTGCAAATTGTCCAGATTGGGTCAACCAAGATCGCAGATAAGGATAAGCTTGCTGCTCCGGTAGCTAAGAAAGCGGCCAAGAAAGCAGTTGCAAAAAAGGCTGCGCCAAAGCCTGAAGTTGCCGAAGTAGTAGCCGAGGCAACAGATGCGCCAGTTGCAAAAAAGGCGCCTGCAAAAAAGGCTCCTGCCAAGAAGGCTACAGATGCTCCAGTAGCAAAAAAGGCTCCTGCCAAGAAGGCAGCGCCAAAGAAGACGGAAGAGTAGGTCATAACTCATGGCACATAAAAAGGGTGCGTCCAGCACACGCAATGGTCGCGATTCAAATGCACAGCGTCTAGGCGTAAAGCGTTTCGGCGGACAGGTTGTAAGCGCTGGCGAGATCATCGTGCGTCAGCGTGGCACACATTTTCATCCAGGACAGAATGTTGGTCGTGGTGGTGACGATACTTTATTCGCCTTGACTGCTGGCGCTGTTCAGTTCGGTACTCGTCGCGGTCGTCGTGTCGTCAACATTGTTCCAGCGGGCTAAATCCGCGATTCAATTTTTTGCAAAGCGGGCCTGAAAACATCGGGCCCGCTTTTACGTTTAGGAGGTAATTGTGACCAGCTTCATTGATCATGTCCTCCTGCATGTTCGTGGCGGCAATGGCGGAAATGGTTGTGCTTCTGTACACCGTGAAAAGTTCAAACCACTCGGTGGTCCCGATGGCGGCAACGGTGGTAAAGGTGGCGATGTAACACTTGTCGTTGATACCTCAATCACAACTTTGCTTGAGTATCACCGGAGTCCTCATCGATCAGGTGGCAACGGTAAGCCGGGCCAGGGCGACCATCGCAATGGCGCTAATGGCACAGAATTAGTACTTCCTGTTCCTGATGGCACGGTGGTTACCCTCAGCGATGGAACGGTGTTGGCTGATTTAGTCGGTCAAGGCACTTCTTACGTTGTGGCCGCTGGCGGTCGTGGTGGCTTGGGAAATGCAGCATTGGCCTCAACTCGCAGAAAAGCACCCGGCTTCGCTTTACTTGGCGAGCCTGGGGTAGAGCGTGACGTCGTACTCGAACTCAAAACTGTTGCCGACATCGGCTTGGTAGGTTTCCCGAGCGCCGGCAAGTCTTCGTTGATTGCTGCTATGTCGGCAGCTCGGCCAAAAATTGCTGACTACCCGTTTACCACTTTGGAGCCGCACCTTGGTGTTGTTCAAGCCGGGGAAACCACATTCACCATTGCGGATGTGCCAGGACTAATTCCAGGCGCAAGTTCCGGAAAAGGTTTGGGGCTAGAGTTTCTTCGCCACATTGAAAGATGTGCTGCGTTAGTTCACGTGCTTGATTGCGCGACCTTGGAATCAAATCGTGATCCAATACGTGACTTAGATGCACTTGAACAAGAGCTCGAGCAGTATGGCGGACTTCAAGATCGACCAAGATTGGTTGTCTTGAATAAAGTCGATCTTCCTGAAGGCCGGGATCTAGCTGAGATTGTTTTGCCAGATTTACACGCCCGTGGCTACACGGTATTTCTGGTTTCGGCTGTTAGTCATGTGGGCCTGCGTGAACTCGGATTTGCCATGGCAACAATCGTTCGGGATGCTCGGGCTGCCGCACAAATTGAGGCTGCCGATCGGCCACGAGTTGTTGTGCGGCCAAAGTCCGTCGATGATTCAGGATTTACAGTAACTGTTGAGCGTGCTGGCGAAGAATTGCGATACCGGATTATTGGTGAGCGAATAGAACGTTGGGTGCGGCAGACGGATTTTGCTAACGATGAAGCCGTTGGTTACCTAGCGGATCGGTTGGCCCGGGCAGGAGTTGAACTGGAACTGGCCAAGCAAGGCGCTGTTGCTGGCAGTGAAGTTGTGATTGGCACTGGACCATCGGCTGTTGTCTTTGACTGGCAACCAACAGTCTCAGACTTGCATCAAGGTCCTCGTGGCACCGATGAACGACTCGTTGACATGAAGCGACCAAATGCAGCCCAGCGGTTAGCAGAGCATCGTAAACGGCAATATGGTGACGAATATGCTTTGGCAGATGATGTAGCAATACAGGAAGGGGACGAGGAAGATGCGTAACGATATCGCACGAGCCAAGCGCATTGTGGTGAAAGTTGGTTCCTCGTCACTAACTACTAGACGAGGCGGACTTGACGAAAGTCGCCTTACCGAACTGGTGCAGGTAGTTGCAGCAAAACAAAAAGATGCTGAAATTGTTCTGGTATCTAGTGGTGCAATTGCCGCAGGACTGGCACCGCTTGGTTTACAGTCTCGGCCGACGGACTTAGCCACACAGCAGGCCGCGGCTAGTGTTGGTCAGTCTCTTCTCGTCGCTAAGTATGCCGCTGCTTTTGCTGCTCATCAAGTTACGGTAGGGCAGGTTTTGCTGACCGCAAATGATGTGATCAGACGTGCACAGTACCGAAATGCGCAGCGTAGCTTGCAGCGATTGCTTGAACTTGATGTTCTGCCAATTGTGAATGAGAACGACACCGTTGCGACCGATGAAATTAGATTCGGTGACAATGATCGTCTGGCTGCACTCGTTGCCCATGTAGTTCAAGCGGATGCACTTTTTCTATTCTCGGATGTTGATGGTCTATACAATGATGATCCAACCAATCCCGAGGCAAGCATTATTGAACAAGTGAGTGATTTTTCGCAGTTGTCTGAAGTGGCAATTGGCGGAACGGGCTCATCCGGTGTTGGCCTTGGGGGAATGGCAACCAAAGTTAAGGCAGCTCAAATCGCCACGTCGGCGGGGATCCCAGTGGTGCTAACTGCTACCTCGAACGCTGCCGCCGCGCTTGCCGGCCAGAGTGTAGGCACCTATTTCGCGCCAGCAGCAAAACTGCCCACTCGCTTACTTTGGCTTCTGCATGCCACAACATCCCTTGGCAAGTTGTTCCTTGACGACGGTGCGGTGTCAGCAGTGATTGACCGCCGCATGTCACTGTTGCCAGCAGGTATTACCGAAGTTGAAGGCAACTTTGTCGCAGGCGATGCAGTGGATCTAGTTGATCAATCGGGCAAACTAGTGGCTCGGGGGATTGTTTCATTCGATGCTACTGAGCTACCTGCTCTGATAGGCAAAAAAACATCTGAAATTTCGTCCGAGTTTGGTGAAAGTTTCGACCGCGAGGTTATCCACCGAGACGACTTGGTAGTGATCCCCGAACAATAAGAGAGAATAGATTTATGACTGATGAACGTGCTGAAGTGTTAGCCGCCGCCGAGCGCGCGCGCTCTGCTGCCATGGTCTTGCGGAATTGTTCTCGCGCTGAAAAAGATGCCGCACTACTAGCCATGGCAAATGCCTTAGTTTTACACACCGATGTGATTGTGTCAGCGAATTCCAAAGATATTGCGGCCGCTGAGCAAAATGGGACAGATGCCGCCATCATCGATCGACTTAAGCTAAATCGAGAGCGCATTGAAGCAGTTGCGCAAGGACTGCGTGATGTCGCGGCACTGCCTGACCCAGTTGGTGAAGTAGTGCGTGGATACACCTTGCCTAACGGACTTGAGGTAAGGCAGCAGCGGGTTCCCATGGGTGTAATCGCCATGATCTATGAGGCCCGACCAAATGTAACTGTTGATGCTGCTGGTTTGGCACTCAAGAGTGGAAATTGTGTTTTACTGCGTGGTTCTTCATCGGCATTTCAGACGAATGTGGAATTGGTTGCAGTCATGCGAAGTGCATTAGAGCACTCACCTGTTCCAGCCGATGCAATTCAATTGGCACCTGGGGCAACTCACGAAGCGGCAAAGCACTTAATGACGGCACGTGGCCTGGTAGATGTTGTTATCCCGCGCGGTGGAGCGGGACTCATTAATGCTGTTGTCGAGCAGTCAACTGTCCCAGTCATAGAGACGGGAGTAGGAAATTGCCATGTCTACATAGATGAGTCTGCAGACATTGAAAAAGCCGTTGCAATCACGGTAAATGCTAAGACACAACGAACGACGGTTTGCAATACTGCTGAAACACTTCTAGTCCACGAATCTATCGCGCCCAAAGTACTACCTAACTTGTTGGCAGCTTTGAAGGACAAAGGAGTAACTATTCACGGAGACAAAGAATTTGCCGAATACTCTGCCGAGGCTGGCATCAGCTTCGTTCCCGCCAACGACACCGATTGGTCAGATGAGTATTACAGCCTAGACATTGCCGCCGCGATTGTGCCGAACATAGAGGCGGCGATTAGTCACATTCGAAAATGGTCTACAGGGCATACCGAAGCAATCATTAGCGAGTCCCAACAGGCTATTCGACACTTCACTAGTTCAGTAGATTCCGCGGCAGTCATGGTTAACGCGTCTACTCGCTTCACAGATGGTGGCGAATTTGGCTTCGGTGCTGAAATCGGAATATCCACGCAAAAACTACATGCTAGGGGTCCCATGGGGCTACCAGAACTAACAACTACGACTTACATTGTCACTGGCGATGGCCACATCAGAAGCTAAGAAAGAAAGTAGAATTTAAACATGAGTGATTTTCCATGGTGGGGTTTCGGACTCGTCGCCTTTGGCCTTTTGTCACTGGCACTCTACTTAGTAACCCGATTTAATCCTGATCGCTAGAAACGTGAAGCGCATTGGAGTGCTTGGTGGGACATTCGATCCCATCCACATTGGACATTTGGTTGCTGCCAGTGAGGCGCACTCCCAACTTGCATTAGATCAAGTTCTTTTTATCCCAGCCGGCACGCCTTGGCAGAAATCTGAGCAAGACATCACGCCTGGCAATATTCGATTAGAACTACTCAATCTTGCAGTTGCTCGTGATGACCGATTTTCAGTGAGTGATATCGAAATTAAGCGCGAAGGCCCAAGCTATTCAATTGATACTTTTGACGAATTGATGGACCTGGATCCAGCTGCTAATTTCATCTGTCTTGTCGGTGCAGACGTTGTCTCAAAAATACCGACTTGGCATCGCTGGCAAGATTTCGTCAAGAAAGTTTCTATCGCTGTAGTCAGTCGTTCAGGAATAGCAGTAGGAGAGTTGCCATTTGCTGTGACCGAAGTTCCGATTCCAGAAGTTGCAATCTCGGCAAGTACGCTCAGGCAGCGATATGCCGCTGGCGAGCCGACAAGGTATCTAATCCCCGATTCAGTCGATGAGTACATTCGCACCCATGGACTTTATGGAGCAGGACAAGACGAGTTCTAATGCACCGTCTTCCAAATTTTTTGAAATGGCTCGTGGGCTCTCTACTTGCTATTGCAATTCTGACTGGTTTGATGCTTTTACAAAATCCGAAAAGCAATCGAGATAAATTAAATTTGCTTGCCCCGCTTAATCAAATTTCAGCAACCCCAGAAACCAAAGAGGTGCAGACCCTGTTGGTTGAAATTACGGACAACAAGCAACAGTTTGTTGTTGGTGCACTGTTGATCAGAGACGGACAGAAGTCCATGATCGCTGCAGTAGACCCTAATGTCGTGGTTGACCTGAGGTTGTTTGGCCTTCGCGATTTGCACAGTGCCACCAATCAAGTTTCTACTGGCCAAATTGTTGATGCCTTAAATGTGGCTAGCGGGTTAGACATCGAAGGAGTACTCAACCTGACGCAAATCGGACTCGGAGCTCTGCTCGATGACATCGGTGGCCTTACTGTTCAAACTCCCATTTCAGTAACGCTTGCTCAAGCAAGCGATGACAGTCCAAAACTCTTGCGTGCGGGCAAACATAAACTTGATGGAGCAACGGCAGCAGCATATGCGGTCTTTCGTCGCCCTGGTGAATCTGTGATTGAGCAGAGCAAAAGATTTCGACCAGTCTTAACAGCAGCACTAGATTCGCTACCAAGACAGCAGCAGGCAATCAATGCTCGACTAAATTCACTGGGCCAATCAGGCAGTACGAATTTGACTGACCTAGACATCGCTGGTTTCTTAGCTCAGACGCGCGGCACTTGGGAAACAGCGGACACATTAATTTTGGCCACTGAACCTTCGCAGTTACGAGCAAAAGCTAAACCTAATTGGCTTTGGCTAAATACCAGTTCCATTTATTCAACTTTCTTGAGCGACGCACCTGGTGCGCTTTGGAGCAGTGACTCCAATCGGTTACGAGTAACCGTTTCGAGTCGTACCGCTTCCGAGCGTTTGATAGTCCGAAAATTGTTAAGTCGCGGAACAATCTATTTTGTAGATGGAGGCAGCACCGCACCAGCACTTAATTCACGCCTAATCGTCACAGAGACTGTGCCGAAATCCCTTGTTTCCGAAATTAAGAAAGATTTGTCTTTGCCTAACCTAGAGGTGCAAGTGGTATCTCAAATATCAACTGGAACTGACATGCAATTAGATTTAGGTGAAGATTTCAATAAGAACCAAAACCAGGAGAGCAATCAGTGACGGCAACAGATCATGCAATAGGCATCGCCAAAGTTGCTGCGCAAGCTGCTTTTGATAAGCAAGCCACAGAAATTGTCCTACTTGATGTCAGCGAACATCTGGTGATTACCGATTTATTCCTAATCTGCACCGCGCAAAATGAGCGACAGGTAAATGCAATTGTCGACGCAATTGAAGAAGAGTTAGATGCCCAAGGAGTCGAACCTATTCGCCGCGAAGGGCAACGGGAAGGTCGCTGGGTACTTTTGGACTACTTCGACATGGTCGTGCATATCCAGCAAGCGCAGGAACGATCTATATATGATCTGGAACGGTTGTGGCGTGACTGTGAGCACATTCCATTGGAATTGAGTTAACTGTGGCTGGTAGAACACTTGTTCTCTGGCGCCACGGGCGCACCTCATGGAATTCGGTAAGCCGATTTCAAGGACAAGAAGATGTGCCATTGGATGAAGTTGGGTTTGATCAGGTTCGGCGAGCCGCGCAAACTTTAGTTGGCCTGCAACCCACTCATATCGTGTCCAGTGATTTGTCGCGCGCCCTAGACACGGCCCGAGCGCTAGCACGCCTGGCCGAGTTGGAAGTACAGGTCGATCCAGATTTACGTGAAACATTTGCCGGTCAGTGGCAAGGATTGACAAAAACCGAATTAATGGAACGCTTCGCTAGTGACTACTCCGCATGGGGTGGCGACTCAAATGTGCGCCCTGGTGGTGGCGAGACTCGATTGGAAGTAGCCCAGCGGGTAATGCGGGCGATAAATGGCGCACTAACTTCAGTTCCAGACGGTGGCACTTTGGTTGTTGCTTCACATGGTGGAGCGCTGCGCGCAGGACTGGGCAGATTGTTAGCCCTTGAACCAGCGCAATGGACTGCACTCGGGGTACTAGCAAATGCGCAATGGACAGTACTTCAGGAGCTCGATGAAAACATTCCCCGCCCGCCAGGATTGCAGTGGCGCTTAGCCGAATACAACGCAGGTTCGCTGCCGGAACCTGTTATGGGTGATGACCGTTAAGCCAGTCGCCGACCAATTATGTTCTGCGGTAGCATTAATAAGTCCGGGGCTGTGGCGCAGCTGGTAGCGCACCTGCATGGCATGCAGGGGGTCAGGGGTTCAAGTCCCCTCAGCTCCACCAATACCAAACTAGGAGCGATATATGAGTAATCGCATTACCCATTGGATTGACGGTAAATTTTATTCAGGTCCAACTGATCGAACTGGTCCTGTTTTCAACCCTGCAACAGGCGAACAAACCGGCACTGTAGATCTAGCCAGTACTGAAGTCGTCGATGTTGCCGTAGCTGCTGCCGTTACTGCCGGCAAATCTTGGGCCCAAACTTCGCTGACTAAGCGGGTCGCTGTGATGTTTGAATTCCGCGAACTCTTAAATGCTCGCAAGGATGAAGTCATCGCACTCATCACCGCTGAACATGGCAAAACGCTCGAAGATGCAAAGGGCGAACTTGCCCGCGGTCAAGAAGCAGTTGAATTTGCTTGCGGCATTCCACATCTGATGAAGGGTTCGTATTCTGAAGGCGTTTCAACTGGGGTTGATGTTTACAGTATCCGCCAACCACTTGGCGTTGTTGGAATCATCTCGCCGTTTAACTTTCCGGCGATGGTGCCTATGTGGTTCTTCCCAATTGCGATTGCAACAGGCAACACTGTAATCGTCAAGCCGAGTGAAAAAGATCCAAGTGTGGTTAACTACATCGCAGAACTTTGGAAAGAAGCCGGCTTACCTAAAGGCGTATTTAATGTTGTTCACGGTGACAAGGAAGCGGTTGATCGCTTACTGACTCATCCAGATGTCAAAGCCATCAGTTTTGTTGGCTCAACCCCGATTGCTAAATACATTTACGAAACTGGCACCGCGCATGGCAAGCGGGTGCAGGCACTTGGAGGCGCAAAGAACCACATGGTGGTACTGCCTGATGCCGATCTTGACTTAGCGGCTGATGGGGCAGTGAATGCTGGATTTGGCTCAGCAGGCGAGCGTTGCATGGCCATTTCGGCGCTTATCGCCGTTGAACCAGTTGCTGATGAATTGATTGCCAAGATTTCCCAGCGCATAAGCACGCTCACTTTGGGTGCTGGAGTAACCAACTCAGACATGGGACCGCTTATTAGCGCGGTTCATCGAGATAAGGTCCGTGGCTACATAGACGCCGGCATTGAGGCTGGGGCAACTTTGGTTGTTGATGGACGCAAACCTGAAATTTCGGACAAAGCTTTGACTGGAGGATATTTCCTAGGTCCAACATTGTTTGACAATGTCACAACCGACATGAGCATTTACCAAGAAGAAATCTTTGGCCCAGTTTTGGCAGTAATAAGAGTTTCGAGTTATGCGGAAGCACTCAAACTGGTAAATGAGCATCCCTACGGCAATGGCACAGCGATCTTCACAAATGACGGTGGAGCAGCTCGCCGATTCCAGCACGAAGTTCAAGTTGGCATGGTTGGTATCAACGTGCCAATCCCAGTACCGATGGCCTACTACTCATTCGGCGGTTGGAAAGCTTCTTTGTACGGTGATACCCACGCCCATGGCACTGAAGGCGTGCATTTCTTTACGCGCGGCAAAGTTGTAACGAGCCGTTGGCTAGACCCAAGCCATGGTGGGTTGAATTTGGGCTTCCCAACAAACGGTTAATCTTCGGTAGGCTAGGTGTCTGGCAAACTTCCCCGGAGTGCAAATGAACTTAAAAAATCGAGATTTCCTGAAAGAAATCGATTTCAATGCGGATGAATTGCAGTATCTAATCGACCTTGCAATAGAGCTGAAAGCCGCTAAACGTGAACGGCGCGAAGTTAAACACCTGCAAGATCGAAACATTGCGCTCATATTTGAAAAGACATCGACCAGAACTCGCTGTGCGTTTGAGGTTGCCGCGTTTGATCAAGGTGCACACACCACTTACCTAGATGGTCAGTCTTCGCAGGTTGGTCACAAGGAATCTATCGCAGATACAGCTAGAGTTCTATCTCGGTATTACGACGCAATTCAATTCCGTGGTAAGTCTCAGGAGATGGTCGAAGAGCTCGCGCGGTATTCAGAGGTTCCGGTTTACAACGGCTTAACGGACGAATGGCACCCGACCCAGATGCTTGCCGACTTTCAGACCATGATTGAACATTCTGGCAAGAACTTAAGCGACCTAAGTTTTGCTTATGTGGGAGATGCCCGCAACAACATGGGCCACTCGCTCTTAGTCATGGGGGCAATTATGGGTTGCGATGTGCGAATAGCTGGTCCAGCTGAATTATTGCCAGCACCCGAGATTAGAAAGATCGCGCAAGACGCTGCCAAAAAGAGCGGTGCCAGAATTACTTTGACCGATGACATGGATGTCGCGCTAGTTGGCGCACAATTTGTACACACCGATGTCTGGGTGTCAATGGGTGAATCTCCAGAAATTTGGAATGAGCGAGTCAAATTACTTTCTCCTTACCAAATAAATCGTGAGGCACTTGCCAAAACTGGCGTGGCTGACGTGAAATTTATGCATTGTTTGCCCGGCTTTCATAACGAGCAAACGACAATTGGTTTTGAGATTGCTAGTCAGACTGGCATGCACCAGGGCCTTGAAGTTACCCACGATGTATTTGAGTCAGAACTCAGTGTTGTTTTTGATCAGGCCGAAAATCGAATGCACACGATTAAAGCAATAATGGTTGCAACAATCGGAAACTGATGCCAAATCTTTTTGATCCAATCCAAGTGGGCAATGTCTCGATCAAGAACCGAGTCTGGGTTAGCCCGATGTGCCAGTACTCGGCGATTGATGGACTGATGCAAGATTGGCACGCCATCCACTACGGCTCCCTAATTACTGGTGGATCTGGATTAGTTATGGTGGAGGCCACCGGTGTAACTGCAGCTGGTCGGATTTCTCCAAACTGCCTAGGTATTTGGTCAGATGCTCAAGCGCAAGTTCTTTCCGAATTGCCAAACTTTGCCGCCAAGCATGGCGTGAAGATGGGAATTCAGTTAGCCCATGCCGGTCGCAAGGCATCTTGTGCATCGCCTTGGCTTGGTGGAAAGCCACTTTCGCCAACCGATGGCGGATGGGAAACAGTAGGACCTTCGCAAATCGCATTTGGTAGTTATCCAGCACCCAAAGAATTGACTCGAAGTGAAGTAGATCAAATTCGTCATGATTTTGTGGCGGCCGCCGAACGAGCCTTATTCGCCGGCTTTGACATTATTGAGTTGCATGTTGCCCACGGCTATCTTTTACATGAATTTTTGTCACCAATTTCGAATCAACGAACAGATGAATATGGTGGCTCATTTCATAATCGAATCCGCCTGCTGTTGGAAATAGTTCGAGAGGTTCGAGTAGTGATTTCTCCTGCCCGAGCACTCTTCGTCCGACTTTCGTGCACAGACTGGGTTGCCGGTGGCTGGACCATTGAAGACAGTGTGCTTCTGGCAAAGGAGTTAAAGCGAGCCGGCGTTGATCTGATTGATTGCTCATCCGCAGGTACTACGCCTGATGCGCAGATTCCACTAGGCCCTGGCTTCCAAGTTCCATTTGCCAACCAGATTCGAATGCAGGCACAAATTCTAACCTCAGCTGTCGGGATGATTGACAATGCTGAGCAAGCACAAGCAATCGTCGAGCAAGGACAGGCAGATGCAGTAATGCTCGGCCGCGCCTTTTTGGGAAATCCGCGTTGGCCATTACAGGCCGCTGCTGATTTGGGCGTTGAAGTCCCATGGCCAAACCAGTACCAGCGCGGGGTATTGCGCTAATCCCAAGCGTTTCCATTACCTGTTCAGACTCAAGTATTCTTGGAGATTATGAGCGAAGCGCCTATTGACCCGAATGTTTACGATGTTCATGCAGTCCAAGACAAATGGTTACCGATTTGGGATGAATTAGCCCCATTTCGAAGTGGTCGTGCAAACGATAATCGGCCAACTAAGTACGTGCTGGACATGTTTCCGTATCCATCAGGCGATCTACACATGGGCCACGCCGAGGCATACGCACTTGGCGATGTGATTGCTCGCTATTGGGTACACAAAGGATTTAATGTGCTGCACCCTATTGGCTGGGACGCATTTGGACTTCCTGCCGAAAACGCGGCAATTAAACGTGGTGCCGACCCCAAGTCATGGACCTACGAAAACATTGCAATGCAGAAGTCATCTATGCGTAGGTATGCCTGCTCGTTTGATTGGGATCGGGTATTAAATACTTGTGACCCTGAGTACTACAAATGGAACCAGTGGCTATTCCTGCAGATGTATGAACGCGGTCTGGCGTACCGCAAAGATTCTGCAGTCAATTGGTGCCCTTCTTGCCAGACAGTACTGGCAAACGAACAAGTTGTTGGCGGACTATGTGAGCGTTGCGATTCACAGGTCACAAAAAAGAAACTCAATCAGTGGTATTTCAAAATCACCGACTACGCTGACCGACTATTGGATGACATGTCCGAACTTGAAGGCAATTGGCCGGAAAAAGTTCTACTCATGCAACGCAACTGGATCGGTCGCTCAACTGGAGCTGAAGTTAGTTTCGAGATTGAGGGCAGTGACGAGACTGTCGTGGTCTACACAACTCGACCAGATACGTTATTCGGTGCAACTTTCTTCGTTGTGGCAGCAGACTCCGAATTAGCAACCAGACTTGCCTCTGGAACCGAGAGTGAGGACGACTTCACGGCCTATCTTGAACAGGTTAAGTCCACTAGCGAGATGGATCGACTAGCTACTGATCGCCCTAAGACTGGCGTTTTCTTGAACCGCTATGCCATCAATCCAGTAAATGGCGAACGTTTACCAATCTGGGCCAGCGATTACGTGCTCGCTGATTATGGAACTGGCGCCATAATGGCGGTACCTGCCCATGATCAGCGAGATTTGGATTTTGCTCGCGCCTTTAACCTGCCTGTTCGAGTTGTTGTTGAGTCAGAAACCGATCCAGCAGAAACTGGGCAGGCCACCGCTGATGATGGTGCGCACATCAATTCTGGACCGCTCGATGGAATGGGCAAGGCCGAGGCAATCGCCAAGATGATTCAGATTCTGCAAGATCAAAACCGAGGTAAGGCTGCTACAAATTATCGCCTCCGGGACTGGCTAATCAGTCGTCAACGGTATTGGGGAACACCAATCCCAATCATCCACTGCCCAACTTGTTCAGAAGTGCCAGTTCCACTCGAGCAACTTCCAGTTACTTTGCCTGATGCTGCAGAGTTGGACCTTTCACCTAAAGGCACCTCACCACTTGGGGCTGCTGATGACTGGGCAGTTGTGCCATGTCCAAACTGTGCCAGGCCGGCTCGTCGTGATGCCGACACGATGGACACCTTTGTTGATTCATCTTGGTATTACCTAAGGTATTTAAACCCACAGCTTGATAGTGCGCCTTTTGAACCCAGTGAAGCAAGCCGTTGGCTGCCAATTGATCAATATGTTGGTGGCGTCACACATGCTATCTTGCACCTGCTTTACAGTCGATTCTTCACCAAGGTTCTGTTCGACATGGGACTGGTTGATTTCAAAGAGCCATTCACGAGATTACTCAACCAAGGCATGGTGGTTATGGACGGTTCGGCCATGAGCAAGAGCCGTGGCAACCTGGTACGGCTATCCGATGAGTTGGACGCACACGGTGTAGACGCAGTTCGCTTAACTATGGTCTTTGCTGGTCCACCAGAGGATGACATTGATTGGGCAGATGTTTCACCCAGTGGCGCTAAGAAGTTCTTGGCCCGTGCCTGGCGCCTTTCCGGCGATGTAACAAGTCCAGTTGGAGCGGATCCTGCAGAAGGTGATGTAGCACTGCGTAAAGTAACGCATAAGGTTATCGCCGATAGCGAACTGGCACTTGAGAGCTACCGGTTCAATGTTGTGGTTGCCCGCGCTATGGAGTTAGTCAACGCAACCCGCAAGGCGATTGACTCGGGTCCTGGCGGTGCCGACTCAGCGGTTCGCGAGGCTGCTGAAACGGTGGCGATCCTGCTCTCACTTGTGACTCCGTACACAGCAGAGGAAATGTGGTTCAAACTAGGCCACCAACCTTCGGTAGCTTTAGCTCCATGGCCAACTGTTGATCCGGAATTACTAGTGGCTGACGAAGTCGAATGTGTTGTGCAGGTCAATGGCAAAATTCGCAAGCGATTGCAAGTTCCACCTGCAATAACGGAAGCTCAATTACGCGACTTAGCACTAGCCCAGGAAAATGTAATCGCTGAAATTGCGGGCCGAGAACCGAAAGTTATTATTGTGCGCCCGCCTAAAATTGTGAACATAGTACTTGGGTAACAAATCATGAAAATTGGTTTCGTTACCGATTCGACTGCTTACATACCCGACGAATTGCTTGAGCAATTTAACATTCAAGTGGTCCCTGTCAAAGTAATTATTTCTGGAGCTGCTCACAGCGAGGGAATAGATGTTTCGGTTTCTGATGTAATCGCTGCATTTGGAGATGGAAAAGCAGTCACCACCTCAAGGCCTAGTTCGAATGATTTCATCGAAACCTATCAAGGGTTACTAGATAGAGGTTTTGATGAAATTATCAGCGTTCACTTATCTGCTGAATTGTCTGGAACATACGAATCAGCCTTACTTGCCGTGGCAAAATCAGAACTTCCAGTTCGGGTAATAAATTCACATAATATCGCTTCCGCGGTGGGCTTTGCAGTTGTTGGTGGGGCAAGGCTGGCAGCAACCGGGGCCAGTATTGATGACGTTGAAGACTACATTCGCAATCGATGTGAATTAACCCGAACGCTGTTCTTCGTGGACACTTTGGATTATCTTCAACGAGGTGGACGAATCAGTAGCGTGCAACTGCGATTAGGAACAGCGCTATCACTTAAGCCCATTCTGGCTGTTGCAGATGGGAAAATTGTGCAGCAAGAACTGGTTCGAAATTCCGAACGGGCATTTTTAAAGATGGTTGAGATCGCTGTGACCGTTAAAGATGTTGATTGCGATATCGCAGTGTTACATGTTGCGACCCAAGCAAAAGCTGAAAAACTAGCTAGCCAAATTAGCAAAAAACTAGATGGCAAGCAGGTTCATGTTTATCCCGCAGGTGCAGTAGTGGCAACCCACTTAGGACCTGGCGCCATCGCATTGGTGCTAAGTAGGCAGATTTAACTAAAAGACCCAGATGTCCTGGGTTTATCGGATTGCCACAATTTCACAACCCGATCCGATTCACAGAACTTTGCCAAAAAGAAAATTCTCATATTCGAAAACTACGCTTGCCAGATGGCTTCCGCAGAAGAGCGCATAAGGGCCTTATGGTCTGCCCGCGAAGATGAACATCTAGAATTTGTGTCGCCCGATTACACATTCAATTCATCAAAACATACTCGGCATGCGCTTATAAAAGTGGCAATTTTGATCCTGGCTGTAACCGCGTTATTTGTGTGGGCAAACCGGCCACAAACTGTCGGCTCCCCAGAAGTGCTAGCCAGCGGAACTGCTTTGATCTCCTCGGCTGCGCCCTCGCCAAAGATTGTCGTTGACGTAGAAGGCCGAGTTCGTCGCCCCGGTTTGTATTGGCTGACAGACTCAGCACGAGTAGCGGATGCAATAAAAGCCGCTGGTGGCTTTCTTCCCAATTACCGCAAGGGAAGTGTGAATTTAGCTGCTCGATTAGTAGACGGTCAATTACTTCTTATCGGCGAAGTGCCAAACGGGCAAGGCGCAGCGGCGGCGCCTGAGGCTGATTCGACCAGTCGAATCAGCCTGAACAGTTCCAGTCAGGCGCAGTTTGAATCCTTGCCAGGTGTAGGTCCAGTTTTGGCGCAGAGAATACTTTCCTGGCGAACTGAGCACGGTGCGTTTAAATCTCTGGATCAACTAAAAGATGTACCGGGCATTGGCGAGAAAGTGTTTGCAAACCTGGTGTCATACCTCACCCTGTGAAAACTGTTCAAGTCATCGATGCCCGCTTTGTTCCGATTGCAGTGTCAGTCTGGCTATCAGCCGCTGTAACGGTACTTGTTGGACTGCAACGAAGTTTAGTTATTGCCACTCTCAGTGGCGGCTTCATTTTCTGCCTATTTGCATTAACTTTTAGCCGAATTCGAAAATATCATTGGCAAAGACCCGACTCAATTAGATTGGTAGTAGCAAGCTGCATTCTCGGCTTCCTACTCGCCGCCAGTCGACTTTTTCCGATATTGAGTAGCCCAATCATTGCGTTAGCGAACCAGCACAGTCGAGTGCAGCTGACCGCCATCGTGAGTTCTGATCCAATAGCAACAGAAAAACTTGATGGTCAAGATTGGCATAGCTCTACCCAAACCTCAGTGCGTTTGAAAGTTTTGACTATTGAGCATGCAGGGCAGCTTTGGCGATTAAGTGCCCCCATTTTGCTCTTTGCCGACCAGAATCCAAGCGATTTTGCTCAGTTGGTGCCTGGCGCAACAGTTTCAGTGGAGGCAAAGTTGTTTCCACCGCGCGTTGGGTCTGCTTATGTTGCATACAGTGAGGCACTTTCGCCACCAATTGTCGTTACTGGACCACCGCACTATCAATGGTGGGCGAGTTTAGTAAGAGTCAAACTATCTTCGGCACTAGTGAATGTACCGAGCGACGCAAAAGCACTCATCCCAGGTTTAACCCTGGGAGATACTCGAAACCTAACCAAAGACCTGAATACTTCAATGCGCTCCGCTGGACTGACACACCTAGTCTCCGTCTCTGGGGCAAATGTCACAATTTTGCTGTCGTTAGTGTTTCTAGTGTTGGCCCGAACATCTCGGTCCACGAGATTTATTGTGGCCATTTTGACTCTTGCCAGTTTCGTCGTACTGGTCCGTCCACAGCCTAGTGTGCTTAGGGCTGCAGCCATGGGTTTTGTCATGTTATTTGCCTTTGTTCTACAGCGAAAGACCGCAGCGATAAATGTATTAGCTGTTTCAGTCGCCGTACTCGTTGTCATAGACCCACTGCTCAGTGCCACCTTTGGTTTCGCGCTGTCCGTTCTAGCTACCGCCGGATTGTTGATTTGGTCAAAGCCAGTTGGGCAAAAGTTATCAGCCGCACTTCCTAATTCAATTCCACAATGGCTAGTAGATGGCATCGTGGTGACTATTTGTGCTCAATTGGCCGTTCTGCCTATCTTGATTCTGCTCGGTGCCAAAATTTCTTTGGTGGCGATACCAGCAAATTTACTGGCAGTGCCGCTTGCTGGCTATGTGATGATTTCGGGATTAATACTTACTTGTCTGGCTTTGGTATGGCTGCCCCTGGCCCAGATTCTCGCCTGGTTGGTAGCCGTTCCCGCACAGGGTATCGCGCAGATTGCCAAACTTGCAACGCGGGCAACTCTGCTTGAACTACCGCTGCCTACCGGGATTTTTGGCGCGGTCTTTGCTGTGATTCTCGTTGCTCTACTAATTTGTGCTTTTCGCTTCTGGAATTTCGGCGACCAAGATCGGCGCAATCTAGTTGTTGCGATGCTGGTACTCGTCGCCCTCTTTGTCTGGACTAGACCAAGTGTCTCGTTAAAAAATTGGCCACCTCGGAAATGGCAGGTTATTGTCTGCGATGTTGGTCAAGGTGATGCAACGGTAATCAAAATCGCCAAAGGACAGGCGATCGTGATTGATGCAGGCCCTGACCCAAACCTGGTTGACAGTTGTTTGCGAGATTTGGGAATTAAAAATATTCCACTGTTAGTGCTAACCCATTTCCATGCTGACCATGTAGCTGGGTTAAGTGGCGTATTCAAGCATCGGAGAGTTGGTGAAGTGCGGGTAACTACCTTTTCCGAACCATTTATTACTAGTAAGTATGTTTTTAATTTTCTGGCAGATAAAAAAGTGTTAACAAAGAAACTAGTTGCTGGTGACCAATTACAGGTTGCACAAGTGAGTATTAAATGCATCTGGCCGGCCAAGTTAATTTTGGGACAGGGAAGTGATGCCAATAATTCAAGTTTAGTTTTGCAAGTCAAAAGTCATGGGTTAACTATGGTCTTTGCCGGCGATGTCGAAGCCCCAGCACAGCGCGCCATCCGCCAATACTCGATGCTCACTGAAATCGATGTACTAAAAGTCGCTCACCACGGATCTAGAAATCAGGATGAGCAGTTTGCTCGGTTGCTCAGACCTCGAATCGGAGTCATTTCAGTCGGTGCGAATAACACTTACGGGCACCCCGCCCATGAGACTTTGCTTCTTTACGAGCTGCTTGGCACAAGGATATTTAGAACTGACACCAATGGCGCTATCGCTATCTGGAAATCTGCAGGCAGCCTTGAGGTTTTGACTGCCCGGTAAGGCATACTCGTACTGTGGCGAAAAAAGATGCAATTGGCCAAAACCGGGTCGTACTAGCAGTTGGCAGAGAAACCGCGCTTTTCAATCAAGTGATCGCCCGAATGTCGACAATTGCGCAAGAGATTGACCCACAGTTTTTAAAAGTAGAACTTGACTTGACCAACTTAGAAAATCAAGTAGCGGAGTTGGGTCAGGCATTGGCTCCATCTTTATTCGGCGAATTTACCTTACTCATAGTGCAGAACATTTCTGAACTAACCGAAGATTCAACAGCCTTGCTCCTGCAAAACTTGGCGACCTTACCTGAACATTTAATGCTTGTGCTTTGGCATCCAGGTGGCGTGAAAGGAAAGAAGGCCCTCGAGGCAATCCGAAAGACTGGAATTCTTGAAGCTGATTGTGCCGAACTCAAAAATGACAAATTGGATTCGGCGTTGGTTGCGGAGTTTAACAAGCACAAGCGGCGAACCACGGTTGAGGCACTCGAGGCCCTGCGTGAATCAGTCGGCTCAGATTTGGGTGAGCTGTTAGCGGCAATTTCGCAATTGTGTGTTGACATTGAATCCGATCCCATTGATGCTGCTGCAGTTCGGCAGTACTACTCAGGGATGTCAGACATAAAGAGTTGGGATATCAGTGATGCGATGTGGAACGCTAAGCCAAAGGAAGTATTGGAACAGTTCCGGTGGGCAATCGAACAAGATTCAGCATCCGCGCCAGCGATTATTGCGGCAATGGCCAAAGGCCTTAGAACTCTGGTTAAATTTGCTAGCGCCCCAGCAGGGATGAGTGAAGCCGAACTTGCCACACACGTTGGTGTGCACCCGTTTCGCTTGCGGTTTCTGCGCACGCAGAAAAAGTCATGGCTCCCAGAAGATTTAGCTAAAGCGACAAGGTTATTAGCCCAAGCCGATCGGGCAAGTAAAGGAACCACTTATCAGGTCGGGATTCCTGGGGGAGTCAGTTTAGAGCGCGCGCAAACTCTCTACGAAATTGAGAAAAATATTTTGGCGATGCGAGCGCCAAAGATTGACTAGGCCTTATTTAGAGCTGACGCAAGGGCAGACTTGCGGTTAGCAGCCTGATTCTTATGGATGACACCCTTTGATACAGCTTTATCAAGTGCGCGGGAAGCATCAGCAAGTGCCACGCTTGCGGCGGCCTGGTCGCCTGTTGCAACAGCCTCACGGAAGCGACGTATCTTTGTCTTTAGAGCACTGCGAACAGACTTATTTCGTTCTTGGGCAGCAGCATTCTGCAGAATACGCTTCTTTTGCGACTTAATGTTGGCCACGGGCTTTGCCTCTTTCGTTTTGTACCACGGTCTAAAGACCGATGTGCAGCCTCTAGGTTACCTGTGTAGGCACCGATTGCTCAAATTCAGGCGAAATGTGCGAAAATAGGGGCGGTAATCCACGATTTTTCGGCACTTTCTGCTTCTGGAGAATTTCAGGGTAACTGCAGACTCCGCACCGCTAAGGACACTTATGGCATCGGCAACACCTAAACCGGGTGCAACTGACCCCGCCATCATCCGGAATTTTTGCATCATTGCCCACATTGATCATGGCAAATCCACCCTGGCCGATCGGATGTTACAAATTACTGGGGTTGTTGATGCCCGGAATATGCGAGCGCAGTACCTAGATCGAATGGACATTGAGCGTGAGCGGGGCATCACAATTAAAAGTCAAGCAGTGCGCTTGCCGTTTACAGCTGAAGATAAGCAGCAATATGTTCTTAATTTGATTGACACTCCGGGACACGTTGACTTTACCTACGAAGTTAGTCGTAGTTTGGCAGCATGTGAGGGTGCAATTCTGCTGGTTGATGCAGCGCAAGGTATTGAAGCTCAGACCTTGGCAAATCTTTACCTTGCTCTGGAAAACGATCTAGTAATAATTCCAGTACTTAACAAGATAGACCTGCCCGCAGCCCAGCCAGAAAAGTATGCTGCAGAATTGGCGCACATTATTGGTTGTAGTCCAGACGATGTTCTGCAAGTCAGCGCTAAAACTGGCCAGGGTGTAACCGAGCTGCTAAACGAAGTTGTGCGCTTGGTTCCGGCTCCAGTCGGCGATGCGACTGCGCCAGCTCGAGCTTTGATTTTTGATTCGGTCTATGACACTTATCGAGGTGTCGTCACATATGTGCGAGTAGTTGATGGCCGGATTCCAATGCGCGACAAAATAAAGATGATGAGCACTGCGCAAACTCATGAAACTTTGGAAGTAGGTGTCATTTCGCCAGAGCCAGTTGCATCAGATGCACTCGGTGTTGGCGAGGTGGGTTACTTGATTACCGGCGTGAAAGATGTGCGCCAGTCTCGAGTTGGCGACACCGTGACTTTAGCTGCTCGACCTGCTGAGTCGGCGCTCGGTGGCTACCGCGACCCGAAGCCGATGGTCTTTTCTGGACTTTACCCACTTGATGGTTCAGACTATCCGCTTCTTCGCGATGCGTTAGATAAGTTGAAATTAAATGATGCGGCCTTGGTTTACGAGCCAGAAACTTCAGTCGCGCTCGGCTTTGGTTTTCGGTGTGGATTTTTGGGCCTGCTGCATTTGGAGATTGTCCGCGAACGCCTTGAGCGCGAATTCAATCTTGACCTGATCTCCACAGCGCCCAATGTTGTTTACGATGTGCAGATGGATGATGGTTCTAAACATGTGGTTACCAATCCAAGCGAATTTCCGAATGGGAAAATTGCCCAGGTGCAAGAGCCAATTGTGCGAGCCACAATCCTCCTACCAAGTGAGTTCATTGGAACAGTGATGGAACTTTGTCAGCAACGACGCGGGGCATTATTGGGGATGGACTATCTTTCTGAGGATCGAGTAGAAATGCGGTACACACTCCCATTGGCTGAGATTGTTTTTGACTTCTTTGATCAGCTAAAGTCTCGAACTCGCGGTTTTGCCTCATTGGATTACGAACCAACGGGCGAGCAGATAGCCGAGCTAGTCAAAGTTGATATCTTGCTCCACGGCGATGCGGTTGATGCCTTTAGTTCAATTGTCCACAAGGATAAGGCGTATGCATATGGAGTGATGATGGCAGCCAAACTCAAAGAGCTAATCCCACGCCAGCAGTTTGAAGTTCCCATTCAGGCGGCAATCGGTTCACGAGTTATAGCTCGAGAAACCATTCGAGCAATTCGCAAGGATGTATTGGCAAAGTGTTATGGCGGTGACATCACCCGCAAGCGCAAACTTCTGGAGAAGCAGAAGGAAGGAAAGAAGCGAATGAAAGTTGTGGGACGCGTTGAGGTTCCGCAAGAAGCTTTCATTGCCGCACTATCTACAGACGACTCGGCAGCCAAAGACAAATCAAAGTAAGTATGACTGATCGCACGCTCGGCGCATATGTGCATGTTCCTTTTTGTGCATCCAGATGTGGCTACTGCGACTTCAACACTTACACCGCATCAGAATTAACTCGGGATTCGACAACAGTTTCACCAGCAACCTTTTCACCGAGACTTATTTCCGAGATCAGGTTAACCGCCGAGGTGAACCACGATTTTGTTCAACCGCTTTCTTCAGTTTTTTTTGGCGGTGGAACACCAACACTTTTGGCCACACAGGATTTGTGCGCAATTCTTGCCGAACTTGCGAATACTTACGGTCTAAGTCCAGATTGTGAAGTGACGATTGAGGCTAACCCAGATTCGGTAGATCAAACTTACCTAGCGCAATTGAAGCAAGGTGGGTTCAACCGAATTTCATTCGGCCATCAATCAAGCAGTTCTCGAGTACTGCAGATTTTGGATCGAACTCACACTGCTGGTCGTACGTGGCAGGCGATTAACTGGGCTCGCGATGCTGGGTTTGAGCACATAAATGTAGATCTGATATATGGCACGCCACACGAAACTGACGCTGACTTATTGCAGACCTTAGCCGAGGTTTCCAGTGCACCGGTAGACCATGTGAGTGCGTATTCCTTAATCGTTGAGCCAGGCACTCGGTTAGCTGCGAGTATCAAGCGCGGAGAATTGCCGATGCCAAGTGACGATGTCGCTGCACATCGATACGGACTTATTGATGATGCCCTGACCCAAATCGGCATGTCTTGGTATGAAGTCAGCAATTGGTCATTGCCAGGTGCACAATGTCAACACAATATCGGCTATTGGCAGAATCAGGACTGGCTTGGCCTTGGACCTGGAGCTCATGCACACTTCAACGGCTTACGGCGGTGGAATGTGAAGCATCCAGCAGCCTGGGCCAATAGCGTTGATGAACATGAACTGCCGATTGGGGACACCGAGGCGTTAACGCCAGCAGACATTTTTAGGGAAAACATAATGTTAGGCCTTCGGTTAAAAACGGGGATACCCATCGATTCGCTTACTGATTCTGGGGTATTGGTTGCCAATCAGGCATTGGCCGAAGGCCTGCTAGAGCCTAACGAGTTCTCTAATGGAGCACTTGTCCTTACTTATCAGGGACGGCTCTTGGCCGATGGTTTAGTCGCGCGCCTGTGGGATTAATCGGCGGTACACTAGCACTCAGGAGATTAGAGTGCTAGGAGTCACAGATGGAAGACCGTAAACTCGCGGTTTTGCGTGCCATTGTCGAAGACTATGTACAAACTAACGAACCAGTCGGTTCCAAAGTTCTGGTAGATCGACATGCTCTTGGTGTCTCATCGGCAACAATTAGAAACGATATGGCGGCCCTTGAAGACGAGGGCTATCTCAGCGCCCCACACACTAGTGCTGGTCGAATTCCAACGGACAAGGGCTACCGACTTTTTGTTGATCGGTTAAGTACCCTCAAGCCGCTTTCAAGTGCCGAACGGCGCGCGATCGAATCATTCCTTGACGCTTCTGTGGATCTAGATGATGTCATGGGTCGCACTGTGCGCCTATTGGCTCAACTGACCAAGCAGGTGGCTTTAGTGCAATATCCAACTCTGGGCAGAAGCTCCGTTCGACACATCGAACTCATTGCAACATCATCGAGTCGATTGCTGTTGGTTGTAATTGCCGATACTGGGCGCATTGAGCAACGAAGCTTTGAGATCCCGGCCAGCGTCACCGAACAAACTTTGACTGATATCCGATTGGGACTTAACGCTGTTCTGGTTGGAAAATTGTTTTCCGAAGTCCCGGACTTGCTCAATGGGTTTGTTGACCGATTCGAGCAGACAGTTCGGCCAATCATCACATGCGTGTTGGCTACCTTGCTCGAATCCGTGGTAGCAAAACCAGATGAGCGAGTAATGATTAGTGGCACAGCAAATTTGGCAAGAGGGACTCTTGATTTTGGTGGCGGACCGGCTTCTGTTCTTGAGGCACTCGAAGAGCAAGTAATTTTGCTTAAGCTTTTTGAAACTGCTAGCTCAATAGAGAACTTAACGGTACATATCGGACATGAAAATCCGGTCCAAGAATTGCGAAGCGCCTCTGTAGTTAGTGCCGGCTATGGAAAAGGCGATCAGGTAGTTGCTCATTTAGGTGTTGTCGGGCCTACTCGCATGGACTATCCCGCTTCAATGGCCGCGGTGCATGCAGTTGCTGGGTACGTGGGACAAATTTTAAAGGAGCAAACCGGTGGCTGATCATTACGCAGCACTAGGAGTCTCTCGAGATGCAACTGTTGACGAAATTAAGCGGGCCTATCGCAAGCTTGCTCGCGAATTACATCCTGATGTAAATCCAGACCCATCGGCCGAAGAGCGATTCAAGGAAGTCTCGACGGCATACGAAGTCTTATCAGATGCCGAAAAAAGACAGATGTATGACTTAGGCGCAGATCCTTTCAGTGGAACTGGCTTCAATGGGGCAGCTGGTTTCGGCTTTGGTGACATTGTCGATGCCTTCTTTGGTGGCGGTGGGCAGCGCGGCCCAATCCCGCGTAGACGAAGAGGTCAAGATGCACTCATCAGAGTGAACATCACGCTGGAGGAGGCCGCATTTGGAGCGACGCGCGATTTAAACATTGACACCGCAATTGAATGTGGCGTATGTAATGGGGCAGGAACTGCTGCAAATACCTCAGTTGTCGAGTGTTCGATGTGTCGTGGGCGAGGAGAAGTTCAACAGGTACAGCGTTCATTTATCGGACAGGTAATGACCGCGCACCGCTGCCCACAATGTAATGGTTTTGGAAATTTGTTGCCACACCCATGCCTTGAATGTGTTGGTGATGGACGCGTTCGCACCCGGGTCAACATCGCAATCAAGATTCCACCTGGTGTTGAAGATGGCTCGCGGATGCAAATGACTGGACATGGAGAAGTTGGTCCAGGTGGTGGACCAAAAGGCGACCTGTACGTTGAGTTTGTTCAAAAGGAACATCCCGTGTTCCAGCGCCGAGGGGATCAACTTCATGCCACCTTGCCGCTTCCTATGACTGCAGCAGCGCTAGGCGCAACTATGGAAGTCGAGACTTTAGATGGACCGGTCAGTGTCAACATAAAACCTGGAACTCAAAGTGGAACTGCAATCACCCTCGCCGGACACGGTATGCCGCGATTAGGCCGCAGTGGTCGTGGAGATTTAATTATTCACCTTGCAGTACAAACTCCTACCGCACTCACTTCAGAACAAGAAGCACTACTGCGGCAATTGGCGACTTTGCGCGATGAAGAGAAGCCGGATGCCACTTTGCATGAGCACTCCAATGGGCTTTTCGGCAAGATCAAAGATGTGTTCACTGGCCGATGACGCTCCCACTTTTTATTTCGAGCGATACTCTGATTGCCAATCAAGTTGTAACTCTTGATGGTAACGAGGGTAGGCATGCGGTCTCGGTTCGACGAATCCGAGTTGGCGAACGGATAGAGCTAACTGATGGCCGAGGTGTTCGTGCAACTTGCACTGTTCTGGAAGTTAAAAAGAATTCCCTAAGTGCGAAAATCGAATCAATTACTCTCGAGCCCAAACCAGAAGTTTCCTTTATTGCAGTTCAAGCTTTAGCTAAGGGCGATCGAGCTGATCTTGCTCTCGAAATTCTCACTGAAGTCGGCATAGATGTATTAGTGCCATGGGCTGCGACTCATAGTATTGCGAAATGGGATGATCCAGAAAAAGGTCTAGCCAAGTGGCGACGTACAGTGCAAGAGGCCTGTAAGCAATCGCGTCGGACTAGATTTCCACAAGTTGAGGCGTTGAAGAATTTGGAAGAGGTAGCCGAACTAATTGCTACTGCCGATTTGGCCATCGTCCTTCATGAAACTGCTGATGCCTCAATCACGGACATAAATGTACCTGCGGCTGGCCGCGTCGTTTTGGTAATTGGCCCCGAAGGCGGAATTTCATCTGATGAACTGATGAAGTTTCGCGAATCTGGCGCAAATGTTGTGCGAATGGGCAATTCAGTAATGCGCACCTCCACTGCTGGTGGTGCTGGCTTGGCTTGCTTGATTTCCCGAACAAAACGCTGGTCAATCAAGTCAGGGGAGTGACAGACTAAGCATCATGACTGAATGCCTTTTTTGCAAAATTGTGGCTGGTGAAATACCCGCTGAAATAGTATTTGAGACAGATCAAGCTATTGCTTTTAGAGACATTGATCCAAAAGCGCCGACCCACATTTTGGTGATTCCCCGCAAGCATTACGACAACATAACTGAGTTAACGCGCGCAGATGTAGCGTTAGCCGGAGCCCTCTTAGATGTGGTGACGCAAGTTATCCAGCAGGAGGCCTTGATTCACGGCTATCGCTTAGTCGCCAACACCGGTCCAAATGCTGGTCAATCTGTTGATCATGTGCACTTTCACATCCTTGGTGGCCGGGAACTAACTTGGCCACCCGGATAACCTGCGAAATAGATTAGAGTTGCCTTAATGACAGTTTCACCGAGTTCGGCGCATCGCACGGTTGTAATACCGACTTCGATTCCAATGGTTTCTCTCGTTGGTACTCGCGACGAATTAATTCGTGTTGTCGAGAAAAGTTACCCGCAGGTGGACATCTTGGTCCGGGGTAACGAAATATCATTGGTGGGCTCAGACAGCCAAGTCGGCGAAATTGAAAATTTGATTGCTGAATTGATAGTGGTCTTGCGGACAGGTCAAGGGTTAACACCAGATGTAATCGAACGGTCGATCTCGATGGTTCGCTCGGATGTAAAACCAGCAGAGATCTTGACGGCAAACATTCTTTCAAATCGTGGCAAATCTATTCGGGCGAAAACGCTCAATCAAAAAAAGTACGTTGATGCAATCGACCAGAACACTGTGGTGTTTGGGATTGGCCCAGCCGGAACTGGTAAAACCTATCTTGCAGTGGCAAAAGCCGTACAGGCATTACAAAGCAAGAAAATCAGTCGAATCATTCTTACCCGTCCGGCAGTTGAAGCAGGAGAGCGCCTGGGATTTTTGCCAGGAACACTAAGTGAGAAAATCGACCCTTATCTTCGACCACTTTATGACGCATTGCACGACATGATTGACCCTGATTCGATTCCAAGGCTCATAACTAGTGGGACTATTGAAGTAGCGCCGTTAGCGTACATGCGTGGGCGTACTTTGAACGATGCCTTCATCATTCTGGACGAGGCCCAAAATACTTCAGCTGAACAGATGAAGATGTTCCTAACCCGTCTTGGCTTTGGTTCCACCATGGTAATCACTGGCGACATCACTCAAGTAGATCTTCCCTCCGGCACCACAAGCGGGCTACGCATTGTGCGGGAAATTCTCGCTGGCATCGATGATGTTGACTTCTGTGAGTTGACCTCAAGCGATGTGGTTCGGCACCGACTTGTTGGACAAATTGTTGACGCCTATGCCAGACATGATGAGGCAAAAGTGCAGAAACGCGAAAAAGAAAAGTCCGAAAAAGGGAAGCGTTAAATGAGTATCGACGTTTCCAATGAGTCTGGCGTGGAAATTAATGAGCTGGAACTTGTGTACCAGGCTGAATTCATACTTCGCAAACTGCACATCAATCCAGCCGCCGAACTGTCCATCTTGATTGTTGACGAAATTGAAATGGCTGTCCTGCATGAGAAATACATGGATGAGCCAGGTTCTACCGATGTCCTAAGTTTCCCAATGGATGAAATTCGTGCCGGTGCTGAAGGCCAAGACAGTGCCGAAGGCATGTTAGGGGACATTGTTTTGTGCCCAGAAGTTGCAGCCCGACAAGCAGAAGTTGCGGGCCACAGTTTTGAAGCTGAATTTCGGTTACTGCTTACTCACGGCATTTTGCATTTGCTAGGACATGATCATGCCGAACCCGAGGAACATAAAGTCATGTTTAGCCTGCAGGCGCAGTTGCTAGCCCAATGGGAAGGCGAACGCAATGAACGAGGGCTAACCAAGTGACTTCAACCTATTTATTTATTTTGGCAACTATTTGTGTCACGCTGGCCGCAATTTTTGTCGCTGGGGAAACTGCCTTAGCTCGAGTCAGTAAATCGAGCATTGAGCAAGCAAAGCGAAAGGCCAGCAGAAGCAATGAACGAGTGCTACAGCTACTCGAAGATCGAGCACGGTATGTAAATGTTCTGCTCTTTGTGAACTTGACACTGTCAACTCTCTCCGTGGTACTTGTTGCAGCGGGATTTTTATTTGCTACCCCAGAGCGCTCTGTTGCTCTAGCGCTGGCATCTGTAGTGATGGTATTTATTGGCTACATAGTTCTTGGCGTTGCCGCCCAGACCATTGGCAGACAGCGCGCAGTCGGAATCACTTTCTTTTTATCTCGAATTACTGTAGCCCTCTCAGTATTCTTGAGCCCACTAACTCGACTACTAATTCTGGTCGGTAATGCAATTACGCCGGGTAAAGGTTTCCGCGAGGGACCATTTGCCACCCAAGCTGAATTACGCGAGTTGGTTGACCTAGCGGGCGCAGATCTCGTGATTGAAGACGATGAACGCGCCATGATTCACTCGGTATTTGAGTTAGGCGACACCGTTGCCCGCGAAGTTATGGTTCCGCGCACCGAAATGGTATGGATTGAACAGCACAAAACCTTGCGTCAGGCGATGTCACTTGGACTACGTTCAGGATATTCCCGAATTCCAGTAATTGGTGAAAGTGTAGACGACATCGTAGGCGTGATTTACGTCAAAGACATAGCCGCACGCGTTTTTGAGCACCAAGAAGCGCAAAACACTGAACGGGTTCTCGACCTGATGCGACCGGCCTTTATGGTTCCCGATAGCCGGCCTGTCGATGAGCTTTTGAGTGACATGCAATCTGCTCGCACTCATTTGGTGATTTTGGTTGATGAATATGGGGGAACCGCTGGCTTAGTCACGATTGAGGATGTATTGGAAGAGATTGTGGGAGATATCTCCGATGAATTCGACCACGGTGGTCCTGAGATTGTAGAGATTTCGCCTACTGAATTTCGAATCAGTTCAAGATTGCATGTAGATGATTTGGCGGAATTGATTGGCGAAAAAATTACCGACGACGGCGTCGATACCGCCGCGGGCCTGTTGGCCAAACGACTTGGGATTGTTCCAATACCTGGAGCACATGTGCGAATTAACGACTGGATCTTGACTGCCGAATCAGCCGCAGGCAGGCGTCATCGAATCGGCACCTTGTTGGTAGTCCGTGATGAATATTTAGGTAGCACACAGGAGCCAGAAAATGAGTGAGTGGACCGAAGAAGATGACAAGTTGGTAACCTTGGCTCGCGGAGCGCGTGCCCGAGTGGCTGCTAGCAGTGGCGCTGCCCTGCGTGACTCAACTGGGCGGACCTATTCAGCGACAAATGTCAGTCGCGGACCGCTGGAAATGACGGCAATTGAACTGGTTACCGGTGTGGCGCTTTCTAGCGGCTCAACTGGGATTGAAGCAGTGGTAATTGTGGCTGATGACGTATTGGTAACCACTAAAGATATAGATGTAATTGAAGCTGCTGGTGGCGTCGGTGTACCCGTGCACGTATTTGATAACTCAGGAACCTTACTTCGGACACTATATTCATGACCGAATTTCAAAGTGGTTTTGCCTGCATAGTTGGGCGCCCAAATGTTGGAAAATCAACTTTAACCAACGCAATAATTGGCCAAAAGGTCGCAATCACATCCGATAAGCCGCAAACCACTCGCCATGTGATTCGGGGTATTGTGCACCGAACCAATGCGCAACTAGTGATTATTGATACTCCGGGTGTACACAAGCCAAGGACATTGCTTGGCGAACGGTTAAACGCACTAGTCTCTGACACGTGGTCGGAAGTTGACCTAGTCGTTATGTGCTTTCCTGCCGATGAGCCCATAGGCCCAGGCGATCAATTCATTGCTACGGAGCTAGCTAGTGTGCCGAAGGTCAGAAAAATTGCCGTAGTAACAAAAACTGATAAGGCGACCAAACAACAAGTTGGTGATCAGTTGGTGGCAGTTGCTAACCTTGGCCAAGAACTTGGCATTGATTGGCTTCATCTCGTTCCTGTTAGTGCAGTTGCAGGAGATCAAGTAGAACTGTTAGCCGATTTACTTATTGAAGAATTGCCCATTGGTTCCGCACTTTATCCAGATGGTGAACTGACGGACGAACCGGAGCAAGTAATGATTGCAGAATTGGTACGTGAAGCGGCCCTGGCCGGAGTTCGCGATGAACTGCCACACTCCATTGCGGTTGTAGTGGAAGAGATGGCTCTGCGCGAAGGACGCTCGAACGATAATCCATTAATGGACATCTATGTTCACCTCTACGTTGAACGCGAAAGCCAAAAACATATTGTCATTGGCAAAGGCGGCAGCCGATTAAAGGAAGTTGGCATTAGTGCACGAACTGCCATCAGCAAACTGTTAGGTGTTCAGGTTCATTTGGATTTACGAGTCAAAGTCGCCAAGGACTGGCAGCGCGATCCAAAGCAATTACATCGGCTGGGATTTTAAGGATTCTTGCACTTCAGTTTCCCGTAATTGTGGAATCAGCTCGTAGCGGTTTCCGTAAGTGTCAACAGCAGCCACTAGCACCGCGGCTAGTGGCACAGAAATTACTGCACCCATCGGGCCAAAGAGGTTAGCAAAAACTATCACTGAACCAAATGCAATAGCTGGATGAATATTCATAGTCATCTTGCTAATTCTTGGACTAATGACATAGTTTTCAACCTGCTGCCAGAAGCTGGCGAATAACACCACCCAAAGTGCATCAAGTGGCTGATTGAAGAAGGCAACTAGTAGCGGAATCAAGATTGCGATGTACGTTCCAATTGTTGGCACGAATTGGCTGACTAAGCCAGTAATTAATGCCATGGCTAACCAATATGGAACGCCAATACCGGCAAAGACTGCCGCATGCACCGCAAATGAAATCACGGCCAGAATCACTTTAGACATAACAAAGCCGCCAGTCTTTTGTACGGCTAAATCCCAGGTGGTAACAAACACTTGCTGGGCCGATGGTGATAACCAAGAGCCGATAACTCTGCGCAATCTTGGACCATCGGCACAAAAGTAGAACGCAAACAGTAGACCAGTCATTACCTGAAAAACTCCACCGATAATTGAGGTCAAGAAGCCGACTACGCCGCCTGAGAAATTTGCCGTCCAGGTGGCAATTTGACTTGGAGTTACATTCAACGAGCTGATTACATCTTGTGCCTTCAAATCCAAATTGAATGTTGAGTTGAGCCAGTTAACGGCGTCAACAATCACAGTTGGCAAAGCATTTATGAACTGGACCGCTTGGTTAAAGAAGATGCCACCGAACACACCGATAAAGGCACTGAAAACCAAAA